>JYMV01024023.1_pt1 | contig 28763 bp, 19 predicted proteins | sample 338911 | NCBI WGS metagenome assembly JYMV01 (sample SAMN03354496, study PRJNA234377) | hydrothermal vent metagenome | biome: Deep sea; feature: Hydrothermal plumes at the Eastern Lau Spreading Center, Western Pacific Ocean; material: Seawater | place: Tonga | collected 2009 | depth 2000 m m
CGTTGAATGTTCTCGATTTAGAACCACTAAACCGTCAAACATTCGCCTTGTCTAGATGGCACACAGACCGCTGCAAAAATGTACAACAAAGATCAATAGGCCCTAATACCAGTCCACATAATTCATTACCCACTCAGCAAGATTTAAAATGTTCGTAATCGCGGCGTGTTATCGCAAGTATAGTGGTTCTACATCAAGGTGACGCAACAAAGAATACGGACATTAAAAAGGGCCTTTCCAACGGCCCTTTTTTAATAAACTCGGTATTATGAAGCGCAGTTCAACTGTTTACGCTTTTGCCCTGTTTGACGCCGTATTATTAGTGGTGCTATTTGACGGATTACTTCTGCGCTTAGCTGGTCGTTTAGCGGCACTTCCTTCACTTCCTGAGCGTCTTCGACCTGCAGGCTTTCCACTGCTATTGTTGCGCGAATCCGATTTACCTGCGCGCGGATTACCGTTTCCGCTACGGTTGCCTTGGCGTTGACCCGGCTTTTTATTCTCGCCACTTCGTTTACCTTCGCTGCCGCTCTCACCTTGTGGTGCTTTCGGCTTTTTCGGCTTCTTGGGCTTTTTAGGCTTAGAAAGCGTGGTAACAGGCACGGCTTGCTGAGGCTCGAAACCTTCCAACGTTTCACGAGGAAGCAGCTTTTGAATCAGTGTCTCAATATCTTTCAGGTTTTGCAGTTCTTCAGCACATACAAATGACCAAGCCTGTCCACTAGCGCCTGCGCGCCCTGTACGACCAATTCGGTGAACATAATCAGCAGCCGTATTGGGTAAGTCTAGGTTTACAACGATAGGCAATTCACTAATGTCGATGCCGCGTGCTGCGATATCGGTAGCTACCAGCACTTTAATTGCGCCATTTTTAAAGTCAGCAAGCGCTTTAGTTCTCGCTCCTTGGCTTTTATTACCGTGAATCGCGGCACTTGGAATTTTTGACCGAGTTAGCTTTTCTGCAATACGGTTGGCGCTGTGTTTCGTGCGGCTAAATACTAACACCTGCTCCCACTTCTGCTGTTTGATCAGACAAATAAGCGCGGTCGTCTTTTTAGATTTATCAATGGTCACTAAGTGCTGCTGAACCGCTTCTACCGTGGTATTGGCTGGCGCGGTTGAAATACTCACAGGGTTGCGCGTTATTGTTTTCGCCAGCGCAGTGATTTCATCAGAAAACGTGGCTGAAAACAGTAAGCTTTGGCGCTCTTGTGGCAATAGCTTCAATACTCTCTTAATGTCGTGAATAAAGCCCATATCAAGCATTCTGTCGGCTTCATCCAATACCAACACTTCAAGCTGAGAAAACTTAACAGCGTTTTGCTGGTAGAGGTCAAGCAATCGTCCAGGCGTAGCAATTAACACATCTACACCTTTACGCAGCTTCATCATTTGAGGATTAATCCCTACACCACCAAATACCACGGCAGTTTTTAACGGCAAAAACTCGCTGAACGCTCTGATGCTCTCTTCTACCTGAGCAGCAAGTTCTCGCGTGGGTGTTAAGATAAGTGCCCGAACATTGTTGCCAGATACAGGTTGTCCTTCCATCAATCTCTGTAAAATAGGAAGTCCAAATCCTGCAGTTTTCCCTGTTCCCGTTTGCGCAGCTGCCAACACATCCTTTCCTTGCAATACTTCTGGTATTGCCTTTTCCTGGATTGGTGATGGTGTACTAAACCCTCGTTTTTCAATAGCTTTTAACAAGGGTTCAGCGAGCCCTAATTGGGTAAATGACATTAATAAACTCCTGTCATAGGTATTTATAAAAAATTGCATACCGCAAAGGTATAAGCGTTAGTGCTTTATTGCTAACCGTGGGGGTTATAGATTACTGGGAAAACCTAAAGAGATACGCCATTGCCAACTTGGCTTATTGGTGTTTGACATCAAGAAAAGAACGTAGGTGTTTACTCTTACAAATTGCGCGCGGAGTCTACCACTAAAAGCCGAAAGCCACCAGCGCATTTTTTGTTCAAAATCTAGTTAAGCCTGTCTGACGTTTAACTTAATAAGTTCCGATTTACATAGCATAACAGCAAGGGAAGTTTCATCGGCTTTTCGCTCTAAGGGAAAGGTCTTATACCGTACCGTCTTCCCTCATTTTTAGGAGAGATATTGTTATATTTATATTTTTATCAAAACGATAAATATCTATTTAATACGAATTTTGCGACCTAGAAACGTAAACTTATCAAGTAACAGAGTTTAATTTTATTTATCAATACCTTAAGACATTTAGCTTTTAAAAGTGTGCGTTAAAAAACAAGTTAAACAGGGCTCTTCTACGTAAAAACACCTTAAAACCTTTGAAATTAAAGACAACTTGATAGCCAATTTCTGTTGGATAGATAAAAAAAGCTTTACCATATTTGTTATAACAGATAAAAAGCGCGCAGTTATTCCACGCTCAAATTACATCCACGCTGCTGCAGTGTGGCAAACAAGTGAAGTAGAAAACATGAATGTTGATAGTTTAACCCAGCACTTTGAGGAAAAGTTGGCTTTAGTCAAAGCATCGGTGATGTCTGATAGCTTTGTTATCCAGCTTACAACAATCGCAATTATTTATTGCGTTGCGTTTTTGCTTGCACGACAAGTAAAAAAGCCATTTAAGTTTACCCGAGAAAAGCCACAGCAAGGCGCACATACTATGCACGGCTTTTTATACAATCTGGGTGAGGCACTATTCCCGCTTATCACCATCAGTATGCTAAAGCTTACTACCGTGTTGGGGGCGCAATTTCAGTTTGATGCATGGCTATTGGAAATAGCCGTTGTTGTAGCACTAATGCTGTTTGTTAATTCCTTGATTACTGGTTTTGTCGAAAACAACACCATTGCAGCGTTTATGCGATGGGTGGGTTTACCTATCCTATTTTTACACTTAGTTGGCGTGCTTCCGCTGATAACTTCAGCATTGGAGTCAATGGCAATATCAGTCGGCAATGTTGAAATATCAGCGTATGGCGTAACAAGAGTGCTATTGTTTGGTGGCTTGCTGTTCTGGCTAGGCCGCAGCTCGAACGCCATTGGTCAAGATATTATTCGAAACCATAAGTCGCTCGACGTTTCTACCAAAGAAGTGTTCGCAAAGCTGTTTGAAGTTGCCCTGTTCTGTGTGGTGTTTCTTTTATTGCTTAACGTCATGGGAATTAATCTTACCGCATTGGCCGTGTTCGGAGGTGCAGTAGGTGTGGGTTTAGGCTTAGGTCTGCAGTCCATCGCATCAAACTTCATTTCGGGCATCATTATTCTGTTGGATAAATCGTTGACCGTAGGCGATTACGTTGAATTGGAAGACGGGCAGAAAGGTATCGTCAGAGAATTTAAAATGCGCTATGCCGTATTAGAAACTTATGACGGTAAAGATGTACTGGTGCCTAACGAAAAGTTTATCAGCTCCTTGCTAATAAACTGGACACACAAAAACCAAAAACAACGTTACCGCATCGACTTTTCTGTCGCCTATAAAACTGATATCCGCGCGATGGTAGAGATTATTAAAGAGGCAGTATCGGAACACCCGCAGGTGATCAGTGGCGATGATGTTCCATTTGAAGAGCTGCCTGACTGTGAAATAGATAGCTTTGGCGACTCTGGCGTTAACATGTTCGTCGAGTTTTGGATGGAAGGGGTGGACGATGGTAAAAACCGCGTGGGTGGCGATTTGCTGCTTACTGTGTTTGAAACATTACGCGAGCACAACATTGAAATACCGTTCCCTCAACGCGAAGTAAGGGTTATCAACGAACAAGGCATTGGTATTCGAAATACCACACCGTAGCTAAACTAGCTCATGACATGAGCGCTTTCAGTCATACCTTCGCGCTGGCTAAAACCTAGCGCGAAGCGTATCCCATTGCCACTCTTGGGCAGACAGACCTAACGTCTGGACAAACTTTGCATAGTCTTCTTTGCCCATCGCTGACGCTACGGTTTTTAATTGAGATTTGGCTTTTATTGCTTTTACCTGCAGTAACTCCAATCGCTTATCGGCACTTGAATCGAAGTTTTCACTGATGATTGCATTCGCTTTATTGGTCGCTTCCCACGCTGTAATAACATAGCCCACCAGCTTTATGTAAACACCTACCATACGCTTTCGCTCAAATATGTTCTCAAACAGTGAGCCAGATAACGACTTTTGGAAACTGGCCTCTGTTTCTAAGGCAACAAATTGCTCGGCGTTCTTTAGCTCATTCAACACATTGTGTAAAAGCTTAATGTGGGCGTGCGTATTAAGTGCGTCGACGTGAAGTGCATTAATATCGTCGCTTAGCATTTCTAAATTGACCAACGTTCGTTGAAGACTAGCCATTGTGGTAATTGTCTGTAGAAGAAAAAAATAAAGGTTCAGTGTATCGAATTCAAGATGGGTTTACGATGGTCTCGCGGGCGTTTTAATCACATTAAGAATTCATAACACAACTTATAGAAATCAATTAAAAAGGGCGCGGAAGCGCCCTTTTAGTTTTTATGTCTATTGAGAATTAGTTGTTAAGCTAATTCGCGATAGCAGTTATACCGCATCTATTTACCCAAGCTGGCGTTTAGATCGTGACGTAAATCGAAACGGTCTAGCGTCATCACTTTGGTCCAAGCGTCGACGAAGTCTTTAACAAAACGGCTTTTCGCGTTGTCGTAGGCATAAACTTCGGCCACTGCACGCAGCTCACTGTTTGATCCAAAGACCAGGTCTACAGGCGTACCTGTATACATAACTTCACCAGTAGTTCTGTTTACACCTTCATATACCGACGGGTTATCTGTTTTTCTCCACTTAACGCCCATATCAAGAAGCGTTACGAAGAAATCGTTGTTAAGTGTGCCTACTTTGTCAGTAAATACACCGTGGCTAGTGCCACCTGTGTTTGCTCCCAATGAACGCAAACCACCAAGCAAAACAGTCATTTCTGGTACTGTTAGATTAAGCTGATCGGCTTTGTCTACCAGCATGTCGGTTGGCGAACGATAGCTAGCTTCTGCGTTGTAATAGTTTCTAAACGCATCGGCTGTTGGCTCTAACAATGAAAACGAATTAACGTCTGTTTGCTCTTGCGTAGCATCAGTTCGACCCGGAACCACTGGCACAGTAACCTTGACGCCAGCATCTGCCGCTGCTTTTTCAATTGCTGCCGCACCGCCAATCACAATGAGGTCAGCAAGAGACACTTTCTTCTTAGAAAACATGCGTGAATTGTAGTCTTCTTGCATCTCTTTAAGCTTAGAAACAACGGCTTGAACGGTTTCAGGCTCGTTGGCTTCCCAATTCATTTGCGGTTCAAGGGCAATACGAGCACCGTTCGCTCCACCGCGTAAATCAGATGCTCGGAAGCTAGATGCTGCCGCCCATGCTGTTTTCACAAGTTGCTGAACGGTTAAGCCACTGTCTAAGATGTCAGCTTTAAGTTTCTTAACGTCTTTATCAGAGATCGCTTTATAGTCAGCTTTAGGCACTGGATCTTGCCAGATGAAGTTCTCTTCTGGGATATCGTTACCCAAGTAACGTGCCTTAGGACCCATATCGCGGTGAGTTAGCTTGAACCACGCTTTGGCAAACGCCGTTTGATACTCTTTAGGATCCGCTAAGAAGCGCTCGGCAATTTTTCGATACTCTGGATCATACTTAAGCGCCAAGTCAGCTGTAGTCATCACAGGAGGATTTTTCTTACCTTCTACGTGCGCATCTGGTACTGATTTATGAAGCGATTCATCGGTAGGGATCCACTGGATAGCGCCAGCAGGACTGCGAGTTTGCTTCCACTCAAAGCCCAATAAGTTTTGAAGATATAGGCTCGTCCATTTAGTAGGTAGCTGTGTCCAAGCACCTTCCAAACCGCTCGTTACTGTGTCTTCTGCATTGCCTTTCCCGCAATTGTTCTTCCAACCTAGTCCCTGCTCTTCTAAGCCTGCACCGCCTGGCTCAGCTTCTAAACAATCAGCAGGCTTGTGTGCGCCGTGCATTTTTCCAAATGTATGACCACCCGCTATTAGCGCAACGGTCTCTTCATCATTCATCGCCATACGGCCAAATGCAGTGCGAATATTTTTCGCAGATCCCATCGGATCAGGCACACCTTTAGGGCCTTCAGGGTTAACATAGATCAAGCCCATGTGCGTTGCCCCCAACGGGCGCTGAAGCTTACCGTCGCGCTCTTCACGATCGCTCGCAAGCATTTCCACTTCTGGGCCCCAATAAACCATGTCAGGTTCCCAGTCGTCGGTACGACCACCCGCAAATCCATAGGTGTCAAAGCCCATGTTCTCCATGCCTACAGTACCCGCAAGGATCATTAAGTCGCCCCAAGATAAACTTTCACCGTACTTTTGCTTAATAGGCCAAAGCAAGCGACGCGCTTTATCAAGGTTTCCGTTGTCTGGCCAGCTGTTCAGCGGATCAAAACGCATTTGACCACCGTCACCACCGCCACGACCATCTAGCGTACGATAGGTACCTGCACTGTGCCATGAAAGTCGAATGAAGAAAGGACCATAATTTCCGAAGTCGGCCGGCCACCAATCTTGAGAAGTAGTGAGTAGCTCATTAACATCTTTTTTTACTTGGTCGAGATCTAGCTTAGCGAATGCCTTTGCATAACTGAAATCATCACCTAGTGGGTTTGAGCGATTATCGTGATCTCTTAACGGAGAGAGATCGAGCTGATCAGGCCACCAAAATTGATTATTTTTCGCTTGAAAAGCTTTAGCAGTGCCCGTGCCTTTAGCACCCGCAGGCTTACTAATTTGATCGTTGGCAATAGCCCCTGTTGCACCAAGCGATAAGGCAACAAGTACTGATACTGTGGTTTTTTTAAACCTGTTTATAGTCATGGTCTTTTCCCGTCTGAGTTTGTTGTAGTTACCAAAGCGTGAGTGCGAATCACACCACTAATTTGTTAACATTTTGTTTACCTCATAAGCAGTTAAAAGATAGACAGGCTTAAAGAATATTTACAGTTGATAAAATGAATTCAACTGATTAGAAAATCCAATCAATGAAAAGTTGATTAATTTCAATACATTAAAAACCCTGTTCACTTTATGACGTAATCGACTGTCGCTCAGTAGAACCATGTAATGCGGAAAATGAGCTAGATCTGTGAATATCTTTCAGAGATTGGGAAATTTTTTCGCTTCTTGAAGAGTGAAACTTTTCCATACTTTCTATAAGCGGCTAAATAACCAACTAAAAAGTGTCGGTTTATGTAAAGTTTTCATCTAATTGAAATACATTCTGCAATTTCTACCATGGCACAGCAATTGATACAGAGATGATGCAATTAAAGACGCATTAACTTCAGATAAGAAGTCGATGGAATGTTAAAGAAGTAATGAGGATGAACTTATGAAAAACACACTTAAGACACTTACCGGACTTGCAGCTGTTGCCTCTATCAGTGCTATGGCTTCATTCAGTGCGCATGCTCAATCAAATCAAATTGAAGCAAAAGACAGTGGTTTTTATGTCGGTGGTAATTACGGTTACCTACGCGTTGAAGGTGAAGATGACTTTGACGATGACAAAGATGTTTGGCAAGGCCTTGTTGGATATAAATTCAATGAGTGGATTGCAATTGAAGGTGGTTACATCGATTTTGGTGATTACGGTAACGACCTTGCAGGGGCTGAAACAGACGGCTACACAGCGGCGATCAAGGGTATTCTTCCATTAACAGAGCGTTTTTCTCTCTACGCGAAAGCAGGTCAACTTTGGTCAGAAACCGAGTATAACTTTGCTGGCGTTTCACGTGATAACGATGACGAAAGCTTGTTTGTAGGCGCAGGTCTAAGCTACGCGATTACTAGTAACTTTTTAGTAAACGCCGAGTACACTGTTTATGATACAGAGCTTGATGCAGACGAAGCGTTTGATGACATCGACGACACCGATTTTGAAACCGATCTTAAGCAAGCCAGTATTGGTGTTGAGTATCGTTTCTAAGACATTTGTTGCCTCACGTTTAACAACGTGACTTAATGAGAATGCTAAAGCCTTGGCAACACAGCCAAGGCTTTTTACTTTTTGCTACCCGTCTATTTTCTGGATGAGCTGCGCCAGTTCCTCAATTTTTGACACTGTCGTTTTAACTAAGTTGTCAATTTCATTGGATGAGGACTGGGAGTTACCTGCTAACGTTCGTACTTCATCAGCCACAACCGCAAACCCTCTTCCCATTTCACCTGCTCGTGCCGCTTCTATCGCTGCATTTAGCGCTAGCAAATTAGTTTGCTCAGAAATAGAATTAATTGTGCCCACTATATTACTTATAGTCTGGCTGGTAACCAGTAGCTCTTTCATAGAATCTTGAGTATCGTTAACCGCTTGTTTTCTAGAGGTGATATTAACGGCAAAAAAGACATAACGTGTTACTTGCCCGTTAAAGTTCTTAAGTGCGCTGATTCTCGCGTCAAAGGCAAGATAACGCCCAGCCACTTGAAACTCAGTAATTTTTGAAACAAAACCAGCGCTCTCTAGAGTAGACTTGTCCTCTGCAGAAAGACTATTCATTACCTCATCTGCAAATGATTCAGAGCTCATTACCCCGTTCAATGTGTCGCGTAGTAGTTTGTTTGCCTCAACGACTTCACCATTAGGCTTCATTTCAAGAAGAACAAGTGCACTGCCTATAGCTTTTAATTTGTTAGTAAAATCTAAAGCCATTTGCTTAACACGAGTAATATCAGCCTGAACCGCGATAAAGTTAACGAGTTTTTCTTCTTTGAAAACGGGGTTTATTGATAGTGAAGTCCAGTAAGGTGTACCGTCCTTTCTATAGTTAAGAATTTCATCATAAAATGCTTCGCGGTTTTTAATTTTTTGTCGTATCACATCCACAGTACGTTGATCGGTTTCCTCACCTTGTAAAAATGATCCAGGTTTCTTACCTTTTACTTCGTCCAGCTCCCACCCCGTCAACCGGTAAAACCCGTTATTAACGTACTCTATGAGACCATCTGCATCAGATATAATAACGGCGTTGTCTGTTTCGTTGGCAACCAGCGAAAGCATACGTTGTAACTCTCGCTGCTCTACTTCTTCTGTTACATCTTTAATAAATGCTGTGTAGAGGGTTCGGTCAGCCAGCCTTACTTTAGACAAAGACAGCCTGCCCCACAGGCTTTTACCGTCTTTCCGCTCCACTTTAACTTCGCGGCTGGTTCCGACAATTTTGTCTTGGCCTGTTTCTCTATTTGCGTTGACATAGTTATCGTGGTTCGCTTGAATCGCCTGAGGCACTAACATCTTCACATTTTGGCCAATTACTTCATCTCTTGTGTATCCCCATAGCTTCTCAGCGGATGCGTTGAACAAGGTTACGTTGTTGTTTTCATCGATACACACCACAGCATCTAACGCTTGCTCTAATGTTTGCTCCACTATTTCGCGAGACTCTCGCTCTTCTGTAACGTCTCGAACGAAAGCGGTGTAGTGCTTCTTTCCTGCAACAATAACCTGAGATAAAGCAAGCTGAACCCAAATTCGCTCCCCACTTTTTGTTTCTAATTCGACTTCTCGCGAGCTGCCAACGATTTTATTAACATTTGTTTGTCGATGAGAATTAACGTAATTGTCGTGATTTGCTTTGTGTTCGTGGGGAACCAATAGTTTGATATTTTTGCCTAGTACCTCGTTTGGCGTATAGCCCCATAACTTTTGAGCGGCATCGTTGTAAAACGTAATGTTGTTTTTTTCATCTATGGTAACTACAGCCAAGATTGATTGAGCAAGCGCCTGTTTCGCCGCATTTTCCTTTGAAAAAAACTTCATTTATCTAGACCTTCTCATTAAATTTTTTAAGTTATATAGAAGATCTTTCCCTGTTTTTCCAACTGTGAATATTAAACTCGTTTCACAGTGAAAATATTACACATTACGAGCTGATACATCTTACACACGAGCTCAAAAACTCTAATTATCGATAAAAATCATTTACTTATATTTATCGTTCTTTCGTTTTATAGAGGTACAAATTCTGCAACAGAATACAAATAGTGAAAAATGAATAAATAGGAAACGTCACATGCAATCAGGAAAGAGTGTATTTCAACCCGGTCAAAACTGTTGGGTAGAGAGCAAGGCTCGCTTTTCTACACCTTTGATAGATTGCGGAAACTATTATAAAGCCTTGCACAGCTCTATCGTTAAAGCTAAGCACAGTATCTTCATCGTTGGATGGGACATAGATAGCCGCATTCGTTTGCTGCGAGGCGACGACGAAGCGAACAGTGAAGCGCCGAGCGTAATAAGTGATTTACTTAAGTGGAAAGCTGAGCAAAACCCTGACATTAAAATTTACCTGCTACGTTGGGACTCATCGCTAGCCTTTTTCGCGCAGCGCGAAATGTGGGCAAAGGAAGTGTGGGAAGAAAAAACGCCAGACAATGTGCAAACCGAGCTCGATGACACGATTCCGATGGGCGGAAGTCAGCACCAAAAAATTGTGGTTATCGATGATGAACTCGTATTCTCAGGTGGAATGGATGTATCCACTAACCGCTGGGATACCCGTGACCATCCCGTAGTTTCAGAAGAGCGTGATGGGCCTGATGGGGAGTATGGTCCTCTTCATGATGTGCAAATGGTATCAAGTGGACCCGTAGTAGCCGACTTTTCAAAATTAGTTCGATGGAGGTGGCAGCGTGTTGCTGACTCTTCACCTATTGATATCCGCAAGGACGCGCGCATTGATGAAAATGCCCCGTTGCCTGATGCTTGGCCACAAGATTATCCTCCCCTTTTTGAAGACGTAGAGTGTGCACTTGCCAGAACAATTCCATTTATGGATGAGGTCGAGCCTGCTCAAGAGGTACGTCATATGCTGCTTGATCTTATCGGTGAAGCAGAGTCTGTAATCTACATTGAGAATCAATTTACAACGCGTCAGGAGATCGCTGAAGCGCTGAATAAGCAGCTCAAACTGAAACCTAATCTTTCGGTCATTATCGTAAGTTCCTACGAGCCAAAAGGTAAGTTTGAGTGCGAAGCATTTTGGGCAAGCCGCATAGAATTCAAGGAAATTTTAGAAAAAGGGGTTGACCCTAAGCGAGTAAAACTGACTTATTCTTCAATTGAAGACATGCAAGGCCGCAAGGCATACAAGCGCATCCACTCCAAAGTGATGACCATCGATAACAAATACCTTGTTATCGGGTCATCAAACTTGAGTAATCGCTCAATGACGCTAGACACCGAAATCGACACGGTGTTGTTCGGTAACACTAAGGACAATCAGGCGTGTATTGAGCAAGTGAGAAACGACTTACTCGCAGAGCACACGGGACGCGATATTGATGCAATGCCAGCGTTATTCAACAATGAATATCCGGTTGAAGCATTAATGCAGGATCAGATAGCACACGGCTACGTACTTACCGAAGTTCGCGATGAGGTGTTTACCGAACAATCCGTTAAGAATGTGTTCAGAGCGTTATCTGACCCTGAAGAACCCCTTATTTCAGTGCCAACCTTTGATGGAGCTGCTATGCCTGCACGTAACCCAAGACGTCGCAGTATTATGATTTTGATTGGTCTTGCCATCATTGCTGTTCTTGGCGGGCTTATGTTTTGGGCTAGCCAGTCCATACCATGGTTAAGTTCCGACAGCATTAACGCCTTTCTAGAGAAAAGTCGTGGAACCTACTTTGCTCTGCCTACCGTGTTGCTGGTTTATGTGGTCGGCGGCGTTTTATTCTTCCCGGTCACAGTACTGTCACTTGCTGTGGCTGCTATTTTTGGCCCTATATGGGGGCCCATCTACGGCATCATGGGAGCACTAATGAGCTCTGCAATCATGTTTGGAATAGGCAAGCTATCTGGCAACGCGGGGCTTAGAAAAATTGGTGGTCCAAAGGTAGCTGCCGTTGATGAAAAACTAAAGCGTAGCGGTATCGTTGGCGTCGCGGCCATTCGAATGTTGCCTGTAGCGCCCTTTAGTTTGGTGAATTTGGTAGCGGGTATCTCATCTATTGGCATTTTCCAGTTTTTAGTAGGGACATTTTTAGGCATGTTCCCGCCCATGATTGCGAAAGGGCTTGTGGGTGATTCGATAGCACAAATTTGGCAAAACCCTTCTGTGGAAACCATTAGCTATTTAGTTGGCGGTATCGTTTTATGGGGCCTTATGATTTGGGGCTCGCAAAAATTTGCCCGCTACTACCAAGCTCGGAAGGAGTCGGGGAATCAAGATACTGCCAGTGATAATAGTGACAAAGATGAGGTAGAGAAATGTGCCGCATAGTGACCTACAACATTCACAGCGGAATAGGTAGAGACAAAAAGCACGATTACAAACGCATAGGGCAATTCTTGGCAAACAGTGGCGCCGACGTGGTGCTGCTGCAAGAAATGGATACTCGTCCCTCTGAGCGAAGTACAGCACAGGACGTTAAAGATATCTGCGCTGAAAACACGTTTAAGCTCATTCCATCACCAGCCATTAGGGAATCTGATGGCTGGTATGGCAACGCCATCCTAACTCGCTTTGACGTATTAGCGCACGATACACTGGATGTCAGCCAAAACGGGCGACAGCCTAGAAATGTTCAGATTGTAGAGCTCAAGACAGAGAAGACCCCCCTTACGGTGGTGAATACCCATAAGGGGCTTAAGAAGCTAGAACGTCGCTCACAGTTTTCTTTGCTTCATGAGCACCTTTCTTTGAAGATGAAAGAGAAGCAAATCCCTCTAGTTCTAGCCGGTGATTTCAACGAGTGGCAGTTTTTCTCAAAAGCGTTTAAAGCACTTAACGAATTGCTATTACAGCAAAAAGTGGGGGCAACATTTCCAAGCCACTTTCCTGTATTTGCACTTGATAGAGTATGGGTGTCTGACGACATCAAGGTAAAAGCGTGCAGAAAATTAAAAAATGCGAAAACTCGAATCTTGTCAGATCATTTACCTGTACTTGTTGATATTGAACTGCCCCAGAACGACTAACCCAGTGCTCTTTTGCACTTAACGGGTTGCATTATTCTCGTCGTACGCGAGATTTAGCATTATCTTGTGTTGGCATAGTGCTATGCAGGTTGCGCTATTAACGATGAAGCGGCAAATTCTAACGTACCGCACCAGTGTTTCAGTGCGTTTTCTTGAGCCACTACTTTTCTGAGAATATCAATGATCGGACTGCTATCTAGTAGCGTCTTGGCACTTTTGTTTGTCGCAGCGAGTACAGTACGCTGCATTTCTGGCTGTGTTATTTTCAGTGATGAAACTAGACCAGACTCCTTTAAATGAAAAATAGCTGATGTAGGAAGGATCATCACGCCTTCTCCCTGCATAACTTGCCTAAGGCCAGTCATGAGTTGTCCAGAATAAGCCAAATCGTGCTGCAAACTAACGCCCGTTGCTTTTTCATAGTCAGCAATTAGTTGACCCAATGCATCTTTGTTACCCGGTGACAGCAAAGGTAATTCACTGATTTCCCAAAAACGGATCGTCGTTCTATCTCGAAGCTTGGCGTATTGTTCACACGATGAGGAGGCAGAAAAAACCAAATGAAGATCTTCTTGAATTAGCGGTGTGACTCGCATGAATTTAGGGTCGACAGCTTGCTGATAAGTAAGCGCAACATCCACCTGCTTTGACTCAAGCCAATCATTAATGGTGTAAGACGGTCCAGTGCTGATTTCGACTTTGAGCCCTTTATGGTTCGCCGTTATCTCCGTGAGCAGCGGTAAAGAAAGCACATTGCCGATTGACGGTAGCATTCCTATTTTTACTACCTTCTTTTGTCCAGTTTGAAAGGCTTCCAATGCGGCCTTAACGTTGTCTATTTCGGTTAGCAGCTTTAATGCATGTTTATAAAAAACTTCGCCCGCCGATGTTAGGTTTACTCCCGAAAAACTTCTTTCAAGCAGCGTCGCTTTCATCTCTCTTTCTAAACTTGCTAACTGCTGACTAATGGCGGGTTGAGCGATATCCAATGCTCTCGCTGCCGCAGCAATACTACCCTTACGCACAGTCATAACAAAATAATGCAGCTGTTTTGAATGCACTTGCCCTCCTTACAAAGGTGGTGAGTTCTAGAACGGGAACGGTTTAATGAAGACGGCAGCAACGAATATGCCATTCCATTAAGTTATATGAAGCAAAATTGTAAAAATGGGCTAAAAGCAGTGGGGCATGAAAATCTTGTCTTCCTCCATACTTAAGTCTAATAGCATTAAATTAGCGCCCTGTGAGACGGCTCAATATTTTTCTTATACCCCTGAATAATCTTCTTTCTTCCTGCAAAGCCAAAGAGTTTTTAGCCTTGTTCTTGTACACGAGTAGCTAGACAACAATAACAAGATGCTTCTCGCATCAAAGTAGTGCTCGTGCGTGCCTAAAAAGAGTGCAGATTTTAATAATCCACACCCACAAAACTAAGTAGCAATAAGCACGATTGGGAACACAAATGAAACAGAAAAAGCTCCACACTGCAGTACGTTACGCACTTACCGGATTAACACTTTTCACTACTTCATTGCTTGTACAGGCGCAAGAAGTGACTGAAGAAACCACAGAAGCCAAAGACCTAGAACGCATTGCCGTTGTTGGTGCCCGCGGTGCACCGCGTTCGGTGACCAGCTCCCCTGTACCGGTTGATGTACTCACCGCCGAAGACGTTGAAGCCGTTGCGTTTACCGATATGAACAATGTCCTTATGACACTCGTTCCCTCTTATTCCGTAGGCCGTCAACCCATTTCCGACGGCGGAACATTTATCCGTCCAGCAACGCTTCGAGGTATGCCCACCGATAAAACGCTTGTTTTGGTTAACTCTAAACGTCGTCACAGGGCCGCACTTGTTTCAATTGGCGGTTCTGGCACACAGGGGCCAGACATCGCAACTATTCCCACCGCAGCAATTCAAAGTGTTGAAGTGTTGCGCGACGGTGCAGCTGCGCAATATGGCTCAGATGCCATTGCAGGTGTTATCAACTTTCAATTAAAAAATAACACCGAAGGCGGCTCGTTCACTGCCGACTACGGCAGCTACTACGAAGGAGATGGCGATCAAATTACCGTTACTGGGAATAAAGGTTTCGCGTTAGGCGACGATGGCTTTTTCAGTATTTCAGCCGAATACTCTGACAGCGAGGCCACCTTTCGCGGTGAGCAATATTGTGAGCCATGGTTTTGTGTGGATGACCAGTCAGATCAATACATCGCTGATGCTACGGCCATGGCCAACAGCGTTCATGGTTCAGACGTAGTCCAACCATGGGGGCAACCAAATACAAGCGGGACGCGTGTTTTCTTTAACGCCGGTTACGCACTATCCAGTAAACTTGAACTCTACGCATTCGGTAACTATTCAGAAAGTGAAGGTGACGGTTCATTCTATTATCGCTATCCAGGCAATGGCACCATTGAAGACATTCGACTTGAGGACGGTTCAATCTGGAACCCGCTAGAGTTCTTCCCTGGTGGCTTCACGCCTCGTTTCTTCGGTGATGTGACTGACTACTCATTTGTTGGTGGTGTTAAGGGCATGTCGGGCGACCTTACTTATGATATCAGTGGTCGTTACGGCAATAATGAAATCTCTTACACACTAGCCAATACCATTAACCCGTCACTGGGTAACGAGTCACCTACTTCATTTAAGCCGGGTGACTTAACCAACGAAGAAACACAGATTCAAGCTGACTTCACCTATGACTTGAACCAGTATGTTCTTGCCTTCGGTGCAAGTTACTTAGACGAGTCATACGAAATCTCTGAAGGCGAGCTAAGTTCCTATTTTGCAGGCTCTTACGCCACATCCGACCCTTGGGAGTTTTGTAACGACGACTACACCACTACGGCACTGGGCGCTGCTGTCATTGCTAACGGTTCAACTCTGAATTGTGCCAACTACACCAGTGCTGACAGTAACGACGATGGGGTTGAAGATGATGGATTCGCTGGAGTAGACGCCGTTTATACCGTTGTAGGCGTTGGCTCCAACGGCTTTCCTGGCTATTCACCAGACTATTCGGGCTCATACGAGCGTGACTCATATGCGGTATACACGGATATCTCTGGTGACATTACAGACGAGTTGTTTGCTCAGGCTGCGCTGCGTTATGAAGACTATTCTGACTTTGGCTCAGAAGTAGTATACAAAGTAGCAGGGTTCTATCAGTTTAGTGATGAAGTAGGCTTTAGGTCGTCTTTTGGCACTGGCTTTAGAGCCCCTACTCCAGGTCAGCAAGGCACCACCAACGTATCTACACGTCTGCCCGATGGCTTCCCAGTAGCAACAGGTTTGTTCCCAGCCGGCGGCGAAGTAGCGCGGGCGCTTGGTGCCAACGAGCTTTCACCCGAAAAATCGACCAACTTTACGCTGGGCATGACTGCGAACTATGGCGATTTAACGCTCACTGTTGATTACTACAACATCAAGCTTGAAGACCGCCTTTACTCTGTGTCTACCCGAGATGTTTCCACCACTGTCGTTACCGACCCTCAAGCAGACGGTTATGACGCATACCAAAACTATCTAGCCCTATCAGGTGCCAATGTTTCTGGCGCCGAGTCCATTGGTGGTGTGTTCTTCTTCCAAAACGCTTTCGATACCGTAACCGAAGGCGTGGACGTTGTTGCTACTTACAAGATGGAGTCGAGGTATGGCGCAACCGTGCTAACCGGCTCTGTGAATTACAACAAAACAGAATTCGATTCTGATCCGAGTGAATACTTGAACGCTGAGGATCAGTTCGACTTTGAAAATGGCCGTCCCGAAATGCGTGGTGTCTTCTCAGTTACCCACAGTTACGACGTGTGGTCTGCCGTTGCACGTCTTAGCTATTTTGGCGAATACGAAAATGCGGGAAGCGATGACGGGGTAAACGCCACGAATATTCAAACCTTCGGTGACGAATATATGTTCGATATAGAGGGCTCCTACCTTATTAACGAAAACCTCACCCTGTCAGTGGGGGTAAGAAATCTCTTCGACAATTACCCAGATGTGAGTACTAACGGCGACGCCTGTTGCGGTGAAGTCTATGACTCTGCCTCGGTGGTTGATTGGCAGGGAGGATATTACTACACCCGACTTGCAGCCCGTTTTTAACTGGCTCCTTGCAAACACCGACATAAGTCGGTGTTTGTGTATGTAGTTAACTGTATATAAGAAAAACTTAAAAGGTCATTCATGTTTAAAGCTGTTTCATGCGGAGTAAAAAGCAAATGGAAATAGAGCTACTGTGGTTTGTAGTTACTTTGTGTATAACTGGTGCCATTGCAGGTATCACGGCAGGTCTGTTTGGTAATGGCGGGGGATTTGTTGTCGTGCCAGCTCTTCTCGCTGTTTTTCCGTTTTTTACTCCTCCATCAGAAGCCCTCGTTAAGGTAGCCATCGGAACATCATTGGCATCCATTGTGGTATCAAGCGCTCGGTCAGTGATGGCGCATCGCGCTAAAGGTGCGGTGGATTTTGACATTCTTCGCTCGTGGAGTATTTGGCTTATTCTTGGCGTTGGTGGCGGGCTGCTCATCGCAAACAACTCCAGCGCCAATGGTTTAACGGTCGTGTTCGCCGCTGGTGTTCTACTTTACTCCGTATACTTCCTTTTCCCTGAGTTCGTTGTAAGACCCGGGCTTGTTTTCGATATGCCTAAAGGCATAGGCAAAGCGGTTTTGGCGTTTGTTCTGGGTGGTTTCTCTGCTCTGCTTGGCATAGGCGGCGGTACGCCGACAGTAATCACTATGGTGATGTGCCAGCGCACCATTCAACAGGCTGTTGCGACCGCCGCAGGCGTCGGCTTTCTTATCGGGCTTCCAGGTGCCATTGGCTTTTTGTTTATGAAGCACCCTGAAACCGCCTCGTTGCCGGTAGGCACTATTGGCTACATCAATATACCTGCGCTTATTGCTATCAGTATTGGGGCAATCTTTACCGCTCCAATCGGAGCCAAAATGGCGCACAACTTCAGTGAAAAGAAGCTAAAGCGCTTATTTGGCATCTATCTCGTCATTGTTTCTAGCGCAATGTTCTATAAAGCCATTTAAAAGAAGAAGGAGAAAACCCGTGAGTTATAACCGTTCAAGACGCTTGTTTATTGGTGGCACAGTTGCAGCGTCAGCAATAGGTGCGAGTGGCATAAGTCACCTTGTGAGCGCCCAATCTGTTAGCGCAAGCGCTTCCCCATCGTCTGTTATGTATGGACCAAAGCCTGGGGTTGCAAAGCTCAATGCCAATGAGAACCCGTTTGGGCCGAGCCCGAAAGCGCTAGACGCTATCGCAAAAGCATCGGCGGAAGGTGGAGCCTACTATGCTTATCCTGCCGCTATGACGCTATTGGATATGATTGCCGAGCGCTATGGCATTACTCGAAAGCACATTTCTTTGAGCGCAGGTTCAAGCCCTATTCTTTCCTACGCCGCCCTTGCGGCCAGCAAGAACGGAAAAATTCTGGGCCCGGACCTTTTTTGGGACACCACGTCTAAAGCACCTGAAAAACAAGGTGCGCCAGAAATAGTGAGAGTTGCTAATACGGCAGAGCTTGATATTGACCTTGATGCCATGTACGCCGCAATAGACGACTCTATTGGTATGGTGCACATTTGTAACCCGAACAATCCAACGGGAAAAGTGCTCGATCCGAATAAGCTTCGCGAATTCTGCATAAAAGCATCTAAAAAAACACTGGTGTTGGTCGACGAGGCATATAACGAGCTTATCGATGAGCCTCCTAAGCATTCAATGATTCCGCTCGTTAAAGCTGGTCATAATGTCATTGTAGCGAGAACCTTCTCAAAGATTTATGGCTTAGCAGGTATGCGCGTGGGCTATTTAATCGCATCAGAGGAAAACACTGAGTGGATCAATCGCTATGGCATGGGCGGCTATACATTGAATCAAGCAGGCCTTGCCGCGGCTATCGCCAGCTACAATGACGATGCCTTTTTAACTTTCTCTAAAGAGAAAATTTATGAAGGTAAATCTATGGTTATGGACGCAGTAAAAGCAAATGGATTGACAGCGCTACCTTCTAGTACTAACTTTATTTTTGTTAATTTAGGTGACGGCAACGCAGAGTACTTCCGCCAAGCCATGGCTGAACAGGACGTGCTGATTAGAGGAATCTACCGTACGTACGACAACTGGTCTCGCGTAAGTATGGGAAAAATTGGCGATGTAAAACGCTATGTTGATGCCATGCCCAGTGCACTTGAAAAAATGTACACTATGCAAAATACTTAGCTGCAAGGGTGTGCATTGTCGGCCGATGCACACCTCGCTACTTATAGACTTAAATTTTCTGCTACTTCCTCGTTTACTCTCCTAGTCATTTTCAACTAAAAGTCTAATACGCATAAAAGTCACTTCTGTCATATACTCATTTTAAAGCGCCACTGCTCAAAGAATACGCTGATTGGAAAATTTTTACGGTATTGTTGCAGTAACGCTAAAGTTGCACATACTTTACTAAAAAGGCATCGCATTAAATGCCGCTCTAGGAGGCTGTAAATGTCAATTTCTGTATTAGTAGCTGATGATTCTAAGTTGTCGAGGCGTAGTGTGATTCGCTCACTTCCGCAAGATTTAGAGTATGACATCACCGAAGCAACAAACGGGCAAGAAGCCATAAATGCGCTGTCAGAAAGTGAATTTGCATTGGTACTTTTAGACCTAACCATGCCAGAAGTTGACGGCGTTGGTGTGTTGGAATTCTTGCACCAAAGGCCCGACGCCCCAAATGTAATTGTGATTAGCGCTGACTTTCAGCCAGAAAAACAGAAAATTGTCATGTCTCTGGGGGCAAAGCGCTTTTTACGCAAACCGCTTGATAAAGAAGAATTAGCAATGTCGTTGTTTGAGTTGGGGTATCTATGAGCATTGTACTACCACTAGACGAAGAGCAAAGAGATGCCCTTCAAGAACTCCTAAATATTTCCATGGGGCAAGCGGCTAACTCTCTTGCGCAGTTAATTGAAACCAAAATTGATATTTCTATCCCAAAAATCTCAGCGGTTACTCCCACCCAGCTTTACAGTCTCTTATTTGAAACCGAAGACGCTTTCTATACCCGTCAGTCTTTTTTAGGCGACGTACACGGCGAAGTGATGTCTGTGCTATCTCAAGCTGGATTGAGTGAGGTCGCAACGTTAATGGATTACGATGAACCATTAAGCAAAGAAGACATTCAAGAGATTATCTTGGAGCTTTGTAACATTTTGGCAGGTGCGTGTTTGGCTGGTCTTTCCGACCAGTTGGAGCTTACCACTAACTTGAACATGCCCACGTTATTCTTGCCCGATAAAGCGAACTTCGATGAGTTGCAATGGCAGCACAGCTTAGTGATGGAAGTGCAGTTTATTATCGCGATCTCGTCGTTTAGCATGCGCGTTGTTTTCTGCTTAGACGATGAATCTCTTGCACGCATGAAAGACACATTGGATGAGTTACTCGCATAATGTTTGAACAACTGGTAGGTAAATTACCAGTCGGAATTGGTATAGTCGATGAGAGCTTTAAGGTTGTTTATCTAAACGACTTCTTTTTAGATCGACTTCCTCACAATATGCGCGACTGCTATAAAGAAACGCCAGTTGTTGAGTTATTTCAAGGACAAGGTAAGTTTCTAAAACGCAGACTAAAGTCAGTTTTTGTACTGCAGCATCCTAGCTTTAGCTACTGGGAACAACGCCCCCACATCTTTCCGTTTAAGAGCTCTCGCCCTATAACGGGTGAAGAAACACAGATGTATCAAAACATGGAAATCTTGCCCATTAAAGACAAAAACACAGGGCAAAAATTGGCGTGTATTTTTCTGCAAGATGTGACCGCCCAAGCTAGCTATTTTAGAGCCCAGCAAAAGCTTTCTGAAGCTTTGAAGAAAGAACACGAAGCGCAAAAAAAGTTAATTCGCAAACTCGATACCGCACAGAGCCAGCTAATTCAGGCTGAGAAAATGGCTTCTACTGGTCAGCTAGCGGCGGGGATCGCCCACGAAATTAATAACCCTATTGGTTTTGTGAGCGCTAACCTCAATACACTTGAGCAATACGCAACTCACCTTATTGCGATCTGTGATGGCGTTCAGGAGCAACTCGAACACTTCACCGACGAACTTAAAGAGCAGGTCGACGCACTGTTTGAGTCTAATCACTACGACTTGTTAAAGGACGATATTACTGAGCTAATTGCCGAATCGACAGATGGTCTTACCCGCGTAAAAGACATCGTCGAAAACCTTAAGAACTTTTCGCTGGAGACTACCGAAGGTGTGCAGATAGTAGATATCTGCGCCGTGTGTCACCAGCTGATCACGCTTATTTCCGCCCAGTACAGCACGCCCCAATATAAATTTGAATGTGAATTAGAGAAAGTGGAGGTAATGGGAAACCCTGGGCCGCTGAAACAGGCGCTAATGAACGTCATGATAAATGCAGCGCAGGCCATAGAAGATAGGGGCTTCATTAAACTTACTGTGCTCGATTCACCTACGTTGGTGATTATCAAAATACTGGACTCGGGTTGCGGTATTCCTACGAAACATCTAAAGCGAGTCTTTGAACCCTTCTTTACTACAAAGCCCGAAGGGCAAGGCCAAGGGCTGGGCCTTTCTGTGGCTTACACCGCCATCGAACAACATCAAGGTAAAATATCTATTAGCAGCAAAGAGGCAAAAGGAACCGTGGTAGAGATCACCATTCCGAAACAGCCTGCAGCACAGCCCCCGTCCAGTGAAGATAATGAAGAGAATAAAGAAAACGAAACGGAAAACTCTCAAACGGCCTAGAAAACAGATAGCCCAGTACAGAGTAGGACGTTGTTAATCCTCACTCTGTTTGTATGTCCTCTGACTGAACTAACAAGCAAGCTTTTTTACTTCACAGGCTTTAAATGTATACACACCCTTGCTGTTTAACGTCCGCGAAATGACTCCTTCATTAAGCAAGTAATTAAGGTGAGACAAACACTCTGCTACTGCAAACACCATGTTGCGACTAGAGAGCTTGCGCTTAAACATAACCGGTAATAACTCTACGACCGTTTGAGGTTGCTCGCAAGCATTTAACAGTGCTTTTAGGTGCTCGTGATGATGAGCAATAAGCGAATCTACTCGCTCATGCAGGCCGATAAAGGGTAGCTTGTGAGCAGGTAATACTGTCGCATCTTTGGGCAAATTCTTGAATTGCGGCAGCGTAGAAAGGTAGTCGTCTAAGGTGTTGGCATCAGGCTCTGTTGAGTAGGCGCCAATGTTTGGCGTGATAATCGGCAAAATATGATCGCCTGATATGAGAATATTTTTTTGCTTATTGTAAAGGCACGCATGCTCAGGAGAGTGGCCGCGGCCAATGATGATCTGCCATTCATTACCGCCAAGCGACAGCGTCATACCATGTTTTAGACGGGTGTAGCTAATGGGTAGTGGTGAAACAACGCTGCTGTAGCCATTGCCTTCACCAGAAGTAAGCTTTGCGATCATGGATTCGTCTAAACCTGCTCGCTGGTAATATTGCACATCCCGCTCATTCGTTGCGCCATTTCTTCCTGCCGCAAACGCTCTGGCAGTAAAGTACTCAATTTGAGACATATAAAAGGGGACGTTATACGTGTCGGCTATCCAGCCCGCTAACCCTACATGATCAGGATGTAAGTGCGTAACGATGACACCAACTATTGGCCCGTCTAATTGCTTGAATATACGCTCCCACAGCGCTTTGGTGGTGGACGTTCCTATGCCAGTATCAATGACCACCCAACCGCCTTCACCGCGGATCAGATACAAATTTATGTGGTCAAGTTCAAATGGGAGCGGCATTGTTAGCCAAAGAACACCATCGGCCACTTCTATTAGCTCGCCCGGCTCTACCTGTTTATCGAATAGATATTCCATATCGCCCTCACCTTTTCTATCGTGCATGGTCTAACGTGCACAAAGACTGTACGTTTTCGTTTTAACTCGCGCTGCTTACAAAAACAAACATATCTGTCGAATAGAGATCTATAGGAGTAGGTGATAACAAACGTTATACTAAGCCTACTGCCGTTTCTCGTGCACAGTGGTAGCGCATTTTTATTGCACCTTTGCGCCAGTTATTGAACAGATAACGGTAATGCGAGTTTATAAAACGTACACGCCCGTGAGGCTATTTAAAGAAATTAACGTCAACAAAGCCGGTTAGTAAATTAGATTCATGTCAGCCTCAACAATACAACAAGGGTTCATACTCAATAAAAGTACGTTTACCCGGCGAGGCAAGGTGTATGTTGAGCTATGGGTTAAAACGCCCAGTAGCACCGCTAGGTTAATTTCTTCACCCCAATACCCCACTTGCTTTGTATCTGTTGATCACGCCAATGATTTACGCAATATCGCCGAGCGTATTTCTGCAAAGATCAGTATTTCAGATGACGGGTTTCACACGCTGGAACAAGTTCCTGTTGCGACGGTAAAAACCGCAACCGAATCACACATGCATCAGCTTCGCCAGCATGCGCAGGAAAGCAGTATTGTATTGTACGAAGCCGATATTCGCGTTGCCGATCGCTACTTAATGGAGCGCTTTGTGTATGGCGCGGTGGAATTCCTGGCCCCGCAAGATTTCGACGATACGCCTCAGATCGTTATAGAAAATGCGCAAATCAGACCCTGTCAATTCAGAACCACATTTACATCGCTAAGCATAGACATCGAATGCAATGAGCATGAAGAACTCTTTAGCATTGCGTTAGCCGGTGAAGGACTCAACGTTGTGCTGCTTTTATGCCCGCCACGCTTTGTTGGGCAAACATTGCAGGGACAAGAAGACAGCGCGTACGAGCTCATTACCGTTGAATCAGAAAAAGTACTGCTTGAAGCATTTTTTTCTTATCTTACATCCTACGACCCAGATATCATTTTAGGCTGGAACGTTAAACAGTTCGATATGGCGGTACTTGAACGCCGCGCTAGGGCTAACTCGCTAAAGTATGCTATCGGCCGCCATGGCAGAGAGGCTTCTGTAAGACAGTGGGAAGATCAAACCCTCGTTGATGTGCCAGGACGATGCGTCATTGATGGTATCGAAGCACTAAAAACAATGACTTATCAATTCGAGTCGTTCTCGCTCGATCACGTATCTGAAGAACTGCTTGGCGAAAATAAGCTTATTCAGGCTGCCGACAAGCTTGAAGCGATAAAGCGTCTTTATTATAGCGACCCTGTTGCACTCGCTAACTATAACTTTAAAGACACGGAACTGGTCAATCGCATTCAGGATAAAACCCAATTTATCGATTTTCTGGCGCTGCGCAGTATTCTTACCGGCCTAGATATGAGTCGCCCCGGAGGGTCAGTGGCCGCGTTTTTAAATGTGTACTTGCCTAAGCTTCACCGCAAGTCTTATGTCGCGGGGGTAAGACCTGAAAATGGAGGCTTGGCTAGTCCGGGTGGTTATGTCATGCGTTCCCAGCCAGGTTTATATAAAGACGTTTTAGTCCTCGATTTTAAGAGCCTATATCCTTCCATCATTCGTACATTTAAAATCGACCCGTTAGGACTTGCAGAAGGGCTTAAGTCTCCTGACACGGCGATAGAAGGTTTTAAAGGCGCAGTATTTAGCCGCGAATCTCATTTTCTACCTTCCATCATTGAAAACCTATGGCTGCAGCGCGACGAAGCCAAAAAACAGAATGACGCACCGCGCTCTCAGGCCATCAAAATATTAATGAACTCCTTCTATGGTGTGCTTGGTAGTGGAGGTTGCCCTTTCTACGATCCTCGCCTGGCTAGCTCAATCACATTAAGGGGTCACGAGATTATGCAAACCACTGCGGGTTGGATTGAAGAACTAGGCTATACGGTTATTTACGGCGATACCGACTCAACATTTGTTCATGTAGAAGGGAATGATGCACTGGGTACGCCCCCAGAGACTGGACTTGAGCTCGCTAGCATTATTAATCGAAAGTGGACAGAGTTACTAAAAAGTGAGTTCGACATTGATTGCCACTTAGAAATTGAGTTTGAATCTCACTTTTCTACGTTTTTTATGCCGACGATCCGAGGCTCTTCCGAAGGCAGCAAAAAACGTTACGCAGGAATGAAGGGCGGTGAACTTGTCTTTAAAGGCTTAGAAAATGTCCGCTCTGATTGGACGGTACTAGCTAAAACCTTCCAGTACGAGCTGTACAAAAAAGTGTTTACTGGACAGCCTGTTGAAGACTACATAAATAGCACGATAGCAGCGATAAAGTCCGGTGAAATGGATCACGCTTTGGTCTATAAAAAGCGGCTGCGAAAGCCTTTGTCGTCGTATACCAAGTCGCTGCCTCCCCACGTAAGGGCAGCGCGATTAGCCGACGAGTACTATAAAGAACAGGGGTTGCCACTTCGCTATCAGTTTCATACTACCATTGCTTATGTTATTACAGTACAGGGCCCTCAAACCGCAGAAACCGCCACGGCCCCCCTTCAATATGACCACTATATTGAAAAGCAAGTCCAACCCATTGCCGATAGTATCTTGCCTCTTATTGGCCTGAATTTTGAGACAATAGCGAACGATCAACTCTCGCTGTTTTAATCTCATTAATGGGGTTCTATCTATATCTGAGATCAGCTTAAGTTTGACGTATGAAGATCTTGCAAACACTGCGACAATTTAACATAGCAATAACATTGAAATCCTTGCCTTAAATTTTTATTACCTCACTAAATCAGTTAGTTATGCATTTGGCACATTCAATGAATAATGAATTACGTAAGTCATTAGCGGTGTCAGATTGAAACTTACTTCCAATCTGCACCTATGTTGAGGTCTGTGGACCTAGTGGTTAGGGCAATTGAGCGCCCAAGTTCACTGTAAAAGCCAGAAGGAATTTGATTATGAAGATCACAAAACTAAGTATGATTACCAGTGCTGTTATTGCTGCAACACTATCTGCTTCAGCAGTAGCAGGCCACCACGAAGAGAAGATCTCGATGGGATTTAACGCAATGGATAAGGATGGAAACGGCTATATCGTCGGTTCTGAGTCTTCTGGCGTTATTGACAGTAAGCTTCTCGCAAAAATGGATATCGATGGTGACAGCATGATTAGCCGTGTTGAATTCAACAAGTTTGTTGATGAAAAACCATCAATGTTTAGCGACGACATCATTACTCAGGTGAAAACTGAAGGCACCAATGACGCTCTACTCTCGGAAAAGGGCAACCCTGAATTATTCTCTAAAGCAGACAGTGAAATGATATCAGAGAAGAATAAGGAGCTTCGTACTGAAATGTCAGCCACAGCCGACAATAAGTTTACTGAAATCGATGTAGACAGCGACGGTAAGCTTACAGCCGAGGAGTTAAAGGTTGCACATGTCGAAGGTGACTTTGAGATGATGGACGAAAATGGCGATTCTTACGTTACCCGTATGGAATATCGTGCCTACTTCGAAGGTATTGAGTCTGAATAGACGCTCACCTCTCGTAAAGTAAAAATTTTTAGGAAGCCTCCTTCGTCGGAGGCTTTTTTGTTTCATTAAAGTCGAGAAAATTTTCTTTAGACATCAAATACATTGTCACTTTTGGTTATTACTCTCCTTTCAGCGTGTACGACGAGTCACACAAATTCATCGTTGAATAACCCCATATACGACTAACATCTTGTCGACAAAACCCGTTTGCAACAATATTGTTAATAAAGATTGAATTATTTGTTTTATTCGTTGCGTATTCAGCATTTACTGCAATTGTTGCCATTGGTTATTTGGAACCAAAAGCCGAAACAGCCAACTCTATTATTTATATATAAATCAGATGCGTACGCGCATGGAGGCAAGATATGATGGAATCAAAATTTACACCGAACTCACTACTCCCTCTTCAGAAAAGTGAGTTTACTGGCTCTGATGACGCTGAGCTGACGTCGCTCACTATCGGTCAGTATTTCAAAAATGTTGTCGACAATTATGGCGATAACCCAGCGATTATTGTAAAACATCAAGACGTTAGCTGGACCTATCAGCAGTATTGGTATGAAGTAGAACGTGTTGCTTGCGGCTTACTTGCAAACGGTGTAGAACCTGGCGACCGTGTGGGTATATGGTCTCCGAACAATATCGAATGGTCGATCGTACAGATGGCCACTGCGCGAATCGGGGCGATCATGGTATGCCTGAACCCTGCTTATCGCCCTGATGAATTAGCGTTTGCCATTAATAACGTTTCCGTAAAATACTTAGTCATGGCGCAGTCATTCAAGCAGTCAAATTACGTCGCCATGTTGAAAGAGCTTGCGCCAGAAATAGACAGCCAAGATAAGAACACACCAAAGCGTCCTCTAACGCTTGCTAAGTTACCTTCTCTTAAGCATGTATATACTATTGGCGATAAACCTGTGGAAGGATTGCAGGCGTTTTCCGCATTACAAATAGAACCAACGGAAGCGCTTAAATCTCAGCTGTTAGCGATTGAATCGAAACTTAGCCCGGATGATAACATCAATATTCAGTTCACCTCCGGTACCACTGGTAACCCGAAAGGTGCGACGTTAACTCACCGAAATATTCTAAATAATGGTTTGTTAGTGTCACAAGCAATGAGGTTTACGGACAGAGACAAGCTATGCATCCCCGTACCACTTTATCACTGCTTTGGAATGGTATTGGGCAACTTAGTATGCTTAGCATCTGGAGCGTGTGCGGTATTTCCTGGGGAATCATTCGACCCTGAAACAACGCTTCGCACGGTAGAAGAAGAAAAGTGTACGGGCTTACATGGCGTACCTACCATGTTTATTGCTGAGCTCGAACTATCCAACTTCAAGAGCTTTGATCTATCAACACTAAGGACAGGTGTCATGGCAGGTAGTACCTGTCCAGAAGAGCTCATGCGAAAGGTCCATAGTGAATTTCATATGACAGAAGTCGTCATAGGTTATGGTCAGACAGAGTGTAGCCCTATCAATCATATTACTGACATTGACTCGCCATTTGAAAAGCAGGTCAAAACCGTAGGACGCGCTATGCCCCATACAGAAGTGAAGATTATAGATCCCCAAGGCAATACGGTGCCTATTGGAGAACCGGGCGAAATCTGCGCGAGAGGCTACTGTGTAATGAAAGGTTATTGGGGTGATGAGGTTAAGACGAAAGCCACCATAGACGATGAAGGTTGGCTTCATTCTGGCGATCTTGGAGAAATGGATGAAGAAGGCTACGTCACAATAGTTGGTAGAATAAAGGACATGATTATTCGCGGCGGCGAGAACATTTATCCACGAGAAATTGAAGAAGTCTTGTATCAACATGCGGATGTGTCAGACGCCGCTGTCTTTGGTATTCCTGACAACAAATATGGCGAGCAAGTATGCCTATGGATTAAGGCAAAGGAAAATCGACATATAGACGAAGATCAGATACGCGACTATCTTAAATCCAAACTAGCCTACTTTAAAGTACCCAAATACATCAGCGTAGTTAAAGAGTACCCCATGACGGTAACAGGGAAGCTTCAGAAGTTTAAAATGCGCGAATACATGATAGAAACACTGAAGAAGCAAGCCCTACAAACCGAAGCATAATCCCAGCAAATAGTGGGGTCAGAGTACTTTTTAAAAGATAACGCTTTAAAGTACACTGACCCTACATTCGTATTTCCAACGCTTGCACTTAAGCTATAGTCTGTACCTATCTACCGTATTTTCAAACTGCCTGTTACATGCCCTAGAGAGCTAAAGAACTCGGATTATTTAGTTAGCCCACAATAATGGGGTCAGAGTCTGAGGTATCCCCACAAATAATATAACGATATCAGCGAGATAAAAAAGATAGGAACATTCATGACGTTTGGTGATCAG
>JYMV01023586.1_pt1 | contig 28742 bp, 29 predicted proteins | sample 338911 | NCBI WGS metagenome assembly JYMV01 (sample SAMN03354496, study PRJNA234377) | hydrothermal vent metagenome | biome: Deep sea; feature: Hydrothermal plumes at the Eastern Lau Spreading Center, Western Pacific Ocean; material: Seawater | place: Tonga | collected 2009 | depth 2000 m m
CGGTTGACGTAATTCCCCACACGGACCTTGTAATTGGGAGGATCGTAATTTACATACACTTCACCGGGGAAGCTGCCCTGGAGCTGAGCCTTGAGCGTATCCGCCTCTTCAGGATCCCGGGTGGAAAGAATCTGCACTCGATAGCCGTCGAGGGTAGAATCAGCGGAAATCGCCTTTTCCGCTTCCTCACCAGGGAGTTTATCACCCGGTTCGATGATTAACGGAAATTCGAATTTTGGCTCTTTCAACTCACTGGGATTAAAACTTTCGTCCGGCTTTGTTTTCTCATTTTGAGAAAATAGGAAAAACGGGAAAAATAAAAGGATTGCAGTTCTTACCACAACAAACTCCTCACATCTTCTGATTTAACCCACCCTTTACTTCCGTCGATGGACTCTACCTCTCGCCATTCAGTCTGCTCGCCGGTGATATTTACTTCTGTCCCTTCAGGCAGTTGAAGGAGTGTCTTGGCTCCTTCATTAGGCGCAGATTTGGCTCCAACCGAAACATGAGCAACGATAATGCCACTCTTCATGGAAGAGACATCCTGTAGTACGTCCAGATAAATCAGGCCGGAAAAAACAATCACAACAATCATCACCACGAAGGGAGTTTTCATGATTCGATCCATCCCGAATCTACCCAAATGGGAAAATGTAAACAGCAGACCACTTATCAGAAATGCCATGCTGGAAATTAACAGCCATTGATGAGGTTGGAGAGTACTTTTCACTGACTTATAAAATCTGATCAAGAAGACTGGTTTCGGAAGTTCAGCAATACCCGCTTCACGCTTAACGAAGATCAGGTTGTGGCGTAAGTCGTCATCATTAGGCTTAAACTGCAATCCTTTCTCGTGTGCCCAGATTGCATGACCAAACATTTCAGATTGATAATAAGCATTTCCTAGATTGTAATAAAGGTCGCTGTGATGGAAACCATTAGTCAAAATTGAATCGTATTTAGCAATTGCTTCACTCCATGAGGAATCAGCATAAGAATCATTACCGTCAATAAATAGCTGTTGAAAAACATCCTCTTGAGCTGAAGCGACTGAAAAAATAATGAACAGTGTTAAAACAGAAGATTTCACAGTTCTTCCTCCAGACTGATCAGAATGTCTGTAACAGTTCCCGCAAGTTCAACTGCGCTGTCCTGAGCCTCTCCGGGAGAAAATCGTCCTTCGCTGCACGCTGTCAAGATTTCCCCAAGCTCTTTGCGTTTTTCATCGTCAACGATGCCGGTCAATAAAGCGTTGACACTATCCATGTCCATTACAGCTGACGGTAAGCCAAACTTGTCAGCTACATAAGCGGTTACTACTTCTGATACAGTTGTGTAGTCATCAAAAGAAGTGATACGCTTTAATTCCCGGCGACTTCGCCTTAAAGCAGTCCGGGATCTCCCTTCACGTCGACGGGATTCTCCATCACCCTTTATTAAACGAACGGTACCCGGAAGAATAAAAAACAAAGCTCCCACTGCTGTCAACCACCAGATTAGTGACGGGATCATCTCTTGGCGAATAGGACTAAACTTTACCGGAGATGTTCGAATGTAGCGGATGTCTTGATCCAGCTGAAAAACATCTCTAGAACCGCCGATTCCAGATGAAATTCCACTGCCAAGTTCAACATTTAGCCGCAACGGTTTGGATCGGGCAACCTTCCAGGAATTTTCTGCTGGATTGAAATAAGCCAGTTCCATCTCGGGAACGATAAAAAGACCCGATCTGCGAGGCATGATGATATATTCCCACCGTTTGACACCTGTAAAATCATCCCTGAATACATCACGATCAAACAGTGGTCTCTTACGGTCAAATATATCTACTCCAACGGGAAAATCTGGCTCGCTGATTTCAATCAGATTCAGATTTCCGGAACCTTTCAGTTCCACCTTAAATGTGACCGCTTTATTCACTTCCACCTCAGAACTGTCTATGTATGTACTAAGAGAAAACTGACCCACAGCCTGGCTGTAGTTCACCGGACGACCATCCAACGGCAATGGATGAATTGTTAACTCTATAGGTTCTGACTCCAGTCTAATACGTTCTGTTTGGGGAAAAATGGAAAATGGATCACCGAAACGGAAATCGTCGAAAGTCGGCATTCGATTAATCGATCTGCTTGACACCGTCGCATTCACTACCATGGGATCCAGACTCAACTGCCCGGTCTCGGTGGGAAACAGTGCTATTTTCCCCAGCGACGCTACATTGTACCGAACACCTTCCTGCTCACGCAGTCGGAATTTGGGAGATCTTGGTGACTGAAGTTCTTCCTTCCAGAACCCAATACCTTGAGGTTTCTGGGAAATTGAAAGGTCGTTAATGCTAACCTGTGTGTAAAGCAGAAATTCTACCGTTATCTGCTCACCAATATACGCTTCTCTTTTGTCGGTACTTGCTTTTAGGAATATGTATTCTGTCTCAGGCTTAGGTTGCTGCTTACGTTGAGATCGAGATTTGGGCGACTTAGAAACTTGAATGGAAATAGGCTTCGTGATGTAATTCTTCCCATCTACTTTTACTTTAAGAGAAGGGATTAACAGTTTGCCATTTTTCTTTGGACGCAAATTCCATGACAACGTAAAAGCTGTTGTAACCTTGTTATTGTACATCTGGTAACTGCTGCTTTGAGAAGGTCCGCCGGCGATGGCAAAGTCTTTGATTACACTTAAATCGACCTGTGGGAAACCGTCGCTCCCCTCCACTTGAACCTCAAAGGTAATGTACTGGCTTTGGTTAATCTTTTTCTTGTCAACTGATACTACCACACTGACTTGTGCTGTGGCAAAAGCCGAAAAAATTATGAAAAGTGGCAGCAGGCGTCTCACTCTACCAATCTTTCTCCGGCTTCTTGGATCTCATATTATCTATGAATAGTTTCGGCTGGAGTTTTTCCTGGGCTCGGAGCGCATCCAAAATTGCTTCTGAATCAGGTCTCTCCTCTGTTTGGCTTATCGCACGCGGACTGCTTTTCTGCTCACCCTGTTTTTCTTCTTTTGATTTATTCTGCTGATTTGGCGATTGTTCTGGTTTCTGTTGATCGTTTTTTTCATTTTGACTCTGCTGCTGATCCAGTTTCTTCTGCTCATCAGAATTATCCTCTGATTGATCCTGCTGTTGCTTCTGATTTTGTTCCTGGGGAGTCTGTTCCAGCATTCTCTTTAGAGCCAGTTCATAATTAAATTTTGCATTCTTATCTGTCGGATTAAGCGAAAGCGCTTTTCGATACGCTTGGACAGCTTCAGCATACGAAGGCGGTTGAGATTGTGGGTTTTCTTGTGCATTGACAGTTTGATCAGCTTTCGAATAAAGTGTATTTCCTAAATTGTAAAGTGACGGGAACAGGAGAGCTAGATTCCCAGATTCTACTGTAGAATTGAACTGTCTCTGTGCTTGCTCAAGTTCACCATTCTGGAATGCCTCGAATCCTGCATTAAACTGCACTTCAGGCACATCAGGGTGGTTCTCAAGAAAAGAGCTAAAATTTGCAGCCTGAAAAGGTGTATCACTTTTCTGTGATGACAGTAATGAAAAAACAAAAATAACCAATACAGTTAGTTTAGACAAAGCGCCCACGCCACTCCTTCTCCTCACGATTTCGAGTTGATATTATAGGTTCTATTAAGAATAAAATCAATGCAATGACCGCAAAATATTGATATCTATCTTCAAATCCAGCATACTCATGCGTCTGCAATGTCTTTTTCTCCATTCCGGCTATTGCATCAGCAATCGGTACAATACCGGCTGATCCATCATCCATTCGAATATATTGGCCGTCTGTGTCAATTGCAATAGTACGCAAGATTTTCTCATTAAGTCCTGTCGTAACCAGATCGCCAGATGGACCCTTCTTGTAATCAGTTACTATACCCATAGAATTGATAACTGGGATCGGGACATGATCTTGAGAACCCATACCTGCCACATGAATTACAATGCCTTCTCTCTTTGCACTTTCGACTGCTGCCGAAACATCACCTTCATGATCTTCTCCATCGGTAAACAATATGAGTGTTCTGAATTTTGAATCATCATCTGGAAAGGATTCTGTTGCTAGATTGATTGCATGCGCCAAGGCAGTTCCCTGAATTTGGATCATAGAAGTCTCCACGGCATCCAAAAATAGTCTAGCAGCGTCATAATCTCCTGTAAATGGCAAATAAAGATGACTAGTACCTGCGAACACTATCATACCAACTCTGTCTCCCCGAAGTCTTGAAAAAAGCTGGCGAGCTTCGAACTTAGCCCTGTCAAGTCGGTTTGGACGAACATCCCTTGCCAGCATACTGTTGGAAATATCCAGCGCCACAAGCACATCCACACCCTCCCGCTTAACTTCTCGGATCTGAGTACCTATCTGCGGGCCGGTGGATGCAATAATCAGCATAACGATACCTATCCAATGAAGAGTGTTCCGCCATTTACTGCCTGTCTGGTTTATCCGTGCGAAAAGTCTTTGACGTACTTTCTGACTTCCCCATTCGTTCTGTTCCCTTTCACGCCTGCCGCGCATGAACCAAAATGCCACTAATGCTACTGCCAGTAGTCCAAAAAGAGCAAACATGAGAGGGTAGCGGAATGCAATCATCTAATCTCTCTGCCTGAACCAGAATTGTCGAATAAATCGGTTGCTCACTGCCAGAGCTACAGCAGGAAAGAGAAACCACGCATAAATTTCTTTATAATCGGAGTAATCAGTTACATACACTTCAGTCCTTTCCAGCTTGTCCAGTTCATCGAATATGGCTGATAATCCTTCTCTGTCATTTGTTCGGGAGTATTGTCCTGAGGTCACATCAGATAGTGTTAACAGTGTCTCTTCGTCAATCTCCATTTCCTGATAAATGAGCCTCTTCCGACCGGTAAAAGGATCTACAGCCGGAAATGGTACTTTACCATTTCTGCCTATACCGATTGTGTGAATGGTGATATCATAATCCGTTGCCATTCTTGCAGCTGTAATAGGATCCAGTTCTCCAGCATTGTTACTACCGTCAGAAAGGAGGACAATCACTTTATTCTCCACCTCGCTATCCCTCAGTCGGTTAATGCCCATAGCCAGAGCCATTCCTATGGCAGTACCGTCATGCTGCTCATCAATAATCGTAACTTGTCTCAGGATATTGGTTACTACATCATGATCCACCGTCAAAGGACACTGGAGATAGCTTTCTCCGGCAAATACGACAAGACCGATGCGGTCATGCTCTCTTGAAAAAACAAAATCGAGAGCTTCTAGTTTTGCCGCTTCTAAACGATTCGGTTTAAAGTCCTCTGCCCGCATGCTGCCGCTGATATCCAGAACGAGCATGATGTCCACAACTTCCCAAGAAGATTTACTTTCCTGTGAAGTAATTCTCGGACGCGCTAAGGCAATAACTAGAAAAAATATCACCAACAGTTTAAGACCATTTAGAAAATTAACTTTTCGTTGCCCTGAAAGAGCTGAAATAGTCCGGATAAGACTAAGAGAAGAAAATCTTATGGTTCCTTCCCTTTTGTGGCTCCACCGAAAATACCACAAAATGAGTAAGGGAATAAAACCCAACAGAAGCAAAACCCAGGGATGTGTGAATTCAAACATGTATTACAGCAAGAGTTTTAAAGTGATCTCAACACATAATGCACCGCGAAGAGAGAAGTTTCCGTTTTATAAAACACCATACCGCTTCAGGTACAATATCAGAGACACAAAACCGGATGGTACTGTAAAAAAGATGCCTATCTTGTTTGTGGTCTCTGAAGAGAGAACCTTTCAGTCACTTTCAGGCTTATCTAAGTCGGATGTATCACCTACAGATTTTGCGGCATCGTCCAGTTCATCTTCAACATCCTTAACAGCTCCTTTGAACTCGCGGATACCTTTCCCCAGTCCTCTTGCAAGCTCAGGTAACCGCTTTGCGCCGAATAGTAGGAGCAGCACTAAGAAAATGAGTACAATCTCCTGCCACCCAATGCCAATTAGAAACGGAATAGTCATAATGTGACCCATAACAACCTCCTTCTGAATGATTTAACGGAAATAACGCAACAAGTAGTAAGTTGCCGCCAGACCAAATATAGCAGCAAAATTGAGTGAAATTTTCAATCCGAATATAAGCTGGATTACCAAAAGGTCAATACTGACTGCATCATTTACCCCCAATAGACCTCCCAGTGAAAAATCGAGGCTTTTTAGGAAGAAATCCTTTACCACACCTTCTGGTAAAACATAAGCCAGTCCAGATCCCAAAAGTGACCCAACCATGGCTCCCATGAGGAGCACCAGAAACATAAAACCCAATGACCTTAGGCGCATTAGAAATCCTTATTGAATCATTGTGGTAAGTAGTTCATCTTCATAAAGTTTAATGAGTTCATTCGTCTATTTCAATCTGTACTTCTATCTCATCCCGTTGTGTTAATGAGTTGACTAATCCCCAGACAACATAAAGAACAATACCGGGAAAAACGACATATCCACGCCAAAAAACTGTTGCAACTGCCATTAATACGATCACTATTAATTTTATAACTGCTTTTCTGCCATTACCCAATTCAGGAATTTTGCTATACCGAATATGGCTAATCATAAGTAATGCCAAACCAAACATAAGGGAGATAGCAATTCGAGGATCTCCTACATCATTTCTGACACTAAAGCTGAAAAGAATAAATGAAGAGATAACCAAAGCTGCAGCAGGTGTTGGCAGTCCGATGAAAATAGGGAGTGGTGTTTCATCCTGAGAAACATTAAATCTGGCAAGTCGTACTCCTCCCGCCAAGAGAGGAATAAAACTGATTACTGCAGCTACAAGTGGCATGAGATTTTGAAGATATGCAAAATATACCAGTATTGCCGGCGCAGTGCAGAAAGAGACCATATCAGCTATAGAATCGAACTCCATTCCGAAACGGCTGGGAACTCCAAAAAATCGTGCCAATTTTCCATCAAGTGCATCGAAAAGAGCTGCTGCAATGATTAGCCAAGCTGCCTTTTGGAACTCACCTTGTGCAGCTGTTATAATAGCCATAAACCCGAAAAACAGATTTACCAGAGTAAAAATACTCGGTATGACATTTTTCTTGATTTTTAATCGTCTCTTCACTTCAATTCTCCTATAATAGTTTCTCCTCCAATCACTTTCTGTCCTACTGACACAGAAATTGAAGCTTCCAACGGAAGCACCACATCAGTTCTGGAACCGAACCGGATGAAACCAAATCTATCACCCAAAGAAACCGCCTCACCATTCTGAAGATAACATAAGATTCTACGGGCTAATATACCTGCAATTTGTTTCACTTTTACCAAATGATCTCTTGTCTGAATTACAACTGAAGTCTGTTCGTTGACTTTTGATGCTTCTTCTTTGAACGCTGCCAAAAACCGACCTTTTTGGTACTTAACTGATTTAACCGTCCCTTTCACTGGAATTCGATTGACGTGTACATTAAAAAGTGACAGAAAGATGGATATTTGCTGGGCGGGAGCATTTAAGTCAGGATCATGCTCAACCTTCCCTACAAACACAACTTTGCCATCCGCCGGCGATAGAATAATATTATCGCCTTTCGGTGGTATTCTGAGGGGATCGCGGAAAAAGTGAAAACAGAAGGCAGCAAACAGTGTGCAAACTAATGCAAGAACCTGAAAAGGAGGCTGATGGGTTGTCCAACCGATAAATCCGCTAATAACTGCAGCAACTAAAGCACTTACAACAAACGGTCCACCTTCTGGGGCTAATGTTAGTTTGTTCATCATTTTCTCATACATCCGATAGTTTCACGGAAGCTTCAAAATACAGACCATCCCGGAAAAACGAAACATGAATCGAGTCTCCGGAACGGAGGTCACCATCTTCAATAATTGAGAGAATATCACGCCTAGAATTTACAGAGAAACCGTTAACATTGATGATCACATCACCCACTTGTAATCCTGCTTCTTGAGCGCTGCTGCCAACCTCTACATCTGTGATAATTACGCCTGTGACTCTGGGAAGTTCAAGCGTCTGAGCCAGATAACGGTCAACTCTTTGTACACGAAGACCAGTTGCAAAACTCCTATCTATTTTGCCATAGAGCTTAAGCTCTTCTGCAATCTCCTTTGCCCTGTTAATTGGGATAGCGAATCCAATACCTATCGATCCTTCAGAGTATCCGCCTCCCGTATAAATAAATGCATTGATTCCGATTACCTCTCCATCTGCGTTGCAAAGAGGACCTCCGCTGTGTCCGGGATTAATGGATGCATCCGTCTGAATCATACCGATATAAACTCTCCCTTCAACCTCTCGGCCTAAATCGAGATCCACTGAACTAACAATTCCGGCAGTTGCCGATGGTTGCTTGCTGACATCAGCCAGTCCAAAGGGGTTTCCCATGGCGACTACCCATTCACCAATTATCAAGTCATCAGAATTTCCAAGTTCAGCAAAAGGGAGTCCTCTCCCTTCGATTTTTAGAAGAGCAATATCACTATTCCGATCTGAACCTATAATTTCTGCTTTGTATTCAGAGCCACCCGGAAGTGTGACCTTGATCTCTTGAGCCTTCTCTACAACATGTTGATTCGTTAAAATATAACCGTCTGGACTAATTAAAATACCTGATCCAAATGTTTTCACCGATCGGCGATAAACGTCCCTCGGAAACCAAAACTCAAAGAATGGATCGTTGAAATATGGTGAACGGGTATATTCAGCCGTTTGGATAACATTGACACTCGCCACAGCAGGACCTACTTTCTTGATCGTACGAGTGATAGCAGTTTCACGACTTTTATCAACTGTTTCCGCTTGGAGAGAAAATTGAGTTGAAAAGAGAATAGCAACAAGAATAACTATAGAATAAGTTCGCATCAGTAAGTAATCTCTTCCAGACATAGACCTTGAGGCGGTGCCTTGGCAATTTTAGCCTTAGGATCACATGCTTCTAACAAGTTTACAAAATCTTCCACTGTTATTTTACCTCTCGCCACTTCCATCATAGTGCCAACCAAATATCGAATCAAATGTTGAAGAAATCGGTTCGCTTCTATCGTATATATTACGAAATCCCCGTCATTTATCCACTCAGATTGGTATACAATACATCTTCGATTTTTCACCTCTGACGACCATTTGCTGAATGTGGTAAAATCGTGATCTCCCTTGATTATATCCGCACACGATTGCAAGGTCTCAATCTGCGGAGACCATCCCAATCGCCAGACAAAATTACGATCGAGGATAGTCTCATCAATCCTGCAGCGATAGACATATTTCCGTCTCTTTGCGGTAAAGCGTGCATGAAAGTCATCACTTTCTAGATGACAAGAGTGAACATGGACATCTTTACTTGTATTCCCGTTAATGGCTCGGCGCAGTTCTTCTACATCCCACTGTTGATGCAAAGTAAAACTCGCCACTTGACCACTGGCATGAACACCCGCATCTGTTCTGCCGGCACCGTGAATACGAACCAGTTCACCACTATTGAGAGTTTGAAGAGCTGATTCCAACTCACCCTGGACTGTCCTAGCATTTGGCTGGAGTTGCCATCCGGCAAAGTCTTTACCGTCATATTCAATGGTGATACAGAAATTAGGCAAGTGAGCTAAATCCCAAAATGAAGAGTATGCAGATTCCCGCAGCAGCTAAATCAGAAAATCCGAAACTCATCGGTTGGGCAACTCCTCGAGGAACTTTAGTGCCAAATCCACGAATTGTCATGGACATTCCGAGATTCTCAGCCCTGTGAAAAATATTAGATACTACGGCTGGAAGATGATGAGCTAATGTGAAAATATTAAAAAATCTACCGGAAGTGTCATTAAAACATAATGCCTTATCTAAGGTTTGCCTGGTGGAAAATTCATCCCTAAACATGGGGAAGAAACGAAAGACGAGGTAGAGCATTTGGAATGAATTTTCCACCCATCTCCATTTCCCTCCAGCTTTAAACCAAATAGTTCTCACTACATCCAGAACTGCCGCCGTTGAAGTAAACTCCAGAAAAATCGTCATAGCGGAGAGCATTAGGAATATTCTTGAGATCGGTAATGCCAGAAGACGTAACTGTTCTTCGATACCTGTACCTGATAGAACCACAGCAAGCGGCAAATATAAAATAAGCATGACGGGCATGAAATAAAGAAATGGCTTCACCCTACGTGCTATCACTCTTATTGGAAGTTGAGTGAATGCAGTCATTAATCCAAGACTTGTGGCAAGCCAGATTAAATGAAGAGAAGTTTCAGCTTTAAATGTAAGAATTAAAAAAAGTATTGCTGAAAAAAACAATGTAAGAGGATTTAAGCGTGACATTACGATTTACTCAAAATCTGAAATTCAGTCTAAATTCTACTCCTTCTGGTGTCTGCTGTACTTCTGCATCTAAAACTCTTTTCCTGCTTAAACTGACTACATCCATGGCAGATAGTATCCTGTTCAGAATCATTCCACCAATGGTGAAAGATGCAACGGACCTGACTTTATCACGACGGATGAGATAATCACGATATATTAAACGCTGATCTTCAGATTCCCACGACCAGTCATACCCGGCCTCAGAAGAGTAAGTATCAAACGGTGACCTTGCTCGCTGTTGGTACGCATTGTACGCATCCATATCCTCATAAGTACTCATGTTAACAAGAAACTGCTCATCCTTACCTGACAGATCAGCACCAGCATATCTAATCGCGTAAGCTCTGAGTCTAGAGTCATCTCCTGAAACAGACCAGAGACTCCCTGCCAATAGAAGCCAGAATCCCATTTCGTTCCTGATAAAAAACCGACCACGCCGATTTTCTCCGATTGAAAATTCACCTAACCCGGGCAGAAGAAGTGATTTGCCGATGGTTTTTCGCAGTGATATTTTCTCACTTTGAGTGGATTGAGGCGACAACACATGGTTAAAGCTGGAGTATTCAGCGATAGTTCTTATCGGGAACAATGCTACTAATACCAGGATAATTGCTAACGTTTTCTCTGCCAAATCCAAAATCCTCCAAAAAAAGTGAACAAAGTAATCAGAAAGGCGAAAAGATCGCCGAACCGACCGTAGAAGGTTAACCCAACCGACGGGGAAAAGCCAGCGTAGATTACACCTCTCTCATCTAAATCAAGTTTGGATGTAAACCTGCCAGCTTCATCAACATGCACCGAAATTCCCGTATTCGCACTACGCAAAACGGTCATCCGATGTTCCACCGCCCGCAATCGAGATAAAGCCACATGTTGATACGGTTCTGATGTTTTCCCAAACCAGCCGTCATTTACTACTACTACCAAAAAGCGAGCCCCTTGTGATACCAAGCGATTTACAAGTCGAGGAAATGATGACTCGTAACAAATAACGCCCGCAAACTGGCTTTCTCCCAGGAAAAAATCTGTATATCGAGTTCCCGGATTGTAGTGACCAAAACTTAAATTCTCAGTTAAGGAAACCTGCGCATCAAGAGGATTATATTCCGCCAACGGTACAAGATGAATTTTGTAATACGATTCGAGGCTCCCATCCACATTAAACATAAAAATACTGTTGTAATGTTCCAGAAAACCATCTTTTCTGTCGAAGTCGAGAGCACCGGTGAAAAGCGGAACACCGTATTCTTCAACTCTTTTCTGAATAAATCGCCTTCGAAATCGATCTCGACGAAGATACGTTGGCACTGCACTCTCGGGCCAAACCACCATGTCTACTCCTTTTTGAGCTGCTTCCACATAAAGTGAGTCGAGAACTTCGAAGACCCACTCCCGCTTTGACTTATCCCACTTTTCGTGAGGTCCCATGTTGGGCTGAACCACTGCAATAGTTAACTCAGCTTCATTCGAAGATTGAGCCGGAAAAGAAAGTATTCTTCCATAGCCATAAATCCACGGCAATACGAGAATAACCGCAGTCCAAATCCGCAATCTAGGAACGAGCGGTACCGGTGATGTGAGAAGTCGATACGACAGTGTATTCAAGAGAATAATCCAGAATGACAGTCCGTAGATACCAGTGAATTCTACGATCTGGATAGGCGGAAGATAGTCTGCCTGTGTGGTGGCGAGGGAAATCCATGGAAAAGCAAGAAGTCCAAATGACTGAAAAAACTCCATTGTGATCCACATAAATGGAAATATAAACAACCCTTTTCCTGTGTGTGAATGAAACCAGGCAATGACTGCTGCTAAAATTGACCATTGAATCGAGAGATAAAAGACAGCTCCCAGCATAGAAATGATAACGATCCATAATGTTGCACCTGAATTAAATGCCAGCCAGTAAAGAGCAATTGAATTTGAAATTAGACCGGTCATAAATGCTAAACGAGCCGCTTTTCCGGGGCGAGCTGTAGTCAGAATTTCTATGAGTGGAATGAATGCCAAATAAGCGATCACACCCAGCTTCAGAGGAGGATAGGAAAGCCCAATCAGCACTCCCGACGAGACGGCTAACTGCCAGTGAGGTCTATCCAGAAATCGGCGAAATACATTCATCACCTGCTATCCAAAAATGCCTGCAGCATGATAGCAGCAGCTGTTTTATCCACCAAATCCTTTTCCCTACTAGGTTTTATGCCTTCAGATATAAGAATACGCTTTGCTTGAACAGATGTCAATCTTTCATCATAAAACGTAACTGGTAAACCTATTTTTTTACGGAAAACGTCTGCAAACTGTTCTGTCTTTTTTGTCTGAGTTGTATAGTTTCCTTTGAGCCCTATTGGTAGACCGATTACAATTTGACATACATCTTCTTCCTCAACAATTCTTGACAGTTCGGAGATCTGTAATTCGAGATTATGAGAGGTTACTGTCTTAAATGGAGAGGCGATTATCTGGCCGGCATCAGTTATAGCTAATCCTACCCGTTTGGAGCCGTAGTCGATTCCGAGGATTCTGCCCATGTTTAGGATCAGAACTAAATGGGTTGTGAAAGCTTAGCTTTCAGGATTTTCCCCGGCTTGAAGTGAGTTTTTCTGTGAGCAGGAACATAAACTTCTTCGTTTGTCTTCGGATTTCGAGCTCGTGGTTTTGCTTTAGTAGGTTTCACTTGAAGAGTGCCGAACCCTCTGATTTCGATACGAATATTGTGATCATCTTCTGTCATCATCTCCAGCATCACATTAAAAATTTCTGATACGGTAGTATGTGAATCGATGAAACTACTCTCAGTTCTTTTTGCAACTCGTTTTGATATATCTTTCTTCGTGTATTTTATAACCATTTAAGATGCCCTTTCTGAGTATATGGTTCCTGTTACTTCACCTATCTGCTTCAGCATAGAATTGAGCCTTCGCAAATTTGGAACAGTAACAACTAAAAAGCAGTTTGCTACACCGCTTTCATCTACTTTAATATCAACACTTGTGATGTTGATGCTAAGTTTTGAAATTGCTTCAGTCAAATCTTTAAGATACCCTTTTCGATCTTCAGCAACCACTTTCAAACGAACCATAAATTCTTCTTTTCGACTTACATTCCATTCTACCTCCAGAATCCGATCTAAATCTTCACTCATAACAGGAAGATTCTTACACTCAATTCGATGAACAGTCACACCTCTTCCCCGCGTGACAAAACCGATAATATTATCGCCCGGAATGGGGTTGCAGCATTTTCCAAAATTCATCATAATGTTATCGATACCGTGAATCCTAACACCCTTTACCGTTTTGCGGGCTATGGACAGGAATCGTTCTTTATCATCAATTTCTTCAATTTCTAATTCTACAGTTTCTGGAGAAATCTTCCTGATCAGGTCTCGTACAGTTATTTTACCTGACCCCAATGCTGCCATTATGGACTCATCATCATTGAACCCAGTTGTTTCAGGTGCTTTTTTAATTTCTTTCAGTAAATGAGCTAATTTTAATCGCCTGAGAGTTTTATCCAGGATTTCCCGTCCAAGCTTGATGCTTTCTTCACGTTCGGTTTTGTGTATCCATCGACGAATGTGTGTTCTCGCCTTACTGGTTCGTACCACTTTCAACCATCCGTAACCGGGAGTCTGAGAATCCGATGTGATAATTTCTATAGTTTCTCCGCTTTGTAAGGAAGTATTAAGGGGAACTATCTTTCCGTTTACTTTTGCGCTGAGGCAGTGGTTTCCGACTTCAGTATGAACCGCATATGCGAAATCAATTGGCGAAGAATTGATAGGCAGTTGAATGAGATCTCCGGCAGGAGTGAAACAAAACAGTTCATCCTGATACAAGTCAATCTGAAGAAGATTCATAAATTCCGCAGGATCTGAAGATTCATCTTGAAGAATCGCCACCAGATCCCTCAGCCAATTGACATGTCTATCCAGATCTCCCTCTCTCTTCGCGTTTGATTTATATCTCCAATGAGCAGCCACACCAATTTCTGCTGTCCTATCCATTTCTTCGGTACGTATCTGGATTTCTATCATCCGTCCCGAAGGGCCGACAACCGTTGTATGTAGCGATTGATAACCATTTATCTTCGGGGTGGCAATAAAATCTTTGAATCTTTCGTGAACCGGGGTAAACAGTTGATGAATTGTACCAAGCACAGTATAACAGGCAGTCACATCCTGAACAATTACTCGAATAGCAAAGATATCATACAGTTCATTGAGTGATTTCTGGACTTTCTTCATTTTTCCAGAAATTGAAGCATAAGACTTCAACCTACTGGTTACAGAGAAATCTAAACTTAATTTCTCAAGCTCTTCTTTCAGTGGGATTGTAACCTCACGGATGTATTTCTGTCGGTAGCCAAACGTCGACTTTAACCCCTTGCTGATTTCTTTGTAAATATCCGGTTCAAGAGTCTTAAGAATAAGGTCATCCAGTTGGCTTTTAATTTGGTGCATTCCCAATCTTTGAGCGAGAGGAGAGTAAACATCTCTGGTTTCTATTGCGATACGGTGCTGTTTTCGGAGAGGCAGATACTCGATTGTCATCATATTATGATATCGATCAGCAAACTTTATAATGATAACCCGGATATCCTTAACCATTGAGAGAAGCATTTTCATAAGGTTCTCTGCCTGTTTCTGCTTGCGGCTGCTAAACCTGATATCAGCCAGTTTTGTAACTCCATCCACAAGATCTGCTACATCCTGTTGAAAGTTGTCAACAAGTTCACTGTAGGTTGCATCTGTATCTTCCAGGCTATCGTGGAGAATGCCGGCTGTAATAGTAGCCATGTCCATTTGCCATTCTGCTAATAACTTTGCTACAGCGTAGCAATGACCAAAATACGGCTTACCGGATTGCCGACTTTGTCCTTCATGCTTTGATTGACTGTACTGGTATGCTTTCCAAAGCGATTCCTTTATAGCATCTTTGGAAGTTCTGCCGTTTTCGGCAGCGAGGTCTACAAGTGTTAGGAAGTCCTTAGGGTAGGCGCCTGTGACGGTAGGGATGAGGCTGGCAATCTTCATTAGAAAGGTACTTCAGCTGTCGCTTCCTCGTGTCTAGCTTTGCTCTCGAACTTGGCGTATTTATCTACAAAAGTCGTATGAATGGTTCCAGTTGGACCATTCCTTTGCTTAGCAACAATTACATCAGCCAATCCTTTGTCTTCTTCATCTCGGGAGTACATCCATTTTCGATAAAGGAACATGACTAAATCTGCATCCTGTTCGATGGCACCGCTTTCCCTCAAATCAGACAGTTGAGGTCGTTTGTCAGTTCTCGATTCCACCGCTCGAGAGAGTTGTGATACCGCGATGACAGGTACGTTTATCTCTTTTGCTAACGCCTTTAGAGAACGGGAGATTGTAGAGATCTCCTGTTGCCGGTTTTCTACTCGAGGTGGACCTTTCATCAACTGCATATAATCTACTATAATCATCTGAACGTCATTCTTAGCCTTTAGACGTCTAGCTTTTGCCCTCAATTCTGTGATTCCCATTGCGGGTGTATCATCCAGAAAAATAGGTGCATCCGCAAGCGTGCCTACCGAGAAAGAGAGATTTTTCCACTGATCTTTAGGCAGCCTTCCTGTTCGCACAAGGTGACTGTCAACTCGAGCCTCAGAACAGAGGAGTCTCATTGCCAACTGATGATTAGACATTTCAAGACTGAAAATACCTGACGGCACACCGTAATCAACTGCTGCATTCCTGGCAAAGGTTAATGCCAGAGCAGTTTTCCCCATTCCAGGACGTCCTGCAATGATGATTAGTTCTCCATTCTGGAATCCACTGGTAATTTCATCAAGATCAACAAGGCCCGTTGGAACTCCCGTTACTGTTCCAGGCTTTTGGTGAATCCTGTCTAGTTCCTCAAAAGTTGCCTGAAGAATTGGATTGAGCTGAAGAAATCCACCTCTAAGACGATTCTGAGAAATAGCAAAAATTCTCTGTTCTGCTTTATCCATGATATCATCTAATTCCTCTCGATCTTGATAAGCATCTTGAGAGAGCATTGCAGATACTTCTATAAGTCGCCTTAGACTCGCTTTTTCGAGGACGATCTTGGCATAATGTTCAGTATTCGCAGAAGTAGGAACACTGTCAGAAAGCCCTGTGATATAATACGATCCCCCGCAAGTATCGAGTTGTTTTCGTTTTTTCAGTTCGTTGATGAGAGAAATAGCATCTACAGGATTACTTGAATTAAACAGATCTTCCATGGCACGGAAGATTTTTGCGTTCGCTTCCTTATAGAATGTATCTGAAGTCAGAATCTCCATGGCTTGCCCGACAGCATCCTTGGAAGTTAACATAGCTCCCAATACAGCTTCTTCGGCTTCCAGAGCCTGTGGAGGTAATCTTAATTCAGACAGATTGGACTCTTTTGCCATTGTCACTTCTCAAGTAATTTCTGTATCCACTGAAAATCTTCCCAAGTCGGACGTTTCCAATTCGAATTTCGTAGCAACGCAGCCGGATGATAAGTTGCCACAAGATTGAAGTCATTCCATTTCCAGATCTGAGACCTCAGCTTGCCTAATGGTGTCTTTACTTCCAATAGTGTCTGAGCAGCAGTAGCTCCCAATGCGACGATCAGTTTAGGGTTGATAATCTTTAATTGAGTTTCCAGATATGGTAGACAGGCGTCTATTTCATCCTGATGTGGTGTTCTATTTTCAGGTGGACGGCTTTTAAGGATATTGCAAATATAAACTTTATCCCGATTGAGATTGATGGCAGCCAGAATTTTGTCCAAAAGTTGCCCAGCCCTCCCCACAAACGGTTTACCTTGCAAATCCTCTTCTTTACCCGGCGCTTCCCCTACCAATACCAGTTTTGCTTGTGGATTGCCCACTCCAAAGACAAAGTTAGTCCTTTCTTTCCAGAGATCGCATTTCCTGCAGTCTGAAATGGACTCTTCAAACTCTGCAAGTGATAAGCTGGAATTTCTGTCTGGACTACTTTCAGGTATTGATATAAAGAGGTTGTCACCAAACATCTCTCTCGTTTGAGAAAAATAACTCCTGATCAGCTCCTCTGTGGGTGATGTATGGTTCACTATTTTTCCTCGTCTTCCTCCTCATCGGAACTGTATTTCCACTTGAGTTCTCCTTCGAGAAATTCGTCTAAAGCGACGGTAGTAGCCTTCTCTTCCTCTACGTAATTTTCATCCGGCTCGGGTAACTCTTCCAACAGCCCAGGTTCTTCATCATAGTCTCTAACTTCTCTTAACGCATGACGTTCACCAACAATCTGACGAGCCCTTTGGGATGCCACAACAGTTGCCTCAAATAAATCGTCAGCCTGTTTTTCTATGTCCTTATTGGGTACAGTCTTCAATCCCATATTTCCTCCTTTACTTGGTTTTTTGATTCAATCGATTCCAACACTGCGGTAACAGCTTCATCCAGATCTTCATTCACTACTGTAATGTCATATTTAGGTTCATAAGATGTTTCTAACTCCATCCTTTCGAGCCGTTTGGCGATGCGCTCTTCGGAATCAGAACCACGGTTACGCAGACGGCGAATTAGCTCATCCTCACTTGGCGGCATAATGAAAATGGCTAATGTAACATTTGGGAAACTTGCCTTAATCGCTAATCCACCTTTCACATCTACCTCGAGTAAAAGCATCTTCCCTTCAGCTATTGTCTGTTCAACTATTTTCCTGGAAGTTCCGTACAAATATCCATGGACTTCTTCTGACTCTACCAGCTCATCATGAGCTATTCGCCTCTGAAATTCTTGTTCATTAATGAATTCATAATCAACTCCATCTATTTCGTACGAACGCTTGGGGCGAGTTGTGCAAGAGACCGAAAACTCTAAGTCAGGACGCCTTTTCTGCAACTCACGGCAAATTGTAGTTTTACCAGCGCCTGACGGGGCAGATATTACGATTAAATTCATCATCAGAGGACGTTCTGCACTTGCTCCTTAATCTTTTCTACTTCGTCCTTCATATCCACAACTTTCTGAATAATCCCCAGATGGTTAGATTTTGAACCGATGGTATTCGTCTCACGATTGATTTCCTGAAGAAGAAAATTCATTCGCTTACCGACTGGTTCATTTGAATCCAGTAAGGCTTCGAATTGATCAAGATGACTACGGCAGCGGACGCACTCCTCAGTGACATCTAACTTTTCAGCCAATATTGCGGCTTCTTGAATGATTCTAACTTCCTCTATTTCTACTCCATCAAGAAGCTTGGTAATCTTGGATTCAAACTCTTTACGGATTTCTGAAGACATCTGTTTCCAATTCTCTTCAATTTCTGAGAGATAATTCCTTAAAGCAGTAGTGCGAGCTGACAAATCATCCCTCAGAAAAAACCCTTCTGCAGAGCGCATTTCATCCAGTTGACTTAACGCTTTCTCCAGCACAGTTTTCAGCAGTTCAGGATCAAATTCGATATCCTGTTTGGGCTGTAAAAGATCGCGCATATCTATGACCTTGTCAATGTCAAGTCGTGCGCCGTAATCTTCTTCAATGGTTGCCAAAATAGATCTATAATTTTCAAATGCATCTCGATCGAATTGAACATTACCGTTTTCACCAGAATTTAGGTCAATGCCTACCAAAACAGATATATTCCCTCGCCGGCAAACTTCCTTCACACGTTTCTTAACAAAATGCTCAAAAGAAGATGCTGATCTGGGCAATCTCACTTTTGCTTCGAAGAAACGACCGTTTACAGCACGTATTTCAAGTGACAAAGTATAGTCGATAGATTCAGATGACCCCGAACCGTAGCCTGTCATACTTTTAATCAAATTTCTACCCCTGTTTAGCTTAGGAATTTACCAGAGACTTCACGTTGTTGCAATTGTATTGTAAAGAGATAAAACTTCAATTATCAAGAAGTTATCCACATTCAGCTGCTTAAACGATCACGGAGTGAATGTAGGTAGTCAAGTTTTATATTCAAAGCGACATGATGGCTGCTGCCTAAAATGCTATTGACGGGCGATGGCGAGAAAGCGTAATCAAGTCCGCCGAAAGGAAACTTGAGTCCAACCCCTAATGAAAAGTCCGTCAATGGATTTCTCCCTGCCCTCAGATAGACTTTCTGCTTATACCCAATTTCAACTCCACCGGATAGTTGAGCTCCAATTGAACCGAGTGAAAAGTCATCATTGAGACTCTCACCAGCTAAATCGAGATTGAGTGAAGCCATCAAAGTCAAATCGATTCCAATACCTTCCAGCTTCAGGTCTTGAGCATCACTCACGATGATTATTGGTGCAATTCTTTCGATGGTTCCTGAATCCCAGACAACCCACGATGTGGTGACATCTCTAATGATGAAAGCAGTTCTATTCCCGGGAAAGAAACTACGGGAACCGCTCAAATCAAATCCGATTCCATAGCCTGAATAAGCTCCCAATTGATGGCTTAAAAGACGGACATTACCGCCGAGATCCCACTCTCCTCTCTTAAATCCACCACCGACTACTGCTGCCCACTGAACTTGATTGAAATACGAAATGTCAGATTCCACAATCCGCTCGTCAGGATTATCAAGCGAACCGGTTCCAAGAAGGAGAGCATCGGTAGTATTGGGTATCCCATCCATCCCCTGCCGGATGAGAACAAGAGACCAATTCAACTTTAAGTACCTCTTTAGGTTAACCGCCGCGACATCATAATTAACGATTCCTGCGAATCTTTCCTGATGTGCATAGGAAAGAGAGTTATTACCACCGTTCGCCAGATTAGATGGATTCCAAAGAGCGGCAAAAGGTCCTGAGACGACTGCAGTGTTGGACTCACTGAGGGCGATAGTACGAGCGTCGCCGGCGCCCTTGAATGCCTGATTGCCGTACTTAACCCAGATTGACTCCGCCGGGAGCAGAGTAAGTAAAAAGAAAAATATTGCTGTAATCCTTTGGTATTTCAATATCTGATCAAAATCCATACTTAGATTTCAGTCTATCCAGTTCTTCGAGAGCTTCTAAGGGTGTCATTTTGTTAATTTCCAGTTCCGCTAGCTTCTTTCTTAATTTAGATTCTTGCTCTTGAAATAGTGTTATCTGCTTAGACGCATCCTGCGGCGGTTCAGTTCCAACTATTTCCGGTGCTTCATGCCGGATTAGGTGGCTGAGAATTTCGGTAGCTCTGTTGATGACCACTCCGGGCAGACCTGCCATTTTCGCCACGTGGATGCCATAGCTTTTATCCGAGGGTCCCGGGATGATCTTCCTCAGAAACACAATTTTATCACCAAACTCCTTCACTGCCACATTGTAATTCACAACCCTCTCAAGCAACCCCTCTAACTCTGTCAGTTCATGATAGTGAGTGGCAAAAAGCGTACGTGCCTGAGCAAACTCCGTATTGTGCACAAATTCCGTAATTGCCCACGCCAGCGAAAGTCCATCGAAAGTGGCTGTTCCTCGGCCGATTTCATCGAAAATGATCAGACTCTTCGGTGTGGAGTTATTGAGAATATTGGCTGCTTCGATCATCTCCACGAGGAAAGTGGATTCACCACCGGCCAGATTATCGCTGGCTCCAACGCGCGTGAAGAGCCGATCCACGATACCGATCTCCGCTTCACTTGCAGGCACGAAACTGCCCATCTGCGCCATGACAGCGATGATCCCAACCTGCCGAAGGTATGTGGACTTACCCGCCATGTTCGGCCCTGTAATGAGGAGGATCTGACTTTCCTTATTGTCCACTTCCAAATCGTTGGCAACAAACTCTTCTCCAGCCGGCAAAATCGCCTCTACAACAGGATGGCGGGAGTCCTTCAGAACCATCCTCGACTTTTCGGTAATTGTGGGCTTCACATAACTGTTCCTCACCGCAGCTTCAGCGAGTGTCGAATGTAGATCAATCTTGTTCAGGAGAGATGCGGACTGTAGAATCAGTTGAGCTCGACTTAGAATCCACTTCCGGAGCTCGTCAAAAATGCGGACTTCAATGGCGAGAATCTTCTCTTCAGACGTGAGGATTTTCTCCTCGTACTCCTTAAGTTCAGGAGTGATGTATCGCTCCGCATTCACAAGCGTCTGCTTGCGGATGTAGTATTCCGGTACTTTATCAAGATGAGTCTTCGTCACGGAAAGATAGTAGCCGAACACCTTGTTGTAGCCCACTTTCAGTGACGAAATTCCGGTCGCTTTTCGCTCGCTCTCCTGCATGGCGGCGATCCACTCTTTCCCGCCGGAAGCGATGGAGCGAAGTTCATCCAGTTCTCTATCCACTCCTTTACGGATGACACCGCCTTTGTTGAGTAGAGCCGGCACATCATCTTTGAGAGTGGAGTTGATTTTAGCGACAATCTCTTCAGCATTCGGCATGTTCGACACAAAGCTTTTCAGCGACTTGGAACCAGACTCGCCCACGGCAGCGCAAATCTCCGGCATGAGCGTTAGGGTATAGCTGATACTTGCCGCATCGCGCGGCGACCCTTTTCCGCGACTCAGTCGGGATAGATTTCGCTCCAAATCTGAACAGTTGGTGAGACGTCGCCTGATTTCCGATCGAAGATCGCTTTTCGCCACAAATCCGCCCACAAGCTCCAGTCGTCGCTCGATTTCAGATTTCTCAACCAAAGGAGTGTGCATCCGCCGTCTGAGCAGTCGTCCGCCGCCGGGCGTGACAGTATCGTCCAAAATGGAAATGAGCGTGCCGTGGGTTCCCTGAGTCGCCAGTGAGTGGAATAGTTCCAGATTGCGGACTGTGAATGCATCGAGTCCCATCACATTCTCATCCCGCACTCTTCTCAGACGGGTAACGTGAGAAACGCTGTCGGGTATGTTGCGCTGGACGTAGCTTAGAATGACTCCAGCGGCCGCAACTCCTTCCTGGAGATCATCGCATCCGTAAGGTTTGAGCGAGGTCGTGCCGAAGTGGTCAGAGAGAGATTGCAAGGTGATTTTATAATCGAATGCCCACTCGTCCATTTCCGTGATGAACGGCCTCAGTCGGCGGTGCCACTTTTCCTCGTGATAAGGACGTCCCTCCTCCACAATTACTTCTCGAGGAGCGTACTTTAAAATTGTTTCCGTCAGATTATCTTCCGTGCACTCCCCAATGTAAAATTCACCGGTAGAATGATCCAAAAACGCGAAGCCCGCCTTTTCGTGTCCGCTGAAGACGGCACCGAGAAAATTGTTACGCTTACCGGATGAACTGTCTGTTGTCGCCGTGCCTGGAGTCACCACTTCGATCACTTCCCGTTTGACAATCCCTTTTGCCAGCTTCGGATCTTCCACCTGCTCGCAGATGGCTACGCGCAGTCCGGCTTCCACCAGTTTTGGCAGATAGGAATCGAGGGCGTGGTGCGGGAAGCCCGCCAAAGGGACATGTGCCGCAGCACCGTTGGCACGTTTGGTCAAGGTGATATCGAGAATTCGAGAAGCTATCTTGGCATCTTCGTCGAATGTTTCGAAGAAATCACCCATCCGAAAAAGAACCAGCGTATCGGGGTGTTGATTCTTGATCTCTAAGTACTGCTTCATGAGAGGAGTCATTTTCACGGTCGAACTTTTTCCTGATGAGTTCACGCCAAAACCCTTTTGTCGCCATCGCGGAATGTCACGTCGTGCTTATCAAGATACTCCAGCAGCGGGATAGCGTGCTTACGGGTGGTTCCGGTCAGTTTCTTAAAGTCGGTCACTGCCATCCCTTTGTGATCAACGAGAAAATTGCGCACAGACGTCTCCATCTCCATCAACACATTGGAGAGATACCACAGATTTCGAGTAATCTCTGTCACCTTCCCCTCGCTTTTCAACACGTGGAGTAATTCCAGAGTTTTTTTGTCCGACTGCCCCAATTCCGTTGCAAGCTCAGAAAGTAACGGCGGGGTTGTACTGAACTTTTGAAGAGTGTTAGAAACTTTTTGAGCCAGTTTTCTGTCGCTTTCACTGAGTTTTATTTTGTGGCTGCCAGACTGTATTAGCCCATCTTTCAATTCTATCTGGCCATCTTTAACCAGCAAATCGGTTAGATAATCAAACAGTGGTTCACTGTATTCCAAATTTTGTCGGAGCTCGTCCCTGGGAATTCCCAAGCGATAAGCGGCTTTTTCATGAAATTCGCCAACTGCTTTCATCATATCTGACATCTGTTTTTCCACAAGATGAGATAGCGATAAAAATGGATTTCGGCCATCGCCGAATCGGACGAGTTCCAGTCCATCGAGTTGAGATTTAAGCTCAGTTTCCCCCAGTTGAAATCTCTTGCCCCATTCTGAAACCGTCTTGGGATTTGACTCATTCCGCTCCAGGAAAAGTGCAGTTCGATTTTCTACCGGCAGGTCAGACAATTCAGACAACCATTTTGCTGCAGCTTTCCATTTTCTTGGTAATTGAGTGTCAATGACCGTCCCGCCGCCCAGAGTTTCCGGTGGAGAATAAAGTCGGATGATGAGCTGGTCTCCCATGGCCACAGGAATCGGTTTCTCCAGCCGGATGAGAACTGTGGCACTTTCCCCCTGACTGATGCTTTTTTTCCTATCCGAACCGGCGATTAGAACGCGTCCCATCACTTCGTCCGTCCCCAAATGAATTCGGATTCTCTGCTCGTGTTTCAGTTTTCGTTTTGTGCTGGATGTCAGTTTAATTTCGGCTCCGAAAGATGTCAGCGGCTCCAGAAATCCGATGGAAACAATTTGCGATCCGCGCTTCAAATGGTGGCGTTCAACTCCACTTAGATTTACAGCTGACCGATCTCCCGGCTTCACAGATTTCACATCTTTCCCGTGGGATTGCAAACCTCTGATCTTGGCTTTAATACCTCCGGGTACAATCTCGATCGTATTGCCTACTTCTACCCTACCACTACTGACTGTACCGGTGACAACCGTTCCGAACCCTTTCATTGAAAAAACACGATCTACCGATTGTCGGAAAAAACCGCGATCATTGCGCTCTGCCGCGCTGCCGGCGAGGTCAGTCAACACTGTCCGAAGATCATCCACACCGTCTCCGGTCTCAGCCGATGTCCTGACAATGGGAATATCATCCTGAAATGTGTCTTTCACAAAATCGCTGATCTCTTCCTCCAAAAGATCGAGCCAATCTTCACTCTCGGAAAGGTCACACTTTGTAAGAGCAACGCAGCCCAGCCGGATATTCAGGAGCCGAAGAATGTCGAGATGTTCCCGCGTCTGGGGCATGATTCCGTCATCGGTAGCGATTGTGAGCAGGGCAATGTCAACCGTGCTGACTCCCGCCACCATGTTACGGATAAATTTTTCGTGGCCGGGGACGTCGATGATCGTGATGTTGTCGGTGAGAAATGCGAAGCCGAGATCGATGGTCATCCCTCGCCGCTGCTCTTCGGGAAGACTATCGGTATCGGTGCCGGTAAGCGCCTTGACGAGAGCTGTCTTTCCGTGATCAATGTGCCCGGCGGTACCGATAACAATCTGCGACATGGTTAAGCGATTTCTACAGCGACTATTTTAATCGTCTCTGCCAGTTTTCTAGCCTGTGACGGCAAAACTGCTTTTAGATCAATGAAAAAACGGTTGCCGGAAATGTAGCCCAGAACCGAAGGAGTCTGACGACGGAAAGTGTCGGCTAATCTTGTCGGTTTTGCAGCTTTACAATTAAACTTGAGTGCGGCGCTTTCAATCTTTTCTGTTGGCAGCGTACCGCTTCCAGCCTCGACTTCGGATGGTACAACGGAAATGCCGAGTTTTCGCACAACTGATTTCGGCAAATCTTTCAAAATTCGTTCAGCTCTAGTCATGAGCGATTGACGTGATGTTTTCAACAGACGATATGTAAGATTCTGCCGCATGGCAGGCATATCCTGATAACTCCTCAGCACTTCTTCCAATAACGCTAAAGTCACCTTGTCACATCTGAGCGCTCGATAAAGTGGATTATCGTGCAGTTTTTTCACTATTCCTTTTTTCCCGCAGACAAGTCCCGCCTGAGGACCTCCGGGGAGTTTGTCGCCTGAAAAAGTTACCAGATGTGCCCCTTGCTTCAGTACCTCGCTCACCACTAGTTCACCGGGAAGATTAATCTCTTTCATGTCGAAAAGTGCGCCGCTTCCGAGATCAGCAATGAGAGGGATACGCTTCTTACGGGAGAGCTTACCAAGACTTGCAATGGCAACTTCTGCCGTAAATCCTTCAATCCGGTAGTTACTCATGTGAGCGTAAAGAATGGCGGCGGTTCTAGGCGAAATGGCATTCAGATAATCTTTTTCATGAGTGCGATTGGTGGTTCCTACCTCTTTAAGAATGGCACCGCTTTTGGCAATCACTTCCGGAATGCGGAAAGAGCCGCCGATCTCCACAAGTTGCCCGCGAGAGATAATCACTTCCTTCCCTTCCGCTACAGTGTTAAGCGCTAACAGGACAGCGGCGGCATTGTTGTTCACGGCAAGGGAAGCCTCTGAGCCGGCGAGAGCGTTTAGGAGTCCGGAAATGTGACTCAGACGTTCGCCCCTTTTACCAGAATTTAGATCAAGTTCCAAATTGGCATAGCCGGTAACTGTGCGGATTGCCTGCTCCATCATGCGAAACGAAAGCGGAGCACGTCCCAATCCCGTATGCAGTACAATGCCCGTTCCGTTGATTACCTGTCTTAAGCTCCGCTTTGCTGACTTCAGTACGTTTTGCTGGATACGCTGACTGATCTGCTCCCGGGTGCCGGGTATCTCGCTGTCAACGGCGTCTCTGCGCATATCCGACAACTCCGAGCGAATCAATTCGGTAACATAACTTCGCGGTGCGGAAATGGAGCTCATATCCAAGTTCTCTAAGATTGAATTGACAGATGGAAGTTCACGCAGTTTCATTTATTACCTCGAGTACAAAAGGTAGAAGGGTGAGAAGTCATTTGCAAGTGAAAGAACAAATTCTTCATGAAATTTTTCTTAAGTAGAGAGCCAGTAAAAAGGCACATCCCATGAAAATGGCTACAAATGGAAATACAACTTGAACACCGTGACTTTCTGCCAGTGATCCGCCAATTCCCGCGGCAAACGATCCCAATCCGAAACTGAGAAAGAATGAAATTCCATACCCCAATCCTCGATTTTCAGATGTGGTATATTGAGCAATTAGGGAGTTACCTATAGGCTGATGAGCGAAGTGTACCAATCCGAGCAGAATTCCGAATGCCAAGAGAGATGGTCCCGAATTGAGTCCAAAAGCTATCAGCAATGGTGTGTGAATTAAGAAAATGAGCGCAAGCAGAGTAGGCCGGTTGTACTTGTCTCCTAACCTTCCGCCGATTATCTGTCCACCGATTCCTGCTAATAAAACGATGGTAGAGAACAGTCCGCCCCGAACCACCACGTCCCAGTTCTCAAGGAGTCCGGTGGCATTCATGCTAAAATGAACCGGCATAAAGGTTTTGAATCCGTAAAATGTCAATCCCACAAAAACTGCAATAAGGTAATAAACTACTAAAGGTTTCATTCTCGTAACTTCTGTTTTTAAGACGTCTTCTTCCGTTTCGCCTTCACGGGCGGGGATGAAAACCGCTGTCGCCCCTGCCAGCAATAAGCAAAAGAGGCCTATCCCTGCATATGCCCAACGCCATGATCCCGCCACTGCCGCTAGGGATGCTAATAACGGTCCCGCAGCCAATCCGGCACTGCCGGCGATTCCGTGGTAACTCATGGCTCGGCTTGTCTGATGAATTCGTCGGGAGATGATGGTAAGTCCTGCGGGATGATAGATGGACGAAAAAAGTCCCAGAAAAACGAGAGCTATGGTTAGCATAGTCAAACTTGTGGAAAATGCGACAAATAGTGCTGATGCGGCGGCACCTGATTGATAGACCAAAAGAAGTTTTCTGCCACCTACCTTTCCTTCGATCCAGCCCGCAGGAAGCGCTCCAAGTCCAAACATGAAATTAGAAAGTGTGTAAATCCAGCTCAAAGTCGCCAATGTGATAGCTTCGGCTGAAAATTCATTTTGGAGCACAATGAACAGAGCTGGGAAAAAAAGCATGCTGCTGTGGACAGCAAAATGGGAGAGCCCGGTAAGAGTGATGACTGTTTTAGATTCCGGTGTAAACATATCTTAAAAATTAGCCAGATGTTATCTGAAGACAAAATAGGGGTAAAACTTGCATTTTACCCCTCAAAATAGAACCATAGATTAGGAACAGAAATTTACCGGCGTTCCTTGATTCGGGCAGCTCTACCTCTGAGTTTCCGAAGGTAGTAGAGTTTTGCCCTTCTCACTTTACCTCGACGTACAACATCTATGTTGGCTATGATAGGAGTATGGAGAGGGAAAATACGCTCAACTCCTACTCCGGAAGATACTTTTCGAACAGTAAAAGTGGCATTTGTTCCAGTTCCTTTCCTGGAGAGAACAACACCTTCAAATCGCTGAATGCGTTCCTTGCCACCCTCTACTACTTTCACGTTTACACCAACAGTATCGCCGGCACGAAAATCTGGGATATCGGTACGTAAATAATCTTCTGAAAATTGCTGTGGGTCCATAATTCTTACCTCAACTGGTTTGTTTTTCTTCGTATGCTTTCCAAAGGTCAGGACGACGTGATTGAGTTCTTTTTTCTCGCTCTTCCTGACGCCATTCTTCAATTTTTGCATGATGACCACTCAGGAGCACTTCAGGTACATTCATCCCTCTTACTTCCGCAGGCCTAGTATAATGTGGATGATCGAGAAGTTCGTTGGTAAAAGAGTCTCCCTGGGCAGATTCATCATCGCCTAATACTCCCGGAATCAATCGGACTACAGTATCAAGAATCACCAGCGTAGGGAGCTCGCCATTGGTCAAAACAAAGTCACCGATAGAAATCTCATCCGTTACAACTGATTCACGAATTCGCTCATCCATCCCTTTATAATGTCCTGATATGAATACCAAATCTACATTCTCTGACAGTTCCTTGGATTTCACTTGTGTGAGCTGTTCGCCTTGAGGAGTAGGAAAAATAACTCGCAAATTCCTATTGCCGGAACGGAGTTTTTCAACTCTGTCGAGTGCTTTCAAAATGGGCTCCGGCATCATGATCATTCCCGTTCCGCCGCCGAACGGATAGTCATCAATTTGCTTAAATTTCCCTTCTGAAAACTCGCGGGGATCGATCAAATGGTATGAGACCAATTCCTTTTCGGCTGCCCTACGGAGAATACTCTCACCGATAACCGCTTCCACCATTTCTGGGAAAGGTGTAATTATAAATATTTGCTTGGTTGTTTTGATTTCGTATTCCGGATTTATGATTTCGGATTTTCTTTTACTTTTTCAGGTTCTTCGACTGTCTCTTCTACCTCTTTTGAAATTGGTTCTACTTCTGTCTCGTCTTCTTCTTCTGTTTTCTCTTCCACTGTCTCTTCTGCTGCTTCCTCTACGGTTTCTGATTTTTCCGGAGCTTTAGATTTAGCCTCTGTTTTCGCTTCGGAATCTTCAT
>JYMV01017535.1_pt1 | contig 28719 bp, 30 predicted proteins | sample 338911 | NCBI WGS metagenome assembly JYMV01 (sample SAMN03354496, study PRJNA234377) | hydrothermal vent metagenome | biome: Deep sea; feature: Hydrothermal plumes at the Eastern Lau Spreading Center, Western Pacific Ocean; material: Seawater | place: Tonga | collected 2009 | depth 2000 m m
CAGATACCATTAATAAAATTGAAAATAAAATAATTATAATTTTTGCTTTCATTAACATACAGTAGCATCAAAATATGTCATAAATATTAACTTAATAGTTGTAAAAAACAGTGTTTTAGTAACATTTTATAAGATTATGAATATTTTCTATAGGATTTTTTTATTCGAAATCTATAGAGTATGACAAAAATTATCTATTAGAGTATGACAAAAATTGGAGGTCTAATGTTAGATAACTACTTTAAATATAAACAACATAAAACTGATTTTAAAACAGAAGTTGTTGCCGGTGTCTCAACTTTTTTGACAATGGCATATATAATGTTTTTAAATCCAGTTATATTATCTGACGGTGGCTTTGACTTTGGCGGTGTATTTACTGCCACAGCATGTGCGGCGGCACTTGCTTGTTTTATAGCCGCCTTTTACGCAAAAACCTGGCCTGTTGGACTAGCACCTGGAATGGGAATAAATGCATTTATTGCTTACGGTGTATGTCTTGGAATGAACTATACTCCTGAAGAAGCTTTAGGAGCTGTATTAGTTGCCGGTGTAGTGTTCTTGATCGTTTCACTAACACCAATCAGAGCTTGGTTAATTAACTCAATTCCAAAAAGTTTAAAACTTGGTATTGGGGCTGGTATAGGATTATTCTTAGCACTCATTGGATTCGAAATTATGGGGTTAACTGCAGACAATCCTGTAACTTTAGTTCAGCTTGGAGATCTTTCTAATCCGCTTCTATTATTGGGTGCTGGAGCTTTTATTTCTATGATTGTGATGGAGAAAAAAGGAATCAAAGGAAATATTATAATTGGAATTATTGCATTCAGTATAATAGCTTGGATCACAGGCTGGGGTCAATTTAATGGTGTGATTGGTGAAGTGCCATCAATGACTTACTTGTTCAAGTTTGATTTAGGTGCCGCTTTATCTGCATCAATGGTAACTGTGATATTTACATTATTTTTTATCGACTTTTTTGATACGGCTGGAACACTAACTAGTGTTGCAAATGTAGCTGGTAAAATTGGCAAAGATGGTAAAATTAAAGATATTGGTAAAGCAATGCTTTCTGACAGTGTATCGACTGTTGCTGGCGCAATGATGGGAACATCAACTGTAACAACTTATGTTGAATCTGCCGCAGGTGTTAAAGCTGGTGGTAGAACTGGAATGACATCATTAGTAATAGGTATTCTATTCTTATTATGTTTATTCTTCAGTCCATTAGCTACGAGTTTGCCAAAAGAAATAGATGGAGCTGCATTGGTTTATATTGCAACTCTATTTGTGAGAAATATTGTTGATATAGAATGGGATGATATTGCAGAATCGGGGCCAGCGGTACTTTGTATGATTGCAATGCCATTTACATATTCTATTTCACATGGAATAGCTTTGGCATTTATTTCTTACGCTGCAATTAAAATATTATCAGGTAAACTTGATATAAATCCTGCTATTTACGTTATTGCACTATTAAGTTTAATAAGCTTTGCGGTTGCTTAGCAAAACAATATAGTTATTTAAAAAAAGGCGGTCTTATTAGATCGCCTTTTTTATTTTTGATGTTTTTTTTTGATTTGTTCTATTCTTATTTCTTCGTAAATTTCGAAAGGTTGTACTATCCAAGGATTAGATTCTAATTTTACAGCACAATAATCTGCTTCAAAAGTTGATTTCTTTTTTTTCCAAAGTGTTGCTGTCTTAATATCTTCTATTGTATCTTTAATTTCTTAACCAATCTATGCTTTTAATAAAGGTAATTCCTGTATCAGATAAATCATCACATAAGAGAATTCTTCCTCCCATATTTGGAGCTATTGAACTCATCTCTCTTGAAAAAACAATGTTTCCTTGCTCATCCTCAACTCCTTTTCCGCTATAAGACTCAACTGCTAAATAGGCACATTTCAATTTGAATACCCTGCTCAATACATCAATCATGGGGGCGGCACCTCGCATAATGCCAATCAATATTGTAGGCTTGTATCTACTTTCATCTATTTGAATTGCTAACTTTTCTACCGTTGCATTATACTCTTCCCAGCTAACAATTAATTTTTCAGACATATATTTCTATAATATTAATTTTTAAAAATTAAAAGTAAAACTGCAAGAACAACTAAAGATAAAATTGAACTAATTAAAATATACAACCTGTGAATGTTTCTTCCTCTTAAATTAAAATAATGCCTTGCCGTGCCAGAAATTAATGCAACTAAACATAAAATTAACCAGTTATATTTGTGATAAACTATAAAACTGTAGTGACCTGAAAGCATAATAAATAATACCAAAAATGTAGAATAATTATTATGAATTGACCTTTGTTTAGCTGCCAAAGACAAGCTGGCATCAAATTTTTCATTTTTTTTACTACTATTAATTATATTCATTTGATTTGGAATGATTGCCGTAAAAACATTTCCAAACATGTTTGTACCAATGATTAAACCAACACTTAGAAATGCAAATTTTGGACCAAATATTTTTGTTAAAATAAAAGAAACAATAATGAGCAAAATAAATATGATTGATATGAATAAAATATTATTATTAATCAATTTAGACTTACATAAAAAATCATAAACAAACCAAGAAACAATAAGGGATAATAAAGATATCAGAATTGCATAAAGAGGTGATATTTGCAAAACTCTTTTATCAACCATTAAAACTCCAGAATTATAATAATAAATTACAATAAGCAAGAGAACTCCCGTTACAAATGTTAAGTAGCTTTGCCATTTAAAAATTACTAAACTATTAAGATATTGAAGAGGTGGAGACTTTTTTAACCTAGTTAATTTATAATAATATCCTGAGTGCATTAAATAACCTTCTCCATCAATATCTTCACTTGAGATATCTTTGTTGAGTTTATTGTCTAAATAATTAAATAAAAAACTGTTACCAACCCACAAAATAGCGAACAAAACATGTCCCCATCTTAGGACAAGCTCAAGCCATTTTAATGCATAAGGAACAAGTTCCATAATTAATATTTTATCTTATCAACTTTCTTATCCCAAATTTCGAAAGCCTTTAAACCTTCTGCTCTCATCATTTGAACCATTTGAATTTTTTTCTCCTCGTTGCTTTTTTGAAGTTCTGTGTAAATAATTGGATCTAAAAAATCAATTTTATGAGCATCATCTCTTGTGTTGGCATAATATACTTTGTTAATATGAGACCAATAAATTGCCGATAAACACATGGGACATGGTTCGCAGTTCGTATAAAGTTCATACCCATTTAAATCAAATGTATTTAATTTTTTACAAGCCTGTCTAATAGCAGTTATTTCGCCATGAGCTGTTGGATCATTATTGACTGCTACTCTGTTCATTCCTTCAGAAATAATTTTATCACCTTTTGCAATTACTGAGCCAAATGGACCTCCCCCACTATTAATGCTCTCTATAGAAAGCTCAATTGCTTTTTGCATAAATTTATTTTTCATAATTTTTTCTTTATATCATTTATGCTTAATAAAATTGCTTCAGGAGTAGCTGGAGCATTAAGATTTGGTATAATTTTATAATTTCCTACTGAAGTAATTGCATCTTTAATTGCAAAAAAAACTGACATTCCCAACATTAGTGGAGGCTCGCCAGTTGTTTTGGATTTATTTACAACGTTTTCTTTATTTATATTTTTAAAAATTTTTACATTAAATTTTTCTGGCATATCATTTACAGCAGGTATTTTATAAGTAGATGGTGAATGAGTAGTAAGCTCTCCATTTGATTTCCAGTTTACTTCTTCTATTGTTAACCATCCTGCGCCTTGTACAAACCCTCCTTCAATTTGCCCTTTTTCAATTGCAGGATTAATTGCTCTACCATGGTCATGGAGTATATCTACACGTAAAATTTTGTTTTCACCAGTTAGAGTGTCAATTAAAACTTCAGAAACTGCTGCTCCATAACAAAAGTATAGAAATGGTCTGCCACTAAAAGTTTTATTATTAAAATGTATTTTTGGAGTTGAATAAAATCCTGAAGATGACAATGAAACCCTGTTAAGATATGCTTCTTTTATTAATGAACTAAATAAAAATGTCTTTCCTCTAAATTTAACCCTGCCGTTTTTATAAATAGCATTATCGCTTTTTAATTTATATTTGTGTTTTACGAACAATGCTAAGTTTTGTTTTATTTTACTCACTGCATTAATTGCAGCTGCTCCATTTAGATCAGTTGTTGAACTTGCTGCTGAAGCTGACGTATTTGGAACCTTGTCGGTACGAGTAGATGAAACTTTAATTTTATTAAAATTTAAACCTAGCTCATTAGCTACTAACTGTGCAATTTTTGTATAGGTTCCTTGGCCCATTTCAATTGCGCCTGTAGATACATCGACAGTACCATCGGCATAATAAATATGTACTAAAGCTCCTGCCTGATTAAGATGAGTTGTAGTAAATGAAATTCCAAATTTAACAGGAGTTATTGCAAGTCCTTTTTTCAAGTATTTGTTCTTTAAGTTAAATTTTTTTATATTTAATCTTCTATTTTTATAATTAGAAGATTTAATTAATTTGCTAAAGATTTCATTAACAACATTATCTTGAATCCTCATGCCATAATGCGTGATATTTTTTTTATTTTTTTGATAAAAATTTATTTTTCTTATTTTTGCAGAATCTTTCTTTAAATACTTTGCAACATTATCAATAATATTTTCTATAATCATCATGCCTTGATTTCCACCAAATCCTCTGAATGCGGTGGAAGATGATGTGTTAGTTTTGCAAAGATAATTTTCAACTGATACATCTGAAAGATAATAAGCATTATCAATATGCAATAAAGCTCTAGAATTAATTGCACCAGATAAGTCAGGTGAGATTCCACATCTCGATAACAATTTTATTTTTACACCTTCTATAATTCCTTTGTCACTAAATCCTACTTCATAATCAGCATGAAAATCATGTCGTTTACCCGTTATTAATATATCATCGTCACGATCCATTCTAAGTTTAACAGGACGTTTTGTTTTTTTTGATAATAAAGTGCATATTGAGGCAAAAATAAAACTTTGAGTTTCTTTGCCACCAAAACCTCCTCCTATTCTTCTTACTTCAACATTTATGCTATTGTTTTTTTGATTAAGCATCTTGGCAATGATTTGCTGAGTTTCACTTGGATGTTGTGTGCTAGAATAAACTTTAAAATCATTGTCTTCTTGTGGAATAACAAATGCAATTTGGCCTTCTAGATAAAAATGTTCTTGACTTCCCAATGTAAAGGAATTTTTTAAATGATTTTTTGCCTTACTAATTTTTCTTAAAGGATTTCCTCTTTTGATTTTTCTTCCTTTTAAAACAAAAAGTTTTTTTCTTAATGCATCTTTCACATCAATAACTGGTTTTAAAGTTTTGTAAGTTATTTTAGCTTTTAGAACAGCTTTCCTTGCAAGTTCGGTTGATATTGCTGCTACAGCGAACAATGGTTGACCAAAATATTCAGCTTTTTTTGGAAAAATTGGGTCCCCATCATGCACAGCTCCAACATCATTTCGTCCAGGAATATCCTTAGAAGTTACTACTGAAACTACTCCTTCACTTTTCCATACTTCTTTTAAATCCAATTTACTAATGATTGCGTGAGCTTTTTTACTATATCCAATTGCACCATACAATGTACCTTCGGGCTCAACTATGTCATCTATGTAAGTAGCATATCCGCTAACATGTTTAGACCCACTTTCATGAGGTCTTGTTTGTTCAATGAAAGAACTTTCATTCATTTTAAGCGTTTATCCTTATTAATTTTTTTTGTTTAATTTCTAAAAAACATTTCTCCAATAAATTTTTTGCAACTTCCATACGGTATTTTTTGCTAGCTCTAGTATCAGTAATAGGCTTAAAATCTTTTTCTAATAATTTTTTTGCTTTATCAATTGTTTTATCTGATAAAAAAGAGTTTAGAAGTATTTTTTCACAGTTAAAAGCTCTCTTAGGAATGCTCGACATTCCACCGTAAGCAATTCTTATTTTTTTTATTTTATTATTATTGATTTCAATATTAAAAGAAGCACAAACAGATGAAATATCATCGTCAATTCTTTTCGAGATTTTATAAGCTTTGAAAATATTTTTTTTTAACAGTGGAATTCTTATTGAATGAATAAATTGTCCTTTTTTAAGTTTAGTTTTACGATAACCAATAAAAAAGCCATTTAATGGTAAAATTAGTGTTTTGCTTTTATCTTTAATCACAATTTGTGAATCAAGCGCTAATAACAACGGTAATGTATCGCCAATAGGACTTGCTGTTGCTATATTTCCTGCAATTGTACAGATATTTCTAATCTGAACTGATCCATATCTTTTTAATATTTGAGAAAAATCAGGAAAATATTTTTTTACAAAAGACTCAAAATTTATTAAAGGAGTTGTGGCTCCTACTTCGATGTAACTATTATTCTCTTTTATATAATTTAATTCATTAATTGAATTCATATAAATTAGAGAATTTAAATCTTTTCTTTCTTTGGTAACAATTAAAGAAACATCAGTACCTCCGCTTATTAATTTAGAATTTGGCTCTTGTCTAAGGATGCTTTTTAATTCGCTTACTGACTTGGGTGCAAAATATTTTTTATTATCATTAATTATAGCTATATTTCTCTTTTTTATTTTTCTTAAAAGACCTAAAGTAATTTTTTTATTTTTACTAAAATGGTCAAACCCACTTTCTTTATTTAAGCTTTTTGCTGCATCAATTATGGGTCTATAACCAGTACATCGACAAAGATTGCCCTGAATTGAATCTTTAATAGTATCTTCATTATAAGAAGAATAATTTTTGTACATCGCAAACAAAGACATCACAAATCCTGGAGTGCAAAAACCACATTGAGACCCGTGATAATTGACCATTGCCTTTTGTACTGGGTGTAACTCATTTTTTGAAACTAGATCTTCAACTAATATAAGTTGTTTACCTTCCAAACTTGTAACAAAAGCAATGCAAGCATTAATTGCTTTATAATTTATATTATTATTTTCTAATTCTCCCAGTACTACTGTACATGCGCCACAACCACCCTCAGCACAACTTTCTTTAGTTCCAGTTTTTTTTAATTTTGTTCTTATAAAATTTAATAAAGTTTCATTTGAATCAGGATTAGAAAGTTCTACAATTTTATTTTTGTGAACAAATTTAATAATGTTGGAAGTCATTTAACTTCCTCGATAAGTAGAATAGCTCCACGGTGAGACAAGTAAAGGCACATGATAATGTTGTGTGGCATTAGAAATTCCAAACTTTATTATTACATCATCTAAAAATGGAATTTTTGGTGTCTCGGTTATTTTTTTAAAATAATCTCCCACAAAAAAAACAAGTTCGTATTTACCTTCTTTAAAATTTGCACCTTCAATCAAAGCTTTATCGGTTCTGCCGTCATTATTTAATATAACGCTGTTAAGTTTTTCTTTTTTGTTATTTTCAACATAATATAGATCGACTTTAATACCCTTGCCTGGTTTACCTGAATAAACATCTAATACATGTGTAGTTAATTTTGTCATAATAGTTATTTATATATTATACAATAATTGCATAATTAAAATATTAAAACTAAGACAAGAAAATTCATACATGGATAAAGTCGATAAAATTAATAATTTAAGTAAATCTGATTTTATATCTATCTTTGGAAATGTGTTTGAAAAGACCAGTTGGATTTCAGAAAAAACCTACAACTTAAAACCTTTTTTGAATTTTGAAGCTTTGCAAAAAAGTTTCTTGTCAGTTTATGATAAATGTAATGATAAACAATATTTAGAAATTTTTAATTCACACCCACAATTAGCTATTGAAAAAATTATGACAGAACATTCAAAAAAAGAACAAACCCAATCTAAATTAGATACTTGCACAAAAGAAGAGCTTGAGGAGTTTATTCAATTAAACCATGATTATAAAAAAAAGTTTAATTTTCCGTTTATTATTGCGGTAGCTAATTTGAATAAAAATGAAATTCTTGATAATTTTAAACAAAGAATAAATAAAAATGTTAGTGAAGAATTTGAAGAAGCAAAAATTCAGGTAAAAAAAATTGCTACTTTAAGACTTAATCAAATTTTGAAAAAATAAATGAAAATATTTGACTGTTTCATGTACTTCGATGAAGAAGTTGTTTTAGATGTAAGATTAAATACTTTGGACAAATATGTTGATTACTTTGTAATAGTTGAAAGTAGTTTTACTCATAAAGGAGATAATAAAAATTTAATGTTTAATCATAATAAATTTGAAAAATTTAAGAATAAAATTATTTATTTAGTTTATGATAAACAGCCCAAAGGAATTGAAGTTGTAAATGAAAATGATAGTGAAGGTGAAAAATCTAGAAAATATATTCTAAACGCTGCACTTAGAGAGAATGGACAAAGAAATTTTATACAAAATGGTTTAAATAAAGCAGAGGACAATGACATTATATTAATTTCAGATGTTGATGAAATACCTAATCTTTCAGAAGTCAATTTTAATAATATTAGTGAAAAAATCATCATGTTCCATCAAGATATGTTCTATTATAAGTTTGATTTAAAAATTCCTAATCTTTTATGGACTGGTACGAAAGGTTGCAGAAAAAAATATTTATTAAGTCCACAATGGTTGAGAAATGTAAAAGATAGAAAATATTTTCCTTTTAGAATTGATATATTATTTTCAGAAAAAAAATATAGTAGTATAAAATTTATTAGTAATGGTGGATGGCATTTTTCAAACATAAAAACTGCAGAAGAAATTGAATACAAATTGAAATCTTACTTACATCATAGAGAATTTGATGAGCAATCATTATCTGTTGAAGAAATCCAAAATATTATTGAAAATAAAAAAGCAATTTATGATTTAAAAGTTGATAAAAGAGTAAACAAAATAGGAGATGGGAGTAAACTTGTTAAAATTAAATTTGAAAAATTACCAATTTATATTCAACAAAATAAACATAATTATATGAAGTGGTTAGATTAAAATGAAAGGTTATTGGATAGCTTTATATAAAAAAATTGGAGATATGGATAATCTTAAAAATTATGCGGCCAAAGTGACCCCTGTAATTAAAAGTTATGGCGGAAAACCATTAGTCAGGGGTGGCAAATATGTAAATTTAGAAGGTGATGATTTTCCAAGAACTGTAATATGGGAATTTCCAAGTTATGGGAAGGCAATGGAATGTCATAATTCCAAAGAATATCAAGATGGATGGGCAATAGCTGAAAAGACAACAGAAAGAAATTTACAGATTGTTGAAGGAACCTAATATTCAACATCAACAGGATCAATACTTCTCCACATATACCAAGTAAAAACACTTCTGTAACCCAAATGTAATTTTGAAATTCTATTTAAAAATCTATCACTTGGTGGATAGGATGTTTTGTAGTTTTTAGATATTGCTCTTATTAAACCTATATCTTTAGTAGGAAATACATCTGGTCTATTTAAATTAAACATTAAAAACATTTGTGCACTCCATACACCTAGTCCTTTTAGTTGAGTGATATAAGTAATTGCTTGTTCATCGTTCATTTTTTGCAAATCTTTAATATTAAAATATTTATTATTAAAACTTTTATTTTTTGACGAGATAAACCCACTGTTTTTAAAGAACTGGAAGTTAATTTTAACACTGTTTTAGGAACTATTTTTTTTTTGCATTTCATTTCAAATTTCAACCAAATAGAATCCGCTGCTTTCGTGGATATTTGCTGTCCTACTATTGTTCTACACAATGAAAAAAAAGGATCTTTTCTGCTAGTTAAATAACCTTTATTAAATTTATTAATAATTTTTCTTAATACAGGGTCTCTTTTTGAAAGTATCCTCTTTGCCTTATTCCAATAAGCAGGGGGTTTCTTCATTGTTGTCTAGGTAAAGTAATAGGTTTTTTTAATTCACTTTCTCTAAAGAAAATAATTGCTGAAGAAACAACAATTAATGCTGCTCCTGATAATGTATAAATAGTAGGAATTTCATTAAAAAAATAAAATCCAATTATTATTGCAAAAAGAAGTGAAAGATATTTTAAAGGAGTAGTTAGAGTGACTTCTGCAAGCTTGTATGATTGCGTTAAAAGTAAATTAGCAATACTTCCTAGCAATCCAATCAAAATTAATAATATAAAATCATATGTATTGGGCATTATCCATCTTCCAAATGGAACGGTTAACAAGCCACCCAATCCACTAACTACACTAAAGTAAAAGGCTATTAACCAAACAGGTTCTCCAACAAGGGTTAATTTTCTAATAAGAATAGAAACTCCAGCAAAACCTAAACAAAATATTATTGGATAAATATAATAAAAATTTAAATTATCAAAACCAGGTTTTGAAATTATAACTACACCAATAAACCCAAGACCAACTGCGATCCATCTTTTTAATCTTATTTTTTCACTCAAAAAAAAAATACTAAATAGAACTACCCATAAAGGTGCACTAAAAGCCAGTGCAGTAACTTCTGCGAGTTGTAAATTTCTCAATCCAATAAAAATAGATGCCATCGCAATGGCTCCAAAAAATGATCTATAAAAATGCAACTTGATATTTTTTGTTTTATAAAAATCTTTAATTCTTTTTTTTGGAATTAAAAAATATATTGGTATTAAACCAAATAACGCTCTAAAAAACATGGTTTGACCTACATCATATTCATCGGTAATTTTAATTAAAATATCCATGAATGAAAAAAAAAGAACACTCATAATCATATAAACTGCGCCTAAATAATTTTGATTTTTGATCATTTTGATATTTTGATATTTTGAATTATATTTATCACTAAATTTTTAAATATTATGCAAAAATTTATAGGAGGCATTGGCTGTTTTTGGGACGAAACCAAATATGAAAATATTCCAGGAATTACTTCCACTGAATGTGGCTACTGTGGAGGCAAAAGTCTAAACGTAAGTTACAAAGAAGTTTGCGACGGAGATACTGAACATGTAGAAGTTGTAAAAGTAGAATTTGATCCAAAAATAATTACATACGAAGAAATAACTAGATTGTTTTTCAAATTTCATGATCCTACCACACTCAATCGTCAAGGACCTAATACAGGATATCAGTATCGTTCAGAAATATTTTATAAAAATGACGAAGAGAAAAATATTGCAGAAAAAGTATTAAATGAAGTTAATCAAAAACTAAATGGTAAAGTTGTTACAAAAATATCTAAAGAAAAAAATTATTGTAAAGCAGAAGAATATCACCAAAAATATTTTCAAAAAAAATCACTGATATGAATTTGGTTTCAACTGAATGGCTTAATAATAATTTGAGCAAGGTTAGAATTTTTGATGCTAGCTGGCACATGCCAAATTCAAAAAGAAATGCTGAAAAAGAATATTTAGATAAACATATTCTCGGAGCAATCTTTTGGAATATCGAAGAGCATAGTGACAAGGACTCACTTGTACCTCATATGCTTCCTAACTCAGATTATTGGAATCGAATGATGTGGTCCTTTGGAATTAAAAATACCGATCATATAGTTGTTTATGACTTTAGTGATGTTTACAGTTCATGCAGATTATGGTTTTCTTTAAAATACTTTGGACATGAAAAAGTTTCTGTACTAGATGGAGGTTTAAAAAAGTGGATAAAAGAAAAAAAACCTATAACAAAAAAAATAGAAAAAATAGAACAAATAGATAGTTACCAAACTCATGAAAATATTGATCGTGTAAAAAATAAAAAACAAATTGATGAAAATATAATAAAAAAAGAATTTATAGTTATTGATGCAAGAAGCAGAGGTAGATTTGAAGGAAAGGAACCTGAGCCAAGAAAAGAATTAAAAAGTGGCTCTATTCCAAATTCAATTTGCTTACCATTTAAAGAATGTATTAATGAAGACAACTCTTTTAAAAATAAGGAGCAACTTTTGTTAAAATTTAAAGAAGTCTTAGGATCTAAAAAACTACCAATTGATTTGGTATTTTCATGTGGATCAGGAATTACAGCGACTGTTTTAAGTCTAGCTTATTCTATAATTAATGATAAGTATTTGCCTAAAATTTATGATGGTTCTTGGGCCGAGTATGGCAAAATAAAATAGTTTAAATGAAAAGATCAACTAAAATTACTTCAATAATTATAATTTTATTTTTAATAATCGCTGGAGTCATTGTTGCAAGAACAATGATAGGAATGCATTTTCAGAAAAAGTTTGGCAAAAGACCTCCTCCTGGAATAATTGTAACAACTGTTAATCAGAAAAAATTTGAAAATAAAGTTGAAACTTTTGGAACTGCTATACCAATAAGAAGAAAGGCATATAACATAGAAAAATTTGAAATTATTTCACCAATTAAATTTAATCAAAAAGTAAAAGAAGGAGAAGTAATAGCAAAACTTAAAACTAGAAATATTATTGCACCATTCGATGGAGTAATAGGAAAAAGAGATTTCTCCGATGATATAGAAGTATCAGAAAGTTCTATAGTAATTAATTTAGAGGATGCATCTATTTTATTTGTTGATGTCGATATACCTGAAATATATGCGCCATTTATTACTCAAGGATTAAATGTAAATATTAAATTTTCAGGCAACAATGAAAAGATTTATAAAGGAATTGTAGATTCCATAGCAAGTAGAATTAATACGGAAAAAAGATCTTTGGCAGTAAGAATTAGATTAGATAATTCGGATTTAGAAATATTGCCTGGAGCGCTTTTAGAGATAACAATAAAATATAATGAACGTAATTCTTTAAGTATACCTGATACCAGTGTGTTATTGGAGGGTAATAAAGTTTATATTTATAAAGTTAATAAAGAAAACATTACTAAAAGAACAGAAATTAAAATAGGCGCAAGAAATCAAGGTTATCTTGAAGTTACATCGGGCTTAAATGAAGGTGAAACGATTGTAGCTGAAGGTCTAAAAAAAGTTAGACCAAATGGTAAAATCAAACCCATAAATAAATAATGTATATTACAGATTTAAGTATTAGAAGACCTGTAGTTGCTTGGGTATGCTCTCTTATTTTAATTGTATTTGGAATATTTGTATTTTGGCAGTTGCCAGTAAGAGAGTTACCTTCAGGATTGCAGCCACCTGTTGTTCAAGTTAAAGTTGACTATAAATCTGCATCAGCACCAATAGTGGATGAAGAAGTTACACAAGTAATTGAGGATGTAATCGGTGGAGCAGAAGGAATAAAAAATATCGATTCAAAATCAGAAAAGGGGAAAAGTACTATCAATATAGAATTTGATACGGAAATTGATTTAGATGATGCTGCAAATGATATTAGAGAAAGAGTAGCAAGAGTAGTTAACCGCTTACCTTCTGAGTCAGATCCACCACAAATACTTAAACAGGCAGCTGGATTCACGACTACAATGTGGTTAGCATTATCTTCACCTACTTGGAGTGATTTAGAGCTTGGAGATTATGCCGATAGATATTTAGTAGATCAATTTTCTAGCATTAAAAATGTTGGAAGAATTTTGATAGGAGGATTAAGAGAATTAAGTGTAAGAGTCTGGATAGATCCAATAAAATTAGCTGCAAATGATTTAACTATTCAAGAAGTTGAACGAGCTCTAAGAAATGAAAATGTAAGTTTGCCTGCTGGTACACTAGAGGCAAGCAACATAGATCTAACCATTAATTTAGATAAATCATATAACGATTTGGAAAAGCTAAAACAATTGCCAATAAAAAAAGGTAAAGATCATTTAGTTAGACTCTCAGATGTTGCTAACATTGAATTTGGTCCAGTATCAGAAAAGGCTTTGTTTAGAGCTCAAAGCAAAAATGCTTTGAATCTAAAGACTGTTGGAATTGGTATTTATGCTAGAAGCGGAGCATCAACAGTTGAGCTTTCAAAAGAAATTAAAAAAAAGGTTCAAGAAGTAAAAAAAACCTTGCCAGAAGGCTTAAATTTAGAAATAGCTTTTAATAGAGCAACTTACATTGGAGCAGCGATTAATGAAGTTTATAAAACATTAATTATTGCTTTTGTTTTAGTAGTAATAATTATTTATTTATTTCTGGGGAATCTTAAAGCAGTAATCGTGCCCGCTGTGGCTTTGCCAGTAAGTTTAATTGCATCTTTTTTAGGAATTTATATATTTGGTCTATCAATAAATATTTTCGTATTACTTAGCTTTATCTTGGCCATAGGCATAATCACCGATGACTCTGTCATTATGACTGATGCAATTTATAGAAGAATTGAAAATGGCGAAACACCATTAGTTGCTGCTTATAAAGGTTCTAAGCAAATTACTTTTGCAATCATTGCTACGACATTAATTTTAGTAGCTGTTTTTTTACCATTGATTTTTATTGAAGGAATAGCCGGAACTTTGTTTAGAGAAACAGCAATTACTTTATCCTTTGCGATTGTTGTTTCGTCATTTGTTGCTCTTACTCTTTCTCCAATGCTTGCAAGCAAGTATTTGGTTAAGAAACCAAAGACAAACTTTTTTGTAGTAAAATTTGACAAATTTTTTAAAGGTTTTTCAAAATTTTATCAGGAGACACTTGTATTTTGGTTAAATAAAAAAAAAACAGTTGTCTTATTTATCATACTAATGATTGTTGGTTCTGGATTGTTATATAATTTTATAAAAAAAGAGCTTCTTCCAATGGAAGATCGGGGAGCTTATTTGGTTATAGGTTTTACAGATGAAGGCAGTTCTTTTGAGTACACTCAGAAAAGAGCAGAAGATGTAGAAAAAAGACTTATTCCACTTTTGCAAGCAGAAGATAGCCCTTACAATAGATTTCTTATGATAGTTCCTGGCTTCGGAGGTGATAATAGCTTTATAATTATTGCTTTATTAAATAATTGGAAAAATAGAAAACAAAATTCTCAGATAATTATGAGACAAGCTATTGGAAAAATAGTGACTGTTCCTCAAACATTGGCATTTCCAATATCGCCACAAACAATAAGAGTATCAAATTATAATAAACCAGTTCAAATGGTTTTATTGGGAAGTACTTATGAAGAATTGGAAAAAACTCAGTCCAAAGTATTAGGGATGATGAGAAGAAATGGAAATTTATCCAGAATAGAATCTGATTATTCTAGAAATAAGCCAGAAGTAAAATTGATTATAAATCAAAACAAAGCAAAAGACTTAGGTATATCTACTCAATCCATTGGCCAAACTCTAGAGACTCTTTATGGAGGAAAAACTGTAACAAAATTCAATAAACTTGGAAAAGAATATCCAATTATTTTACAACAATATTTAAAAGACAGAAAAGACAAAGAAAGTTTAAGCAAAATTTATGTGAGATCAGAAAATACAGGTGCTTTAATTTCTTTAGCAAATTTGGTTGATTTTAAAGAGGAAGGATCTGCCAACAAGCTATCAAGATATAATAGACAAAGAGCAGTTACTATATCTGCTAATATAAGTGAAAACTATACGTTAGCTGAAGCAATTAAATATTTAGAAAAAACTATGTCTCAAATTGCTCCTGATAAACAAATCACTTGGAAGGGTAAATCTGAAGAATTAAAGGAAACTAGTAAGGAGTTGTATATTATTTTTGCATTAGCTCTTCTAACAGCTTATCTTGTAATGGCAGCAACATTTAATTCATTTGTTCACCCTTTTATTATCGTGCTGACTGTTCCGCTAGCTGTGTTCGGTGGATTGGTTTTTATTTTATTATTAAATAGTTCAATCAATATATTTTCTCAAATCGCACTAGTAATACTTATAGGAATTTCAACAAAGAACAGCATACTTATTGTAGATTACGCAAATCAATTAAGAACTACTGGAAAAAATATTGAAAGCGCTGTTCAAGAAGCTTGTGCACTTAGATTTAGACCTATCATTATGACCTCTTTAAGCACAACGATAGCAATGATGCCGTTAATTATTGGAAATATTGGCCCTGGAGCTGGTGAAGGATCTAGGTTGGCTGTTGGAGCAACAATATTAGGTGGAATGGTGATTTCAACGTTCTTTACATTATATGTGACACCTACAATGTATTTAGCATTAGCTAGAAATACAAAAAGAATTGATGCTGTAGATATAGAATTAAAAAAACAACTTCGTTAAAAAATAATATATTTTTTCCTATTTAGTGATTTGCTGCACTTGTTAAGCTGTCTTTTATATTTGTCTGATTGTTGTTGTACTTTTTTGGCCAGTAAAATTACCTTTGGCTTTTCTTTATATTTTTTGTAGTTACCCCATCCTTCATGATAGGCAATGTATTGTCTAAAAGCATCTTTTTTTGAAATTTTGAGTAATTTTTCAGTTTTATTTGTGTACCATCCAATAAAATCTACACTATCTTTAAATCTAGTTCTTGTTGCCAATTTGTTATTTGTTTCTTCTTTATATTGCTTCCATGTTCCTTTAACAGCTTGTGAGTATCCAAAAGAACTTGATGGTCTTCTATAAGGTATTACTTTAAATATTTTAAGTCTTTCCGGTCTAGCTAACCAATCAAAGTCAGACTCCATTTTAATAAAAGCTAGCTGAATATAAATTGGTGTCCCCCACTTTTGCTCGGTTTTTTTTGCATGCTTGTACCACAGATATCTTTCAGAAAAAATTGAGCAACCATCAGCAGTATTTTTTGGTATTGAAGAACAAGAAAAAATAAAAAAAAATAAAAATAAAAAGATTAATTTATTATTTCGAATCATTAACTAATTATAGATTATTTATTTTTTTTTCTCCATTCCCAAGGTTTCTCGAAAGTGCCTTGCCATAAACCAATTTTATTATTTTTTGCATATAGTTCTTCATTCAAATAAATCTTTGAATATCTTGTGTAAGCAACTGCATATCCATTTTTTACAAGCCAAGAATTAATATTTTCTTCATTTTTAAAACATGTGCCCAAATATCTTTTAAAAAAATCTTTCTCTTCTTCAACTTTACATGAGACAATTGCTTCTTTTACAAATTCTTTCAAGCTGTTAATTGAAACTTCTCCACAAGGATATTTTTCTTCAAAAGAAAAAATGAATAAATTGATATATGGTTTTTTGCAAAATTGTTTTTTTTCTGGAGCGTCAATTCCAAAAAGTCTAATTTTATCATTACCAATTTTTATTGTATCAGCATCAATAATTAATGGAAATCCACTTAAAAAAGTATCCGCTTTTGCTGAGCTAAAAATAAATAAAAAAATTATTATGAAACTACTTAAAATCAGATTTAGCTTTTTCATTAAGCTCATCCATTTTTTTTCTTATGTCTTCATCAGAAATATTATGATCTTTTAAGTCTGCTTTTAATTTTCTAAAAACATCTTCGTCTCCCGCTTCTTCAAAATCAGCTTTTATAACGGATTGTATATATTCTTTTTCTTTTTCTTGGTCGTAACCTAAAATTGGTGAAGCCCATTGACCTAGATATTTATTTCTTCGTGCACTTATTTTAAATTGCAGCTCTTCGTCATGTGCAAATTTTTTTTCATAACCTTTTTCTCTTTCATTAAATGTGCTCATCTTTTCTCCAAAAATTAAATATACTTATTAGTAAAATTGATAAAAAAACTCCTACAATATTACCAAACAAGTCCCTATATTCAAACGACCTGTTTGGTATAACTAAATGTAAAACTTCGAGAATTATGGAAATTAATATTAAATAATTAAGAATAATCACTTTACTACTTTTGTAATATGCAAATAGACCTATTAAGGACAATACTAAGAATGCATATACATGATTGGATGAGACTAAAAAATCTCCAGTTATTTGTGGTTGAACGGTAGAATCTCTGTAAAGAAAATAACCTAATATACTTCCAGGATACACATAAAGAATTATAAAAATAACATTTAGAACTTGAAATAATATTTTTATCTTAGACATAATTATCTTATAGTTAAATTTCACAAATGAGTCATTTAATTTTAGTAAGACATGGACAAAGTGAATGGAATCTTCAAAATAGATTTACTGGATGGGTTGATGTAGAACTTGCCTCACAAGGTAAACTTGAGGCCTGCAAAGCAGGTGAATTAATTAAAGACTTAAATATTAAGATAGATTATTTTTTTTGCTCTTATCAAAAGCGCGCTATAGAAACCTTAAAATTAATCTTAACCACAATAAGAATTAAAAATGATGTAATCAAAAAAGCCTGGCAATTAAATGAAAGGCATTATGGAGCTTTGACTGGTTTAAATAAAGATAAAATGAAAAAAGTTTACGGCGAAAAAAAAGTACATGAGTTTAGAAGATCATGGGATGTAGCTCCAGAACCATTAGATAAAAATAACCCATATCATCCTATAAATATTGAAACATATAAAGATATTCCGAGAGAAAAAATTCCAGATACGGAATCTTTAAAAAATACTTATGAAAGAGTTGTTCCATATTTTAAAGAAAATATTTTAACAAAAATTGATAAAAACATTTTAATATCAGCTCATGGAAATTCGATTAGAGCTATTTGCAAATATTTATTTAATTTAGATGAAAATAAAATAACAAAACTTGAAATTCCAACAGGAAATCCATTAATACTAAAATTTGATGAAAATAAAAAACTAATTAGCGAAAAATATCTTGATAAAGAAAGAGCAAAAGACCTTTTAGTTTTTAATTAATTTATTATAAATTTCCAAATTAGTAATATGGATAAATTCATTTAAACTTTCAAATCCATACAATTTTTGATTATTTATTAATTCATTCCAAATTTTAAAAATTGAAAAAGAAGTATTTTTATAATTTGAGAAAAGATTTTTATTTATAATTTGGCAACCAGTAAAAATATAATTTCTATTTTTATAATTAAATAATTTATTTAATTTAAAACTAAAATCACCTTTAAGATTTTTATCGTAGCTTATTTGTTTATTTACAACCATAAGAATATTTTGAACCTCATTATTAAAATAAAAATTTTCCATTTCTTTAATTGTCTGTAAATATTTTGAATTCCAAATTGTATCAGGATTAAAAACTATAAAATCATTTTCATTAGAGTTTTCAACTAAATTTAATATACCACCACCTGTATCTAGAATTTTATTACCATCATTAATAACCTCTATATTTAGATCAAAATCTTTTTTTAAAATAAAATTCTCTATTTGATTTTTTAAATAGAAAGTATTGATTTTAATTTTTTTTATATTTAATTTTTTTATTAAATTAATTGTATTTTCTAATAATGTAATATTATTTACTTCAATTAAGGGTTTTGGTTTTTTTAATGTTAAAGGATTTAGTCTTTTGCCATATCCGGCACATAAAATTAAAGCAGTATTAATTTTCATTTTAATTGCCTTATTTTTTTTGTAAAATATTTATCTAAAACAGATTTTAATTCTTTAAATTCGTGATTTTTATTAATTCTATATTCAATTAGTTTCCAAGCATGCGGTATTAACTTTAAATAATTATGTTTTTTATCCCTAATTGATAATCGTGTAAAAATTCCAATAATTTTAAGATTTCTTAAGATAGATAAAATTTCAAAATCATTTTTTAATTTGTTTTTATCTACTTTTGTATTAGATCTAATAAACTCTAAAAATATTTTTTCTTTCAATTTATTAGTTGTTTTAAATCTGACATCATCTATCAAAGACGCAAGATCATAAGCCATATTTCCATACAATGCATCTTGAGCATCTATAACGGCAATATTTTTATTCACTTTCATTAAGTTTGAAACATGAAAATCTCTATGAACAAAAATACTATTTTTTAATTTTAAATTTAAAAGAAGTTTAATATAAATTTTGTTCAATTGCTTTTTTATTGTATTTACTTTATTTTTTGTAATTACTTTTGGAACATACCAATTAGTAAATAAATTTGCCTCATTCAAGATTATTTTATTTGAATAAAATGGTATTTTGTATTTGGTTTTTAAAAATGTTTTTATCTCTTTTGTTGTTATTTTTTGAATATTAATTAACAGTAAAATAATTTTTTTGAAAATATTTAACCTATTTTTTTTTACTTTTTTTAATTCATTATAAATTGAGATATCTCCAAAATCATTTACCTCAATAAAATTATTATCGTAATATTGATTTAAAAGTTTAGGAGCAAGTATATTGTTTTTTAATAAAGTTTTATTTATCGCGTCGTAAATTAATAAATTTTTCTTTTTTTCTTTTTTAGAATAAACAAGAATTTTAGTCTGATTATTGCTTCTTTTCCTAAAAAATGTTCTAAATGAAGCATCTCCTTTAATTTTTTTCAAATTATGCTTATTTAAATTCATCTATTAATTCTTTTTTATAAGTGGAAGAAATGGTTAAACTTCTTTTATTGAAATTATCTTCATAATTAAATAATAAATATGTATTTTTTTTTGGTTTTTTTTCAATAATCTCTGGCCACTCAACAAAGGTGATGATACTAGAATAGTTTTCGAATAGTCCTATATTTTTTATTTCATTTGAATCTTTCAATTTAAATAAATCATAGTGATGAATAACTAAACCATTTATCTCATACTCGTTTAATATATTGAATGTAGGGCTAGGTACTTCAGTTTTAATTAAATTGTTTTTTATTTGTAAGTGATTGATCAAATATTTTATAAATGTTGTTTTTCCAACACCAATTTTTCCAAACAGAAAAATTATATCTCCTTTTTTTAAATATTTTGAAAATTTTCTTGAAATTATTTCAGTTTTTTGTTCTGAGGAAATATCTATTTTGCTACTTTTAGTAGCGATATGCATCTGATTTAAATGGTCCTTGTTTTTTGACACCAATATATTCTGCCTGTTCATTTGTAAGTTCTGTCAATTTAGCGCCTACTTTTTTTAAATGTAGTCTTGCGACCTTTTCATCTAAATTTTTAGGTAAAACATAAACTTTATTTTCATATTTTTCAGAATCATTCCATAGTTCTATTTGTGCAATAACTTGGTTAGTGAAAGACGCACTCATTACAAAACTTGGATGTCCAGTTGCGCAGCCTAAGTTCACTAATCTACCTTCTGCAAGTAAAATAATTTTTTTTCCATTGTTAAGTTCTATTTCATGAACTTGCGGCTTGATTTCATTCCATTTATAGTTTTTAAGAGCATCAACTTGAATTTCATTATCAAAATGTCCGATATTACATAGTATTGCGCGATCTTTCATTTTTCTCATATGATCTGCTGTAACAATATCTTTGTTGCCAGTTGCAGTTACAACGATATCGGCTCTTTCTATTGCTTCGTCCATCAAAACTACTTCATAGCCCTCCATTGAAGCTTGCAGAGCACAGATTGGATCTGCTTCGGTGACCATTACTCTTGCACCATTTTGCCTCAATGAAGCAGCACTTCCTTTGCCTACATCTCCAAAACCTGCAACAATTGCAATTTTACCTGACATCATAACATCTGTGGCTCTTCTAATGCCATCTACCAAGCTCTCCCGACAACCATATAGATTATCAAACTTTGATTTGGTTACAGAGTCATTCACATTTATAGCTGAAATTAAAAGTGTTTTTTCTTTTTCCATTTTTTTTAATGCTTTAATTCCTGTTGTAGTTTCCTCAGATACACCCTTAATATCTTTTAATAGATTTTTATATTCTTTATGCATTAGTGCTGTAAGATCACCACCATCATCAAGAAGCATATTTGGAATCCAATCCTTTTTGCCTTCAATAGTTTGTTTAATGCACCACCAGTATTCTTCTTCGGTTTCACCTTTCCAAGCAAAAACAGGAACGCCAGCTTTAGCAATTGCTGAAGCTGCATGATCTTGGGTAGAAAAAATATTGCACGAGGACCATCTAACTTCTGCGCCTAATTCTACCAAAGTTTCAATTAAAACTGCTGTTTGAATGGTCATATGCAAACATCCCAAAATTTTTGCACCTTTTAATGGCTTTTTATTACTATACTCTTCTCTCAAAGCCATAAGTCCTGGCATTTCAGTTTCTGCTATAGAAATTTCTTTTCTACCAAAGTCTGCTAATCGAATATCTTTAACTTTAAAGTCATCCATACAGTAGGTTTTCTACAACTAAATGTTGTTTTATCAACTTATTATTTTAGGAAAAGTAATTTCAATTTTAGCACCTTTTTGATCTGCATTATTTGACGCAAAAATTGAACCATTGTGTAACTCAACTAAGTTTTTTACTATATTTAAACCTAACCCTGAATGCTCCCCAAACATTTTAGGTCTATTACTGTAGAATCTTTTGAAAATTTTATCAGTATCTTTTTCTTTAAATCCTTCACCCTCATCAATGACTTTTAAAATAATATTTTCATCCTTATCTTTTGTTAGCACTACATCAATAGTTTGATTATCTTTACTAAAAGATATCGAATTATCTAATAAATTAGCAATTATTTGTTCAATTCTATTTTCAATTCCTAAAATAACGCAGTCTTTAGAGCTGCTTGTTTTTAATTCAATTTTGATTCCTCTTTTAGAATTATAAATACTGTTGAAATCGTCTACAACAGAGTTTGCAATTAGTTCTAAATCTATCTTTTTCATTTTTTCCTTGGTAATTGCAGCTTCATCTTTTAACATCTGAGAATAATCTGTTATTAATCTTTCAATTCTTCCTACATCTTCAGATACTATATTAACTAATTTATCTCTTTGAATTTTATCTTCTGTTTCTAAAATTATTTCTGATGCACCCTTGAGAGAAGCAAGAGGATTTCTAATTTCATGAACTAAATCAGTAGAAAAATTTTCAGCATTGTTAATTCTTTTATGAAGTTCATTTGTCATGTCATCTAATGAATTAGATAAAATTCCTAATTCATCGTTTCTATTTTTGATTGTTTGAATATTAAAAGTTTTTTTATTTTTTTCTTTTATTGATTTGGTGTAATTTACTAAAATTTTTATTGGTTTTAAAAAGTATCTATTTAATACATAAGAAAATATTAAAATTACTAAGGCAACAACAAAAGCTGTTCTAATTATAAAAACTTTCCTTTCATTAATTGCTACTTTAATATCATTTGCTTTTTCGGTTATGGCCAAAAAACCAATATTTTTTTCTCCATCATTAACATTTTTAATTGTAATTAATAAAAATTGTTCGTAACTTTCTTGTGTAAAAGTAAAAGGTTTTCCGAAATCTGAGGATTTAGAATAATTCATCAGTATATCACTTAAAGAAGCGGAATCTTCTTTTTTAGATTTTCCAATTTCTTTTTCTTCAGATTTTATATCATCGCTTAATATATCCATTTCAATTATTTCTAGTCTCTGAGAAAAAGATCTTGGATCAAGATCTAGTGTGTCAGTATCTCCAATTAAATTAAAATCACTATCAAAAATAAGCACTCTATCTAAATTTTGAAAAAGAAATCTTGTTGAAAATAAAAATTTTTTAATATCATCTTCATTAAACTGAATGCGCAACATTCTAATGTGCTCGATTGTATTATCAATAATCTGAATATGATTTGATGTTTTCTTATGAATTAAATTTGGTTGAATATCAATAAGATATACTATTGTTAAGCTGCCAAAAATAACAAATACTAATAAATTAATAAATAAAAATTTTTTAAGGATGGATAGATTTTTGATGAAACTACTTAACATTAATTAACATTCCAACGATAGCCACTCCCATATCTAGTTTCAATTGCGGAAAAGTTACTGTCGACTTTTTTAAATTTTTTTCTAATTCTTTTTACATGACTATCAATAGTCCTATCTTCTATATCTGTATCCTCTCTATAAGCTATATCCATTAATTGCGATCTTTCCTTTATAATACCTGGTCTTTTTGCCAATTCTTGAACTATCAAAAATTCGGTAGTTGTAAGTTTATCAGGTAAAGGTTGACTATCCCATTCACACTCTAATTGAGACGGATCCAATCTTAATTTTCCGTGAGCTATAATATTTTTTGAATCTTCTATATTATTAATATTTTTCTTTCTTAACTGAACTCTTATTCTTTCAATAAGAACTTTTATTGAAAATCCTCCTGATTTTTTTACAAAATCATCGGCTCCAAGTTTTAATCCAAGCAATTCATCTATTTCATCATCCTTCGATGTTAAAAAAATTACTGGTAGTGAAGTTTTTTTTCTAAGTTTCTTTAAAAGTTCTTCACCATCCATTTTGGGCATTTTAATATCGATTACCGCAAGATCTGGTGGAGTTCGAGCTAATCCAATTAAGGCGCTCTCACCATCTAAATAAGTTTGAACTTTAAACCCTTCTTTTTCTAAAGCGATACTAAGACTCGTTAAAATGTTTCTGTCATCATCAATTAATGCAATAGTTTGTTTCATAATGTTTACTTAAAAATACTAAATTGTTCTAATTTGGGCAATAGTTATAGATTAATGTAAGTCGCCCCAATTATCACCGGCATTTATATCAACAGAAAGAGGTAGTGAAAATGAATGTAGATCACTATCTTTAACACTTGACATTTCATCCTTTATAATTTTTGAGTAATTATTTACCTCTTCTTCAATTACTTCAAATATTAACTCATCGTGTATTTGCAGTAAAATTTTACATTTTAATTTTTTTATTCCCTCAAATTTTCTATTAATTCGAATCATGGCTAATCTCATAATTTCGGAAGCAGATCCTTGAATAGGAGCATTAATCGCTGCTCTTTCTTGAAAGTTTCTTATATTAAAATTTTTATCATTAATTCCAGTTATATGTGTTCTTCTTCCAAAAATATTACTTACATAACCACTTTTTCTACAGAATTTAATTGTTGATTCCATATAATCTTTAATCTCAGGAAATTTTATAAAGTAAGATTTTAAAAAATCTTTAGCCTCAACATTTGAAACACCAATTTGTTTTGCTAATCCATACTGCGAAATACCATAAATTATTCCAAAATTTATTGTTTTAGCTTTTCTTCTCATATCTGAATCAACTTTTTTTATACTGACATTAAAAACTTGACTTGCAGTTAATGAATGAATGTCTTCATTGTTTTTGAAAGCTTTTTTAAGTTCTTTAACATCAGCTAAGTCAGCCAGTATTCTCATTTCTATTTGGTTATAATCTGCCGAAATTAATAAGAAATTTTCTTCAGCAATAAATGCTTTTCTAATGTCTTTGCCATCATCTGACTTAATTGGAATATTTTGCAAATTTGGATCACTTGATGCTAAACGTCCTGTGGTAGTTGCTGCTAGTAAAAATGATGTATGAACTCTTTTTGTCTTTAGATTTATATGTTCTATTAAAGAATCCGTGTATGTATTTTTAAGTTTTGTCACCTGTCTCCAATCCAAAACTAATTTTGGCAATTTATGTCCTCTAAAAGCTAGATTCTCAAGAACAGTGGCGCTAGTTGCAAAACTTCCTTTTTTTGTTTTCTTGAGCGATGAAATTTTCATTTCATTATACATTACTTCACCCAATTGCTTAGTAGATCCTATTTTAAATTCTTTTTTTGAAATTTTAAAAATTTCATTCTCTAATAATTTAATTTTTTTATCGAATTTAACAGAGAGTGATTTTAAAAAATTTTTATCTAATTTTATGCCTTTGATCTCCATTAATGCCAAAATTTTAATTAATGGTTTTTCAAATATTTCATAAATGTTTGTTAATTTTTCAGATTTAAGATTATTTAAAAAAATTTTGTAGAGTCTAAATGTTATATCTGCATCTTCTGCAGCATAATCTTGAGCATTATTAATATTCACTGCACTAAAATTTATTTGTTTTTTTCCAGTTCCTACTAAATCTTTAAATGAAATGGTTTTATGATGTAAATGAATTTCAGATAATGTATCCATGTTATGTCTATTTTTTCCTGCATCTAGCACATAAGACATCAGCATAGTATCTTCCATTGAGTTCATATCGATTCCACGGTGATATAAAACAATGTAGTCAAATTTAATATTTTGCCCAATTTTTTTTATGCTTGTATCTTCTAGGATTGGTTTTAGCATTTTAATAACGCTTATTTCCTGCAAATTATTTCCTTCAGCATGTCCAATTGGAACATAGCAAGCCTTACCAATCTTTGTTGAAAGTGAAATACCAACTAAATTTGCTTGGTGAGGATCTAAAGAACTTGTTTCTGTGTCAATTGCTATCTCTCCAAATTCTTCAGCTTCTTTTAACCAGCTATTTAAATCATCTTCTTCCTCTATCAATTCATAATTTTTTTTATTTATTTTAGAATAATTTTTATTTTTTACAGAACTATCTTTTTCTTTTAAAAAACTTACATCTCCATAAGTAGAAATTACTGAACTTAACAGTCTATTAAATTCCATTTCTCTTAGAAAATTATAAAGTTTTTCTTTGTCTATATTTTTTAATTCAAATTCAGTAATTTTTTTTTCAACTGGAACGTTTTTTTTAAGAGTAACTAGTTTTTTACTAATGATTGCCTTATCTTTATTTTCAAGGAGCATTTCTCTTCTTTTGTTTTGTTTTATTTCACCAGCCTTTTTTAATACATTTTCCAATGTTCCATATTGATTGATTAATTCTGCAGCTGTTTTTACACCAATACCAGGAACACCAGGAACATTATCGCTGCTATCTCCCGCTAAAGCTTGAACATCAACCACTTTTTCAGGAGAAACACCAAACTTTTTGTCTATATCTTCATTAGAAATAAATTTGTTTTTCATCGGATCATAAATTCGAATATTTTTTTTATATAACTGCATTAAATCTTTATCTGATGAAATAATTGTCACTTTTGCTCCTTCTTTTAAAACTTGTTCCGAGTAAGTAGCAATCAAATCGTCAGCTTCGTAATTAATTAATTCAACTGAAGGTAAATTAAATGCTTCTACAGATTTTCTAATATATTTAAATTGAGGTACTAAATCTTCTGGAGTTTCAGATCTATTGGCTTTATAATCATAATAAATTTCGTTTCTAAAATTTTTTCTAGCATAGTCAAAAATTACTGCAAAATGTGTAGGCTTATCTTTATTACTGTTTGATTTTGAATCCTCGAGTAATTTAAATAACATATTACAGAACCCGCTTACTGCTCCAATAGGCATGCCATCGCTTTTTCTTGTAAGGGGTGGTAACGCATAATATGCTCTGAATATATAGCCCGAACCGTCAATTAGATAAAAATGATCATTTTTTTTTATTTTGCTCATACAAATAATGTTATCCTAATTTGAACGAATGTTGTAAATGTATAATTTACTATGAACCAAGAAAATGTTCTATCTGTTAAAAACTTAAACAAAATTTATTTAAAGAAGAAATCAAAGTCCGTTCATGCTTTAAAAAATTTAAACTTAGAAGTGAAAGAGGGAGAAATTTTTGGATTATTAGGACCGAACGGCGCTGGCAAAAGCACTTTCATAAATATTTTAGCGGGCACAACAATAAAAACTTCAGGAAATGTTAATGTATGGGGATTTAATCTTGATAAAAATCCTAGACAAGTAAGAGCTTCTATTGGAATTGTCCCACAAGAAGTAAATGTTGATCCTTTTTTTAGTCCAAGAAAATTATTGGAACTTCAAGCTGGGTTATATGGTATTAAAAAAAAAGATAGAATTACTGATACTATTTTAAAGTTAGTTTCGCTTGAAAATCAAGCAAATAGCTACACCAGAAGCTTATCTGGTGGAATGAAACGAAGACTTTTAGTAGCTAAAGCATTAGTGCATCAGCCACCCATAATAATTTTGGATGAACCTACTGCAGGAGTGGATGTCGAACTTAGGAGCAATTTGTGGAAAAACGTAAAATCATTAAATAAACAAGGTGTCACAATAATTTTAACAACTCATTATTTGTTAGAAGCTGAGGAAATGTGTGATCGAATTGGGATATTAAATAAAGGTAACTTAGTTGCATTAGATAGTACAAAAAATTTATTAAAAAGAATACAAACTAAAATTGTAACTTTCGTTGTTAATGGAAAGGTTAATATTGAGAATCAGTCTTTAAAATCATTAAATGTTATCGATAACCAACCAGGACAACTTATTGTTTCCTATGAAAAAAGCTTATTAAATATTGGGGAATTAATTAATTATATAAACAAACAAAATATAAAAATATCAGATATCTCAACTGATGATGGTAATTTAGAAGATGTTTTTGTGAGACTAACAAAAAACTAGATTATTTTTTTATTAATAGTAAAATAAATTTATGGAAATAGTCAAATCTTTGCAAAGTCAAAAAGTGCTGAAATCTATTTTAGTAGTATTAGTTGGCTCTATTCTATTAACAATTTCTGCAAAAATAAAAATTCCTTTTTACCCAGTTCCAATGACCATGCAAACTTTTGTTGTATTGTTTCTTGGTATAAGTTTTGGATACAAAATTGGGATTGCTACAGTTGGATTATATTTAATCGAAGGTATATTTGGTCTTCCAGTATTCTCTAATTCTCCAGAAAAAGGTGTTGGAATAGTTTACTTTACAGGTCCCACAATGGGATATTTAATTGGATTTCTATTAGCAACTTTTTTAGCTGGTTATTTAGATTTAAAAACAAACATTGTGTCTATTTTCTTAAAACTTATTTTGTCAGTTTCTGTAATTTATATTTTGGGTCTTATTTGGCTTGGAACATTGATCGGTTGGGATAAACCAATTTTTCAACTTGGAGCAGCTCCATTTTTACTAGCTGAATTATTTAAGATTCTAATCTTAACTTTATTAACAAAAAAAATAATTATCTTCAGAAAATTTATTTAGGAGATCTTTTAGAGAGAATTCTTTGAAGTGTTCTTCTGTGCATTTTTAATCTTCTCGCAGTTTCAGATACATTTC
>JYMV01033667.1_pt1 | contig 28660 bp, 28 predicted proteins | sample 338911 | NCBI WGS metagenome assembly JYMV01 (sample SAMN03354496, study PRJNA234377) | hydrothermal vent metagenome | biome: Deep sea; feature: Hydrothermal plumes at the Eastern Lau Spreading Center, Western Pacific Ocean; material: Seawater | place: Tonga | collected 2009 | depth 2000 m m
GGCCAAGTGGTGCATCAATCTCAAGAACCACGTGGTGTGATGGTCGATCAGGATCAATTCAACGTCAAGCTAAATCCGGGGAGTAATACATCCACTGTTAGCTTCTTGTCTTTTTCATCTTCGGCATAGACCGAAACTATCAAAACAACCAATACCAATAACACAACAACAAATCTGTTAACCATAACATTCACCTTTTATTTTAGTTTTAACTTAAATAACACTTTTCCCATTCCAGTATATAATTGTATTAAAGTTGGAATTTTGGTATGGTGTCTTGAAAATTAGAGACATTCTTGATTTAAACAGGCTACTCTACAGGAGAATTGAAAGATGTCAAAGACTATTTTATATTCCATTTTGGTGCTGATACTAAGCATAATCTGCCTTGTTAGTTCAGAGGCTGCTGATAAGACCTTAATTCTTTATCTTCCTTTTGACGAAGGATCGGGTAAAAAAGCTGAAGATAAGTCCCAGTATGGACATCACGCTGAACTAATTAAGAACTACAAATGGGTGGATGGTAAGTTTGAGAAAGCCGTTGAAATTTCAGGTGAGCAAGACACTGAGATTGTAAAAACTAAAGAGGCTGACACGTTAAAAATAGAGGGTGAAATTACCAAAATGGCTTGGGTGAAAGTTACCGACTGGACGGGACAAGGTCATATGCAAATCATTGGTAAGAATAACCATAATGGGGGAGAACACTCATCTTATGGACTTGCATTAAAGGGTGATGGTTCGGCAATTCAAGCATTTTTTGGTACCGGAAATAGTCGACCGACTTTACAAATAGCAGCCAAACTTGAAAAAGGTAAATGGATACATATCGCAGCCAGTTATGATGGGAAAGCGATGAAAGCCTATCTCAATGGAGCATTCGTTGATGAGCAAGCGGAAGAATTCAAATTCAAAGGTACTAACGATGCCCCTGTTCGGATTGGATGTTCTAAGGATCGGGCAAAGTATGTATTTCATGGTGCAATTGATGAGGTGGTCATCTTTAGTCGCGCGTTGACTGAGAAAGAAATTCAGGAAGTTATGAAAGGTGGGCTGCTGGCAGTTTCTCCACGAGACAAACTAGCGCTGACATGGGGCGGTATCAAAGGTTAGCATGATTAACAGCCAATTGGCTAAAGTCGCGACCAGTATAATACGTAAGCCGCGAAAGGAGAAATCCATACAGCACAATCGCATCATCTTGACTGCACTATGTTTGCTTTCTCGATTTCAATTTCCTTGTACTTAAGTTTTAACTTAAATACAGAATAGACAACCAGTGATAAAGAAGTCAATACCGTGCATAGCACGGACAGTGGTAAACGGACCTACGATCCTAAAATCCTAACACATAACGAAATCCGTCATGTTATATTAGCGGCCAGATCCCACAGCCGTAAATGAATTTACTGGCGATAATATGAAATTTTAGAATTAATGAAGCTTGAAAAGTGCTAAAATTGCTGGTAGTTGGTTTCCGAAATTGTTAGCGGAAGCTACTAAATTCAAAACTGTGTTAACTATGAGGAGGAGAATATTTTGCAAACTTACAAGAGCTTGGTTTTCGGTCTGCTACTGTTGGGTCTTTGTTCTGCCGGGCAGTCTCAGATACTCTGGCTGCCTTTCGAAGGCACGGGCGAGGTCGCAAAGGACGTGAGTGGAAACCGAAAAGATGGTCTTATAGTCAAGGCAACTCGTGTTCCGGGTAAGTATGGGCAGGGCATCTCTATTGGTGAAGAAGGCGAGTATGTTGAGATTCCTAATGTTCTTAAGCCCGAAGGAACCCTCGAATTCTGGTTCAAACCAAATTGGCAGGGCGACACAGCGAAGACCTACAGGCTATTTGATGCCGCCTCGGATAAAATTTTCTGGTTTGTGGGAAAAGGTCTCACGGGGGAGCGCATACCGGATTTTGGCTTCTTCTTTGAGGACGCGGCTGATACTGATTTTATAATCAAAACAGATGCTAACGTTATATCTGCTGATACGTGGTATCATGTAGCCGTGACCTGGGATTTCAGCAGTGGAAAGGCGAACTTCTACATTAATGGGGATGAGGCTGCGAGCAGCGGCGGATTGGGCAAGTTCCCCGAACTTGCTCCAAAAGCCAGAATCGGGTTTAATGCGGAGAGTGGCTACAAAGCCGCTGACAACGGTGCTGATGGCATTATTGATGAATTCGCCATTTACGACAAGGTTCTGAGCGCCGATGAGATTAAGCGGGATATGGAACAGTTAGCTTCTCCTGTTGAACCTCGTCACAGGCTGGCCACCGTTTGGGGAAACATCAAATCGTGATAGGATATTCCGCGAAGATTGACGTATCTTAACCGGTGCGGTTGGGTTGAATACAACCCTGTGGTCACAGGACGGAGTTGACAAATGAATTAAGTCAAGATACCCCGTACACGAGTTATCTTTTGCGCGGGTATCAGTGATTTGTTATCTGCTAACGCTTGGTTTGGTTTTACTTCCAGCTGCTAATTTCATAGTAGTCACTTTGTTCCCGGGTTCTACACTCCAGATTTCATCTAGGCCTTTATCAATCAATGTTTGAACATCCTTTTCTTCTAAAATGGAATCGAAAATGACAAATTCATCGATTTCTCCCTCATAGTCTCTTCCCCCACCGTCCCATGAACCAATTCGGGCCGGCCCTAATATGGCTGGCCCCACGGCCGTGTACTTGCCTTCGCTTTCCAATACCCCATTTATATAAAACTTAACGTTTTTTTGCGGCGCACTGTAGACGACGGCAATATGATTCCATTTGCCCTTCTGCTTGTCATCAATCAGCAATTTAGCGTGTATATCTGTTGGTGTATTGGTGTGGATGGACCAACCAATTTGGTTGCCAGGATATAGCTGGTGATGAACAGCTCCTTTTTGCCAACCATCAACATTAATCCATACTCGCCAAGCACCAATTCTACCAGTACATTTTGACCAGTGTGCAACCGTAACTTCATCCATCTTAGGCAGTTCCGGCGTGGTTACTCCATCACCTTTACCTGATAGGCTAATGGCTTTGCCAAATTTCCCGTCCACAAATTTGGTTTTACCCATGATTTTACCATCATGGCCATTAGCCGTCATATCTTTAAAGTTTCCATCAAAAGACCAGGCGGCAACAGCAGAATCCTTCAATCCTTTGGCCTCCGCGAAATCGATAATTTTAGTTGACAGGAACATTAGATATAGAGCTAAAACGGCGACTAAAATCAGTCGCTTGAACATGATTAAACTTCCTTTCCTTCTATAACAGCAAAACTAACTAAAAAATAAGAGGACGACATATCAAAATTGATTCAGTCCTCCGTTGAATTGTGATAAAGGCAAGCTAACGTTAATAGACAGCTCGAATTTTGGCCCAAACAGCAGTAGCTTTACCAATGGCATCTACGCTGGTATCGCCGCTTAGTACAGTCGCTAGACTCTTAGTAGCTATAGATTTGATCTGGGTGGCCGATAAAGCAGTATTGAAAATGACGAATTCATCAATTTCACCTTCATAGTCACGGCCTCCACCATCCCAAGAGCCAATTCGGGCCGGCCCTAGTATGGCTGGACCAACTGAAGTGTACTTTCCTTCACTATTCAATTCACCATTGATATAAAACTTAACGTTTTTTTGCCCTGCACTGTAGACAACGGCAATATGATTCCATTTGCCCTTCTGCTTGTCATCAATCAGCAATTTAGCTTGTACATCTGTTGGTGTATTGGTGTGGATGGACCAACCAATTTGGTTGTCAGGATATAGCTGGTGATGAACAGCTCCTTTTTGCCAGCCATCGACGTTAATCCAAACCCGCCAGGCACCAATTCGACCGGTACATTTTGACCAGTGTGCGACCGTCACTTCATTCATCGGTGCCAGTTTTGGTGTAATCACACCATCACCCTTACCAGACAAGCTAATCGCTTTCCCAAATTTACCTGCAACGAACGTCGTTTCACCTAATTTCTTGCCATCATTGCCGTTATCAGTCATGTCTTTGAAGTTTCCTTCAAAAGACCAGGCGGCAACGGCAGAATCCTTTAAATCTCGGACCTCAGCGAAACCAATAATTTGAGCCGAAATGAGCATAACGCATAGAGCAAAACTGGCAACTAAAACCAACCTTTTGAGCATGATTTGAATCTCCTTCTATCTTGTATCTGTATTAGAGTAGAACCTCGTATGATTTTGTGCGAACCATTTAAATAATATCATATTTTTGGATTTTTTCGGGTTTTTTCTAATAAACAGGGACCATTCAATGCAGTTATAAGCCATATTGACTAAGAGATCAGAACCAGCTCAGTTGCAAATTGAAGACCTAAGTAAACCTAAATGTGTTTGGCAGAAACTTAGAACAATCTTCGGGGATTGGTAAAAATGATAAAAGAAAAAGGAAGTGGGCTGCTAATAAGATTGAGACAAACCCTAATTCATATAAGGAGTTTATAGAGGTAAGCCTGTTTCTTGGACAGTCTTTAGAAGGTATAGGCAAAAGGATAAATCTGAGCTATGATAAAATCCTAACTTATTGTCAGGAGGAAGGATTGCTGAATAAACATAAGAACAGATCCTAGACTCACAAGATGAAGAAACAACAGTACAAAAAGTATAGGTATTTAGGAGAAGCTAAATCCAAAACACCTGATGTTGCTGCGGTTAAAAGCGCGTTGGTTAGCGGATTGTAGTTGATAGTGCCAGTGTGCAGGGAAGAAAGCCAAAAGTAGTGGCCCAGGCTTGCTGGAAGTCGATTTTGGAAGGAGAGAAGAGGACCCAAGGGAAGCTAAAAGGGTACCAGCTAGGATAGCTCCGCCTGATTACCCCGTACAGGAGTTGAACCCGTGAAGACTGCTAAGCCCTTTTGTATTTAAGTCGAAATATATTAAACTAAGGACTTAAATACAACAACCCCAAAAACAAACAGTGGTAAAGGCCCTTCCACAGGAAGGGTTAAGACCATGCTACGCACGGACAAGGGTAAGCGGACCTGCGGTCCTAAAATGCTACAACGAAAACCGTCGCCGTCGTGCCTAATATCCTGAGCGCCGTCGTTGTTGACACGGAGAGCCACACGCAGGTAGACTGAACTGCCGCTGCTCCAAGAACCGCCCCGCAAAACACGGGTGTTAAAGGTCCTCCCCCTTGCGGGGCCAGTGTTCGGCCCTTTCGGGTTCTCTCGTTCCCCCAAGGATAACGCTTGCTAATCAGTCCACCTCTAGCTGCATATTCCCACTCTGTCTCAGTGGGTAACCACTTACCGGCCCATTGGGCATAGGCAGTCGCATCATTCGAATTGACATAGACCATTGGATGCTCATCCGTCGGTGAATATTTAGCTGCTTCATTCCACAAGTTTTTATTATAAGCGTATCCACTATCCTCTACAAACTGCTTGAATTTCCCCACTGTCACTTCATGAATATCCATGTAGAAGGCGTCCAATTCTACCGTATGCACCAGTTGGGAATTGGCCATCCTATCAAGATGATCTCCCATTTCAAAGGATCCGGCTGGGATCAAGGTCATCTTTTTCAATTCAAGTTCTTTTTCCAATTCACCTAGTTCACCCTTTAATAACTCGATTTCTTTTTTTTACCTCTCATGTTCTTCAATAACATCATCCTGATCTTTTTGTAATGACTCAAGCTCTTTCTTCAACCCGTCACGTTCTACTTCTAATTCCCTGAGATTAGCCTGGATACCAGTCATTCCAACAGTTAACTGAGTAACATCAGCTTGTGACCGACTATCATCAGTAGTTAATTTGTCTATCAACTCAGTATTATCTTCACATCCCAATCCAACAACCAGCATCAATAGCAACAAAAAATTAACTTTCTCATCTAGTACTCCCCAATCTGTTGACTAATCGATTAAAGAATCTAAATTAACATTGTTAAATCATTGAAGATTCCGGTAGTAATCTAGGGGTTTCCTGTCATTGTTTTTCCCGTCTGATGATAGATGGTGCGAAGTTGACCGCAAGCGGCAGTAATGTCGTTGCCCTTACTGAAGCGAATTGGTGCGACATAATGATTTCGCGTCATGATCTTTTGAAAGTTTTCAATCTCATCCGCATCAGGTCGCTGGAAATTTGAATCTGCTATTTCATTGAACGGAATTATGTTTAATTTGCAGGACAGGTTAGACATCAATTCACACAACCGTTCGGCATCTTTGGTCCGATCATTGACACCTCGAATCAGTACGTATTCTAAGGTCACCAATTCGCCTGTTTTTTCTGTCCAATGTTTAGTGGCGGAAAGGATCTCATCGATTGGAAACTGGAAGTTAATTGGCATCAACCGACTTCTGTCTGCGTTAGTCGTTGCATTTAGTGAAAGCGCTAGTTTGCATTTCAATCCTTCGTTGGCAAATCTGCGGATTTGTGGTGCCAGTCCGACTGTGGAAACAGTAATCCTTCGTTCGGCCATCCCCGTTGTTTCTTGACCACAAAGTAAACGAATTGCTTTCAGCGTTGGCGCGTAGTTGGCAAACGGTTCTCCCATGCCCATGAAGACAACGTTTGTAATAGATCTATCCCCGCTGAGTTCCTTTTGAATACCCATATACTGATCCAGAATCTCGGCAGTTGTTAGGTTTCTAAAGAACCCCATCTTTCCAGTGGCGCAGAACTGGCATCCCATGGCACAACCAAACTGAGATGAAAGACAGACAGTCACTCGTTGCTGATCAAACATCAGCACACTTTCAACTTGTTTGCCATCCGGTAGTTTAAACAGGTACTTAATAGATTTATCATCTGCTGAAACGGAACTGGTGACAATTTCAGTTTGGCTGATTGATGCGTGGGATGCTAGCGTTTGACGAAACGATTTCGGTAGGTTTGTCATGGATTCAAAATCAGACACTCCTTTCTGATAGATCCATGACATTAATTGTTTAGCGCGGTATTTTGGTTCTCCCCAGGATTGAACCAGCGATTCCAGTTCAAACCGATTAAGTCCCTTTAGATTGACGTGGTTGGCATTCAATTGAATAGTAGCTCATTTCTAGGCGATTGTCGGCAAAACGCCTTTATGACCAATTGCACCAGCATTTTGGACGCAAGGGGCTAGTCGTTCTGTTGCCCTGTAAGTTTCTGCGTCAGAATTTGATTGGCCAGTTGTGGATTTGCTTTGCCTTTGGTGGCTTTCATCACTTGACCAACCAGAAAACCCAGAACTTTCTTTTTCCCGTTGAGGTAGTCTTGGACGGACTCTTGGTTAGCTGAAATCACTTCGCCAACAATTTTTTCAATCTCGGACGAGTCTGAAATCTGGGAAAGTCCTTTCTCTTCCACAATTTGGCTTGGCATCTTTCCATTTTCAAAACTGTTGGTGATTACGGATTTGGCGATCTTTCCACTAATTGTTCCATTTTCAATTAGCTGGATTAATTCGCTTAAATGTTGCGTCGAAACCTGACAATCGGCAATATCGGTGTTTGAATCGTTGAGTAAAGCTGACAAATCACCCATTATCCAATTGCTGCATGCTTTGGCATCACCGCATAATTTTACTGCCTGATCGAAATACTCCGCCATCTGTCTAGTGCCAGTTAAAACGCTGGCATCATAGGTAGGGATTTCATATTCTTCAGTGAATCGTTTACGCAATTCGGCTGGCAGCTCCGGGATCTCTTCTCGCATTTGTTCGATTTCTTCTGCGTTTACTTCAAACGGAACAAGATCAGGTTCTGGGAAGTACCTGTAGTCATGTGCTTCTTCTTTGCTGCGCATGGGGGATGTTTTTCCTGTTTCAGTATCAAATTTTAAAGTTACCTGCTGGATTTCGCCACCTTCATCCAGAATCTGTGCTTGACGTTTTTGCTCGTATTTGAGTGCAGCCAAGACATGTTGAAACGAGTTCTTGTTCTTCAGTTCGGTACGGGTTCCGAATTCTTTGCTGCCGGTAGGCCTGATCGAAATATTGGCATCACAACGAAAGCTTCCCTCTTCCATGTTGCAATCACTTATCTCAATGTACTCCAAAATTTCCTTGACGGCTCGCCAGAAGGCAATGGCCTCTTCGGGAGAACGAAGATCCGGCTCGGTTACAATCTCCAGTAAAGGAACACCTGCACGGTTAAAATCAACATAGCTTCGATTTAGATTACCTGTTACATCGCCATGCACGAGTTTACCCGCGTCTTCTTCCAAGTGTATACGGTTTATTTGCACTCGTTTGGTTTCTTCACCAAGTTCAAAGTCTACGTAACCGTCATAGCAAATTGGCAGGTCATATTGTGTGATTTGATAGCCTTTGGGCAGGTCTGGATAAAAATAATTCTTTCGATCAAACTTGCTGTAATTGGCAATCTGACAATTGGTTGCTAAACCTGCACGAACCGCAAATTCCAGTGCACGTCTGTTCAACACTGGCAAAACCCCCGGCATACCTGTAGATATAACTCCGGTTTTAGTGTTGGGATCTCCTCCGAAACTGGCGTCAGAGTTACAGAAAAGCTTACTTGCAGTTGATAATTCTGCGTGAATTTCTAAGCCAATTACTGTTTCATATCTGTTTTCCATATTTTGGACACTCTAAATACTAATTCTTAGTTAAGAAAATTATATACCCAAGACTTAGCTTATTTTGCCAATACTTCTTGATCCGTTTGTCGTTGAGAGAATAAAATGTGTGTAGTTACGATCTGATTGTTACATTAGATACTGCAGTACATTAAGGCGCTTTGGTCAGCCATTCTCTTGTATTCAATCTTTCATAATTGTGCCACAGCTCAAAATAGAGACTAGCACCAATCAGCGATCCTGTCTCTCCTACTTTGCCGATAATCTTACCAGTTTTTATTGAATCGCCGGCGGTCACCAAAGTTTCGGACAGATGCGTGTACACCGTAGCGTAGTTGTTACCATGAGCAATGAGCACGGTGTTTCCATATCCAACAACTGATGGAATTGTACGAGCGACTATGCCGTCAGCGATGCAACGAACTGCAGTACCAGATTTGGCTTGAATGGTGATACCACGATCATGTGGATTTTGATTCCCTACAATTTCACCTGTAACCGGCCATCGTATGTTTCCTAACAGATCTTTTTTAACACCGGTTAGTTCCTCAGCTTTTTCAGTGATTGATTCAGTTGAAACAACACCTAAAAGTTCCTCAAGCCCGCTGACTGCAGCTTTCAGCTCTTTCAGTGCTTGATCGTACACGGCACGTTGACTTCGATATTTTTTGAGGAGCCCTTCTCGTTCTTTTTTTTTGGTAATGATGTTTAGTTGTTTATCTTCTGCCTCTTTTGAAGCGACCTCAATTTCTCTGATCAGTGACTTCCATTTTGTATGGGTGTTGATAATCTCTTTCTGCTGGTTCTCAAGTGTCTGCAACAGTTGTTGGTCAGTCTCAGCAATAGCACTAGCGTACTTGTATCGCTCTAGTAAATCTCCAAAGCTCTCCGAACTAATTAATAGCTTTAACACCTGATTCGCCTGTCGCCCATATCCCATTTTATAGATGGCTCTTATCCTTTTAGCTAAACGTTTTTTATATTGTTGGTATTGTTTTTTTAACGCTTGCAATTCTAATTGGAGTTTTTCTGCCTTGAAAATGTGGTCTTGAATTTTCGTTTCATATTCTGCTATTTCTTTTCGATTGATAGATAGCTGGATATCAATTAGCTGAAGTTGTTTGAGTAGGCTGTTCTCCTTTTTGATAAGTTGATTTTGATTTCGTTGCGCTTTTCGTTTCTGGTGGCGTTTTCGTTCCAGTTCCGCATTTCTTTCGATTTCGAGCAGTTCCTCATCTGATACTTGTAGATCAATTTGATCCGATAAATCGATGTTCTCTGACGGATATAGCTGTCCTCTTGCAGGGGATATCAGAGCAGAAATTATCAGAGCAGAAATTATCGCTCTTTTTAGCCGAAGCATATCTTGGCGTTTAAGTAGTAAGGAACTCATTTATAATTGTCAGATTTTCATCAACTTGTTGACGACTTGTCATTCCAATCGTCATAGCATGGACGCAATCAAGTCCCATCACAAATTCAATTGCTTGACGAGTTCCATCCTCTTCGCGTGTCAGTTTTCCCATGCCTAATACTTTCATACCGTAGATCCCCTTACCTGTATGTGCCATGTGTTCCATTATCCGAATGACATCCGGTGGTGACGCATCCATGGAAACCCCGGCGTAATTGATTCGAGCTAACACGATCTCTACCCACTCGCAAAATGCCGCTGTTTGAAAGGCTCCAAAGTCATGGCATGACACCCCGTGGGCGCGAATGAGCCCTTTTTCCTTGCAGCGTGTGAGTGTTTCCATCGCTTCGGGATAACGATCCACCCAGTCTCGGTTTGTCAAACAATGTAAAAGTACAATATCGACGTAGTCAGTGCCAATTTCCTTTAAAAACCGTTTAACATCGTCTTCAACGGTTTTAGCGGTACGTGATGTTGTTTTAGACGTAATGGTTATAGACTGACGGTCAAGCCTTTTTAGGGCTTCTTTCATGTGCGGGTGACTGCCGTATTGATCGGCAGAATCCCAGAATCTGATGCCGCAATCATGTGCATAAATGAACAGATCTGCTAACCCCTTCAGCCCCAGCGCTGTCTGATCAGATTTATAGTTCCAACCATTGGAACCGGTTCCAATGGCCAGTCGTGATGTTTTAATACCACTTTTTCCCAAATCTACTGTCTGCATCAAATCCACCTCATAAGATGATACTTAATTTATATTAAAACCTTATTAATTATACCACAAATCAGATGCCTGTGATTGGTTTTATGTCTCAGAATACAATTGTTAGGTCCGAGCGTAGTGTTCATGCTTTAGTTGAGGATAATTAAAATTAAGGAAGACCTTTTTTGTTCAGATGAGCTTGCCAAACCCATCAAAACCAAGGGGATTCTCAGGGGGAATTATCACAGAATCCGAGGTCTCTCTTTCATGGCAGCAAAACTTGCGTGTGGCGCTATTAACGATTACCACCTTCTGGTCCAACGGTGCCACCTCCGACAGCCTCACTTTGAAACACTTGACTGTCTTCTGGGGTTGTTACGGCATACTGAAATCCTTTTCCCGCACCAGCAGCGCCGTAATTTCCTCGTTTATCCAAGGCAATAAAGTAGATTTCCAAATTAAGACCCAGTGGGTCGGTAGAAGCAATCCGTTTGATGGCGGCTATACATGCACTTTGCGGATCTAAACCAGAACGCATAAACTCAACAACCATAAAGGAGGAGCAATAGCGCATACAATTTTCGCCTTTCCCTGTGCAGCCTGCTGCTCCCACCTGATTGTCGACATAGAGTCCTCCCCCGATGATCGGCGAATCACCGACACGGCCAGGTAATTTATAGCCCCAACCACTGGTTGAACAACCGCCAGCAATATCACCATTTTTATCTAAAGCCAGCAGTGTGATCGTATCATGAGCATCACTGTGAGCCTCTTTTTCCCGCTTCTTTTGCCAATTCTTCCACTCTTCTTGCCGGGCTTGGGTCAACAGATTTGTACGCTGAAATCCTTGATCTAGTGCAAATTTCTGAGCTCCATCACCGGCTAACATGACATGCGGCGTTTTCTCCATTACCCTCCGTGCAACAGAAATAGGATGTGCGATACCTTCGATAGCGGCAACGCTGCCAACTCGATGATCTGGACCATTCATAATGCAAGCGTCGAGTTGTACAATTCCGTCGGCATTGGGAATACCGCCGATACCAACAGAAGCATTCGACACGTCAGCTTCTGTGACTTGAATACCAGCTTCCACGGCATCTAATAGTGACTTGTCTCGTTGATAGTTTTCCAGGGCTTCGTTATTGGTGGCTTTGCCAAAATCCCAAGTCGAAACAAACAATGGATAGCTTTTGTTCTGAGCACTGCGATTATTGGGTTCTGCTGTTGCCATTTCACCTCCGAGGAGTGCTGTCGCAGTCGTCGCTCCAATCGTTAGATTAGTAAGGAATTCTCTTCTATTGATCCGAATTACCACCAATACCCGCCTTAAATATAAGAGATGCAACGTGTTGGATATTTAACGGCAATTGGTTCGGTTATCTTTGTGTACATGGTCATGTTCCAATGTCCCTTTGCCTTGATGGCGACTGCAATCAATAGCCCTGTCACCGATAGGTATCACTTTTTTGTCTGACTGGAAAATTAGATCACTCATCGAAGTCTCTTTTTATATGTCTTTTGTTTCACGCACGGCTGCTACTAATTGACTGACCAATTTGGCTAAAACTTGCGAATATCCATTATTTGTGTTCTGATGATCAATAATGACGTCTGCAGATTGATTACATGTTTTTTTATCTTGCCTTTGCGTACAACTTGAGCCTGCATGGATTTCTCGGATCTGGGCTTGATTGATAATTAACTGGACATTTTCGTTGTTAATGCCGCCACCTGCCATGATCGAAATCCGGTCTCGTGCCGTCTCTTGTAGTTGACCAAGCAGTAACAATCCTTTGATAGCTGAGGGGGCTTTACCTGAAGATAGAATTCTGGAAACACCAATATCCACCAGCGACTCTAAGGTGTCAAAAGGGTCTTTGGCATGATCGAAAGCACGATGAAAAGTTACTGGAATTGGATCGGCGACCTGAACCAAAACATCTGTCCGTTGAACGTCTGCTGTACCATCAGGGTTTAAAAGACCAGTCACAATTCCGTCAGCCCCAACCGATTTTGCGGCTTCAATATCTTCCTTCATGACACTAAATTCAAGGTCAGAATAACAGAAATCGCCACCTCTGGGACGAATGATAACTTGTAATTCAATCTCTAACTGCTTCCGAACCTGACTTATCATTCCAATACTCGGTGTTGTTCCTCCAACCGTTAGATTGTCGCAGAGTTCAATTCGGTTTGCACCACCTTGCTGGGCGGCTACTGCCGATTCAATGTCTTCTAAGCAAATTTCAACCGTGACCATTTATAACCTTTGCCATTTTCTTGTGGCAGACTATTTGAAACTAATGAGGTCTTCGTTTGTTACCATAAATCGTTTAATTGTTAAATTTAAGATCCTGACTAAAATGGGTTAGTTCTAAATAGCTTCGTTGGCATTAGTGACTTTGAAATTTTTCATTTCCGACTGAGGGTGCCATCTGGCACTTGAGTTCCTCTCTTAGATCGTTGTCGATGATCTGGTCGTTTCCTCTTGCGAATCGACATTGAATGTGAAATGGGTCTGCTTGAAATTGACTTGAGATGACCTTGCTATGACGAAATTACTCGCCCTTGACCGCGTGGATCGGTTCCACCGGATTGTATCGCCGGGTCGTCAGCAACCACCACGCCGTGTCCCGGGCCGCCAATTCCAGGACTGTGTTCAATTTCGTGTCCCAGTTTTTGTAATTCTGCTAGAGTTGACTTGTCTACATCTTCCATCTGGATAGGTTCTGCCCCTTCGCTGTGCAGCCGAGGTGCGTCTAGTGCTTCTTGCATAGTCATGTTCAGATCTATTAGGTTGACGGTCAGATTAAGTTGATTGTTGGCAATGGTTCGCCCTCCGGGAATCCCATAGGTGGCAAATGGTCGACCACCTCTGAGTGCGATCATCGGTGACATGTTATGCAGTGGAGATTTGCCGGGAGCAATCGAATTGGCCAGCCCTGGTCGAGGGTCAAAACGCCCGATACCATGACCGAGCAGCAGTCCGGTATCCGGCACGGTAACCATAGAACCGAACCCGCCGCCATGCGTTTGTGTCAGGGCCACCAGGTTACCGTCTGCGTCTGCTATTGAGATGTGGCTGGTGCAACTGATTGGTTCGTAAGCAACTATTTTTCCCGGTTGAGGAGATTTCAGCCCATTTTCAAAGCTAGACTTGAGGTCAGATATGAATTGATCACCAAGTTCTGTTGAGGGATCTATACCTGTGAACAGTGGGTCTCCGAACCGTTTGAGTCGTGCTGGCCAGCAGGTTTTCATCGCTTCCGCTAGAAGGTGCAATCGTTGGGTGACGGACATTTGCGCCATATCATAATTCTCAATTAACCGCAGCATCTGTAATGTGGTCAGGCCGCCTGCTCCCAGAGGTGGGGTGGAAAGTCGACAGTCACGGTATTGGATCTGGTAGGGTTCCACAATCTTGGCTTGGTACTGATGGAAATCTTCAGTTGTCAAACATCCTCCGATTTTCTGAATATGATTGACGATTTTTTGCGCAATCTCTCCGCTGTAGAATGCTGGTGCGCCGTCGGCGGCAATCATTTCTAAAGTCCGGGCGAGTTCAGGATTGGTTAATTTTTGATTTGGTTCAGGTGGAACGCCGTTCTTCAGGTACACACGTGCAGTTTCAGGAAAGTCCCGTCTCCACCGATCAGCGTTGGTTGCGATACCGTTTAGGTTCGACCGATTGGGAACAAATCCGTATCGGGCTGATTGAATCGCAGGTTGTAAAATCTGGGCTAGCGGTAAACGACCGAATTCTTGCAGAGCTAAACATAGCCCGGCTACCACACCTGGCACGCCAACGGACAGTGGTCCATGAATGTTAGTGCGTCCTGGTACGTGGTAACCGGCAGGGCCATCCGCTTTTTGGATTGGAAACATCTGATCTGAAGATGCCATCGGGGCAACTGTATTATAGTCAACGGCGGTTACTTCCTGGCGTTCAGCTAAGTAAATGACCATACAGCCGCCGTAACCTGCAATTCCATTTTGGCTGGGTTCAACCACACCTTCAGCGAAAGCGGCAGCGATAGCTGCGTCAATGGCGTTGCCACCAGCCTTGAGCATATCCATTCCTACCTGAACGGTTCGGGGATGCGGACCGGCTACGGTTCCATACTGCTTTCTAGATGGTATCATCATGTTTTTCCATTTAAGTGTTGTTATGTCATTTGGTATTGATTGGACTGATTGATGCAATCAGTTTCAGGTTTACCAACTAGATACCCAGCGCCCTCGATTTGGTATTGGAGGTTGTATGGCAATCCCGCCTTGCAAGTGTGATTCGTAAAGACCAAATCCGATTTCAGTCCCCAGCATGGTGGCTCTCAGGTTGCTGATTCCTGGTTTGCCTGTTTTGATGGATTCTACCAGTTCACGGATTTTTTGTGCGGTACCGCTCCACGGTTCAATCGGTGCAACTTCAATTGGATCGTAGGCATCCTGATTCTTTTGTCGTACCCGAATTGATTCGCCATCGTTTTGAATACGGATGATCCCTTCCTGGCAAACCAGCTCGTATTCACCACTTATACCTGTGGCTGCGGCATGCAGAGAAGTATCGTTGTCAAATCTGACAAATGCCGAAAGTATTGGCGTGTCTTGGACAAAATGGAGGTTATTGTTGTCTCCGTCGGCTGTATGAAGCTCGCTTAGCGTCCCGCTAATAGAGACTGGCTCAGGATCATCTAACAGGTAAAGTAGCGTATCTAGAAAATGGCCGCCGATACTATTGCCGGAAAAACCAAGTGCCGATTTGATTGCGCCCAGTTGTCCGCTCTCAGCAATCTGTCGAGCCTGTCTGTAAACTGCCCAATTCCGACGCATAGGACCAAATTCTAAAAATACATTGTTGCGTTGCAAGGCTTCTTTGATGGCATCGGCTTCAGTCAGGGAGCAGCACAAAGGTTTTTCGGCGTACATTCCTTTGACACCGTTTTCCGCGCCATAGATCATGGCTTCTGCATGTTGTTCTGGACGTGTTGTAATACTGAGGATATCCGGTTTTTCTTCGTCGATCAACTGGTGGAAATCAGTATAACCCCGCGGAACGTTCCACCGTTCCGTAAATGCGTTCAGTTTGTCTTCTGCGATATCGCATGCGGCCACCATCTCAGTTTCTTCCACCTCCACATAGCCACCTGCGTGGCAGTAGGGAAGGATCAGTCCCCCGCGCCGAGGTCCTTGTACTTCGTCTTCAATGGTGTTGGCCATACGGCCGCAACCGATGATGCCAACTCGAAATCTCATATTGATCTCCTTAAGTATGGTGAAGAGGAATCTCTCGTGATAAAATTATCTGTGGTGAAGTTCTTAATCCCCAATCTTACTTGATTTTGGGGGCCTGGATTTCAGTGCCGGCTTGATAGTGTCTTATCTTATTAACGTTACCCTTATCGTTTTTGACAAACGTTACCTGGGCATTGGCGACCTTCCAGAAAAACTCTGTCTCGGATTGCGGAAAGATTTCGAATTTTGGCTGGCCTGTCATTTGTGCCAGCAACCGATTCCCTTCCTTGGTTATGGTCAAGATAGCACCATGACCATAATCGTATTCTCCCACGTAATCGCCATAAGTGGCTGTGTCTATCTGCACAACGCTTTTCTGTTCTAATCTGGGAGCTTTGAGGGTTTGTCCACTTTGATGGTGGATAATATGGGCAACCTCACCTTTTTTGTTACGGACGAAAGTGATTTGGGCGTCGACAACTTTCCAGAAGAACTCTGTTTCGGATTGGGGGAAAATCTCGAACTTTGGTTGCCCAGTCAGTTGAGCAAACAGTTGATCTCTTTCCCTTGTGATGGTCATTATTCCGCCTGCGTAGTCGTATTGGCCGATATAGTCATCACTAATGTCTACGGTTTTGTCTGTGGCAAAAGACTCCATGGGTTTCATCTGTTGCCACAGGTAAATCTCGGCAATCCTGTCTGCCAGAGCTGATAGAACCAGATTCGGATTCGTTGGAGAAGCGTTTGCCAGGATGGTAATTGTCAGGTTCTGCTTAGGATAACGTGTCAGATAAGACATCCATCCCGGTAACCCGCCGCTATGCCCAATCTCTTTCAGTCCACGCTTTTCCATTAGCGTCCAGCCGTAACCGTATTGACTGCTGTGGGCGTCATCTTGGTTTTTATCATTGATTTTCACTGGTGTGAAGGCTGATTTGAGTGTGTTTTGGTTTAGCAGTTTGCCATTGAAAACTGCTTCGTTCCAGCGATAAAGATCCTGAATGGTGGAGTGAAGGTTTCCTGCTCCACCTGCACGGGACATATCCCAGTTGACTGCTTTTTTAGGTTCGCCTCCAGCGTAGGAATATCCAGTGGTTTCGTTTTTTCGAGTTTGTTTCGAGTCATGGACCTTGGTATTCGTCATGCCGGTTGGATCAAAGAAATGGTGTTTGAGATAATTTTTCAAGGATTGACCGGAAACTTTTTCGACGATATATCCAAGTAGAAAATAACCTGAGTTGCTATAGGACCATTTTTCTCCCGGGTCAAAGTCAAACTTATCCGCTTTGAAAAGCTCGATCATCTCTTCTGCTTCAATATAAGTTTCCACTGCTGAAGCAAATTCTGGATGGTTGGTGTAATCGTGAATTCCTGAAGTGTGGGTCAGCAGATGATGAATGGTGACCTCATCACCGCGAGGATAGTCCGGTAGAAACTTGGAGAGGCGGTCTGTAACTTTGAGCAAGCTTTCTTCTTGCAATTTCAGGATGGCAGATGCCGTGAACTGTTTGGTAATAGAACCGATGCGGAACTTGGTTTGTGGCGTGATTGGAATCTGATTTTCGAGGTTAGCGTATCCAAATCCCTTCTGGTAAAGGATCTCACCGTTTTGAGCGATAAGAACCGCTGCTCCCGGAAAATCTTCTTTGATGATGCCTTTGAAAAAAGCATCCACAACCGTTTCTGGGGCGGGCATCGGGATCTTGGGATTTGTTCCTTTTTCGCGCAGAAACGTAACCACGTCATCTCGCCCACGGATTCTGGCGTAATGCAGGGCCGTCAGACCGTAGGTGGTGGCATTGATATCCGCTCCATGAGATAACAGCATTTCCAGGGTGTCTAAATCTCCTAATCCTGCGGTCTCGACCAATTTTCTGGGTAGTGTTTCGGAACCTAGTACCCGACAGCAAAATCCCCAATCCCATCTTCCATTCTGAATTTTGAGCAGTAGTTGGTTTTTACCTTTCTTAAAGGTAACAGACACTAGATCCTGATCTTTTAAGACTGGACGGTCACTCCGGTTCTGGTGGATGAGTTGCCCATTAAGCCAGACTCTTATGCCATCATCGCTACCAATACCAAGCAAAACATTCTTGGGTTCTGATAGGTGGATTTCCGCCCAGGCATAAGCCTCAGCGAATTCCGTTTTTCCGCAGATCTGGTTTAGATCTAAGATCTCATTCTCTGAGGCAACCAATTGCCACTGATATTCCTTATCACCGATTTGATGGCCTGATCTGGCTGAGGAAAGGTCTTTGATTCGAAAAGGAGGTTCAGCTTCGAACTTCTTCTTCTGCTTGTCTTGATCTGGAGTTGTTTTCCCGGTAGAAACCGGAATTGGGCCCAAAACGAACCACTTCTTGAAGAATTGGTTTGGTTGCAGACCCTGATAGACAGGGTTTTCTTTTGCTGCCACATCATTTTGCGCTGCAATCTGTGCCCCGAAAATGCCTGTCGAAATTGACAGCATTATCAATAGGCCAAAAAATGTGAGGCCGTATCTGCCGTCAGGTGAGCATGGCTGTTTTTCCTTGATAGCCATGGTTATGTTTTTCTTTTCCCAATCAAGTTGAGGTGCGGAGACCTCCGCTGGTTTAGGCATGGCAGGATAACGATTGACTGAATCTCGCATTTTTAAAATTCTTTTCATGATTTACGCCATTCTTCTAAGGGGTGACGGCGGTCTGTCAGAGGAAGTTCAATACGCCGCCCTTCTCGATGGGACTGATAGATCCCCATGATCATTTCGAAGGCCCAGCGTCCTTCTATACCGCTGCTTGGCGGTTCAGTGTTTGTTTCGATAGCCTGAATCATACGCTGATACATGGTGATAACAGGTTCTTTTTCCAGATCGTCCGGCAGGTCTACAGGTTGCCAATCCGATAATTGGGTTGGCGTTCCTTCCATTGGTCGAGGTAGATGCCAAAGATTCTGTCCAGCCGAACCTGAAGTTCGAACAGCCAGTTGCCCCTGGCTTCCTAGAATGTCTATACCGTAATTGTCACTCATACCGGGTTGGTAGTCAATAAAGTGGGTTTCACCCATGATTCCCTTGTCAAATCCATAATGAGCAATCGCCCTTGTTCCCATCACCAGCCCCGAATCGCGGTCGCCCGGAGACATTTCCTTGGCTTGCATAATGTCCTCGGGACCCGCCAGTTGGTTGCCGTTATAGATTGTGCCAGAGCACCATGTTGGAATACCTCCGAAACAGAGCATCATGTCTGTGACATGCGTGCCCATCTCCATGAACTCGTTTCCACTTTTACGTCCAGCTTTGTTTCGACCTCGGATCATAATCACGTCGCCGATAGCGCCGTCTTCTACCATGGCTTGTGCCTGCTGGATTCCGGGATTAACGTGATTTTGCTGATTGATGGCTAACTTTGCACCCGATGTTTCTGAAGCCGCAACCATTTGGTCAGCTTCAACCAGATCTATGGATATCGGTTTCTCGCAAAGGACGGAAATTCCTTGTTGTAAAGCCGCAACCGTTGGTGCGTGATGGCCGCGTGTCTGGGTGGCTACGGTTACCAGGCCCAGGTTGGCATGCTGATACATTTGATCGAAATCGGTGTATCGCCTTTCGACAGCGTATTCGTTTCCTGCTCGATCGGCAGCTTCTTGGGAAATGTCGCATAGGGCAGCAATTTCAAATTCGGGTAGATCATTGAGTATTCTGAGGTGATGGCGTCCCATGCCGCCGCACCCAACCAAGCCGACACGGCAGGTTTTTGTCATGTTAAGGCTCCTTATGTGGTTTGCTTAGCTATCTGTAGGTTATATTATAGGTCTGTTACTATCAATGAGCGTCAGGCAGCAGTTTTTGTTGTCTTTTATCTAACTTTCTGAGACTGTATTTTGATCCACTGTTTGGTTGAAGTATGCTTGGATAATGGTTATTGCTACAGCTTGGAGCTGAAGGAGTATGGTGAAAACGACCTGCACTCTGGATTGATCTAGAGTAGTGGAAATGATGCCTGCTTTTGCCAGTAACACGCCTGTGAGAAGTATGTTACTGAGAATAGGGATACTGATAAGTATTTTATAGACAGTTATGGGGCGTAGCTTTTGATTTATAACTTTGGAAACTGCTTGCGAATAGTTCCATAACCAATACCAGTTGGCGAAAGGGATAATTAACATCCATGCAGGGAGTATATTTTGTCCCTGCATGGTCATCTCTCGTTTGGTTTTAACGTACCAGAATAAAGTATATAATCCTTGTGTCAAACAAGTAAACAGCCATACAAGAAGCAGGTTTCGTTTTGTCATAACGCTCGGATTTTAATCTAATAGTTCATTATAGTCAATATTGGATGATATGTTATCTCGCAGAAAATGGACTTGGCTTTTCAGCGACTATTATATAAGGTATTCTGATATAATTTAAGGGCTATTATGCTAGTGCATTGCGTTTTTCCGGAAATTTATTTTTGGAGTCACTGTTTATGAGAATTAAAATCCCGATGTTTCCAACCTTTATTTTGGCCATTGTCATTTTTAGTATCTGTGGTCATGCAGCGGACAAGGTTCTTCGCGAGGATACTGTCATTTTCGATATTGATGGCAGTGCCGTTGCTGATCCCTTCAATTTTAACTGGATGGTTCCCGGTATAAATCGTAATCAGGGAATGCATCAGTGTGTGTGGGAACCGCTTTTTATCCTGAATTATGAGACCGGCGAAATTGAGTCCTGGTTGGGGGAAAGTTTTATTGCCGATCAAAGTCTGAAAACCTGGACGTTGAAAATCCGTGATGGCGTGACTTGGGCGGATGGGGAAGCGTTTGATGCGGATGACATTGTTTTTACCATCCGGACCTTGTTGAATGACGAAACGCTGTCACTTAGCGAGGCGGCTAACATGCAACAGTGGGTTGATAGTGTTGAGAGAATTGACGGCTTAACGGTTCAGTTTAGCTTGAAATCGCCTAACCCCCGATTTCAGTTGGACTATTTCTCGGTAAAAGTTGGTGGTAGTGCCATTATGCTTCCTCAACATGTGTGGCAAGGCAAAGATCCTTTTACTTTTACTTTCTATGACGTGGATAGGGGATGGCCGTTTGGTACCGGAGCCTATAAGTTGGTGCTAGCGGCAGAAAATGAGTTCGTGTACGACAGGCGTGATACTTGGTGGGGCAGTGAGACCGGTTTTATGGATATGCCTGTTCCCAAACGCTTGGTTTGGATCGTCAGCGGAGCAGAGGAAAACAGAGCTCTCCTAGCCGCCGATGGTCAACTGGACAGCATCATGGATATTACATTGGGTGCTTTTGAAGCTATTCAGGATATGAATCCGAATGTCATCGCTTGGCAGGATCAGTTGCCTTATGTCTGGCTAGATCCGTGTCCGCGTCAGATGTCTGTTAATCATACGGTTGAGCCGTGGGATAATCCTGATATGCGCCGAGCACTGAGCTTATTTATTGATCGGCAACAGGTGGTTGAGATTGCTTATGAAGGCACATCTTTACCGTCCAAGACTATATTTGTACAGTACGCTGAGATGGAGCCTTATATTAATGTCGTCAAAGATCTTTGGGTTAGCCCGACGGCGGACCTGGTTGCCGGACAAGCATTAATCGAGGCCAACGGTTGGGCAAAAAATGCTAGAGGCTTTTACCAGAAAGACGGTAAAGACTTGTCGCTAAATATTCAAACGCATGAAGGGTTTATTGAAAAACGTCGGGTTGCCGCAGTTGTGGTCGAGCAGCTTCGTGCCGCCGGAATCATGGCAACTGCCCGTTCGGTTGCCGGTTCAACATGGTCTGAAAATCAAGCTTTTGGTAATTTTGAGGCTGTTATGGATTGGAGTGCTTGCGGTTCAGTCAATGAACCGTGGGTTTCAATGAACCGCTACACGCAACAGTTTCTACGTCCGATTGACCATCGCTCGCCAGGCCATAATAATTTTGTGCGTTGGAGTGGGGAAGGGGCCGAGAAGTACAGCCAGATTGTGGCTCAGATAGGTATCTTGCCGCTGGGTGATTCAGCCATTAATCCATTGGTGTCTGAAGCCATGAAGATCTTCATGGCTGAGCAGGTTGTGATCCCGATCACGCAAGCTCGGAAACTGGTACCCTTTGACACCACTTACTGGATTGGTTGGCCAACACAAAAGAATAATTATAATCATCCCTGCACTTGGTGGAATAGCACCCATCAGATTATTCATCGATTGAGAAAGGCGGGCAGCTGATTGTCTGTGAGCATGTTCTTTAGGTGCTATCCTGCTTCGATTCTACGTTGTCGTGATTATGATGGCATAAGGGGATGGATGGTTTGAACACCAAATATCTGGTCAGGCGCTTAGTCATCTATCTTCTGACTATTTGGATGAGTGCCACCATAATCTTCTGTATTCCCCGGTTGGCCCCTGGCGATCCGATTGCTGCCATGATTTCGCGAATGTCCCAGCAAGCAGGTTACGTCGAAAATTCCGACAAGATCATCGAAGGGTGGCGGAAACGTTTCGGCTTAGATGATACCCCACTGACGCAGTACCGTCGTTATTTGCGGAATTTGTTGCGTTTCGATATGGGCTACTCGATGGCCTTTTTCCCCACCACCGTCAGTTCCATGATTAAGCGGGCATTGCCCTGGACGTTGGGATTGCTGTTGGTATCTACTATCGTGACCTTCCTGCTGGGCAATTTTTTGGGTGCTTTGTTGGCTTGGCAGAGAACACCGAAAATTGTCAAAATGATCATTCCCGCAACCATGGTTTTTACCTCTATTCCGAGTGTCTTGGCTGCTATTTTCTTATTATACGTTTTTGCTTTCCGATTGCATCTGTTTCCTTTCAGGGGTGCTTACGGACGTGGTCTGCAACCCGAATTGAGCTGGGAGTTCATATCCAGCGTCATTTATCATGGTATCCTGCCTGTTTCCACTATTGTCCTGGTTAGTTTCGGTTATTGGGCGCTGGGTATGCGTGGCATGATGATTACGGTGGAGGGAGAGGATTATATGCATTTGGCGCGTGCCAAAGGGTTGAACCCGTTTTACACTTTGTATCGCTACATGGTACGCAATGCCATTTTGCCTCAAGTGACCGCCTTGGCTATCTCCTTGGGAACCATGGTCAGCGGACAGATTCTGGTCGAGTATATCTTTTCCTATCCCGGCATGGGGACTTTGATCTTCACTGCCATCCGTAACCAGGATTTTAACATGATTCAAGGGACTTTGTTTGTCTTGATCGTTGCCACCGCCACCGCCGTTTTGGTTATAGACCTGATCTATCCGTTCATTGATCCTCGTATTTCTTATGAGGGGGGTTAGCTGTTGCCTGAGATGGATGCGAATTCGAGTTCGTCGCTGGAACCATTACCTTCGCCACCCAAAATGGGGCGATTGAATCGATGGGATACTCCTTGGCTGAATTGGAAATTGCTGGCTGGAATATCAATCATTGGCACCATCGTGCTGATTGGGATTCTTGGGCGTTTGTTTTGGGATACGAATCTGGTTTATGTGGCCAGCTCTCCGCTTAACTTGCCGCCGGTCGGTTTTGAGAATCGACGAGGACAGCAAGGGACGTGGGCACATCCGTTGGGGACAGAAAATAGTGGTCGCGACATGCTGGCACTGATGATTATCGGCGCACCCAATTCATTGTTTGTTGGTGTGTTGGCGGCCGGTCTTGGTATCAGCGTTGGCACAATCCTCGGTTTCATGGCTGGTTTTATCGGCAATTGGATTGATGACCTTATCCGGTTGGCGGCCGATGTTACCATGACAATACCTTCTTTATTGGTTTTAATTATTATTCAAGCTTTGATTCCGCAGGTGAGTTTAATCATGATGGCCTGCTTATTAGCTTTGTTTGCTTGGCAATCACCTACTCGTTTAATCCGTGCGCAGGTCTTGAGTATGCGTGAAAGCGGATATGTGCAGATGGCACGTTTGTCCGGAACCTCTGTTTTTCGCTTGATGTTCGGTGAAATTATGCCCAATTTGTTGCCCTATCTGGTAGCCAGTTTTATTGGTAGTGCTGCCGGCGCCATCCTGGCAGCTGTCAGTTTGGAGGTTCTTGGTTTAGGGCCGCAGCGCGTTCCAACTTTGGGACGGACGATATATCTTGCTTTGGAGTCTTCGGCATTGTTGCGAAATATGTGGTGGTGGTGGGGAGGACCAACGCTGGTTCTGTCAGTTATTTTTGTCGGCTTGTTCTTGGTTAACCTGGGACTGGATGAGATTGCTAATCCTCGTCTGCGTCAGGCCTCGGGATAGGAGGGGACGAATTGGTGTCGGATCAAAACCGGAAGCCAGCCGTACTGGAAGTCAAGGATTTACGGGTCTACTACGAAACACCGGCCGGTGATGTTTTGGCTGTAAACGGTATTGATTTTCAGTTGTATCAAGGTGAGACTTTGGGTTTGGTCGGTGAGTCCGGTTGTGGTAAGTCAACAGCAGCTATGGGCATTTTACAACTGGTTGTTCCTCCTGGACGTATTGTGTCCGGCCAGGTGTTGCTGGAAGGTCAGAATCTTTTGGATTTGACCGAAAGTGAGTTGCGGAAGTTACGTTGGGCAAAATTATCCCTGATTCCGCAAGGTGCCATGAATTCTTTGAACCCAACCATGAAGGTCAATCGTCAGATTCAGGATGTGATCGATGCGCACCGTCGTGGAACTTCCAAGCAAGAAACCCAAGACCGGATTCTTCAGTTGTTACAGATGGTTGGGTTGCCGGAACGTGTTTATCATATGTACCCGCATCAGCTCAGTGGTGGTATGAAACAGCGTGTATGCATCGCCATGGCCATCGCTCTTAGTCCACAGGTTATTATTGCCGATGAATCGACCAGTGCCTTGGACGTGGTGGTTCAACGGGTTGTGGCTCAGACCATGCTGCGGGTCAAGGAGTCACTGGGTGTGTCAATGATTATGATTGGGCATGATATGGGATTGATGGCACAGATGGTTGACCGTATTGCTGTCATGTACGCCGGTAAAATTGTTGAAGTTGCTTTTGTTAAAGAGATCTTTGATCATCCGGCACATCCGTATTCCCAGTTGCTGATTGAATCGGTGCCTTCACTCAAGGAGCACAAACCGCTCAAGGTTACCGAAGGGATTACCCATGATCCGCGTCATCCTCCGCCAGGTTGCATTTTTCAGTTGCGCTGCCCGTTGGTGATGGATCAATGTCGCCAACAGGAACCGGTTGCGCAGGAGATTCGTCCGGGACAATGGGTGGCGTGTCATGCATATCAAGCCAGTGAGGCTAAATAATGTTACTGGAAGTTCGTGACGCCACCAAGATCTATAGCCAGCGTGGAGGGGGAACGGGAGAAGTCATCGCCTTGCAGGACTTCAACCTGGAAATCCGCAAGAGTCCGGCTTCCATTACCGCTATTGCTGGGGAAAGTGGCAGTGGCAAGACAACCTTGGCCAATGCGATTCTGGGGTTTACCAGGTTGACTTCCGGTCAAGTGATCTACGATGGTCAAGATATTTCCCATGCCAATCGGGCACAGGTTAAAGATTACCGCCGGAATGTGCAGGCCGTTTTTCAGGATCCGTTCGGCGTTTATAACCCGTTCTATCGTGTCCAGCATGTGTTTAACCTGATTATCAAGAATTTTAACCTCAGCCGCAATCAGGCTGAGTCTCGGCAGATGATCGAGGAAGCCTTAAACGTGGTTGGTTTGCATGGTCAAGATGTCCTGCGGAAATATCCGCACCAACTCAGTGGCGGGCAACGCCAACGGATTATGATGGCCAGAGCCTATATGATCGAACCCCGGTTGATCGTAGCCGACGAACCTGTCTCAATGGTGGATGCTTCCTTAAGGGCTTCGATTTTGGATGTGATGCTTCGCCTGAAGGAGGAAAATGGGATTTCCTTCCTTTATATTACCCATGATCTCAGTACGGCTTATCAGGTAAGCGACCGGATTCATGTGCTCTACCAGGGATCGGTAGCGGAAAAAGGACCGACCTTCAGCGTGATAGATCGGCCGCACCATCCGTATGTGAAATTGTTGATCGATTCTGTGCCTGTGCCGGATCCTGCGGTCAAGTGGGAAGGTGAAATTGTCTTTCCGGCAGAGGAAGAGATGCGTGGTTCGGCTAACAGCGGCTGTCGGTTTTATCCGCGTTGTGACCAGCGGCTGGATCAATGTCTCCAGCAGCAACCGCCTCTCTATCAGGTTGATGATGCGGATCATCAGGTTGCCTGTTACTTGTGTCAACCTGATCAATCTGCTGCTCAGTAATTTTTCCGTCTGATTTGGAGTTCCGGTTTACCCGTCAGTCATAGCGAATTCAGTTGGAAATTATTTTTCATATGTGATACATTAAGACCCTGGCTTCAGTTTAGAAAGGACGGTCAATCCCTCAAGTGCTCGGTGCGCATGTCTCAGTTTCCGGTGGTTTGCACAATGGCATCAGTAACGGCGAAAAGTTCGGCTGTTCAGCTATCCAGATTTTTGTCAAGAATCCCAACCGATGGCAGAGCAAATCCCTCGCTCAGGAAGAAATCGACCGTTTCTGTCAGACATGGGAAGTCTCTGACCAGATCGAGGAGGTTATCGTTCACGATATCCATTTGACCAACCTGGCATCTCCTAAGCCGGATGTTTTGGAGAAGTCCCGTCAGCATTTTCAAGCGCAAATTGACTTGGTTTGCCAGCTGGGTGTAAGGTATTTGGTTAAGCATCTGGGATCCCACACTGGCGCTGGCGAATCTGTTGGGTTGCAGAACTTAAGCCGGAGCTTGGATTTTCTGCTGGAGGAGACTCGGCATACGGATGTGGTGCTTCTTCTGGAGACCACTGCCGGTCAAGGCGCCAATCTCGGATACCTCTTTGAACATATCCGCCGGATGATTGACGATTCCAGGTATCCGGAACGGTTGGGAGTTTGTTTTGATACCTGCCACGTCTTTGCGGCTGGTTATGATTTGCGTACAGAGGACGATTATCATCAGACGTTTGAGAAATTTGATCAGGTCATTGGTTTGGATCGGTTGCTGGCTTTTCACCTCAACGACGCTAAATCGGAATTTCACAGTCGGGTCGATCGTCATCAGCATATCGGTCAGGGTCATATCGGAATCACCCCTTTTCAGTTGCTGGTCAATGACCCGCGTTTTTCTGCAGTTCCGATGATCATTGAAACGCCCCAGATGGACAAGATGCACGGTCAAAATTTAAAAGTTCTCAAGGAATTGAAAGGCAACTCATGATCGGGCCTTGGGAAATAGTGGCGCTCCTGCTGGTCTTTTTCTGTTTTATCTTCTTTTTTCGGCATCAGGCCAAGCGGATTTGCCCTAAATGTGGTTTTATGATTCGGTCCTACGGTTATCATTGTCCGGAGTGTCATTTTGTGTTTCCAAAAAACGGTTAGTTCCAAGTTGGGTTTATGAAAGTCTTGTTTCTGGGTACCGGTACATCGCATGGTATTCCCAGGATCTCTTGCAAATGTGAAGTCTGTACCTCAACGGATCCCAAAAACAAGCGCGATCGCGCTTCTATCTTAATCCAGATGGATGGCAAGAATGTACTGGTCGATACTGGACCGGATTTGCGGCATCAGTCCATTCAATGGGAGGTCGATCGGGTAGATGCGGTCCTGTATACTCATACCCATGCTGACCATCTTTATGGGTTGGATGATTTGCGAGCTTTTTCTGCGCGCCAGCAAAATTCGATCCCATGTTACTGCAGTCCGGCAACCTCCGCTCGAATTCGCCACGTTTTTGATTATGTTTTCCAGCTTGAGCATCTTGGTTACGGGATTCCGCAGATTCAATTGGTCGAATTCACCGGTCCATTTGATGTTTTTGGTAACGAAATTGTACCTGTCCACGTTATTCACGGCAAGACTGAGGTTTTTGGGTTTCGGATCGGCAAATTCGCCTACGTCACCGACTGCAAAAAAATACCGGTCACATCGATGGCCATGTTAGAAGATCTGGACGTCTTGGTTCTTGGTGCCTTGCGCTGGGAACCGGAACATTGGATTCACATGACCATTCCGGAATCGTTGGATGTGGTGGCTGAACTGCGGCCTAAACAGACTTATTTTACGCATATGACGCATACGGTGGATCATGATGAAACCAATCGGAAGTTACCCGAAAACGTTCAATTGGCCTATGATGGCTTGGTTGTAAAGGTCTAGTATGAAAATGCTAAAAAAAGCAAAAATCAAGATTGACGGGATGTCCTGTCAGCATTGTGTCAAAACGGTGACAGATGCCATGATGGGTATCGACGGTGTCTCTCAGGTCAAGGTCAACCTCAAAAAAGGGGAGGCCAGGCTGAAGTTTGAGCAGGATCGTCCGGATCTTGAACAGCTCAAATCGGCAATCGTTACTGCCGGTTTTGAATTTGTTTCACTTAAGTAATAAAGTTAGAATCAGTTGCTTTTTTTTATTGCCTTTTTTTTCGTTTAGGGTATTGACATTGTTTTACATCTGTTGTATTATAGGGCATCTTTGTGTATTTGACCGGTTTCTATTGGAAGGGTTTGAGGCAGGCAGGCTCAGACGGACAATGAAAAAGATTGATGTGGCTTTTATTAAGGTAGGAACAGGTTTTTAATCTATTTGGCCTTGGTTCGTTACGGGACTTGAGGCTTTTTGTTGTTGTCTGAATCAGGTTAGATTTAGAGGTTTTTTAAAGAGCTGAATTCATTCATAATTGAGCTGGATTTATTATACTATTTTATATTTATAGGGTTTTTAAGAGAAGGCGCTAATGCTATCATCTTTACAACATAATTTGAGTGTTAAAACTCGCAAAAGTGGAAAAACAA
>JYMV01012681.1_pt1 | contig 28642 bp, 23 predicted proteins | sample 338911 | NCBI WGS metagenome assembly JYMV01 (sample SAMN03354496, study PRJNA234377) | hydrothermal vent metagenome | biome: Deep sea; feature: Hydrothermal plumes at the Eastern Lau Spreading Center, Western Pacific Ocean; material: Seawater | place: Tonga | collected 2009 | depth 2000 m m
ATCGCGAGGAGATTCAAAAACATTGTTTGAGTCATGAAGGATGTTATGAAGTCCAGAATACCGTCTTTCAGCAGGAACCGAATATTAAAGAAGAAATGCGCCGCCTGTACTGGGCATTGGTATCCGTACGATTTCTTCAAAACCTGAAGACCACCAACCAGTTTGAACTGCTCAATGAATTGTTTGCAAAAAATCTGCTAAGTCCATTGGCTTATAAGAGCATGCAAAACGGGTTCCACCTTTTATCCCGGATCCGTTTATTTCTGCATACTTTCCAGAAAGGCACACACCGGGATACCATGAGCTTTGAAGTGCGGGAAAAAATTGCCCGGTCTATGGGATTCGATGTTAAGGCTTTTTTCCAAACTTATTTTTACGATGCTGTTTATCCTCTTAAGCGGTTCAGCCGGAACCTATACTGGGAGAGTATGGCAGCAGACACGAAAAAAAAGAAATGCCTTTCAGAGTTCTTTGCCCTCAATACACAAAATCAAATTTACTTTGAGAAAAATTCTGAAAACCTGTTTAGCCAGGAACCTTTGTGGATGTTCAAGGTTTTTACCTGGGTCGCTGAAAGAAATTATTATCTATCCTATGAAGTGACACGCGCCATTGAGCAGCATGTTGATCAGGCGTATCCTATTTTCATGGATGAAGAATCCAAACTGGAAACCCAGGACTGCTTCAAACGCATTATCCGGGGAAAATATTTTGCAAAAGCCATCCGCCTGCTCCATGAATTCGGAATATTGGGGGATTATTTCATTCCCGAATTTAATAATCTGAAAGGCATATTGCAGGATATTTATGTGCATAAATTTCCAACGGACATCCATGTGCTTTCCGCTCTGGATGTTTTAAATGGGTTGGAATTTCGCGACACTGCCGACCCCTTTCTTTCCGAACTGTATCACTCGCAAAGGGATAAAACGGCCCTGAAACTTTCCGTTTTGCTGCACGATATCGGTAAAGGCGCAAAGGTTGGCGACCAGAACGAAGAGTTGGTCGGCGCGAAAATGATCCCACAGATTTTGAAAAACCTGGGTTACAACGACAAACCCAAAAGGGTGGACGATGTTTCCTTTTTAGTGGAAAAACATTTGACCATGTACGACCTGATGCTTCTCGATCCGGAAGCCGATGACACCTATGACATGGTACTCGACCTCGTCAACCATGATAAGGAAAGGCTCAAGATGCTGGTTCTGCTTACCCACGCGGATCGCGGTGGAACCAAAATGGATCTGTCCTCCTCGCAAATCGAGCAATTAAAACTATTTTACCAATACACCCTTCACCACAAGAGGCGGGAAAGTGTTCCCAATAACGTTAAACTGGAGTTCCTGAAGATGGTTCGCCTTCCCCGGGAACTGCAAACGCAGTTGGAAATCTATTATAAATTTACCCAGTCGCGGGAACCTTTCATGGCAGAAATGCTTTTTGTGCCTGGGCAACCTTCTGAGCTGATCGTCTGCACCCAGGATATCCGGGGGTTTCTGCACAAGGTTTCCGCGGTTTTGGCATTCAACCAATTGGATATTGTCGAAGCCAATATACAGACCTTTCGCGATAAGGTTTTTGATGTCTTTAAAGTCATCGATTCTACGGGGAAACCCATTGATTACGGAGATTTCTTTTTTATTCAACAACGTGTCCAGGAAGATCTACACCGTATCTTTATAGACCAGGAACCGCTGGCATCAATATTCAAAGGAAGGGCCGTTGGCAATGCTTCAGAAAAACAGCCTTTCAAGGAAGTTAAATTGAAAATGAAAACTATCGGGCGATCTGTTAAATTGTCGACTCACAACCTGCCGGGCACATTCATGATGGAAACCAAAGTATTCTCTGATGCAAATATGGAATGTCAGAAAGCAGTCCTTCACACACATCAAGGTACCGCTTCAAATATTTTCTATCTGCGCCCTGAAGATGTAGAAAAAATTATGAATAATCAGGAACACTTTATTCAAACTTTTAAAAAATCCCTGCAACCTCTGTTAACCGGGGAACCATTATTTTTACAGGAAGCGCTGACACCCAGCTCCTAAGCACCCGCAATGAACTTTAAGTCAAATTCTCCTAGACTGGCAAAAGTCGCTTTCATCCTGCTGGTTTTCCTCTTCTTATCGCCCTCTCTGGCCTTATCTGAGGAAAGTTATAAAAGCTTTCTGGAAAAAGCGCGGAATCTGGATAAGGAAGAATTTTTTGAAGATTCCGTTAAATACTGGCAAAAAACCCTCGATGCCAACCCCCCTCCAAATATTATCCTTTACGCTAATCTTAAACTTGCTAATGCGTATTCACGTCTCGGAAAACTGGATAAAACTGCCGAGATATCCAGAGCCCTAACAGAGTCCAACCCCGGCCACTACGACTCCTGGTTTCACCTTGCCAATGCCCTTGCGGCCTTGCAACAATATTCACAGGCCCTCGAAGCTTTCAAACGAACGGTCATATTAAATCCCAAAGAGGGATTGGGCCGGGTGGGCTTGGCGTTTGCATATTTTGGTGACAGGAAACCGGATTCCGCAATCGAGGAATTTAAAAGGGCCATGAAAATATTCAGGGCCAATAAAAACATTTCCTGGTATCGGGATTGCCGTCTGGCCATCAACCAGATAAAAGGATTCGCCCGCTTCCCCCCCCATTTTGCCGATCTTTGGCTGGAAAAGAACATCAAAAGGGTTCAAGACACCTATTTGAATGCGGTCCTGGACCTGGACAACCTGCTGAATTAATACCCCCGATACTGAACCATCCAATGCTTTTACCTCTCCTGCACCAAGCCCCCTAATGATTAAAGTTTAAACTCACAAGAACCCAATTAAATTGTAAAAACAATATTGATAGATTTTAAAAGAATATTAATGTATAACAAAGAGAATGCAAGCATCTGACCCGCTTTGTTTTGGGAACAACCTATCTTGTCAAATTTCTGGATTTTGGTGAAAATTTTCCATGTTTGATTCTGTTTTAACAGGTAATGAAGTCGTAGGTTCTTATAATCTGGGCTTGGTTTGTCTTTCTTTCGTTATTGCTGTCGTTGCGTCCTACACTGCTCTAGACTTAGCTCTACGTATTGGCGAAAGTTATGGAATCACCAAGAAGATTTGGATAGGCGGATGCGCTTTTTCAATGGGCGGTGGAATCTGGTCAATGCATTTCACTGCTATGCTGGCTTATCAATTACCCTTTGAGGTTAGCTACGACATTTGGATTACCCTCCTTTCAATCATAATCTCTATTATTGCCTCCGGCATCGGACTTTTCCTGGCTAGTGCAAAGCCCATTTCGATATCGAAAATTGCCATGGGTGGAATGATTATGGGTATCGGAGTAGCATCGATGCATTACACCGGAATGGCGGCGACCATCTTCGTTCCCCACGGCGATGTTTTGTCGGACCTGCAGGTCACCTCGGACATGCGCCTTTTAGCGTTTGGTATCTCAGGAATAACCCTCTTTACTTTGAGTTTCACAATCATTGCCTCGATCACGCAAAAAGAATTTAATCTTTTAAGAGGCGTTAAAAACGAATTAGAAGTTTTGGTTCAAGAAAGAACCAAAGATTTAAAGGCGTTATCTACTTTCCCCTCTGAAAGCCTGGACCCGGTTTTTCGAGTCGATAGTAATAACGTTTTGATTTATTCAAACCAATCAGGATTGTCTGTTTTAAAATATTGGGAAGGTGAAGTCGGCATTGAAATTCCAGTACCCTTTATACAAACCCTCAACGAAGTTCAATTCAATGGTAAACGTAAAAATCTGGAAATTCATCTGGATAACCAGGTGTTTGTTTTTTCCATCGTCAGCATACCTGCGATGAATTACTGCAATATCTATGGTCAGGACATAACCGAACGGAAAAAAGCAGAAAGTAAAATAGAGCAATATGCCAAAGCGTTAGAGCGAAGCAATAATGCACTACAGGAATTTGCCTCGATAGCTTCGCATGATTTGCAAGAGCCCCTCCGTAAAATTATTACTTTTGGAAATCAACTAAAGCATATACCCGGAAATTCAGATAAGCGCAGTGAGGACTATCTTAACCGCATGCAACAAACGGCAGCGAGAATGCAAACATTGATTTTGGATTTGCTGAGATACTCTCAAGTGCATACTGAAGCAAAACCGCCTCGACAAATAAACTTGCGAAATATTGTAGATGAAGTCATAGAAATTTTGGAAAAAAGGATCTCGGAAACCCGAGGAACCATAATCATTGACAGTCTTCCCGCTTTGCATGCCCAAGACTTTCAAATGAGGGAATTATTTCAAAACCTGATTGGCAACGCCCTCAAATATCATAGGGAAGGGGTTTATCCCGTTATCAAAATAAAAAGTTGTCAAATGGAAAACCAACATTGGAAAATTACAGTTGAAGATAATGGTATTGGATTTGATGAAAAGCACAAGAATAAAATTTTTTCTCCGTTTCACCGATTACACGGACGTAGTGCTTATGAAGGAACGGGCATGGGACTTGCCATTTGCAAGAAAATCGTTGACCGTCACCGAGGAACCATCACGGCCCAAAGCACACCGGAGAAAGGTTCCACATTTATTATCATATTGCCGGGAAACGTGGTTGCCAACACAACAAATCACCAAACTCCATAATCAAATAGCCCTAAATATTTCCTCCTGAAAAATTGCAGAGAAGTCTTCAAATAGGGCAATTTCTGATAAAAAATCCTCACACCCAACATTAAAAAATTTTAATGTCAGATTAATACTTCTTTAATATTAATTTCATATAATTTGTATAGTACTTTTCTCCTCTTTATTGGGGGAAGCGAGCCCGGTGCCATGATCAGGTCTTTCCCCCATCTCCTCCACATTAGGGGAACAGGCGGTTTGCCAAGACCGCCTGTTCCCCTTTTGCTTTTCTACGACCAGAAATTTTGAAACCCAACATATTTAAAGAAGCATCTAAATGAATACCAAGCCTTCTTGTTCGGAGATGAGCCGTGAAATTTCGATTTCTCATGTGCCCCCCGGATTATTTCGGGTTGGAATACAGCATTAATCCCTGGATGACCGGTAATATGGGACGCGTTGACCCTGAAAGGGCCAAAAAACAGTGGCAAAGCCTGTTCGAGTCCTTGTCTAAATTTGCTGAGATAGAACTACTGAAACCTCGGCCCCATTTACCAGATATGGTGTTTACCGCCAATGCGGGTTTGGTCAGGAAAGACGCATTTATTCCCAGCCAATTTAAACATCCGGAACGGCACCGGGAAGAAACCCATTTTAGAAAATGGTTCCTCATGAAAGGTTACCGCCTTGCTGATTTGACCGGTCCTGCCCATTTTGAAGGCGAGGGGGACGCTCTATTTCAGCCGGGGAACAACCTGTTGTGGATGGGTTACGGGTTTCGAACCGATCCACAGTCATGCGACTTGCTCAAAAAGTTATTCCCACTGCGTATTTCAACGTTACAACTTGTTGATCCAAGGTTTTATCATTTAGATACCTGTTTTTGTCCCCTACCAGAAACCAGCCTGGCTCCTGCCAAGGGACGGGTTATGTATTATCCCGGTGCATTCAGCGAGGATTCCCTTCAATCCATTGAAGAATATTTTCCTGCCCTGAATCGTATCGAGATAGACGAAGAAGATGCCATTCATTTTGCATGTAATGCCATCGTAATTGAAAACAACCTGATTTTAAATCATGCCAGCCCCGCACTGGTAATTAGACTGCAGACTTTAGGCTACCGGGTTATCCTTAACCCCGTGGACGAATTTTTAAAAGCTGGTGGTGGCAATAAATGCCTCGCGCTCTCTTTAACCAGCAATTAATGGAATTTTAACAAAACCCATGATACCCAGCATTGACCTAAAGAAGAGTTCATATTTCCATTGATTTAAGATACAATTGGCTGTTAATTCTTATGCATGAACGAAGTAGACCTTTGCGAATAGGGAAACCGTAATTTCTGCCAAACGGCATATTAGGGTTTATGCCTAAACAGGCCGATTCTGATATAAACCAGAAAATTTTCCCGCTTCCGGCGAAACTTCCAGAAAAAACAAAACTAAAATTTATGGCGCGAAAATCGAAATACAATCTGGTTTGGATGGATCTGGAAATGACGGGTCTGAATGCGGAAAAAGAAGTCATCATCGAAATCGCTACTCTGGTTACCGACAGCGAACTGAATATTCTTGAAGAGGGACCCTGTATCGCCATTCATCAAAGGGACGAGATTCTGGGCAAAATGGATGAATGGAACAGAAAGCATCACAATGCATCGGGACTGGTCAAGCGGGTACGTCAATCCTTGATAGATCAAAAGGAAGCTGAAAAAAGGACTTTGGAATTTATCAAGAAATATTGCCCTAAAAGCACATCCCCTTTATGCGGAAATTCCATTGGTCAAGATCGGAAGTTCCTTTCTAAATATATGACTGCGTTGCATGATTATTTCCATTATAGAAGTATTGATGTGACTTCGGTCAAAGAACTCGTAAACCGCTGGTACCCGGACGGCCCCAAATTCCCCAAGAAAAGTAATGAGCATATGGCCCTCACGGATATCCGGGAATCGCTTCAGGAGCTTGTCTTTTATCGACAACATTATTTCATCGGTCGTGAAGCGAACATTGCCCAACCCGTAACCTGAAAATCAACAAATACCCGGAAAAATGAATAAAGGCACTATCATCACCCTGGTATTTCTGGCCTTCGTTGCCAGCATTTCCATTGATCTTCTTTGGACCGGCAATAAATATGAATGTGAAGTCTGCATCAAATACAAAGACCAGATCGTTTGCCAGAAGGTAACAGGCATGGCAAAGGAAGACACCATCATGACGGGTATAAGCACGGCCTGCGCCAAAGTGGCCAACGGCATGACCGAGTCTATAGAATGCCAGGCCCAGCCTCTTGAAAAAATGGAGTGCAAGGAAATTTAAGCCCCTTGGCAGGGGCAGGCGGTGGCCGTGATTTTATCCTAAGCTCTCGTGCCCCGAAGGGGTAAATAGCTTTTTACCGCTAACAACGATGCTCTCGGCCCACCAAATAAACTTATATCCATTTTGCCAACAAAAAAGGAAAAATACCTTTGCAACCTCAAAGTATTTTCTCCCCCTCCTCTTACAAACTCTTCGGTTACAGTTTTTTAATTCTTTTTTTTGAACTGGCATTAATTCGCTTCATTCCCTCCAACGTCAGGATTATCGCCTATTTTATAAACTTGGTACTGGTGGCGGCTTTCCTGGGAATGGGAGTCGGGATGTTACGGGTAAAATGGAAAAGAAATCTCACGCAATTTTTCCCTCCTTTGTTGCTTTTACTGACAGGGGCCTGTGTTTATTTCAGCAATATTATGGTAGCTGCCCCACGCACGGGAGAGGCTATCTATGCCATTTACGCTGATCTATCGCCACACAGCAGGGAATGGGGAATGGTTCCGGTTGTGAGCATCTTTTTCACCCTTTCCACCCTGCCTTTTATAGCATTAGGGTATGCAATGGGTCGGGAGTTTAAAAACTTTCCCGCCCTCCACGCTTATGCCATAAATGCAGCAGGAAGCCTTGCCGGACTCCTGGCCTTTTCTTTATTGAGCTATTTTTCCACTCCGCCTTTGTTTTGGTTTGGTCTGGGCGGCCTCCTTTTTCTTCTCTTGGCCGGGAAGCAACAGAACTTTGTAGTGTCAGTCCTTTGCCTGGGACTGATATTTTATCTGGTGCAAAACCTTCACCAAAAGGACCATGAAATCTGGTCTCCTTATTACAAAATCAATCACTATCAAAACCCGCATTTCACCTCCATCAATGTTAATGGTTCCCTTCACCAGTATATGGTTAACTTCTCCCCGCCTCCCGGTTCCAATAGGACTATAGCCGACCAAGTAAAACAGGATTACCAACTACCTTATCGCTTCGCAAAAAGCTGGGAGGATGTATTGATACTAGGAGCAGGATCCGAAAATGATGTTCATCTGGTCCTCGAGCAGGGAGCAAAAAATATTGACGCGGTCGAAATTGACAGGGCTATCTGGAAACTCGGTAAAGAGTTAAATTATCAAAAACCTTATGATGACCCTCGGGTTCAAGTTTATATCGATGATGCCCGTGCCTTCCTCAAAAAAACCAAAAAGAAATATGATGTCATCATACTGGGGACTCTGGACAGCCAAACCCTCTTGTCCGGCATGTCATCCATCCGTCTCGACAACTATATCTACACCTCGGAAGCCTTTCGATCTGTGCGGGAACATTTAAAACCAGAGGGGATAATCATTTTGTACCACATGTCCATGAACACAGATATTCCCCTCAAATTATCTAAAATCCTGATGGATATTTTTGGCGTTCATCCATTAATCCACTTTGAAAAAGAACATAGGCATTTTAATTTCACCCTGGTCGCCGGATCAAAGGCTGAAGATATTAATGACTTTAGATATTTCTTTGCAGAACTAAAAAGCAACGACCAGATCATCGCAGATCTCGTCACGCCCCCCACTGATGACTGGCCTTACCTGTATCTGGACCGCCCAGAAATTCCTACCCATTATCTTCAAGCCGGCGGCTTTATATTTTTGATTTCCGTAGTTTTGATCATTTTCGCGGCAGGAAGAAAAAACATTAAAAATCCCGACTGGACTTTATTTCTATTGGGAGCGAGCTTTCTATTGCTGGAAACCAAAAGCGTTACCGAAATGTCCTTATTGTTCGGCTCAACCTGGCAAGTCAACGTACTGGTCTTCTCGGCCATCCTGATGTTAATTTTCGGAGCTAATCTATTTATTCTCCGCAAAGGGCCGTTTGATAAAACCAGGATTTTTTTCGGTTTGTTCATCGCCATCGGAATCAGCTACGCCGTCCCCACCCATTCACTCCTGGCCTTGCCATTAGCGGGGCAATGGATTGCAGGTGCCTTGGTCACGGCATTGCCGCTATTTTTTGCGGGAATGTTGTTTTCGCAGATTTTTGAAAAGCGGCAGGAACCCACGACTTCTCTGGGTTATAACCTGATAGGGGCCATTTGCGGGGGATTGTTGGAATACAGTTCCATGGCGCTGGGAACTAAAAACCTATACCTATTAGCCCTGGTTCTGTATATCCTGGCTTTTCTGGTTCATGGGCGGGAGAAAGGAATTACATAGGGAAGGAAATGAAAAGGCAACCCCCCTCAATCCCCCCTTATCAGGGTGGAAGCCTACATTAAGTCAAGACAACTCTTTGTTACCCCTTCGGGGCATGAAGGCTAATGAAGAATATAACGCAGGGGAAACATTAAAAGTATTGCGCTTGAGGGCTTGGCCTGTTTGACGGGCAATGCAGTACCGGCCCCACGCCTGGTGGTTAGTGGCAAATCAAGCCATACACTTCCTGGTATTTTTCCTCCACACTTCCCAGGTTAAAGCGGAATCGGTCCTTATCCATTTTTTCATTGGTTTCCCAATGCCACAGGCGGCATCCATCCGGGCTGATCTCATCCCCCAGAAGAACCCCGCCCTTATGCCGGCCAAATTCCAGTTTGAAATCCACCAGTCGAATGTTTCGTTCCTTAAAAAATTGCATCATCAGGTTATTAATTTTGAATCCTTCTGACTTCAAAATCTCGACCTCTTGCTTAGTGGCCCAGCCGAAAACATCGACATGGCATTCATTGATCATGGGATCGCCCAAGGGATCGCTCTTGTAAAAAAATTCCAGAATCGGCTTATCCAGCACTGTCCCCTCTTCTATGCCGAGCCTTTTGCTCAGGCTCCCGGCGGCAATATTGCGCAACACCACTTCTACAGGAATGATATCCAGCCTTTTCACCAGCATTTCCCGGTCATTGAGAGTTTCAACAAAATGGGTTTTGACTCCTTCGTTTTCCAAGAACTGGAAAATCCGGCTTGAGATGTGGTTGTTCATCACGCCTTTATCAACAATGGTGCCTTTTTTCTTGCCATCGAAAGCCGAAGCATCGTCCTTGAAATACTGAATCACCAAATCAGGATCGGAAGTGGTGTAAATAATTTTGGCTTTGCCTTCATAAATTTTTTCCAAACGTTCCATAATTTATCTCTTATTTTTTAAAGACCCTTTTAAAAATCCGGTCTATATTTTTAAATTGTGTTTTTAATTTAAACGTCTCATCAATCTCTGCGACGGACAAGAGTTTCTTTATGTCCTTATCTTTTTTCAAGAGCTTTAAAAAGTCCTTTCCCGTCGTCCAGCTTTGCATAGCATTTTTCTGCACCAACTTATAAGCTTCTTCCCGGGTAATACCCTTTCGCACCAAGGCGAGCAGAACACTCTGAGAATAAATCAGGCCCCCTGTTTTTTCCAGGTTGCGCATCATATTTTCAGGATAAACTATCAAACCATCCATCAACTTTGTCATTTTCTTCAACATATAATGGATCAAAATCGTGCTGTCGGGCCCAATCACCCGCTCCACGGAAGAATGACTGATATCCCGTTCATGCCAAAGCGGAATATTTTCCATCGCCGCAAAAGCATTTGCCCGCACCACACGGGCCAGACCAGACATCTGCTCAGAAACTATCGGGTTGCGTTTATGCGGCATCGCCGATGACCCTTTTTGGCCCTTAGAGAAAAATTCCTCCGCCTCCAAAACTTCCGTTCTTTGCAGGTGGCGAATTTCGGTGGCGATCTTATCTATCGTCCCGGCAATAATAGCCAGGGTGGAAAAGAATTCAGCATGGCGGTCGCGCTGGATCACCTGACTCGAAACCGGGGCTGGCTTCAAGCCCAGCCTGGAACAAACATATTCTTCAACGTCCGGGTCGATGCAGGCAAAGGTGCCCACGGCACCGGAGATCTGCCCGTAAGATATAGTTTGCCTTGCCCGTTTAAGCCTTTCTATATTACGGTTGACCTCTTCATACCAATTGGCAATTTTTAAGCCAAAAGTTAACGGTTCCGCATGAATGCCATGAGACCGCCCAATTGTGGGTGTCAATTTGTATTTCTTAGCCTGCTTTTCCAGAACACCTTTTAAGGCTTTGAGTTCCTTCAAAATCAGGGTTGCAGATTGTTTCATCTGCACCGCCAAAGCGGTATCCAAAACATCGGAGGACGTCATACCCATGTGCATATACCGCGCCGATTCCCCGATATTTTCCGCCACGCAGGTCAAAAATGCGATCACATCGTGTTTGACTTCCCGTTCAATTTCGTCAATGCGCTCGACATTGAAACATGACTTTGTTTGAATGTCTTTCAGGGCAGATTTTGGGACTTCGCCTTTTTTTGCCAGGGCCTCGCAGGCCAGGATCTCTATTTTCAGCCAGATTTTAAATTTATTCTCCGGCTCCCAAATGACCGCCATTTCAGGCAATGAGTATCGTGGTATCAAGGTTCAGTTTCCTAGCAGAACTAAAGTTGAGGTTGAATAAATGAAGAAAAATTCTTTATTATGGTAAATAACGTTTTCGTAAAGGAACATATCTTAAACGCAATCGCCCGGTAAATCAATAAATGAACTCAACCGTTGAAGTCTGTTTTGTATGTCTTGGAAATATTTGCCGTTCCCCACTTGCCCAAGGTGTTTTTGAGGCCCTGGTCAAACAAGAAGGGTTGCAGGATCGTATTATTATAGGCTCCGCCGGGACTAGCCACTGGCATGTGGGAGGGCCCCCTGACCCTCGAATGCAACAAACCGCACGCCAGCACGGCATTCACCTCAATAGCCGGGCACGCCAGTTTCAGGCAGCAGATTTCAAACGAATGGATCTGGTGCTGGCTATGGACCAAAGCAACCTGAGCGTCCTGCAACAAATGCGGCCTGAAGCGGAACTTCATGACAAACTGTTTCTGTTTCGCTCTTTTGACCCGGAAAATAACGGTGATCTCGAAGTGCCCGATCCCTATTACGGCGGCGACAAAGGTTTTGAAACGGTATTTCAAATGATTGAAAGAACCTGCCCGAAAGTTCTGCAACATTTGCAAACCAAGCTTGCCAAAAAAGCATGAATGAAGAAATCAGTCGCCTCCTCAAACCCGTTTTTGGCCGGGAGGTGGAAGTGCAGTCCTCTTTCCCAAGCGGCGGAGGATGCATCAATCAGACCTCCGTTCTACAATTGACCAATGGGGATCGTGTTTTTCTGAAGTATAACTCCCACCCTCCCGCAGATTTCTTCGCCGTGGAAGCCAAAGGACTTAAACTTCTGGCGCAAACGATAAAAGGACCAAGAATCCCAAAACCTCTGGCAATGCAAGACTCTACAAGGCCCACCTTTCTAATCCTGGAATATATTGAAGCGTCTTCTCCCAGGCATGATTTCCCTGTCCACTTTGCCCTATCACTGGCTGAACTTCACCGGATTACCCATAACAGCTTCGGCCTGGACCACGACAATTATATCGGTAGTACTGTGCAGAAAAACTCTCAGGAAACCAATGGCATCGACTTTTTCCGCGACCATCGTCTAAGGTTCCAGCAGGAACTGGCACGCAAATCCGGCAAGCTCCCCTCGCCCACCGATAAAAATCTCAGCAAACTCTGTGATCGGCTGGAGAACTATCTCGATATTTCAGGAGAACAACCCGCTTTACTGCATGGTGACCTGTGGTCTGGAAATTATTTTCCTGACCGGGAGCAAGTCCCTTGCATTTTCGACCCAGCGATTTATTTTGGTTTGCGCGAGGCCGACCTGGCCATGACCGAACTGTTTGGCAGACTGCCGCAAAGGTTTTACGATGCTTACCACGAGGCTTTCCCGCTGAATCCGGGATATGAGGAAAGAAAAGACTTGTATAACCTGTACCACCTTTTAAACCACCTGAACCTTTTTGGCAACTCCTACCTGGCATCCGTAGAACAGGTGATCCGACGTTATATAGGCTAATAAGAGGCACGCCCCCTAGCCTCCAGATCTTTTCAGGGGGAAACTGGGCAAAAGCTCGTTGAGCCGCCAAAGCTACCTGCTAGCCAGAGAGAGTTATTGTACCCCTGCGGGGCATGCGTGATGTCCTCTTCATTAACCTTCATGCCCTGAAAGGGTGAAGGCTGATGAAAAATATAACGCACGCTGGCCCTACGCCTAGCCCACTCCCGTGGGAGGGAATATAGCAAGTACTTTTTAAGCCGAGATAATTCTTTGCCAGCAGATAAAGATATTGCCAGTTACCACCGGCGGTTCGCCGGTTAGAAGCCGCCGCCGATTTTGGCTATGAAGGTGTGCAGTTCTCTTTCGATGGGGCCATCCCAGTTTTTAATTTCAGCGGCTAACGTGGAGAGGACGGCTTTGCCTTCACTTATTTCCATTGCGCTGGCAATGCTGACCAGAATTCTCGAACCATAACGTTCAACCAGGCCATGTTCTTCAGCGGCACGAAAAGCCATATCTGACCCGAGAATCATCGCCCAAGCCTGGATGATGGAAACCTGGGTCGATTCTCTGAACCGCAGGGAATCCAGTCCTTCCATATAGGTTTCCGCATCCATTGCACCCGACTCGAACTTCTCGATCAATTGTTGCAGGTTTTCCTCTTTTGATTCCACCTTTTGGAATATATATTCGAAAAACTTGGCTTCCGATTTTTTCAATTCCGCCATGTTCCAGGGACAAGTAAAATCTACTTCCTTGTCCTTGAGTTTGCTGGCCCGCCGGATTTCCCTCTCGATCTTATAAAGACATTTGGGACACCGCCGACCTGCGTCATGATTGAACTCGCCTCCGCACTTGCAGGGAGCCAGAACACTTTGAAAAGCCAGGGCCAGGGCCTCCCCTTTTACTCCCAATACCTCACGCAAGGCAATCCGCACCGGGTTAGTGCCAGCCACCGATATACATTGAACGCATGAGGAGCAATGAATCAGATAGGTATTGTCCCCTTCCTCAGGTTCAATGACAGGCTCAAAAGTCTCCGGGCAGAGAGTACACTGCACTTCTTTCTGAAATGTATCAACCATCCGTTTGTTCCTCAGATTGCATTAAAATTAATAGCTTGATTGTTTAGATGAAGGAAGTTAGCCCCGGTTCTAAAAATATCACGTCTCAAACAGGCAAAAAAAAACCCATGACCCGGGGGCCATGGGTCCAATACAGTTTTGGGTGTTTAGCTGGAGTAGGCCTGGCCCAAGGCGGCAACTTCGGCTTGTTTACCACCCATAATAACCTTACCCGTTATCACGTCCACAGGATACATGGTAATTGCATTATGCGTACTGCAAACAACCAAGCAAAGATCACAACCCTTGCAACGGGGTTCAATCACTATAGCCTTTTTTGTAGCCTCATCCAGCATAATGGTATCTGCTTCTGGACAATACATGATGCACAGTCGACAACCTTTTTCCGCAATACATTTGTCGTTATCTACATAGGCAATGTTATACACTTCAAAACTCTCCTCAATTAAAAAAGGTTAAAACACGCAACCGACTGAACTCATCTTTAATCTATCAGACTTCCACCAACTGCAAGTCCTGCGTCTTGGCCCATTCTTCACCCATCTTAACGGACTCAATGATCGTATTCATATTGGCCTCAAGAAGCTGTTCTTTCTTGGCATATTTTTTCTTGATCGCTTCGTCAAGGGTTGCTGTACCTCCGGAAGCCACATATTTCTTACCAAAGCGTTCCTGAAGAGCACCCTCCATAGCCTTAAGGCTTACAATGTTGGTGACCCCCATACAAGCCCCGATCATCGCCATGTTAGTGGAAAGCTCGGTTTTGCCGATTTCCAGAGCCAACTTGGTCGCGTCATGATTGAACACATTGACATTGAGGTCTTCCAACGTTTTATGATCCTCATCGTTAAGGAGATCCGCTGGGGTATTAATAATGACCAGACCATTTTCCTTGATGCCGGAATAAAAGGGCGCCGTATAACTTTTCTGCATGGTAATAACCTGAGCGTGAAACACCATGATGACATCTGGGAATACCAGTTCACCACGGTCATAAATGCGTTCAGTTCCTACTCTGCAATAGCTTTCGGCGGGTGCCATGCGTTTTTCAGCACCGAAAAAGGGATTCGAAATGGAAAACTTACCATCTCGATTGGCGGCCATGGCCAAAAGATGCGCGGCTGTAACTGCCCCCTGCCCTCCCAGGCCTGAAATTCGGATATTCATCCTGCTCATAATTTTTACACTCCTATTTCTTAAGCGTTAACCGACTTTTTAGCTTCTTTAGCCGCTTTTTTTCTAGCCTTGGTTTCTTCTTTAATGGAATCCAAAAGTTTCTGCGCTTCCTCGGTAATGTACTCCTTCTGGACGAACCGACCGCCAATAGTTTCGGAATCTTTCATTTCATCCAAACCTTCCATGCTCTGCTTACCAATTTCAAGAATACAAGGAGTATAAAGCTGAACAAACGTGGGGCCTATTTCCCGCGCCACATAAATTGCATTTTTAATCACCTGTTCCACCCGATTGGGCTTGCTGACTGTCAACACAGCCACATAAGCACAACCCGCTTCCCGGGCAATTTCCGCCAGACGAACTTTCTCAAAGGCCTTGCCTTTCGGAGCCATCTTGGCAACAAAACCTTTCTGCATCAGGCCACTTTCCTGGCCACCCGTGTTGGCATAGAGTTCATTGTCAAAACAAATGGTGGTGAACTTTTCCAGACGGAACCAGGACTGCATGGTCATGTCCAACCCGATATCAACGGTTGCCCCGTCTCCGGCCAGAACCACGACATCCTTTTCTACGTCCGGAAAACGGCTAGCCAAAGTCCGTTTCAAACCGGAGGCAATGGCATTCTGATTGCCAAACAAAGAATGGATGTTATGCACCGCAACATGCGGGAATACCAGACTGGTACAGCCGGTAGAACCAACAAATACGGTATCTTCCGGAGCCGGCAAACTGGCCAGAATATAACGGAAAGCGATGGACTCGGGACAACCCGCACACAAAGAATGTTGCTCAATCAATTCTTTTGAGGAACCAATGTCCTTCCAGCCGCGATCCTGATTACCAAAAGTGGCCGTTGCAACCAGTTCCTGATACTCCGGCGGCATGATATCTGCCAGATCTTCACATATTTGGATTTTTTCCTTGCTCATAAATTCCCCTTAAATTAATTTCCCGATTTGGGAAAAGCAACTTTATAAAATTAGTCCAGGCAAACTACCGTTACATCCTGAGTTTTTCGGTTTCCATGCCCAAATGAATTTTGATCTGTTCCACAATAACCTCGCAAGGCAAGGTCATGCCACCGCAAACATGCGGCCCCTCATAAACCCTTTCGTTATCCGGGATGATGGCCTTGATTTCACGAGCCAACCAACCGGTCACATTAAATTCTGGAATAAAAATATGTTTCGCATTTTTGGTAACCCGCTTGATCTCTTCAGTGGGGAACGGGCGAATGGTTTTGATTTTAACCAGTCCCACCTTAACACCGTCTTCTTCAAGAAGGCGGATGGCTTCCCGGCTCTGCGATACTGCAGTTCCAGAGGCCACAATCAGAATCTCCCGGTCGGTGTTCATTTCGTCAATCAAACCATCCAGAAGAGGAATGGTGTGCTTGCGGGAACGCTCACACGCTGACCTGACTTCCTGTTGCCATGAAGCATGGGTGGCATAACTGATGTAATTGGATTTCATGACAAACGGATCGCGCATCATGCGGAACGGAGAGGTTTCCATATCCATAACCGGTTGCGGATTTCTGTACGGATCATAAGGAGTCAGTGTCAGGTCCAACGGAGGAAGCTCTACCGTATCCTTGGTGTGGGTCACGAAAAAACCGTCACAGCATACCGCGATCGGGACATGCACATCCGGTTGTTCAGCAACGATAAAACCTTTCAATATAAAATCAAAAAGGTCTTGCGCCGTTTCAGCATGCCAGACCAGCATTCCCGTCTCAAGCAGGTAATACATTTCCAACGTATCGGGCTGAATGCTCAGCGGAGAGTTGATTCCCCGGCAAGTCACACAAACCTGAATCGGCAATCGCGCCCCGGCCCACATGGGAAAATTTTCCATGGCCCGCAGAGTACCCGGACCCGCAGTGGTAGTAAAAACCCGGTGTCCACCAAAGGCAGCACCTGCACATTGCCCCATAACTGCAAACTCACTCTCACCACGAAAGTATTCGTCCAGATAGCCTTCCGCATAAATTTCGCCGATCAAAGCCGCCGCTTCACTCTGCGGAGTGATGGGATAAGCCACGGAAGTTCCCACACTGGCTCGTTTGATGGCTTCGCGAATGACTTCACTACCGGTCAGGAAACTGGGTGTTTGCTCAGCCTTATAAAAGATGTCATTAACATCCGTATAAGTCTGATTCATTCTGTTTTTCTGACCGAGTTTTTCATGGGTCGAAGCTATGATCCTTTTATTCTTAAGCTCCACTGTTTTATTCATAAAATTTGCTCCCGTATTAAAGAGTGCTTTAAAGTGATTAAAAAATTACTTTCTACAGGTTTTCAACCTGGTATATATTAAGCCGGTTGTTCGATGATGCCGGTCCGGCCCATTTTAAATTGCTGAAACGGAGTGCACTGAGATTCCACACCCTCCGATTTCAATTTTTTAATAGCTTCCCTAAGTTTGGTAATCATTGCAATATCCGCATCACGAAAAGAGAGACACGCGTCTTCATGCCCGGCCATGGCACACATTGCTATTGTATAACAACTCGTCCCCCCGCGGATAATCTTTAAAGATAAATTAGCCATATGGCAATGAACCCCAATAAAAATACAGACATCGATCTTGTTATGCCAGATGGTCAAATTCGGATGATTGGGGTTGATCTCATACGCCGCTTCAATCTTGGGATATTTGGGCCGATAGTCAGCCATGGGGATCAAACGCATCGGGACTTCATTAGCCAGTTCCCGAAGGGCTGTAGCTTTTTCCGCCACGTGAGGGTTGATTTTCCACAGCACCAAAGGTCCTGGAAAAATAGTTGGGACTTTGGCCCCTAAAATCTTTCTGGCAGCAACTTCATAAGCCTCATCCACGGGCACAACCTTACCCTCTATATGCGCTTCCCCAGGATCGGGCAAGATGTTTCCCATTGACGCTGCGGAAGGAGGTAAAAACGCCTCCGGCCCAGGTAAGACCTTATATCGGCTCATTCTGATAATCCTTAGTATGTAAGTTAATTTTGAAGAAAAAGAGACTAATAATAAACCAAGCCAAAAAAGTTGTCAAACCTTAATAGCTAAAATAGCTTAGACCATTCTCAGGTTCCTGAACAGCTAGTATATCCCGGCTCCTGCCCGTATTTAAATTTAATCCTTAAACCCGAAAACCCAGCCGAGCCAGCACATGCCCCGGCCCCGGATCAATGCCCCTGAACAGCCCTTAATAGAGGCTGTAAAAGATAAAAGGCCCTAAGGAGCATCTCTAAAAATTGCTTTTGGCTATGAGTGGCCCTTATCAAATAAGGGCCAGCGAATTGCAGTAAAGGAAATAACCGAATAAATTGAGATCCTCTAAAACACTGAAAAATTTCGACAATTCCTACATATCTACCTACATCGACAAGGATTAAGAAACCCTGTTCCAGCCAGAGACAGCAAGCTAGAGTTGCTTTTTCAAGTCTTCCAGCAAAGAAAGATGCTTTTTTTCCTCAACCAGCAAATGCGAAAAGATGACCTTCACATCCAGCTTCTTCTCTTTTCCCAGTAATTCTTGCAACACGTCAATGGATCTTTTTTCTGATTCAATTCCCAACTCGAGAGCCTGCTTGTCGCTTTGAATATTTTGCACGAAAGAAACTGTCAAAGCGGGAAAAATTTTACCCTTCAGTTCTTCGCCCAGAAAACGTTGCAAATATTCTTTGGGCCGGTTTCGGCTCGCTATGGCCGGTTGCAAAAACCGGGATTTTTCCTGCAAAGCCTGGATATGCTCTCTTTCCTCACCGGCCAAACGGAAAAACATCTCCCGGACCTGGGGGTCCTGAACCCTCTTCCCCACCGACTCATAAAAAAGCAGACCTTCCTTTTCAATACAAAGGCTGATCTCAATTGCATCCATACATTGAAAAGAAGCCCTGCCCGTGCTCTTAGCCAAAACCTCTGTTTTTATTTTTACCATTTTATTCTCACGATCAAAATTTTGGAGACACCTCCAATAATTCGATATTTCAAGGAATCTCTTAAACAATTTATCACAGCTTTTCACTCACTCCTTTTGAAGAATCGATAAAAATCGAAAAAATCAAATTTCTCCAATAAAAAGAATGTGTTATAGTGGGCGCAGATAACAGAGGAACTCTTGACCACCCCTTTAAACGGAACGGCAATCCCTCACAGGCCAAAATCCGGAAACAAAATTCCGGCTCTTATACCGGAATCTGAATCATGAAAAAGGTTGAAATATTTACCGATGGGGGATGCAAAGGCAATCCTGGCCCCGGCGGGTACGGGTGCATCATCAAACAAAATGGTGACGTAAAGGAAATCAAGGGGAGCCATCCACAAACCACCAACAACATTATGGAGATGACCGCCGCCATCGTTGCCCTGAAACACCTGCAAGAGCCCTGCGAGATTAAATTAACGACCGACTCGCAATATGTCGTAAAGGGAGTGACCGAATGGATGAAGGGCTGGATTCGTAATGGGTGGAAAACGGCATCGCGGCAACCGGTTAAAAACCAGGAACTTTGGCAGGAACTGCATAAGTTGAATCAACGCCACACCATCACCTGGATATGGGTGAAAGGCCACAATGGCCACCCCGAAAACGAACGCTGTGACGAACTGGCTAACGAAGCCATCGCTGAACTTTAGAACCGGCGAGCCGCCGGAGGCAAATTGCAATGACGTTTTTCTGCATTCTGGCTATGTCTCGGCTTAACAAGCCACGGCTCTCTTGATAAAGATGTCCTCCTTCAATTTTTTGATCGGAAGATAGAATGAATTTGATCCCACAACGATTCCATTCTCTTTTCAATAAAAATTCGCCTCTCCCATATATCATTATTCTGGGCATTTTCTTTTTAGTCGCGTCCTGCTCTACCAAGGGTCCGGACTCCCCTCTCAAGCCTTACCCCGATCAAACCGGAAAACGTGAAAACTCCAGGGACTGGGATTTCAACTACCGCAAGGACAGGCTCTATCCCAAGGAACAGGAAACCGCTAAAGGTCAGGATTTAGAATCGTTCAGCGGTCCGGCGACACTTGCCGACCTGAAAGGGTTCGCTGATGATTTGGATCGCGCTTCTCTGGAAAAAGCCATCATGAATCAGCTTCAGGCCATGTTCGAACAAGAGCTCTCTACCCCCGTGCGGTTAGGAGCGTTCACCCTTACGCGCGGACGCCTTGTAGAAACCCTGGAAGCTTTTTTAGAAATTCTTCAGCGGGATCTCCCTTTTGAGGAATTCAATAAAAAAATCTCCGAGGAATTCGTCCTTTACCGGGTCGGCAAGGGAAAAGGGGGAAACAAAAAAATGCTGTTCACCGGCTATTACCGACCCGTCATCCAGGCCAGCCCGGTACGAACCTCCCTTTACCGCTACCCCATCTACCAAATGCCGGAACAAGGCCTGCAACAAGTGAAATATAAAAATGGAATTCAACTTATTGGTACCCATACGGGAATAAAACAAATCCGCGAATCCTCTTCCGAAAAACCGTGGCGGCGTTTCACCCGCGAGAAAATTGACCGCGAAGGCGCGTTACAGGGACAGGGACTGGAAGTTGCCTGGCTCAAGGACGACCTTGAAAGGTTCTTCCTGCACATTCAGGGTTCCGGCATGCTGGAATTTCCCGATGGCAGTCGGCAGGGTGTTGGCTATCAAGGTTCCAATCAATATTCCTATACAGGAATCGGGAAACTGATGATTCGAGACGGGGTCATCGATATCTCACAAGGTTCCATGCAGGGCATCAAAAAATATTTCATCGATAATCCGCAGGATATTTCCAAATACCTCTACCAAAACAAACGCTACATCTTTTTCACACTCAGTGATGACGGACCTCGCGGGTCAGGGGGAGGAGAATTGGTGGGCGGACGTTCCATCGCGACTGATAAATCCATTTACCCGGCTGGGGGACTGGCCTTTATCCGAGTCAAGCAACCAGTCCTCGATGAGAATAACAAGATCGTACGCTGGCAACCTGTTTCAAGATTTGTAGTGGATCAGGATACCGGAAGCGCCATTCGGGGTCCGGGCCGGGCCGACCTGTTTTTTGGAACCGGTCAGAAAGCCGGTGCTAAAGCCGGTCACTACCATGAACGGGGAGAAGTCTATTACCTGATCAAAAGAAGCTGACCATTATTCGCTGTACAATGCCACCAGGCGCTTATCGATGAAATCCACCCTCTCATCCGGAACCATCAACTGCTCTTTTTCCGGATCACCACGCACCGCCGAATAGTCCAGATTTTCTGGGTTGCGTTTGATCATGCAGGCAAAGGTAATGGTCTCGGGCTTTTCTTCCACTTCCAGATAATCCACCGCTCGGATGAAGGAATGTCCAGTCGTGACAATATCATCCACAATCAGCCAATGCGTATCCGCAGTGTAAGTTGCCGCGGCAACCTGGACGTAGTCCAGCCGCTTTTTCGGCATGATATGGAAAGGCAGATTCATCAGTTTGGACAATTGGTGGCCGATGCGGATGCCCTGAGTTTCACAGCCTACCACGTCCAGAAGTTTTTTGAGAAGGATCTCGCAGTACGCCTCGTTCATGGCATCAGACAGATCGCCATATTCATAGGTATAAGCCGATTTAACCCCTGAACTGAGAACAAAATTTCCTTCCTTTTTGATTCTGGAAAACACCGCGTACCCTCCTAATAAAAAAATCTAATTGCCTTTTTCCAAGTAAAAAAATAACCCCCCTAGCCCTCCTTATCAGGGGGAGGCAGATAGCAATGGTTCGTTGGGTTGAGGCATTTTTTGCCCGCCAGATCAAACCATTACTCATTACCACCGGTGGCTTACCGGCCCAGGCAACCGTTCGGGTTAATCAGAAAACAGGCATGACGACCCACGCTGAAAGACGGGTTTATTAACCCAAAGGGCAAACGGTCTGTCATGCCCCAACAACAAACAAGTTTAGTTTACAGCCTTTTTTCCTGCGTTCGCTACGCTCTCTTCGGCAAAAAGGCTGTTATCTGGTTTATTCTGAATAGTACCTTTAGTATCATACAAGGGCATGAAGGTTAATGAAGAGGACATCACGCATGCCCCGAATGGGGTATCACGTTGGCCAGCCGTATTTCCCTATCAGGGGAACAAATTTGCAAGCCCCTAGCTCACGCCGGCTGACACGGCTGCCGTTTTTGGTCAACACCACCAGTTTCTGTTCGTCCGCATCGCCGGTGGGTGCCACCAGCCTACCACCTTCCCCCAACTGTTTGATCAGCGATTCGGGGATCTCCTTGGCCGAGGCTGTAACCAGAATAGCATCAAACGGTGCCTGGTCAGGCCAGCCATAAGTTCCATCGAACATCTTAAAAACAATATTCATATAGTTCAAGCCTTCCAAAATCTTTTGGGCTTTTCGGGAAAGATTGTTCAGGCGCTCGATAGTAAAAACCTGGCGAGCCAGTTCCGCAACAACGGCTGTTTGATAACCGGACCCGGTACCAATTTCCAGAACCCTTTCTTCTCCCTTCAGGCCGAGAGCCGCTGTCATGGCTCCCACGATGTAAGGCTGGGAAAGAGTCTGGTTTTCGCCGATCGGCAGGGCGGTGTCGCCATAGGCCCGGTGTTGCAAGGACTCCTGGGCAAACAGGTGGCGAGGCACCCGGCTCATCGCCTCCAGGACACGCAAATCCTTGATCCCCCGCTCGACCAATTGTTCTTCAACCATTTTGCGGCGTTGCCCGGCATGGGACTGGATCATTTCCGGAGACAAACGGTTCATAACTTCTCCACCCAGCGTACGCTGGACTCAGTATGCGTTATATTTTTCATCAGCCTTCATGCCCCGCAGGGGCACAATAGCTTTCTTTAGGTTAGCAAAGAGTTGTCTCGGCTCAACGAGTCCTTGCCTCATTCCCTCCCACGGGAGTGGGCGGCTAGTGGGCGGAGAACCTCCGCTGGTAACTCGCAATGGATTTTCACCGCTAGCAACCATGCTCTCAGCGCAATGAGTTCTTGCTCGTTGCCTCCATGGCTAATGGTCAGGAGAGGTATCGGCTGTCCGGGTCTATTTCTTCCCATCCAACTTTACGAAACGGATCTATTCCAGAGTTTGAATAGGGCAGGGCATTCATCTTTTTAGGGTTTTGGTAAAAAACCCACTCCCAGTGGTCCGTCCGCTTATCGTATTTGAGAAGATAAATATTTTCATCATCTGCTTTAACTTTAAAATAAGATGACCCTTCTCCATACCAGCGGTCAATGATCTCCTCCACCTTATAACGGCTGTCCCTAAGGATGAAGGCCACCGGGTTTTCCTGTAATTTGGAGCCTGTAAAACATTCCACCTTAAACATGCGGCAATGGTATGACTTTCAAAAAGGATTGTAAAGAGTTAAAGTTCCCACCAGGCCCGGTGAGCCACCGGTGGCAACTTGCAATAGCTTTTTATTACCAGCAAAGAGTTATCTCGGCTCAACGAGTCCCCGCTACCTGCCTCCCACGCATGGTATAATTCGCTCCTGATTCTCTGGAGCAAAAATATAAGTTTTTCAATCTGTTGGAGGAAAACCGCGGACCATGACTGAACTCGGACTGGAAAGAATCCACCAGCACCTGGAAAATCTGGTAGGCGAAAGAAACCCCTTCACCCAGCCTGAACACCTTGAGAAAACAGGCCAATATTTGTCCAGCCAGTTTGAGGCAATGGGTCTGAAAGTCACCCAAGAGACAGTGGAGTATGAAGGCACACGGTCTCTCAATATTCTGGGGCAAACACCAGGCGATCCAGACGCAAATGGCCTCTTTGTTCTCGCGGCACATTACGACTCGGTTCCCAATACACCCGGAGCCGATGACAACGCCAGTGCTGTCACCGCGCTTTTAGAAATTGCTCACAATCTCAGCCAAACCCCGCTGCTAAAACCCCTCATTTTTTGCGCCTTCACTTTAGAAGAATATGGGTTCCTCGGCGCCAAACATTTTATCGACTGTGACGCTAAACGAAAAAACCAGATTTCAGGAATGATCTCTCTGGAGATGCTGGGGTTCATCAACACAGCACCCGGCTCCCAGTCCTATCCCCCTTATGTGGATTCCAGCCAGTACCCGGATACCGGGGACTTTATCGCAGTCGTGGGGAACGAGCCATCGGCCGGCCTAGCACGAGCTTTAGCGGAAGGGATGGCCGTCTCCGGTCTTAAAGTGGAAACCCTGTTGGTTCCGGGCCAGGGAGAAAATTTCACCGAAGTGCGGTTGAGCGACCATTCCCCGTTTTGGGACGCGGGCATCCCTGCTGCCATGGTCACCGACACGGCTTTTTTCAGGAACCCGAATTACCACCAGCCCAGTGATACGCTGGAAACACTGAACCTGGAATTTATTCGCGATAACGCACGCGCCGTGGCCGGATTCCTGAAACACTTTCTTAACCAAACAGAATGAAAAAAGAAAATAACCAGGAGGAACGACCTGATGACAACGAGGAAACCTCACCGATCCTGAAAAAAAGCAAACCGGGGATCGGAAGGATTCTGTTTCGCGGGCTGATCTATTCGCTACTCTTTTTCTTTCTGCTCATTGTCTCCGCCGGTATCGTGCTGGAATATTTTTTCCCTGCCGAAGAAGTTCGGGCGATTGCCGAGGCCAAGCTCTCTAAAAAACTCAAACTGCCTCTCAGTATTCAAAAAATCAGCTTCAGCCTGCTCAGCGGCATGCAGGTTGACGGCGTGACATTGGGCACCCAACCGCTGCTGGCCCGTGTAAAAAAAATCGTTCTCGATTATGACCTGACCCAGCTTCTTCAGGGGAAGCTGGTCATCAACCAGATTCTGGTCGATCACCCCCAACTGACAGCAGTTTCAAAAAACGGAGTGTGGAATTTTCAGCCCCTGCTGGACCTTGCAAAACCGGTTAAAGACAAACCAACGACCCTGCCCGCTTTCCCTCTTGCCCAAGTCGATATCAAGCAGTTGAGCATTCGCCAAGCTTCCGCCCGTCTGGATCAGGATGGAAAACTCAGCGCCCATATTGACGGGCTCAGTCTCGAAGCTCGGGGCAAAGCCAGTCTCAACGCCATTGACCTGAAACTAAAAGTTCTGCTGAACCCAGAAACGGAAAAACCCAATATTAGCTTCCAGTCTGCCGGGGATATGCGTTTCCAGTCCCGCGTTTTCACTGATCTGGATTTTTCAGCCAGCAACTTCAACCGACTGTTCATCTCCGGCGCGTTCGGCCTGCAGGATAACCGCATTCGCACATCGCCCACGCCGGATGTCGCGGTAGAAATAGATGCGGAAATTTCTTTGCAACCGGAAGTACTGAACCTGAAAAAACTCTGGCTGACTCTGGGCAAAAACAATCACATAAAGGTTTCGGGCAATGCCGCTAATTTTTCCAAAGACCCTTCCTTCAAGTTAATGATCCATGAAGCCTCATTCCAACTGGAGGATCTCCTTGTTTGGGGAAAACAACGGCCCATATCCGGCAAGGGCCTGCTAAAAGCGGCGGCGGTTAAAATCAGCGGCCATCTCCCCGGTTTCGTCCTGAAGAACTTGAATATAGATGGGGGAACCCTTTCGACAAAAAATTTGTGGATCAACCATCCCGGTCAAAATGCCCGTCTTGAAGATATGAACGCAGAACTCGAGTTGAAGGAAATCACCCTGCATGACTCGCAGTTGGGAAAAGCCTCCGTCAACATAAACATGCAGTTGAAAAAAGCGATGGCGCAGAAAACCGAAATTAAGGACTGGAACCAGTCTTTGAGCCTCAACATAAAAGGAAAGGATGAAGTTTTTTTTGAATTTAACACCGATATGAAATCGGCTCACTACGACCACCCGCAAGCTAAAGAAATTTTTCTGCCCGTTCATGCCGAGGGTTCCGGACACTTTAATAAAGGCGATCTCAACAATCTTAAACTTTCGTATCGACTGGGCACGGAAACCCTGGCAAAAGGCACGGTAACGGGAAGCATGAAAAATTTCGGTAAAAGCTCATTGCAACTGGAGCAAAACTTCAGCGTAAATCTTGCTGAACTGGCAAACCAACTGCCAAAAAAGTTTAGCATTGGCGAAAACCTCAAAGGAACCGTCCGGGCGCAAACCTCAGTGACTGGCAAGCTGGATGAAAAATTCTCCCCTGCCGAGTTAAAAGGCCGGGCAAATTTTCAACTAGAAGGACTGACGATCGTCTTGAAAAAGCCCTCCCTGAACATCAACAACCTGAACACCCGAGTCTCATTCCCTCTGGAGTTTCATGCAGACAAAGGGGTGCGGATTTCGCACCTTGATTTTCACACGGATATCCAGAGCGCGGAAACCCTGAACACCTGGAAAATCAAGACGCTCAAACTCGAGACAGAAATAAAAATGAACGCGTTTCATAATTTGAAATCCGAGTTCGGCACCCTGCCGGTTCAAATAGATACGCGGATTGCGCTGGAAAACCTGAAAAACCCGGCTCTCTCCCTGACTGACCTCAAGGCCGACCTCATCCTGAAGACGGACCTCAAGACCGATGATGTGCGCAACACCCGCGCATCGGGAAACCTCTCCTTCAAAAACCTGTCCGCAATGAAAATGCTGACCGCCGACGAATGGTCTTCCCGATTCAAACTGGAGGCACATGACAAATCCCTCACGCGGGTCCGTATTTCACAGAAAACCCAAATCGATAAACCTTCTTTTCATCGGGATGACTTGGAACTGGCTTTGGAATCGGTCAGCCTGGAAACAGCCAGCCGCCAAAACCTGAAGGAGGGAGAGGTGAACATCGACACTTTTATTTTGCAATCACCGAATCTGGTCACCGCCCGATTGAAAGCGACTCTTAAAGAATGGGGGAAAAATTTCGAGATAGAAGGGCAAATAGAAAAACTGCAACTGGGTTCCTTATGGGATCACCTGCCGAGCACTATTAAATCTGACCTGGAAAATCTCAAAGCAGGTGGAACCCTGGACATCGACTTAAAGACTAAAGGAAGGCTACCTGAAAATAAAGGCAGTGAAGCAAAACCCGTCACTCCGACCAAACCCTTATGGGCCCGGTTGCTCGTTCCTGCCAACGCAGGCGACAAGGCCCCGGTGGAAATATCAGCAGAAATTAAACTGCACAACGGATTTCTGAACTTTTCGGGCCTTCCGGAAAATCCGGAAAAAAAGATTCACGCCGAAGCTTTGAACACTAAAACCAGGCTGACATTTAAAAATGGCCACGCGGACTTATCCGGAAACTTTTCCGGAAAACTGGAAGGGTTGGGGAAAATCGACCTGAACCCCGAATTTGAATTCCACTATGTCCTGGACAACCTGAACACCCTGAGGGTCAAACAACATCAGCTGAAATTAATGAACGTGGAACATTCTCTGCAAGGCCAGATAAGTGGATTAAAACCTTTTATCACAGGTCAACGCCCGGTTCGGGCCAACGAGCTTTTAAACCGGCTGGACATCAAGCTTGCCAATACAAACACCATCGACATCAGCCAGGCGGTCAACGCAAACCCATTGTTTGTCGGACTGGAAACACAGGGGATAATCGCGGCAAAAATAAAGTTTTATCAATCTGCCGGAAAAAAATTAAACGTGGATGGAAGCGTGGAATTTGACCAAGTCAACCTCCGCCTGCCTTCCGTAATAACATTGAAAAACCTTAGCGGAACCTTCCCCTTCAGCAAGACCCTTCTGCTCGATCCAAAACAGATGAAGGAAAAATCTGGCGGGTTTTTTCCTGCGCAAAAAAAGTTCTTCACACGGTTGAGAGATTTCTCCCGTTATAAAAATATCATCCGGGCCGACTCCCTGGAAGTTAAAGGACAAATCCTAAAAGATATTGGACTGGACGTAGTGTTTAAAGACAATCGACTCATGGCGGAAAAATTTATTTTTGATGTTCTCGGAGGAACGGTAGCAGGCAACCTGTTTTTGATCCAGGACCGGCAGGGTCCGGTCCTGAAATTTTCAACGGAATTCGCCGGAATTGACTCCTCGAAACTACTTGCCGTGCCCGTAGAAAAGAAAATCGATGCCAGAGTAGACGGCAACCTGCAAGTGGAACTAAAAATAAAAACCGGGTCTGAGGGCCAACCGGTTTCACTGGATCAATTGAGTGTAAAAATTGCCATCACCCGGATCGGGACACAAACCCTGGACCGACTGCTTTTATTCCTCGATCCGGAAGAGAGCAAACCCGCCATCATGGATACCCGCGCCAAGCTCAAGCTGGCAACTCCCCATCGGGTTCGGATCGTCCTGGAAAACGGCAATTTGAATGTAGAAGCATGGCTCAAAAGCGACCTGCTCGGAACCTTCAAGGCCCCCGAACTAAAACGGGTCCCGATAGCGGCATTAAAACGGTTCAACACCATCCATGAACACCTGCAAGCCCTTAAAGACTTGCAACAAATATCAAATTATCTCTCCGCACGAGGACTTCAATTTAAGGATGAAAAAATAATTCTGCACCACTAGGCAGCGTAACGCTGGACCCAAATTTCAATGTCTTTATCTCAAAGGCAAACACTTTCGCGGCTTGATGGGTTATTGCTAGTTACCACCGGAGGCTCGGGGCTTAACGGCGACGGCTTTTCCCACCACGTTGACCACCACCTCGTTGCCGGTCCATACCCTGTTGTCCTCGGCCCTGACC
>JYMV01053403.1_pt1 | contig 28623 bp, 31 predicted proteins | sample 338911 | NCBI WGS metagenome assembly JYMV01 (sample SAMN03354496, study PRJNA234377) | hydrothermal vent metagenome | biome: Deep sea; feature: Hydrothermal plumes at the Eastern Lau Spreading Center, Western Pacific Ocean; material: Seawater | place: Tonga | collected 2009 | depth 2000 m m
TTTTCTCTTCCAAATTCTAACTTTAGATCCGCTAGAATGAATCCAGCATTATCAGCAATCCGAGCCATTTTTTCATATATTTTGATTGACTCTTCTGAAAGCCAATCATATTCATCACTAGTAACAAGTTTCTGCAAAATTGCTTCTTCCTTATTTACTGGCATGTCATGTGTTGATTTAGTGGTAGGATCAAAAATTGGGCTTGGTAATTTAGCTGCAAGATCTGTTTGTGTGCCATCTTCTAATGAAATTTTTCCGTCATTCCATCGTGAAACTAAACTGCCATAAAAATAACCGCGCACAACACATTCAATTGGAAGCATGTTGAGTTTTCTTACTACAATTTCTGTATCTGATCTTCTTTCCTCAAAATGACAAGACATACCAAGTTTGTTAAACCAATATTCAGCAAATTTGCAAAGAACTTCCCCTTTTTTTGGTATCTCATCTTTAAATTTTACATCATATGCTGAAACACGATTACTGAATTTGAAAAGTAATTTGCCGTCATCAAGTTCGTAGACGTCTTTAACTTTACCAGATGTTAAAAATTTCAATTGCAATCAGTGCGTATTGTTTTATTTTGTCCTATGTAAATTAAGAGCCCATCATACCCGGCATTGCAACTGGTTCTCTATATGCCTTAAAGACATAGATACCATTATCAGCTGTAACAGTGACATATTGAAGAGGGTTTCCATCAGGTGGTGACAATATGATTGTTTGACCTGGCTTTAATGTTCCAATAAAATCCTTATCGCCTTCCCCGTAATCAATTGCAAGATTTGTTAATGACTGACTACTCGTATTCTGTATTAGTACTCTAGCAATAACAAAAAGGCTTTGTTGTTCTTTAGTAGGATCAACCAAAATCGAATATTCGTTAAATGTAGTAGGACTTGGAAATGCGAAAAAAATCAATGTGGTAAGAATTACTGCGATGCCAGCAATACCACAACCAATTAAGATTTTTTTTTGTAAAAAGTTTGTTTTTGGTTTAACGGGTAGTGCCAATGAATTAATTACTAAATGATACTATTAAAATTTTAAAAAAATCAATCATAATTATCAACAATATTTATCATTTTTCTCGCTCCATCATTAACAGGAAAAACCTCATCTGTTACTATATTTACATTCCAGATATATTCTCTCAAATCATTATACGCTTGAAATGTAAAATGAACTTCATAAAAACCAACTCCGTTTTTTTCCTCTATATTTAGAACAGAGATCTCTAAAATAGTATCTCTATGTTCGAATATTTTTTCAGTAGGATAAGCATTTTCAATTTGTATTATTATGATATCAAATAAATTAGAACCATCATTATCTGCACCTTTATATGATTTTATGATTTGCCAGGCAGTGTTTTGCTCATCATTCTCTAGATTTTCGACAAGTTTTTTTTCTAAATCACTTGGTGCAATCATATCTGGAACGACAATGACCACAAAAGCAACAGCACACATCAGATAAATGAAGGATCTCTTTTTTAGGAACTTTTTAAGATCAGATTCTTTTTCTGGATCATTATTCTTTTTATCAGAATTTGAATCTCGTGTCATAAAATATAATAAAAATTTATGCTAAAAAAACCTACTTAGAATAATTAATAAGAAAATAACTATTAATCATTCCCAAGAATTTTTTTAGAGCATTCCTTTTGCTGTTCAAAAGTATGTTGTTTTAGTGGTTTATTACAAATTTTACATAATGGATCCGGTGAATCGCCAGATTTTGGTGGTTCGGTCATCATTTTTGACTATTTACCACACAAATTCATACAAGATAAAGATAGATATTTACAAAGTTTTTTGATCAGTTATGGTACGTGCAGTCTGTAGAGATTATGGATTTGACTGTGATTATTTAATTGAGGGTAGTATGGAAAAAGTTGTCCAAGAATTTGGTAAACACACTACAGAAAAACATGGAATAGAGTATAGTGAAGAAACATTAACAAAATTCATGTTAAATAACAATTCTTAAAATTTCATATAAAATTATATCTCATCTTGTTCGGGTATAACTGAAAGTGTTGTAGTAGAATTAACATTTTTTATTTTTCTAATTTTTTTTGTAATAACTTTTTCAATGTCTCTATCCGATGGTGCTTTGATTTTAACTAATATATCGTAGTAACCAAAAGTTCCTTTTGCTTCTTTCACCGAATCTAATTCTAATAAATCTCGTAATACTTCCATTTCATGCCCAATAGTGCACTGTACAAGTACAAATGATATGCTCATTCTATTCACCTTTCATTTCTTGGCGTGACTTAAATGATGATATCTTTATTCCCAATGTCTCATAGTTACCAGTTACACACGTGAAACACATTGAATTAACAGGAATTCCAACAGCATTAGCAAGATTTTCAGGATCGTTATATCCTAGAAAGTCTACGCCTATATCATGCCTAACCTTTTCTACAATTTGTTTATCTGAATAATTTTTTTCATCAATATAGGTTGCCAATTCTTCCTGAGATGGAAAATCTATGCCGGCATAACATGGAAATTTAATCGGTGGGTATGTTATAACCATACTAATTTTACGTGCACCGGCTTTTTTTAACGCTTTAACAATTGCCCTTGAACTTGTTCCCCTAACCAAACTATCATCAACAACAATAACATGTTTCCCGTCAATAATTTCCTTGATGGGAATTATCCATCTGTTAATTTCTATACGATCACTTTGATGTGGTTCAATAAAACTTCGAAGCGGACCCTTTTTGCTATAACGATCTTTTAACAATCCTTCATCAAATGAGATTCCTAGCTCCTGTGCATATCCCAACGCAGCTGGTCGTGCGGAATCAGGAACGGGTATTACCAAATCAGCATCTTTTATTGGAAACTTTTTGGCAAGGAATCTCCCAATATTTTTTCTTGAAACATAGATGTTTGCACCCTCCATTTTGCTTGATGGATGCGCAAAGTATGTAAATTCGAATGAGCAGTGTGCTCTCTGTTTTTCCTTTGAAAACATTTCAGATTCAATTCCATTTTTAGAAAACTTGATTAATTCTCCGGGGATTACGTCACGCACCAAATCGGCGCCAACTGCTGACAAAGCAGATGATTCTGACGCAACTATGTGCGTTCCACCCTCAGTTTTTTTACCTAAAACAAGCGGTCTAAAACCTCGTGGATCACGTGCCGCATAAACAGATGTATCATCTGAAAGAAAAGTGAAACAGTAGGATCCTATCATCTCATTTTTTAAAACTGATAATGCGTCAGCAAACTTACCTTTCTCAGAAATCAATGAAACAAGTCTCTGTGCTACGACAAGCGTGTCACTAGATTTTTGAGGTGTGAATGAACAACCGCCAACCATATTGGATAATTCTTCCACGTTAGAAATAGTTCCGTTATGCGCAACACACAAATCTTTGACTTTTAGTGGCTGTGCATTATCTAAATTACTTTTTCCAATTGTAGAATATCTTACATGACCAATTGCCGAAGCAGATGAATATTCATTAGAAATATTCTTAAAATCAGTTGCAGATGCGGAAACAAGACCTAATTTTTTTAATGGTAATTTACCCGGTATAGCAATACCCCATGCTTCCTGTCCCCTATGCTGAAGTGCACGCAATGAATCAATTAACATAGGCACAACATTTATTCCGTCAACGCTAAAAATTCCTACAACACCACAATTTTCCTTAACCATTTTTTAGTAATTCCTCCAATGTATTGAAATATTTTTTTTGCGCTATATCTACCGTAAATTTAACCAAGTATTTTGACTTATGCTTAAATTGAATTTGATCGCCAGAAAATTTTCCTAAAATTGCAAATGTGGTTTTTTTCTTTAAAAGAAATTGCTTTACTTGCCCAATATTTTTTTTGTCAATTACTAACAAATACCTAGAATGGCTCTCTGAGAATAATAATTTTTCAATACTGATATCATTTTTGTATAATAATTCCTCAATATTAATATCACATCCAATATTTCCAAAAATTGAAAGTTCTGAGATTGCAATAGCAGCTCCTCCCTTAGAACAATCATGTACTGACTTTACAAGTTTATTTTTAATTAATGATAATACAGTAAGCATGTTTATTTTTGAATCTTTAAAATTAACAGTAGGGCAGTGGCCTCCAATAAATTTATGGATGTATTCATAATATTCAGAACCGCCAAGTTCGTCTTTTGTTTTCCCAATAATCACTAAATAGTCACCATGGTTTGGAGGAGTTATTGTCAGTGGAATACTATCAATAATTCCTAATACACCGATAAGTGGTGTTGGTTTGATTGGACCTAATTTTGTTTCATTGTAAAAACTAACCTTGCCGCCAACACATGGGACTCTTAGAAATTTTGCAAAGTCAGCCAACCCCTCAATTGATTCCATGAACGTCCAAAATACTTCAGGATTCTCTGGGTTGCCAAACTGAAGGTGGTCTACCATTCCAATTGGGTTTGCACCTGTACAAATAACATTTCTACATGCTTCCTCAAAACAACCAATTGCTCCCTGTCTAGGATCAATGTAACAATGCTTTGGATTACCATCAATTTTTGTAGAAAGAAATTTTCCATTATCCAATCTTAGAACTGAAGCATCAAAACCAGGTTTCACAACGGTTCTTATGCCTACTTCATGATCATACTGTTGAAAAACCCAATGTTTGCTTGCTATATTGGGACTAGATAATAATTTTAGAATGATTTCTGAATAATTCATGGTTTTTTTAATTTCCATTTCAAATTTAATTTCCCGTAAATATTTCGGCTTAGTTTTTTTTCTATCCAATAATGGTGCACGAGCTACAAAGTTTGCTGGTAGTAATGCCAATGTTTTTTGTCCCTTTTTTACATGCATCATTTTATCATTCGTTACGTGACCAATTATAGAACAACTAATTCTAAATTTAGCACAAATTTGTTTTAATTTTGGTAATTTCCTCTTATTTGTGATAACTAACATTCTTTCTTGTGATTCTGAAATCATTATTTCATGAGGTAATAAGCCGTCTTCCCTAGTATGAACATTATCAACATCAAGTTCTATTCCAATGTCAAGACTCTCGGCAGTTTCAGAAATTGCACATGATAAACCGCCTCCACCCAAATCTTTCATAGCATTAATACATTTTTCATTTCTTGCCTCAATAATTGCTTCAATGATTAATTTTTCAATAAATGGATCAGGAATCTGTATTGCAGAACGATTTTCATTTTCTAATGAATCTGATGCAAATTGGGAGCCGCCTATTCCATCACGTCCGGTAGAGCCTCCAATTAAGACAACTAAATCTCCATTGCTTGCATGGTTTTTTATTAATTTATTCTTTTTTCCAAAACCAATCGCAGCAACATCAACCAATGCATAATCTTTGTAACATTGATCAAACTCAACTTCCCCACCAATAGTTGGTATACCAAGACAATTTCCATAATCAGCTATTCCTGAAACAGCATTTTTAAAAAGCCACTTTGCGTTGTTATCATTTTCAATATTTCCAAAGCGTAGTCCATCAAATATTGCAATAGGACGTGTTCCTGTAGATAAAATATCTCTAATTACTCCTCCCACACCAGTAGCTGCACCCCCGTATGGCTCAACAGCAGATGGATGATTATGACTTTCAATATGTACAGTCACAACATAACCGTTCCCAACATCAAGAACACCTGAATCAAAACCTTTTTCATTAATTACGCTTCGCCCAGTAGTTGGTAATATTTTAAGATGCTTTTTAGATGATTTGTAAGAACAGTGTTCAGACCATTCAGCTGCAACTATCTGTCGTTCTATGTTATTTGGAATTCTACCAATTTTTTTACTAAAATATTCAGATTCCTGAACAGTTAGACTCATTTTTTCACTCCAATCGTTTGTAGTAAAGATTCAAAAATTAAAGAAGAAGGCTTGTTATCAATTGGATTAATTTCTGGTTCAGCAGCTCTTTCAGGATGGGGCATCATGCCAAGTACGTTTCTTTCTTCATTACATATCCCTGCAATACCTAATGATGAACCGTTTATCACTTCCTCATAGGTAAAAACTATTTGATCATTATCACGTAATTCAGAAAGAGTTTTTTTGTCAGCAAAATATCTGCCCTCTCCATTAGCTATTGGAATGGGAATTTTCTGACCTTGTTTTAGTTTAGAGGTAAATGATGTGTTAGTGCTTTGTACAATTAGATTAGTCCATTTACACATAAAATTTAGTGAATTATTTTTCAACAATACACCAGGTAAAAGTCCAGATTCTACAAGAATTTGAAAACCGTTACATATACCAAGAATAGGCACACCATTTTTTGCTAGTTTTTTGACATCAGAGATAATTGGGCTGTGTGCAGCAATAGCACCAGCTCTGAGCCTATCACCATATGAAAAACCACCAGGTAAAACTACAGCACCAATCTCTTGTGGCAAATGATTTTCATGCCAATAATATTCGGTGTCTAGTTTAAAGACGTCTGATAATACATGAAATACGTCCCTATCACAATTACTGCCGGGAAAAACTACGACACCAACCTTCACAAATTTTATAATCAATTCGCTTTATTAAATCAACGCAACAGTTTTTACCTAAAAAATGAACAAATGGATATGGGACAAATTAGAGACATTATGGAGAAAAATATTATTACAATAGAAAAGGATCAGACTGTGCTTCAAGCAGCCCAACTAATGAAAGAAAATGATATTAGTTTTGTAGTGATAGTTGAAAACGGAAACCCGATTGGAGTTTTAAGTGAACGGGATTTTGTACAAAAATTTTGTGTAGATAATAAAAAACCAGATGAAAAAAAGATTACAGAAATAATGTCCTACAAGTTTAGGTGGGTAGAACCAACTACAAAAATTGAGGATGCCGTTAAAAAAATGCTGAATAACAACATACGAAGATTACTGGTATTAGATAATAAAAAACTTGTAGGTGTGATCACACAAACTGACTTGGCAAGTTACTTGCGTGATAAATTATTAGTTGATGGGACTATCAAAAATATTCAAAAATAATAGAATTAATTTTCAAAAACTTCAAAAGAGACTTTGCTTACCAAGGGATTAAAAATTCTTAGCTCATCACAAAGTTTACGTATTTTTTCCTCAGCTGATTTTTTGTTCTTTTCATCTATTTGAAATTTTAATATTTTCCCAGAACGGATTTTTGTTATTGAGGAATAATTGCCCTTTAAGACCAAATCATTTAGTATGGTTTCTCCCTCAGGATCACTTATGCCAGGTTTGTTTTCAATTGTTACATGTATCAAATATGTTGGCATGCTATTTTCCATAATCAAAACATAATATGTTTATGCTACATTTCTTCTAATTCATAGATATTGGGTACAAAGAAAAAAAGAAAATCTAGGCAGTATAAAAGAAAAAAAGGTAGAGCTAAAAGTCGTTCAGCATAATACCTGTTTAGACAAATTTTTGCTATTTGTGTGAGGCAGCAGATACAAACGCTTTGAATGCATGTTCTGGAAATCCTGGTCTGCTGCTAAATTCTGGATGGAATTGTACACCAAAGAAGAATTTATGAGATGGAACCTCTAGTATTTCCATTCTTTTTCCATTATCACTTTCAGCAGTAAAGTTCATTCCATTTTTTTCGAATTGTTCACGATAGTTGGTATTAAATTCATACCTATGTCTATGCCTTTTGTAGATTACTTCAGTGTTGTAAATTTTGTATGCTAATGAATTTTTATTTAGATTAATTTCATTTGCACCTAAACGTAATGAACCGCCCATATTTGATACTCCTTCTTGTTCTGGTAAGAGTGAAATTATAGGATGTTTTGTATCAGCAGATACTTCAGTTGAATTTGCTTCTTCAAGTTTACAAACACTTCTTCCAAAGGATACCGCTGCTAATTGAAACCCAAAACAAATTCCAAGAAACGGTATATTTTGTTCAAGTGCAAAACTAGCTGTTTCAATGATTCCCTCAGAACCGCGTGTACCAAATCCACCCGGAACTAAAATTCCTTGATATTCTGAAAGTTTTTTGATATTTCCGTTTAACGTTTCTGAATCAATCCAATCTATGTTAACAGTAGAGTTGATTGATGCAGAAGCGTGTTTTAGCGCTTCATTTACACTAACATAACTATCTGCTAAAGTAACATACTTTCCAACCATTGCAATTTTAATCGGATTTTCACTTATTTGTAATGAATTAACGATTGTGTTCCAAGTATCCCAGTTTTCTGACGCGTTAATATATCCCACTTTTGTAAATTTCTTAAAAATAACTTCGACTAGTCCTTGTTCATACAACATTTGTGGTATCTTAAAAATGGATTTTACGTCATGACAAGAAAACACATCACTGACAGATACGTTTGTAAACATGGAGATTTTTTTTCTGGTTTTTTCCAATAATGGTGTTGCACAACGAATGCATAATAGATCTGGTTGAATACCAATCCTTCTTAGTTCTTGGACACTGTGTTGTGTAGGCTTTGTTTTTTGCTCTCCTACAACGTCTAAGGAAGGGGCTAACGTAACATGCACAAAAATAACATTTTCAGATCCTTCCTCCAGTCTAATTTGCCTTAAAGCTTCTAAGAATGGAAGGCTCTCTATGTCGCCAACAGTACCTCCACATTCAACAATCAATACATCAAGATCTTCAGCTTTTACTATAGCTCTAATACGATTTTTAATTTCATCAGTTACATGTGGTATAATTTGAACGCATGCACCCAAATATTCACCCTTTCTCTCAGATTCAATTACCTTAGAATAGATCTGAGCAGTTGTAATATTATGTGACATTGGTATATTTTGATTAAGAAATCTTTCATAACTACCAATATCCATATCACACTCACCACCATCTTCTGTGACAAAAACCTCGCCATGAATAATAGGATTCATTGTACCGGCATCAAAATTTAGATATGGATCAATCTTTACACAAGAAACTTTTTGGTTTGAAAGCTGCAATAACTTAGAAATTGAGGATGAAACTACGCCTTTTCCAAGGCCAGACATAACTCCGCCTGTAACAAAAATAAACTTAGTCTGCATAGATGTGTAAGTATTTTCCCATTTATGTAGCTTTTCCTAAATTCTTGTATTCTTTTTCAGTTTTTTTGTGTATTCTGTAATTTTCTGCTGTAATTTCGATGAAGGGGTATTCTCAATAATCTTAAGATTAGCACTTCCCACAATGACTGCATCAATGCCTAACGAGACATACTTTTTCACGTCGGCAGGAGTTGACACTCCAAATCCAATTCCTATAGGCAGTTTTCCACCAATAACCTTTTTGGCATTTTTTATTGCATCTATAGTGTATTTGTGAATTTTTGTCTGCACCCCAGTTGTTCCAAATACTGCAACCATATACAAAAAGCCAGTGCTGGCACTGGCTATCTTTTTGAGTCTATCATTCTTTGTATTTGGTGAAACCAAAAATATTGTATCAAGATTATTTTTTTTAGCAGATTTCAGATATTCCTTTGATTCTTCAATGGACATGTCTGGTAGGATTAGTCCATCGATACCCACACTTTTTGCTTTTGACATAAACGTAGTATATCCGTGTGTGTAAAGGACATTCGTATACGTCATTAACACAAGAGGAATGTCAAACTCTTTTCTAATTTTTTTTACAAGGCTAAAAAATTTCTCAATCTTTGCACCCTTATTTAATGAAACAGTACTTGCATTTTGTATCACTGGGCCGTCCGCTATAGGATCAGAGAATGGAAACCCCAACTCGATAATGTCCGTGCCGCCTTTAACAAGACCTCTAACTATCGATAGTGTCGTATTTTCATTGGGAAACCCTGTCATAATGTACGAAATCAATGCTTTTTCGTTCTTGGATTTTAATTCCTTGAACTTATCTTGAATTTTTGACATTTTTCCTTAGATATGTCCCCACGTCCTGACAATGTAACTACTATTGAATCAGATTTTGGTTTTGTTTTAGCTATTTTAATTGCATGTGAAATAGCATGAGCAGATTCTAGTGCTGGTATGATACCCTCGGTTCTTGTTAGTGTCAAAAATGCATTAATCACTTCGTTGTCTGTCGCGCTTTTGTATTTTACTTTGCCATTATCCTTCAAAAATGCATGTTCCGGACCAACCCCAGGATAATCCAGTCCAGCTGAAATGCTGTGAGTTTCCTTAATCTGTCCATCATTATCCTGTAATAGATAAGTCATCATTCCATGTAACACGCCCTTTTTTCCTGCATTTAGTGTGGCAGAGTGCATGCCTGTCTTCAAACCTTTCCCTGCAGCTTCAACACCAATCATCTCCACACCGTCATCAATCATTGGGTAAAATGTGCCAATTGCGTTTGAACCACCTCCAACGCATGCAATTACTGTATCTGGAATATTTTTCATCTGTTTTTTTATTTCCTTTCCAATTATGGATTGAAAGTCACGTACCATCACAGGATACGGATGTGGACCAACAGCTGAACCGAGTAGATAGTACGTTGTATCAACATTAGTTATCCAGTCACGAATTGCTTCATTAATTGCATCCTTAAGTGTCTGTGAACCTGATTTCACAGTGTATATTTTACAACCAAGCAAATCCATTCTGAAAACATTTTGCTGCTGTCTAACTGTGTCCTTGTATCCCATGTAAACCTCCGATGGCAACCCCAAACAGGAACATGCCATTGCTGTTGCAACACCATGTTGTCCTGCACCGGTTTCCGCAATGATTCGTTTCTTCTTCATTTTTTTTGCAAGTAAAGCTTGGCCAAGTGTATTATTGATTTTATGTGCTCCACCATGTAGTAGATCTTCTCGCTTGAGGTAAATTTTTGCACCACCGATAGATTTCGTTAGATTTTCTGCAAAATAAAGCGGAGTTGGTCTTCCTGCATAATTTTTCAAGTAATAATCAAGTTCGTTTTGAAAGCTTTTATCATTTTTAATTTTTTGATAATTCACCTCAAGCTCTTCAATAGCTGGAACTAGTGTCTCTGGAATGTACTTTCCTCCAAAATCTCCAAACCGCCCATCTTTTGGCATTCCAATTTTCATATTGCATTCACCAATTCTGATACTCGCGTTTGTATATCTGAGCTTTTCATTATACTTGTACCTATAAGAAATGCATCTGCACCACAATCATGTAAAAATTTGACATCTTCTGCTGACTTGATTCCACTTTCTGATAATATTATTTTAGATTTCTGGAAATTTTCTAAAAGATATTTTGTGGTTTCAAGATTAATTTCAAGTGTATCTAGATTTCTATTATTAATTCCAACAATATCTGCATCAGTTTTTAATGCGTTCTCAAACTCCGTTTTAGTGTGTGCCTCTAGTAAAATTTTCAAACCTTTTTCATGACCGTAATCAATCAGTTTACTCATATCACTAACAAATCCATTGTCAAATAATGCCTGTATAAGCAAAAAATAATCTGCACCCATTTTTTTTGCTGCATCTATCTGTATTATATCAATCATAACATCTTTCATTAATAATGGAATTTTCACATTTTTTCTAATCTTGATAAAATATTCCGGTGAACCATTGAATAGATATGGTTGCGTTAAAATCGAAAGTGCCTGTGCGCCTCCAGATATCATTGATTCAGCTATTTGTAAAGGGTCAGAAATCTGTCTAATGTCACCTTCAGCTGGCGATGAAAACTTTATTTCAGTAATAATAGATGCGTGGCTGTTATTCTTTATCGATTCCTGTAAATCAATATCTGATTTAGGTAATGTTTCAGTAATATCATAAATACCATCATTAATTGCATTTTGTGAATTTTCAACTAATTTTTGTAAGATGTTTTCTATAATTTTTCAACCCCTTCTAATTTTTCCATGTCACCACAATTTTTCACAAAGTTTTTTAGTTTATCAAATGCTTTGCCACTATGAATTGTGTTTAGTGCTAATTCAACCGCTTCACCAAAACTATCAGCAATATCTGATACAATCAATCCACCGGCTGCATTTAGTGCAGTTATCTCAATTTTTGTTTTATTTGCAGTATCATTCAACACATCTACAAATGATTTTATCGCATCTTCTTTTGTCACTATTTGAATATCAGACAAGTTGCCCCTCTGTAAGCCCACATCTTGAGGGTCTATAGTCATTTTTGTAATGATGTTGTTTTTTAGTAAACAAATTTTGTTCTTGGATGTGGTTGACAACTCATCCATTCCATCGTTTGATCTAACAGTCATAATGGTTTCTGCATTTTTTCTTTGTAAAATTTTTATAATTCTTTCTTGATATTCATCAGAAAAAACACCGATGAGCTGGTTTTTTACCATTGCAGGATTAGTTAGTGGCCCAAGAAGATTAAATGCGGTTCTTCCACCAACAACTTTTCTAGCGTTTGCAACATTTTTCATTGCGGGATGAAATTTTTGCGCAAACATGAAACCTATACCAAATTTTTCTATTATTTCATTTACTTTACTAGGTTCCGAATTCAAATCAAATCCAAAATATTCAAAAATATCTGCACTTCCTGATACGCCGGATATTGAACGGTTGCCATGTTTAGCAACATTTCCACCCGCTCCAGCAATTACAAAGGAAGCTGTAGTTGAAATGTTGAATGTTTTTAGTTTATCACCGCCAGTGCCACATACATCAATGACTTTACCCTGACACTTTGGAGAAATATGTATAGCAAATTCTTCCATTTTGTTTAGCATAGCCAGAAGCTCATCGTCAGATTCACCTTTTTCTGCCAAATTTTTTAAAAATTCCGCAATTTCCTTATCATTTTGCGTTCCACTTAGTATAGCATTCATGACGCTGGTCATATCATCAAATGACAAATTGTTTCCGGTTGAAAGATATTCCGTTAATTCCCTAATCATTTTTAACCCTCATTATGAAATTTTTCAAGATTTTTTTACCTTCGTCTGTCATGATGGATTCTGGATGGAATTGTACGCCTTCGATGAGATATTCTTTATGAGTAACCCCCATAACTTCTCCGTCATCCTCAGCTATTGCAGTAATTTTCAGTGAATCTGGAATTGTTGTTTTGTCTCCAACTAGTGAATGATAACGAGTTGCCCTAAATGGGTTTTTTACACCCTTGAAAAGTGAATCACCATAATGTTTAATCTGACTTGTTTTGCCGTGTCTTACATTTCCCGCATTGACAACTTTGCCACCAAAGCAATCAATAATTCCCTGATGACCTAGACAAACACCCAAAATTGGTAATGTTGGTCCAAGTTTCTGAATAACATCATTACAAATTCCAAAATACCTTTTATCTTCAGGTGTTCCTGGTCCAGGTGAAATGATTATTGCATCGTAATTTCTTTTCTTTATTTCATCAATTGTAATTTTGTCATTTCTTATAACATCCGAACTAACCCCTAACTCACCTAATCTCTGGGCAATATTGTAAACAAATGAATCATAGTTGTCAATAATAAGAAACTTCATTCTGCTGCCTCCTTTAATGCAGTTAACATTGCGTTTGCCTTATGCTCAGTTTCTTTCAGTTCGTTCTCTGAAATTGAATCAAATACAATTCCCGCACCGGCCTGTACAAAACCTGATTCTCCATTGACAAAAATACTTCTAATGGCAATTGCAAAATCACAGCATCCATTAAATGAAAAATATCCAACTGCCCCAGCATATGGACCTCTAGATTCTGGCTCTAATTCATCAATAATTTCCATTGCCCTCACTTTTGGTGCACCTGAAACAGTTCCTGCAGGAAATACAGCCCTAAAGGCGTCATACATATCATAGTTTTTACTAAGTTTTCCAACAACGTGTGTGACCATATGTTGAACATGACTAAATTTTTTTACTTCCATAAGCTCCTTTACATGTACAGTACCATATTCACATACTCTGCCAACATCATTTCTACCCAAATCAACTAGCATCGTATGTTCTGCTAACTCTTTCTCGTCATTGATTAACTCCTGTCTCATTTCTTCATTTTTTATTTTATCAGTTGTAATTTTCCTTGTACCCGCAATAGGAAATGTTTCAACCTGATCATCAGTAACACGTAAAAGCATTTCAGGGCTAGAACCTATCACAGTTTTTTCATTCATTTTTAGGTGGTATAGATATGGTGAAGGATTCAACGAACGAAGTTTTTGATATACTTTAAGATAGTCACCGCTAGCTTCAAATGAAAATTTTCTTGATAAAACAACTTGAAAAATATCTCCATCATAGATGTATTTTTTTGCCTTGCTTACAATCTCAGAAAATTTTTCCTGATCCAGATTATTTTTTATGTCAGATATAGTGAAATTGTCAAATTTTGGTTCAGAACTCTTTATCTCATCTACTCTGCTTTTATCATAATAGAAGTATAGAGATTTTCTTTGTTTGTTATCAAATAGTATTCCATCGTTATAAATTCCAAACTCCATTATTGGCTCAGATACATTATGATGTTTTGGAATATTTTCCCATAATCTGATTGTGTCATAATTGATTATTCCAACGGCGCCACCTAGATAACGATATGATTGATCATTGGTTTCCTGTACCAGGTCTTTTATTGTGTTAAGTGGATCTGCTGTAGAAATTGTCCTGACAGAACCATCCCTACTTTGGATTGTAACCTTGTCGTAATATCCCTTGACAATAAATTCGGGATCAAACCCCATGATTGAAGTTTCAGCCAGTTCTTCAGGACCTGTTAACGATTCAAACAGAAAGGAGTATGAATAATTTCGTGATATTTTGTTGTAGATTTCAAATTGGGTGCCAGTATAATCTAGGGAAACTATCCTAGGAGTGCGTGTGTGTCCAAATATGTCCACCCATGCTGATAGACAAAATTGAACTGTATTTAAACCATGATTTTTATATAAAAAAAATTAGTGATAAAATACGCGTTTTTGGGTATAGAAATTAGGTTTTTTAATGTAAAATTAGAGTTTTCATGTCTATAAATCTAGAAAATAAAAAATTGAATTTTAGTAATAGATCAAAGAAAATCATGCGATCAATTATTGATCTATGAAAATTATAGAATTGTATGAGCGCAATAGGTGTAGGAATACAAAAAATTGCTATACACACCCAGTTGATTGGTCTTAAAACTGCATTGAAAATTTCAAAAGCAATTGGTAAATAGACATTTATCATTTCAGTTTTGGGATACCATTATGTGTAATTACGGTATAGTACGGTACATTTAAATGCGATCTGGTATGATATATTTTATGAAGAAAACTTGCTACAAATGTGGTACAAGTAATCTAGATTGGAGTCAACCATATCATCAGTTAACGGGTAAATGGAAACTTGAAAGCCATCAAAAATGTTCTGGCGTTTAATCGATATGTGTTAACATATTATCCCGAAGATGTTTGGACATTTTAAGAAAATTATCTGGATCAGTTGTAGCGCCATCAGCAGCAGAACCAACTAGAAATGCATATTTAGATAACGCGCCTGATTCGTAGTTAGGTTTAGGCATTCTCCACTCTTTACTTCTTTTTTCAAGTTCATCTTTTGAAACTTGTAGATTAATACTATTATCCTCAATATTGACACTTATCTCATCGTCGTTTTTGACAAGGGCGATTGGTCCACCAACAAATGCCTCAGGCGCAACATGACCAACCATAAATCCGCGTGTTCCACCAGAGAATCTACCATCTGTTACCATTGCAACTTTTTTACCTAGTCCCTGTCCCACAATGGCGGCGGTAGTAGCCAACATTTCTCTCATCCCTGGGCCACCCTTTGGTCCTTCATATCTAATAACCAAAACATCGCCTTCATCAATTTCGCCCTTTGCTACCGAGTCAAATGCCGTCTCCTCTGAATCAAAGACTTTAGCCTTACCAGTAAATTTTGTCATTTCCATACCAGCAGTTTTAATTACTGCACCATCAGGTGCTAAAGTTCCTTTTAGTATTACAGCTGTCCCAACATTATGTAATGGATTTTCTATGGATCTTACAATTTTTTGTTCCGCTGAAATTTTTACGTTTTGAAGATTATCTTTTATTGTTTTCCCCGTAACTGTTAATGCATCACCATGAATCAGGTTATTATCTAAAAGTTTTTTCATAATTAATGGAATTCCTCCTACCTTATCCAAACTATTCATTACATATTCCCCGCCAGGTTTCATATCAGCAAGATGAGGAGTTCTTTTCCTAATTCTTTCAAAATCATCATAACTCAGTTTTATCTTAGCCTCATTTGCTAATGCCAATAAATGCAAAATACCATTTGTAGAGCCACCAACAGCATTCAACATCGTAATTGCATTTTCAAATGCATCAATTGTAAATATGTCACTAGGTTTGATTCCAAGTTCTATTAATCGTCCACACGCCTTACCTGTTTCATATACTATATCCTCCCTTCTTGCATCTTCAGCTGGTGGACTGGCACTACCTGGTAATGCAATTCCAATTGCTTCAGAAATTGAAGCCATTGTATTCGCTGTAAACATTCCACCACAAGAACCTGCATTTGGACATGCATTGTCTTCTATATTCTTTAATTCTTCTAGTGAAATCTTCCCTGCATCATACGAGCCCACTGCTTCATAAACATCAACAACTGTTAGCTCCTTTCCGTCTAACATTCCTGGCATAATTGTTCCACCATAAACAAAAACTGAAGGGATGTTCAGTCTTGCCATAGCCATCATAGTACCTGGCAAACTTTTATCACAACCAGCAATGCCAACTAACGCATCATATTGATGGGCTCTTACCATTAATTCAATTGAATCAGCAATTACTTCTCTGCTGATTAATGAAGACTTCATACCTTCATGGCCCATTGCAATTCCATCACTCACTGCAATTGTACTAAATTCTCTTGGTGTAGCACCCGCATCCCTTACACCATCTTTTGCTTTTTGAGCAAGACTGGGTAAATGTATGTTGCAAGGGGTGGCTTCATTTCCTGTGTGACAAACACCAACGAATGGTTTGCTAAGATCATCATCAGTCAAGCCCATAGCTTTGTACATTGCTCTATGTGGGGCTCTTGCTGTTCCTTCTACTACATTCCTACTTGATATTCCCATTTTAAACATCTTCAATACATGTTACTGTAATTTAAATTCTAAAAATGTAAATCTCATAAGTAAGTATTAGTTACAAAAATTATGAATTCTGAAGAAATTGAAAATTTCATGCAGGATGTTAGAAGTGACCTTGGTAATTTAGATGAATTGATTAATTATTATAATTTTTTAGAAAACCACAATATTCGAACAATTGTTTTCAATCCTGAAAACGATCGAAGTTTTTTTGAGGGTGCGGTAGTTGCAATATTAGAACAAAGATATCGTGAATTTTTTCGTAGTAAATTCAATGTTGAGATGGATGAGATTGTTCGATTAGACATGTTAGAAATAATTAGATCAAATATACCAAATATTGAAAAAAGGTTAGATTAGTAGATTTTGGTAATATCTTATCAGTTTATTTATTAATTAATTGTGAATCAAGTTCTTCTAATTGCTCCTCAATCTGTTCTCGGCTTTCACTTCCATATGAAATTAAAATCCTGTCCTCTTCTTCTAATACATAATTGTTAATATCACTTACAGCCTGATGATTAATGTAATATTTGAGCGAATAATCTTCATTCGTACAAAATTGTCTACCATCAGAAAATATGAAACAATCTGCATTAATTGTAATACCCAAATTCTCAAATAAGTAGCCGGTAGTTACACCAGACGCATGCCTATGAATAGTTTCACCATCACTTGATTCAAAATGTATCCATGCACTTTTTATCTGATAAGTTGTTGCAGAAAAATCAAATTTATCGCCAAAAATCCTCACTAACAAAGAAGCATGCTCATGCTCATCACCAAGCTTTCCAGCACCAGGAGGTATTCCTGGACCAGTGCGTTCCTCAGTTACAAACACAAAAGATGCATAACCAACGATTAGACCAATAACCGAAAGTACGCCTATAGCTAAAAGTGCATTTTTTCGTTTTATGGATGAACGCTTAGAAGCAAAATCTTCCCGTTTCTCTCGTCGCTCTTCTCTTCTTCTTCTGCCCATCTACAATTAAATTCAAATTTTAACCCTATATAACATATAAAATTTGGAATAAAATTGCAAAAGATTTGAATTAAAAACACTGTATATGATTAGTCTATGAGCTTTCCTGATAATTTAAAAAATACCCAGCATCATTCATTTTAAGATATTTTTGATTTTTATTCAATTGGGATTTCTACGTTTAACCATAAATGACCCTTATCCATTTTGAATTGATAGTTTTTTTTCTCAATACATGTTTTTATTAACTCAAAAAGTTGTTCAGGTATATCCTCCCAATATTCATCCTCTGTCTCAACTTTTAATATATCATTTTTTTGCATATTCAATAACCAACTATGTATTTGATCTTTATCTAAGGAATCAGCAGAGTTATACCTATCACCTATTATAATTTCTATACTAAATTTCATATTCTCTGATTGTTATTACTAATGTCAATATATAATAGAATTTAATATACTTAAGTGACATTGACCGATTGTATCTTCTGTGATATTATAAATGGCAAACTTCCATGTCACTTAATCCATAAGGATGATAATCACATAGTAATTTTAGATAGATATCCGATAGATGTTGGTCACTCGCTTATTATTACGAAAAAACCGTATGAAAAGTTAACAGATATGAGTGTTGAAGAAATTATGGATTTATTTTCAAAGATTCCAAAAATTATAAGTGCCATAATTAAAGCAACAAAAGCTGATGGATTTAGCATTGCACAAAACAATGGAAAAGCGGCCAAACAGATCATACCACATGTTCATGTTCATATAATTCCAAGATACAATACAACTGAAACATTATGGACACAAAGAAAACTAATGAAAGACATTGAACTGAATAAATTAGTGCAAAAAATACGAAGTTTTGTAGTATAATGTTCTAATTGGAATAGTTTGGATTATATCTTAAAACAGCGCCAATTTTACCCAAACTTGCTAACATTGAACCATATTCTGTAACACCTGAAATTACCTCTAAACTTGTTCCAGTTTTTGCCGCTAGTAAAGCAAGATAATCCACTACATCTTGGTCAGTCACTATGATATCCTTTGATTTACAGGAGGAGCATGGTGAATTTTGGAGTTCTGTCTTTGTTTTTATCAATATTGTTTGTTCAACAATTTTATCATCAGTATGAGAACATTTGTTACACTTTACCTCTATTCTAGCAAGTTCTATATGATCAGTAACAATTACCGTATCTACAACATTATTTTTTAGGTAATCTATAATATCATCAAGACCGTAAACTCCCAATCCAGAATGACTGTTAATTTGTTTAAATAATTTATCAACCATCAGTTTTTCTTCAACCATCCTAAAGTTGGAAAGTAGGTCCGTTGATTTTGTAAATGCCTCTCTTATCCCTTCTGCCCCAGAATATGATGCATCAATAGTTCCAATTATCATGTCCTGTAATCTGTATTCCAAATAATTTTGGTTAACAAACTCCTCCTTTGTTGGTCCAGGGCCAGAAATTATCAATCCTTTGATGGGATAAATATCGATAAAAAATTCTCGGGTGGTATTGGCCAATCTAGTAAAATAATAACCTATTTCCATTTCTCTTAGTTTTTGAAATCTCTTTGCTGACTGACCACCCTGTCTGTGCTTACCGGCAACACCAGAACTGGTCTCCTTTAAAACCTCAATTTTATCTCCATGTAATAGTCCCCACCCAGCATCTTTTGCATCTATTGCTAAAAAGCCGATTAGATTATCATCCTTTAGCATTTCTTTCAGAATATCAACATGAAAATGATCATCACATCTGTACAAAAATGTCTTAAGATCTTTTGGAGGATCAATTTCAAAACTTTTTACAACCTCACTGCCTGGTGGACCACCTTCTTCCCTTGGTAATGCACCACAAAATATCGCCAACCCGCTCTCAGGAGTTTTTTTGTATAGTTTTAATCTCTGAATTACTCTTGATAATGAATCAACAACATGAGTCCTAGTAAGATCAGACTTGATATTATCGGCAGTTCCTTGCTCTTCTCTTAAATTAGTTATTACTTCATGTAACTGCTTACCTTTTGGAATATACACTGAAATTAACTCAGTGCCCCTTCCAGCTATTTTTGATAATTCTTGTAAAGTTTTTCTTATTTTGTAAAGCTTAACTGAATCCTTCTTTTGAACAACAATCTTTTTCATTTAACCTGATCTCAGTTTTTAGTCTACCATAACTTAAATACGTCTTTTTAATTTGTGGATATGTGTCAAGCAACAAACTGACCACAAGATCTTTGAGTACCACACCAATTTTTGCGATAGTTGTTCTTGCATTTGTTTTTATCTTTGGGTTATTTATTGTGGGATATGATCAAGGACATATCTTTAGCGTGGTACAAGGAGAACAAGCTTTCGTAGACCAGTTTCTGCATGAATTTAGTCATGATCTTAGGCATGCAGCAGGATTTCCCTGTCATTAATTAAAACTGTTCTTTACCCGTAATTATTAATGGATTAAGTGATACTTCAAATTTATTTCCATTAATAGAAATATTTGCACTTTTAATTTTGCTTCTATACTGCTTGATTTTTTTTCCTTCATTTGAAAACTCAAACTTTTCAATCGCCACTAATGCTAGTTTTTCAAGTTGAACTAATGTTTTGTAAACTGCTGACAAAGATAGTTGTAATTCCTTGGAGATTTTTACTGCCGATTTTGCATCATCCACAATTGAAAATAATACCCCATGTGAACAAACACTTGTCAATGCTTCAACAATACGCTGATTGATATTATATTCATCAAGCTCCAATAATGTGGGTTTTGGAAGTAATCCTTTCATTTTTCTCGATTTGCTGATAATAAAACTACAGGTTCTGGTTTTTTTATAATTATTTCTGCCTTGTTAATTCTACTACGATAAATCTTAAATCTTCTACCATTATCAGAGGTAAGATATTTTTCAACTTCTATCAATGTCAGATATTCTAAATCTGATAATTTTTTATAAACTGAGCTTAGCGGAATATGTAAGGAAGTGGAAAGGTCATTTGCTGTTTTACCTCTGCGGATAATTGAAAAAATAATTGTTCTAGATTCAGTGTCTGATAACGCCTCGATAACTTTCTGAGTTATATCATATTTTTTTAATTCTGGCAAAGTGATCTTATGGCGCAATTATTTTTGATTGTTGTTAAATTATAAAAGATTTGTTCACTTTTCTAAGAATGTAGAATGGCTAATAAATTAAACATACTAAGAGCTCGATGAATTCAAGACTATGTTATAATATTTTTTAATTTATTTTCAGTTTCAGCTTGTTTAATTTCTCTGGCAATTCGGCGACCCATACTCATCGGTTCATCGTAAATCAGTGCAGTATACGGTGAACCAGTAATGAAAATATTTGTTCCTGCAACAATCCTAGCTGAAAACTCAAATGTGTGAAAGTGCGCTTCATCATCATATACACCCTCTATACAAAATGGACCATTCATTCCTGGTGGAACAAGTTTTGCTGATGCCTCAACAAAATTTTCACCCATCTTATAAACATCGTCAAGTAATGATTCACGTAGTACAAGTGGGCTATTTGCAATAACATTGAATGAAGATGTTTTATCAGTTGCAAGTTGGTTTTCCGCTGGAATTCTTGCTAGTCCATCAATATCAGATTCATGTCTTTGATCAACACCAAAAAATTCAAGTTCGTTCTTAAGTGGCGAATAAAAAAATTGTAGGTAAGCTAAAACACCAGATGAATACTCTTGAATATACAAATCGTTATCACCAGAAATTAATCCTTGCTTAACTAATTTATCACGTTTTTTATTATACTCCTCTTCGCTGGAAGCAAGAAAGTAACCTTTTCCACCGGCTGCACCATGTCTTTTTGCAATGACAAGACTATTGATTTGTTTGGAATTAGGAATGGATTTTGGAACGTTAAGTTTTGCCTCCTTCATTAGCTGTTCTTTTAATGCTCTGTCAGATTCCCAACGTAAAATATACTTGTTACCAAACACAGGTGTTTTAATAGATTCAATTTGCTCTGAACTCATTTGTGATATTAGTGTACCATGAGGAATTAGTATAGAATTATTTTCTTGTAACATAGATTCACAATTTTGTTCAAACAGTTCTAGAAATGAATCCATAAGAAATATTTCATCGATAAACCCAAAGCGTCTATAAAGATGCTCCCTTTTTTTCTCACATAACAAAATTGTTTTAAATCCCTCATCCTTGGCACCTTTTAAAACTTGTAATGCACAATGCGAGCCCAAGGTTGCTATTGATACCAAATTATATTATTACTAAAAAAATACACAATATGAAACTATGTATCTATGCAGGGCAAAACCGGCTACAAATACACTAGAGTTTTTGTAACACCAAACCTGAATTTTACCATAAAGTGACAAATTCTAAAAAAATCATAATAAATAGTCAATCAGAAAAACCACATTATGATAGAAACTGAATTAGGAGATTGGAGGAGAACTCATTATTCGAGTGAACTTGGTCATAATTTAGACAAATCAGATGTAATTGTTATGGGATGGATTTCAAGTGTTAGAGGGCATGGAAATATTTCGTTTGTTACGATTATTGATAAAATGGGAGAAATTCAAATTGTTGCAAAAAAGGATTCGTGCCCAGACGATGTATTTGAAAATATTTCTAAATTAAAACCACATTCTTGTATAGGGTTAAAAGGGGAGGTTAAGGCTTCTGAAAAATCACCTACTGGTGTTGAAATTATACCCAAAGAGCTCAAAATATTTTCTACCGTTGAAAAAATCCCTCCATTTGATCCAAATGCAAAAACTGTAAAAAACATTGACACCCGATTAGAAATTAGGGCTGTTGATCTGCGTAGAAGTTCCCTCCAAAAAATTTTTCAAGCACGCAATGAAGTGCTTAAATCAATACGAAGTTATTTTTCAGAACAGAGTTTTACTGAAATTAATACACCAAAGATGATTGCTACTGCTACTGAAGGTGGTGCTGCGTTGTTTCCAATTTTTTATTACAATAAAGAGGCATTTCTTGCCCAAAGCCCACAGTTGTACAAAGAACAGCTAACAATGAGTTTTGAAAAAGTATTTGAAATTGCACCTATTTTTCGAGCTGAACCATCAAGAACAAATCGCCACCTATCTGAAGCAATATCAATTGATTTTGAGGAAGCGTATGTTGATTATAATGATGTAATGAAAAGGATTGAAGAAATTATAAAACAATCAATTTTGGCAGTACAAAAATTCTCAACTAACAATTCTGGAACTGAATTCACAATTCCTGATATACCAAATACTATTCCACAGTATACATATGCTGAACTTCTAGAAAAGATACAATCCACTGGTGCGAAAATCCAATGGGGAGATGATTTGTATCCTGCACAATTAAACAAGATTGGAATGAGTGGATTTTATTTTATTAAAGATTGGCCAATCGGTCCAAAACCATTCTATGTGAAAGTAAGTAAGACTGATACAAAAATATCAGAATCATTTGACTTGATGTACGGAGATTTGGAACTTTCATCTGGCAGCACTAGAATTGAAAAGAAATCTGAACTGGAGGATAGAATGAAAAACAAGGGTATGAAAATTGAAGCCTTTGGATATCACCTTAACGTTTTTGAATATGGCGTGCCACCGCATGCTGGTTGTGGAATTGGTCTTGAAAGGCTAATGATGGCATTAACTGGTACTGAAAATATACGTGATACAACATTTTATCCGAGGGATGTTGATAGGTTAACACCATAGGTGAAAAATTTGGTTACTGAAGAAGAAATTGCACGTGTCGCAAAATTAATGAAAATTGAACTTGAAGACCATAGTGAACACGTAAAGAGGGTTCAAAAAATGCTTGAATATTTTGATATTTTGGATAAGGCAAATGTTGAATCTGAAGAAATAATTGTTCAAGAAACTGATATTGATGAACTTAGAGATGACAGATATATTCAGTATGATAAAAAATTATTGAAGTTTCTGAAAACCTACAAGGAAAAATACGTTAAAGCTCCAAAGTTGAGTTAACTTGGATCTATCAATTTCTGCATTAAATTATCAAAGGGGCATAAAAAATGGGGATTTTACTGTTGAAGAATTTATTTCAAAATCACTTGAGAGAATAAAGTTAGTAGACAAAAATCTTCACGCATTCTTGAAACTGAATGATTTAGCATTAGAAAAGGCAAAGGAAGTTGATCGTAAGATAAAATCAAATCAAAATGTGGGAAAATGTTTTGGTATGCCAATATCTGTAAAAGATAACATGTGCATAGCAGGTTCAAGAACTACATGTGCCTCAAAAGCTTTGGAAAATTTTATTGCGCCTTATACTGCTACTGCTGTTGGTAGACTAGATTCCGAAGATGCGATTATAATTGGAAAAACAAACCTTGATGAGTTTGCGATGGGTCTTAGTACTGAATATAGCGCCTTTGGACCAAGTAAAAATCCTTGGAATCTTGATTATGTTCCTGGTGGTTCATCTGGCGGTAGTGCTGTATCTGTCTCAGCAAACGAGTGTATTGCATCATTAGGTTCAGATACTGGTGGTTCTATTAGAAACCCTGCAAGTTTTTGCTCAGTTGTTGGTTTAAAACCCACATATGGGCTTGTAAGCCGTTTTGGCCTTATTTCTTATGCTAACAGTATAGAACAAATTGGACCTATAACAAAAACAGTTGAAGATTCTGCGTTTTTGCTAAACATAATTTCTGGAAAAGACTCTAGCGATAACACTACTATTGATAACAAAAATCAAGACTATCTAAAAGATATTGATGCTGGTATCGAAGGTAAAAAAATTGGAATTATATCAGAAATGACAAATAGTGAGGGATTAAGTGATGAAGTTCTTAATTCTACTAACGAGGCAATCAAGACATTTGAAAGGATTGGTGCAAACTGTGAAGAAGTATCATTACAGATGGTTCCTTATACTGTTGCTGCATATTACACTATAACATCAACTGAAGCTGGAAGTAATCTTGCTAGATATGATAACATAAGATATGGATATGAATTTGATTCTGAAGGTTTTGAATTCAACTCGTACATCTCACAAGCAAGAAATAAGCTGGGACCTGAAGTTGCAAGAAGAATGATCCTTGGTGGCTTTGTACCATCCGCTGGGCACGCGGGAAAATACTTCTTAAAGGCATTAAAAGTGAAGTCTAAACTCATATCTGAAATAGAACGTATTTTTGAAAAATTTGATTTCCTAATTTCCCCCACTGTCCCTATTCAGCCATTCAAATTTGGTGAAAAAATTCAGGATCCTGTATCCTTCATGTTAATCGATTTTAATACAGTAACAGCCAATCTTACTGGAAAACCTGCAATATCAGTCCCATATAAGATTGTAAATGGCTTACCTATAGGAATGCAAATAATGGCAAACAGTTTGAATGAGAATTCACTGTTACAAGCTGCATATGCACTAGAAAAAACTGTAGAATTACCTGAGGTGCCAATCTGATGACAAAGATTGGTCTTGAAATACATTGCCAGCTAACTAAACTTGAAAGCAAATTATTTTGTCCCTGCAAAGCAGATTATAGGGAATTTGAGCCCAACACAAATGTATGCCCAATCTGCTTGGGAATTCCAGGCTCGCTACCACTACTAAATAAAAAAGCAGTTGAAAAAGCTACACTGATTGCTATGGCACTTGATTGTAAAACTCCTGAAAAAATTGCATTTTTTAGAAAAAACTATTTCTATCCTGACTTGCCAAAAAACTTTCAAATTACTCAGCTAAATGCTGATGGATATGGAAATAGAAGCATTGGTTGGGGAGGCAAGGTTACTATTGATAACAAGGAAATCCGAATAAGAAGAATTCAGCTGGAAGAAGATCCAGGCAGGTTGATTTACGAGGGTGCCACTGAAAGAACTAAAATAACTCTAGTTGATTATAACAGAGCTGGCACACCATTAGTTGAAATTGTAACTGAACCAGATTTTGAAAACCCACATCAAGTTAGAAACTTTTTGAACATACTTTCAGATTTGATAGAAAACTTGGGTGTTTCAGATCCTGGACTTGATGGTGCAATGCGTGCCGATGCTAACGTTTCAATTGAAGGTGGGTCAAAAGTTGAGATAAAAAATATTGGTTCATTTCACGATTTAGAAAAAGCTGTACATTTTGAGATAACAAGACAACAAAGTCTTGCTGAAAGAGAAATTGAAATCATGCAAGAAACTAGACACTGGGATGATAAACGGAAAATCACTGTTTCAGCAAGAACAAAAGAAGAAGAAGAAGAGTACAGATATCATCTTGAAGCTGATATTCCGTGGGTCAATATTAGTAACAACGTAAAAAATCAATTACAAATTCAGATGCCTGAGAACATTAGCTCAAAAAAAGAACGGTATGTTTCAAAATACAATATTGCACCACAGGTTGCAGATATTTTAGCATCTGACAAATATTTTTCTGATCTATTTGAAAATGCAAACAACGAAACTGACGCAAAAGACATTGCAAACATGATTACCACAGATCTTATGGGATTGGTTGATACACGTGAAAAACGTGAACAATCTAAACTAGAACCAAAGCACCTTGCAGATCTAATCGAATGCATAAAATTGAACAAGATTACCAGAACGTCTGCAAAATTAGCCCTTGAAAAAATTGTAAAAACTGGTAAGGCTTTACCGCAAATTATTGAAGAATTTGACTTGGGTCATGTTTCAGACAAATCTACGTTAGAGGGAATTATTGGTGAAGTTCTAAAACAGGAAACAAAAGCTGTTGAAGAATCAAAACAGAATCCTGAAATTCTTAACTATTTGGTAGGAAAAGTCATGCAAAAAACACAGGGAAAGGCTGACCCAGAATTAACATTAACCCTTTTGAAAAAAAATCTTGGTATTGACTAAAAAACGAATTTTAGTTTTGGGCGGTGTGTTTGCTGGATTTGATGATGTATTATAGTTGATCAACTAACTTTAAAATTTTAAATGAAATTTTTTCAAATTGAGTTTTTCTTTCCATTGATACCATTAAGACATCATTTTTTATAGGAAAGCTCATCACAATGAGTTTTTCCCTAAATGACATGGAGAACTTTACTTGTCCAAGATCATCGTCAAATTCACGTCTCATCTTAACTCTTAGTGCAAGCTCCATGTAGAGCATTTCGTCTCTTTTCCTATCTCCAAGCCGTCATACCACCAGCAATCAGCCTGCCTTTTGAGTTAATTACACCTGCAAATCTAACCTTGGAATCAATTTTCTGAGTTAATGTACACAGATTTTCATAATCCATAGTTAACGTTTTGGTGTGATCTATTTATTGCGATCCATTTTATGAGTAATTACATGGAAAATGAATCTAACATCACTGATTATTATAAAAAAACAGCGATGTTTTGGTCTGACATGATTGCAATGATGTCATCCAAACCTACGACACTTTCTGCTGTTGGACCACTTCGTACTCTTTCATCTAATATGAAGAAAATCACAAATGAGCTAACTGAAGCAAACAAGGAGATTGTGGGATTTAATAATTTTTTAATCGAATACTATAAACAATTAGCGGATACATGGTCTGTCGCTCAAAAAGATGTAGCATCAAAGGTATCTAAATTGTCACCAAATGAGGAGGGTACTGAGGCCTACAAAAGAATCTGGATAGACATTTTTGAAAATAACTTTACTGGGCTGTTTGATTCTAAAAAATTCTCAGAGAACTATAACAAACTTATTTCGAAAGAACTTGATCTTCTGAAAAGATGGAATATAATAACAGATGTAATGTTAAAATCCGCTAACCTACCAACGAAGCAGGAGATGGATGAAATCTACGAGGAGCTCCACACCCTAAAGAATCGAATTTCAGAATTAGAGTCATTTAAAAAAAATGCTAAAAAAAATGACACAGAATAAATTTGATCCAAAAGTTATTGGGGAATTTCTAAACTTTAGTCGTAACTTAGCAGAGGCACCTATGAAAATCTCTGTGCCACATGAGGTTAGTATTGGTTCAACACAATTTGATGTTGCATACAAGGAAGATAAAATGCGCTTATTGCATTTTAAACCACTTACAACAAAACAAGTTAGAACTCCATTACTTATTTCATATGCAATTGTAAATAGGTATCATATTTTTGATATTGATCCAAAGAAAAGTTGGATAAAAAACTTGCTTGAACAAGGATTTGATGTTTACTTGATTGATTGGGGAACACCGACTAAGATTGATAGATTTCTGGGATTTCATGAATACGTAAATGGTTACTTGGATAACTGTATGGATTTTATTTGTGATGAAGCTTCTGTGGACAAGGTATCAATTCAGGGCTATTGTACGGGCGGAACATTGGCTACTGTGTATTCATCGCTTCATCCAGAAAGAGTTAAAAATTTAATCGCAACTGCACCAGTAATTGATGGCTGGAAGGATACAACAGTTGTTAGTAACATTGCAAAATATTTTGATGTTGACAAATTAGTGGATACGGTAGGAAATATGCCGCCAGAGTTTATCTACTTCTGTTTTTCAATTTTGAAGCCATTTGAGCAAGGTGTTGAAAAATACTTGAAATTTTTGAATAATATAGATAATGAAAAATACGTTGACAGTTTTCTAAAAATTGAAA
>JYMV01035622.1_pt1 | contig 28609 bp, 22 predicted proteins | sample 338911 | NCBI WGS metagenome assembly JYMV01 (sample SAMN03354496, study PRJNA234377) | hydrothermal vent metagenome | biome: Deep sea; feature: Hydrothermal plumes at the Eastern Lau Spreading Center, Western Pacific Ocean; material: Seawater | place: Tonga | collected 2009 | depth 2000 m m
GTAGGAAGGCGTGGAACAGAAGGCCTTTATAATACGATTAATATAATTTGTCAATTATGGAATACCATTTAATTGAATTTGAAAACAGAGAAAATGTTGGGACAATTACCTTGAAAAGACCAGAGGTACTGAATAGCTTCAATAAGGAAATGGCATCTGAAACCCAGCATGCACTGGATAAATGTTCGGCTGATAAAGAAATTAGGGCTGTACTTATTACAGGTGAAGGCCGTGCGTTTTGTGCCGGCCAGGACCTTGAAGAGGCTATTGCTCCCGAATCTAAAATTGCCGAGATCGTAAAAAATACCTACAATCCTATTATCAACAAAATAAGAACTATCGAAAAACCGGTTGTCTGCGCTGTAAACGGTGTAGCTGCCGGAGCAGGTGCTAATATTGCTTTTGCCTGTGACCTTACCTTAGCAGGGAAATCTGCTTCGTTTATCCAGTCGTTTATTCATATCGGACTAATCCCTGACAGTGGCGGTACTTATACCCTTCCCAGGTTGGTGGGGATGCAACGTGCTGCTGCATTAACCATGCTAGGTGAAAAAATAAAAGCTGAAGAAGCTCAGAACCTTGGATTAATCTACAAAGTATGCGAAGATGAGACGTTATTAGAGGAAGCATTTTCACTGGCTTCCAAGCTTGCCAAAATGCCTACCAGGGGAATTGGCCTTACAAAAAGGGGCATGAATCATGGTTTAAGCACCGATTTACAAAGCCAGCTGGATTTTGAGGTAACAATTCAAGAGGAAGCAGGGAATACTGCCGACTACAAAGAAGGAGTAAATGCCTTTTTAGAAAAAAGAAAAGCCAATTTTAAAGGAGAATAAGTATGATAAAATCAGATGAAATAGGCGTTATCGGTGCAGGAGCCATGGGCGTTGGAATTGCTCAAGTGATCGCCACAGCAGGAACAAAGGTAGTCTTGCATGATTCCAATAATGCTGCACTGGAAGTAGCACAAAATAAGCTGGAAGCTATTTTAAACCGCCTGGTAGAGAAAGAAAAACTAGATGCTAATTCCGCCAAAGAGATCCTTGACCGGATTGAATTTTCAAAAGGAATTGAAGCATTCAAAGATTGCGGGCTCATCATTGAAGCAATTGTTGAAAACCTGGAAATAAAAAAAGCAGTTTTTACGGAGGTTGAGTCCCTTGTAGATAAAGATTGTGTGCTTGCCAGCAATACATCATCCTTGTCTATTGCGTCTATTGCTTCTGCATGTAAGATTCCTTCGCGAGTCATTGGCATTCACTTTTTCAATCCGGCACCTTTATTGCCCCTGGTAGAGATCATTTCCGCTGTTCAAACGGATCCAAACCTAAGCAGCCAAATAAAGAGCCTTGTTGAAGAATGGGGCAAAGTACCCGTAATTGCAAAAGATACACCAGGATTTATTGTCAACCGGATTGCAAGACCTTTCTATGGAGAGGCCATCAGAATGCTGGAAGAAGGCATTGCAAATGTCCCAACCATCGATTGGGCCATGAAAGAATTTGGAGGATTCAAAATGGGCCCCTTTGAGCTAATGGACTTTATCGGAAATGATATCAATTATGAAGTAACCTCCACGGTTTTCAAGGAGTTCTTTTATGACCCCCGCTACAAGCCCTCATTTACACAAAAAAGGATGGTTGAAGCAAATCGCCTTGGCAGAAAAACTGGTATTGGATATTATAATTATAATGATGAAGCCGCCAATCTTGAACCTGAAAGAAATGATGCCCTAGGACAGTATCTCATGGATAGGATATTAATCATGCTCATCAACGAAGCGGCAGATGCCCTATACCTGCACATTGCAACAAGAGATGATATTGATATGGCAATGACCAAAGGCGTTAATTACCCCAAAGGACTCTTAACCTGGGCCGACGAAAGGGGTATTGATGTCTGCTTGAACGCCCTGGAAGAGCTGCAATCAGAATATGGAGAGGATCGTTACCGGCCGAGCCCGATCTTTAAAAAGATGCTCAGGAAAGGTGAGCAATTTTATCCTTAAGAGATTTATGTGCCTGCTGATCTTCGCTTATAAAACACATCCAAAATATCCTTTAATTCTCATTTCTAACAGAGACGAGTTCTATAAAAGACCAACAGCCCAGGCAGCCTGGTGGAAGGATCAGCCGGAGATACTTGGTGGCAGAGACCTCGAGATGGGCGGTACCTGGTTAGGGATAAGAAAAAATGGCCTTTTTGCCATCTTAACCAATTACCGGCACTTTCCTCCTGCCAGAAAATACACAAAGAGCCGGGGTGAGCTGGTATGCAATTTTCTTAAATCAGATCAAAAGTCACAAGCATATGCAAAAAGCCTCAATGCCAAAACGAATGACTACGATGGCTATAATATGGTATTTGGGACGCTAGAAGAGCTGTGCTATTATTCTAATATAAGCAATGAAGTAAAGACCCTGGCCCCTGGTGTTTACGGATTAAGCAACCACCTGCTGAATACCCAATGGCCAAAAGTAGAAACGGCTCAAAAAAAGTTTAATGCACTGCTTCAAAACAGCAGAATATTGCCAAGTGACCTATTTGATATTATGAGTGATACGTCTATTGCACCAGACAACAAACTGCCCTCTACAGGCGTGGGAATTGAGCTAGAACGCTTGCTTTCACCAGCTTTCATTCAATCTCCGGAATATGGTACAAGGTGTACATCCCTTATATTAATAGACCAAGATAACAAAGTCAGCTTTGAAGAACATTCGTATGTCCCTATGGGAAATAGCAGCTTCAAATTTAAAATTGAGGGAAATAAATAAGGGATAGTAAAAATTGATAACTTTGATTTTGGATTTTTGATATTCAGGCAAAACCAATTATCGGAAGATTCAAAGAAACAATAAATACAAAACAAGAACTATGGACCCAGAAGAGCTTGCAACAAAAGTTGTTGATCAGATGTACAATAATGATCCTTTCAGCATATGGCTTGGGATTGAACGAGTAAAGGATCTTGCGGGTGGCTCCATTTTAAAAATGGTAGTCAGAAAAGAGATGCTCAATGGATTTGGCATTGCCCACGGTGGGATAACCTATTCACTGGCTGATACTGCCTTGGCCTTTGCAGCAAACTCATATGGAAAGCAATGTGTTTCCATCGAAACATCAATTTCCCATACATCGTCCGTAAAAGAAGGAGATACCCTCCTGGCAGTTACCAAAGAATCGAGCAGGACGAACAAAATTGCCATTTATGACATTTCAATTACCAATCAGAATGCAGAAACAGTGGCACTGTTCAAAGGCAATGTTTATAACACAGGCAAGGATTGGTTTCCTGGCGATGATAATTAAAACCTGAGATTTGAAAGAAGCTTTTATTATAGATGCGATAAGGACCCCAATGGGGAATTTTGGCGGCCAGCTTGCCACAATAAGAACGGATGACCTGGCTGCACATGCAATCAAAGCCCTGATTGAAAAGCATCCTGATCTGGACTTATCGGCCATTGCTGATGTAATTATGGGCTGTGCCAACCAGGCTGGTGAAGATAACAGAAATGTTGCAAGAATGGCTTTGCTATTGGCCGGCATCCCCTTTGAAGTTCCCGGGGAAACTGTCAACAGGTTATGTGCATCAGGAATGGCTGCAGCAGTGCACGCAGCAAGAGCGATTAAAGCAGGAGATGGAGACCTCTTTATTGCAGGCGGGGTTGAAAATATGACACGAGGGCCGTGGGTGATATCCAAAACATCCAATGCCTTTGGCAGGGATGCAAAAATGTATGATACCAGCTTTGGATGGCGGTTCATCAATCCTAAGATGGAGGAGCTCTATGGCACGGAGGCCATGGGACAAACAGCAGAAAACCTCGCAGAAAAATTCAATATCAGCAGAGAGGACCAGGACCAATTTGCCCTTTGGTCGCAAACAAAGGCCTTAAAGGCACAGGAAAGCGGCCGATTGAATAGGGAGATCAGCACAGTTGAAATACCGCAAAGAAAAAAAGACCCCATTGTTTTTGCAGCGGATGAGTACATAAAGCCAGGCACCACAATGGAGATCTTGGCAAAGCTTAGGCCGGCTTTTAAAAAAGACGGCTCAGTAACAGCTGGCAACTCAGCCGGATTGAACGATGGCGCAGCTGCCATGCTTCTGGCTTCTGAAGAAGGGGTAAAACAGCATAATCTGAAACCCATGGCACGAATAGTGAGCTCAGCAGTGGTAGGTGTAGAGCCCAGGATCATGGGCATAGGACCTGTAAAAGCCTCTCAAGTTGCTTTGGAAAAGGCAGGCCTTTCTCTGGACGATATGGGGATTATTGAGCTGAACGAGGCCTTTGCCGCACAGAGCCTTGCCTGCACAAGAGAGCTGAGCCTGGCAGACGACGACGAACGCATCAATCCGAATGGAGGGGCCATTGCATTGGGCCACCCACTGGGCATGTCTGGCACACGCATTTTACACACCGCTGCCCTTGAGCTCCATGAGCAGAACAAGCAATATGCCCTGGTTACCATGTGTATTGGGGTTGGTCAAGGCTATGCCACGGTGATCGAAAAGGTTTAGCCTAGTCCTTCATCACCTTTGCCACATACACCTTTCCTTGCTCATCAAGTACCCTTACAAAGTAGATCCCCGTAGCAGCTTTGGAGATATCCAATATGTTGGTATTTGTAGTAAGTACCAGCCTGCCGTAGATGTCGTAAATTGAAGCAATGCCTTCAGCTCCTTCTATGGTAAGGATACCTGTGGTGGGGTTGGGATAAATGCCTACAGTATTGGCCTTGTTCTCCTGCAAACCAACAAGCGTTACAGATTCACAGTCAGAGGTATCTTTACAAACGCCGTAATCAATTGCAACAGCGTAGTTGCCACTAGAAGTGGGCGTATAATTATTGTTTGTTTCTCCAGCAATTGGAGCATATCCACCGTCACAATCCAGCCATTGATAGCTACCTCCTGGGGGTTGTGCAGTAAGGGTATTGCCAGAAACAGATACCGTGGCGGTAAAAGCAACAATGGTCAGGTCTAAAGTAACTACGGAATCACAGCCAGTAGCATTGGACAAGGTATGGGTTGCTGTGTTGTTGTTAGAAGTATAGGTATTGCCATCTATCCAGGTATAGGAACATAAAGCGGTCTGTGTATCTATGCTGGTACTGCTGTTGTTAATGGTAAGATCCAGGTTAACCACAGAGTCACAGCCAGCAGCATTGGGTATTGTATGAGTAGCAGTTAAATTATTGGAGGTGTAAGTATTGCCATCAATCCAGGTATAGCTGTCACAGGCGGTTTGAGTGTCTATACCCGTAGAGCTATTGGTAATTGTTAGATTCAACGTTACCACAGAATCACAGCCAGCTGAATTGGTCAGGGTATGAGTTGCCGTGTTATTATTAGATGTATAGGTATTGCCATCTATCCAGGTATAGCTGTCACAAGCGGTTTGAGTATCTATGCTTGAATTTGGATAGCACTGATTCAATTTTTGAATAAAAATGTCAGCACTACCACCAGCCGAAGTTAAACCAAAAGCACCCACACTAGGATCAAAGTCAACAGTTTCCCGAAAATAACCAGTAGTATACACATTACCAAGAGCATCGGTGGTTATAGAATATCCTACATCATTATTTGTCCCCCCCATAGATTTAGCCCACATTAAATTGCCGTTGGAATCTAATTTTTGAATAAAAATGTTTGAACTGCCAACTGAAGATAAATTAAGAGTACCCGCACCGGGGTCAAAATCAACAGTACTTTTAAAACAACCAGTAGTATACACATTTTCAAGAGCATCAGTGGTGATAGACATTCCAAAATCATGCCAATTTGCACCCATTGATTTGGCCCATATTAAGTTGCCGTTAGGATCTAATTTTTGAACAAAAATGTCAGACCCTCCATTAGAATTTAAATAAAGAGTCCCTGTACCAGGAATAAAGTCAGTATATCCAGAAAAAATACCCGTAATATATACATTGCCAAGAGCATCTGTGGTGATAGAAAGACCCTCATCACCAAAAACAGTAGATGCCCCCCCCATAGTTTTGGCCCATAGCAGGTTGCCATTGGAATCTAATTTTTGAATAAAAATGTCAGACCCTCCATTCGAAGTTAAATTAAGAGTACCCACATCAGGATCAAAGTCAACAGTTCCGGCAAAATTACCAGTAGTATACACATTACCAAGAGCATCGGTGGTGACAGATTGCCCATAATCATCACCAGTCCCCCCCATAGATTTGGCCCATATTAAATTACCGTTGGGATCTAATTTTTGAATAAAAATGTCATCACCACCAGCCGAAGTTATATTAAGAGTACCCATACCAGGATCAAAATCGACAGTGCCATAAAAAGAACCAGTAGTATACACATTTCCAAGGGCATCGGTGGTGATAGAATATCCTATATCATGAGAAGTGCCCCCCATAGATACAGCCCATTCAAGGCCTAGACTTTGCTGAGCATATATTGGAATGCTAAAAAACAGGAGAAGTGAAAGGAAAGATTTACGTACTTGTTGTATCATCATAAAACCAAATACGAATTTATAAGGAAATGGTTACCGGGGAAAATAGAACAAACTAGTCCTTCAACACCTTTGCCACATAAACCTTTCCTTGCTCATCAACAATTCTAACAAAATAGATCCCCATGGAAGCATTGGATATATCCAAGGTCTTGGAATTGGATGTTAGTACCAGCCTGCCGTAGATGTCGTAGATGGTAACTATTCCTTTTACTCCTTCTATGGTAAGGATACCTGTGGTGGGGTTGGGATAAATCCGGAGTTCCCTTTTCTTGGTCTCCTGCAACCCAACAAGCGTTACCGATTCACAATCAGAGGTGTCTGTACAATTGTTTTGGGTTACTTCTACTGCGTAGCTACCACTGGATTTAGCTGTAAAACTTTGGTTAGTTTCTCCAACAATTTGAGAATAATTGTTGCCACAATCCAGCCATTGGTAGGCAGCACCTGCAGCGTCTGACGTGAGTGTAGGTGAGTTGTTATTTATTCCATTATCTACTGTATTAATAGTAAGGTTCAGCGTAACCACAGAATCACATCCGGCAGCATTGGTTAAAGTATGGGTAGCGGTATTGTTGTTGGAAGTATAGGTATTTCCATCGATCCAGGTATAGCTGTCACAAGCAGTATGAGGGTCTGTGCCAGTTGAGCCATTATTAATAGTAAGATTTAAAGTTACCACAGAATCACAACCAGCCGCATTAGTCAGGATATGGGTAGCAGAAGAATTACTGGAAGTATAGGTATTGCCGTCTATCCATGTATAACTGTCACAGGCGGTTTGGGCATCAGGTACGGCTGAGCTATTGATAATGGTAAGGTTGATTGTAATTATACTGTCACATCCGATAATGCTAGGTATGGTATCTAAATAAGTTCCTGATGATGTCCATGTATAAGATCCGCTGGGAGAAGTAAAGCTATCGCAAGCGGTTTGAGCAGCAGTACCTGATGTGGGATTATCATGTACCACGATGGAACGGATAATACTATCCTTACAGCCATATGGGTTTATGCTTACCAGCTTTACCTGATAAGTACCTGAGTTTTCATAAACATGGTGAACATAATTGTATAACCCAGATGTAGTACCTGCTGGGTACATTGTTGTTGGATGCGTACCGGGTGGAATAGGCGAATTCTGAAAAGGCGAAACTGGTGAAACCAATATAAATCCGTCTCCAAAATCCCAGGTTCTTTGAATCAGTCCAAACGAAACAGTTGTTACATCCTCAAACAAAGCAGAAAATGGAACACATCCGGCAGTATCTCCTCCAAACAATTGATTAATGGTGAATTCTGCGAATGAGTCGCTATCCAGGGTAATGGTAAGATTGATGGTAATGGTACTATCGCATCCAGCTGAATTTGGAATAACCGCAGTGTATTGTCCACTGGTTGTATAAGCCTGGCCATCAGGTGCGACATAGCCTCCACAGGCAGTTTCTGTAATTGTACTTGAAGAACTGTTATTGGCTCCAACTCCGTTCAGACTACCCTTTGACAGAAAAATGCCTGAATCGTAAATACCATCACCTGCATCGGCTACAGCCATTTTTATATGATAAGTCTCGCAGGGCAGAAGGGTTTTCTGTACTGTTAACACCGTTGTGAATCCATCATATTGTACGGACTGTGCACCCAATGCTTCATTGTCGACAAAGTAAGTGGTATTGTTCAATCCAGGGTCACCTGACCCACCGCAGCCGCCAATTGCTCCATACATACCAACAGTTCCGTTGTTTACCGTATTAATTCCGACATACACTCCTGTGTTTGGAACCAAAGCAAGGTTTTCTGCATTATTTGAGAAAGGTCCTGAAATATCCGGTCCGCTAATAAAAAAACCAAAAGCATCGTTGTAACCAGAGCAAACATATTCGTTATACTCCTCGGAAGCAAAAATATACTTGAAACTTATCCCATCAGTTACTGTTTCAAAATCAAATTCTATAACCGAGGCGTTATATGTGACCACTCCGGATAATTGATCCAGGTCTGGATCACCACTTGTCATATTGTCAATTCCATCGCTGCCAGAATTATTCGGTCCAGGTGCATCATTAATGTTTCCGGTATTTAAGATCACCCCTTCAGCAATGCTTAGATTTGAACTGCTTCCATCGAAGTATCCAATCATCTCTGCGTTGGCACCGACCGGAAGAGCTCCTGAGCCATTAAATGTCACATTGGTAGCGACAACACTTGAGCCTAACAAGATGTTTTGTATCAAATATACAGGATCATTGTAAGGGCTGCTATTGTCAACCTGGAGGAGCTGACCAAACCCTGTTGTGGACAATAATAGAAGCAAGCCACCAATTGAGACAACCAGTTTTTTCATCAGCATAGCATATTGAATAATAATAAAATACGATTTTACCAAGAAATAGTTACAAGGAAAAACCAACAAACTATTCCTTTAAAACCTTTGCCACAAACATCTTTCCCTGCTCATCCAGCACCCTAACAAAGTAAATGCCCCTGGCAGCTTGTGAGATATCCAAAATGTTGGTATTTGTAGTAAGTACCAGCCTGCCATAGATATCGTAAACCGCTGCTGTTTCTGCTGCTCCTTCAATGGTTAGAATGCCTGTGGTGGGGTTGGGGTGGAGAAATATTGTCGATAAGGAGCCAATTCCATCAACTCCTGTACTTGAACCTATTTGCACCTCTAATGTTACAGTATCCCCAATACACCCGGAACTAGTAGTTTCAACTACAGCGACTTGCCCTGTTCCGGCATTGCCCCATTCAACTTGTATTAAGTTTGTGCCCTGGCCGGAAAGGATGGAACCACCACCGACTATCCAGCTATAAACCGAACCTATAGTTTGAGAAATTGAATATGATTCCTGGGCCATTTGAATTACGAGAGTAGGGCCATTGATATTTCCTGTCACTGGCGGATTACCCATAGCAACAATATAATCCAGCTTAATAGTATCATCAGTACAATTGTTGGCTGTTGTTACTGTTAGGCTAATATCATAACTTCCGGGTAATATATAGGTGTTCTGTACTGGGGGCGCCAGATTAGAGCTATTGCCATCTCCAAAGGACCAGCTCCAAGCAGTAACGTCCAAGGATGAAGCATCCTCAAACTGAAATGTGTTAGGACAAGTAGTGTCGGTATCTGAAGCAAAGCCAACAAAATCTGCCAAGGGCTGTTCAATTGTTATAGTATAGGAAACCGTATCACTGCAACCATAGGTGTCCGTTATCGTAAGGCTCACTCTGAAGTCTGTTGTAGTATCAACATTAAATGCATGCTGAATTGAAGTGGAGGTTGTCACATCCACAGCAGTACTATCAAACCATTCCCAGGTATGGGTTAGTCCAGTACCTATAGACATAGAAATAAAGGTCAATGGAACACCAGAACAAACAGATTGTGAAATAGGCATAAAACTCGCTGTTGGACAGATTGCCTGGATAAATGTTACAACAGGACTTTGGTTTTTACAACCAAGTAAATCCACTGCCGTTAACGTAGCTGAGAATGTATTACAAGTTGCATAGGTATGTGGTTGGGTAACTGGGATATAGGTGGTATCACTAGGACTTCCATCACCATAATTCCAAACCCAATAATCTATCTGTGATGGGTGGTTAACCGTATCCGTGAAAGTTACTGCCAGGTTACCTAGTACAGGATCATTAACACAACCAAGTGAGGTGTCAGGAACTATCTGAGGTGTGGGTAATGGATTTACAATTACCTGATGTGTTACAGAGTCGGTGCAGCCAAACATATCAATAATAGTCATCTTAACAGTATAAGTTCCAGGGTCACAATAGACATGGTTAACCTGCTTATATGAACCCGTGGTTGAACCTCCGGGTTGACAAGCTGTTGGATGCGTTCCTGGTGGAATTGGCATATCAAGAAATGGAAAAAGAGGAGAGACAAGGGTAAATCCATCACCAAAATCCCATATTCTTTGAATGCTATCATATACTGTTGTTGTAACATCTTCAAAAAACACCCCAAATGGTGCACATCCTGCGGTATCTCCGCCAAAAATCTGGTTCCTGGTAAATTCTGCATCAATTTTGGAAATATAGATAGCTCTGGAAGTAGAGTCAACACACAGGGAATCCGGACAAGTTGGACATTGTTTCCAGGTGTACAGCCATATGGTCTTGGTTCCCGGGGTATAATAAGTATGCTCAAAAGGAAGTGCTTTCCACATGCTGTCAGTAATAAGTGGGAAAGGAGGATCAATAATGGTATCTTCAGGAATATATATCGTGTCGCATAATCCTGAGAAAATCGTATCTGCAGAAACAAAAGTGGTGTCAGGTAAGGTTGTATCCGGGGGAATCATCTCTATTCCAATAATTCCAAACAAATTAGTATCCATAGGCATTCCGAGCCAATGCATGAGATCACCAGTAATGTGTACAGTATCTTTAAGTGGTACAGGAGGAACCGTATCCGCATCAAAGGTCAGTGTATCAGCAGGCTTAATTACATAATAGGTAGTGCCGCATGTATTGGAATCACCTGCCTTAAAGAAAAAAGTATCAACAGGGAAGATTGCCGTATCTGCATCCACAAACAGGGTATTATAATCAATATAAAAGGTTGTGTCAATTACTTTTGTTGTATTTGTATCACCAAGGTCCCAAACCCATATATCCGGCGGCCCATTAGAGGTATCCCTTATTTGCACATTCCAGCCACCTGTTAACAAGGAGTCTTCAAAACAGAAATGCATATCATCAGACCAGAGGTTGTTCTTAAAGGTCTTGACAGAGAATTCAGGTCTTGGACCCAATACCTGGATCTTACTATCTTTGACAAGAATCTCTGATTTACAGCCATTAAATTTTGTGATGAGCGATACATCAAAAAATCCGATGTCTTGATAATAGGTATAGGCTGGGTTTTGTTGGTTATCATCAGGCGTGCCGTCATTATCAAAGTCCCAGGCCCAATTGTTGGCAAAGCTGGAAGAAAGGTCGGCAAACTCTGTAGTAAAAGGATGGCAGCCAACAGTATCGCTAACAGTAAAGTCCACAAATGGCACCATCCCCGCATCTACGGTACAAGGCCCTCCAAGGATCTGACACATATAGGTCTCATACATGGTAATGGTATCATTACATCCCAATGAAGTTTCAATAGCCAGGGTTACTGTAAATCGACCTGTATCCACATAAATATGGGTGGGATTCTTATAGGTACAATAGGTCAAACAACCATTGGTGCTATCAGGGATTGTACTGTTACCACCCATAATGGTATAACCGTCTCCAAAATCCCAATACCACGAAACAATGCTGTCCTTGATCAATGTGGTATCAAAAATACTTTGATCAAGGAAATGAACTTTCAATGGCACGCATCCTTCTGTAACGAAGGGAAGCTGCAGATCAGAGGTGTCCATAATAGTATCAGCAATAAATTCAGCAACTGGTTTTGCAATACAGATAAGGTTTTCCATCTTCACAGTATCCAAGCATCCATTGATATCGGTTACTACCAATGCTACATTATAGCATCCAGTATCAGTGTATGTGTGGGAAAAGGTTTGTGTGGTATAGTCGGTTGACCAATTGTTGCCTGGTTTATTATCAACATCCCATTCCCAAGATGCAGCACCTGCTGTTGTGTCAGTAAAGGTCACGGTAAACGGGTAGTCACAGGATACTGTGGTATCTACTGTAAACCCTGCACTTGGCAAATCGTGAACGGTTATAAATGCAGTATTGTAGGCTGTATCGGAACAACCAAAGGCGTTGAATGATATCATGGCTACGGTATAAATACCCGGAGCGGAATAATAATATCCAACGTTAGGTCCAGAATTTGATTCTGTATTAAAAGTCACCCCATCATAAGAAAAGTCCCAAGCCCAAGAAATTGCTGCTTGCAACGAAGAGGTGGTGTCCATAAAGGTAGCGATTAAATAACCACAACCTTCAAGGGAAATCCCTGTGAATCCTGCTTGATAGTCATCTACCGTTATGGTCATCGCTGTTGTGTCACAATTTCCCTGGCAGTTTGCCGCGTCGCATGCTTGCAAGATGACTGTATAGGTGCCTGCACCCATAACAGTATATGAATATGTAGGGTCGGGAAGATTAGAGGAGCCTAGTCCATCACCAAAATCCCAACAATAAGACACAGCTCCGGAACTGCAATTTGTAAAATTAAAGATGGATTGATCGGTGCAGACAGATGTGTTATTAACAGTAAAGCAAGCAGTTTGCCCCATAGCCTGAGTAGCACCCAGCATTGTAGCAAGTACTACCCATAAGCCTATAAACAATATTTTTCTCAATGAATGCACTTAATAATAGAGTAGGTCAGATCATTTACCCCTTAATCTATTAGGTATTCGTAAAATACGATTTTACCAAGAAATAGTTACATGGAAAAATGCAGAAAATCCTATTCCTTCATCACCTTTGCCACATACACCTTTCCTTGCTCATCCAGCACCCTAACAAAATAGATTCCCATGGCAGCTTTGGAGATATCCAGTGCATTGGTATTGGCAGTTAGTACCAGCCTGCCGTAGATATCGTAAATTGAAGCAATGCCTTCAGCTCCTTCTATGGTAAGGATACCTGTGGTGGGGTTGGGATAAATCCGGAGTTCACTTTTCTTCTTCTCCTGCAAACCGACTACCGTTACATTCTCACAGTCAGAGGTGTCCGAACAGGTCCCTGAAGTAACTATTACGGCGTAGTGGCCAATTTCGTTAGGGGTAAAATCCTGGTTGGTTGCACCAGGAATTATTACACTTGTTGCTATAATCACTGGTGGATTACCTACAGATATGGTGTCGCAGGCAAGCCATTGATAGGCAGCCCCTACAGGTTCAGCGGATAGCATATAGCCTACAGGTGTTACGCTGGCGATGAAATTGCCTGGAGTTAAAACAGTTAAATTTAAGGTAACCACAGAATCACATCCTGCAGCATTGGTTAAAGTATGTGTGGCGGTGTTGTTGTTTGAAGTATAGGTGTTTCCGTCTATCCAGGTATAGCTGTCACAAGCAGTATGAGGGTCTGTGCCAGTTGAGCTATTATAAATAGTAAGATTTAAAGTTACTACAGAATCACAGCCTCCAGAATTGATAAGGGTATTGGTTGCTGTATCGTTGCTGGATGTATAGGTGATTCCGTTGATCCAGGTATAGCTTTCACAGGCAGTCCACGTATCTGTGCTATAATTATCAACGCAAGGTTTTAATTTTTGAATAAAGATGTCATAACTTCCAGCCGTAATTAAATAAAGGGTACCCACACCTGGGTCAAAGTCAACAATACCCCTAAAATATCCAGTAGTATACACATTACCAAGAGCATCGGTGGTGATAGAACCTCCCTCATCATCTCCAATTATACCAGATTCTCCCCCCATAGATCTGGCCCATAATAAATTGCCGTTAGGATCTAATTTTTGAATAAAAATGTCCTTATAACCAGCTGAAGTTAAATTAAAAGTACCAGCACCTGGGTCAAAGTCAGCAGTTAAAAAAAAATAACCAGTAGTATACACATTACCAAGAGCATCAGTGGAGATAGAATTTCCTTGATCACCATCAATTCCCCCCATAGATTTGGCCCATAATAAATTGCCATTTGGATCTAATTTTTGAATAAAAATGTCCGTATTTCCGACCGAGCTTAAATTATAAGTACTTCCACCAGGGTCAAAGTCAGCAGTACCATAAAAACATCCAGTAGTATACACATTGCCAAGAGCATCGGTGGTGATAGAAAGTCCCTCATGATCTCCAGCCCCCCCTATAGATCTGGCCCATAATAAATTGCCGTTGGGATCTAATTTTTGAATAAAAATGTCCCTATAACCAGCTGAAGTTAAATTAAAAGTACCAGCACCGGGGTCAAAGTCAACAATATCCCTAAAAGTACCAATAGTATACACATTGCCAAGAGCATCGGTGGTGATAGAATATCCATAATCAGAAGAAGTTCCACCCATAGATCTGGCCCATATTAAATTGCCGTTAGGATCTAATTTTTGAATAAAAATGTCATAATATCCAGTCGAGGTTAAATTATGAGTATCCGCACCAGGGTCAAAGTCAACAGTCCAGTTAAAACCACCTGTTGTGTACACATTTCCAGCGACATCGGTGATGATAGAATGTCCTATATCAGTAGCTATACCACCCATAGATACAGCCCATAATAAATTGCCGTCAGCATCTAATTTTTGAATAAAAATGTCCTTATAACCAACCGAAGTTAAATTAAAAGTACCAGCACCGGGGTCAAAGTCAACAGTATCGCGAAAACATCCCGTAGTATACACATTTCCAAGTGTATCAGTGGTTATAGAATTTCCATAATCAGAATCAGTTCCCTCCATAGATATGGCCCATAATAAATTGCCGTTGGAATCTAATTTTTGAATAAAAATGTCCTCATAACCAGCCGAAGTTAAATTAAACGTACCCACACCGGGGTCAAAGTCAACAGTATACTTAAAATAACCAGTAGTATACACATTTCCAGTGGCATCGGTGGTGATAGAATATCCCCCACCCGAACCAGTTCCAGTTCCTCTCATAGATTTGGCCCATTCAAGGCCCATACCTTGCTGAGCATAAATTGGGATGCTAAAAAACAGGAGAAGTGAAAGGAAAGATTTACGTACTTGTTGTATCATCATAAAACCAAATACGATTTTACCGGAAAATGGTTACAGGGAAAAATGGAACAAAAACCTAGTCCTTCATAAGCAACTCTTTCACCAAGGTATCACTGCCCTTTGTGAGCAGGTGCACGAACTTTTCACGATCTACAGAAAGATGGCAGGACCCCTCCCCTTCCTGTTTAATTCTTGGGACCTTGCCCAATTTGATGTTCGGCCAGGTCTCTCTAAACATTTCCTGAAGTTCTCTATGCAGCCGATCGTAATATTCACCAAGGGTATCTTCCGGTGAACAAGCCACCTCTTTTTGTGCAATGATATCGCCTGTATCTACTCCCTTATCAAGATAATGGATGGTAACTCCTTTTGGCGTATCATCTGCCACGCTCCAAAGATCAGGATCAGATCCACGGTTCCATGGCAGGTAGGATATATGCAAATTTATGGCTTTCCCATGCATCTTTTTAATCACATCCTCAGAAATAATGTGAGGATAACCATAGCTTATAATGAAATCTATATGATGCTCAGCAAGATAATATGGGGTAACCACCAGGGTAGTTGTAATTACATCCTCACCAAAGGACCTGATAATTTCAATTAAGGGGGAATCAATGTTTCCTAAAAAAAGCAAGTTCATTTCTTCAAAATTAATTTATAAATTGCGGCTATGAAGCTCAAAGTCACTTTTTTATTTTCTATATGTTTGTGGTGTATTTTCGCCCTCAACAATAATTCATGCGCAATAAATACTGAACTAACCATTATGGAATCATCAGAATTAGATACAGCGACATTTGGTGCGGGGTGCTTTTGGTGTGTAGAGGCCATTTTCCAGGAGTTGGAAGGCGTGGAATCGGTAATATCAGGATATTCCGGTGGTACTGTTGAAAATCCAAGCTATGATGAAGTAACAAGTGGCCTCAGCGGACATGCTGAAGTCTGCCAGATCTTATTTAAACCAGAAGTCATTTCTTATGATGACTTGCTTATGGTGTTCTGGCAGACCCATGACCCCACTTCTTTAAACAAGCAGGGAAATGATCTTGGGCCACAATACAGATCTGCAGTATTTTATCATAACGAAGAACAAAGAACATTGGCTGAGATGTTTAAGACCCAATTGGATGCTACAGAAACGTGGTCAAAACCTATTGTAACAGAGATAACACCTTTCACGAAATTTTATAAAGCCGAAAACTATCACCAGGATTATTTCCAGCAAAACAACAATGCTCCTTATTGTACCTATGTCATTCAGCCCAAGCTGGATGCACTAAGAGAAACCTTTAAGGACAAGCTAAAAAAGTAGGTCTCTAAAAGAACCATGGCCAATATTTTTCAATTTAACGGAATCAAACCAGTAGTACACGAATCTTCTTTTGTGCACCCCAATGCCACCATTACAGGACATGTGGTAATCGGCAAAGATGTTTACATAGGCCCCGGAGCTGCTATCAGAGGTGATTGGGGGAAAATTATCATAAAAGATGGTTGTAACGTGCAGGAGAATTGTACAATCCATATGTTTCCCGGAGTGGCCATAACCCTGCATGAAGGAGCACATATAGGACATGGAGCAATCGTTCATGGAGCCACCGTTGGAGAAAATTCACTTATTGGAATGAATGCGGTATTAATGGACAACGTTAAAATCGGAAAGAACTGCATTGTAGGTGCACTTGCCTTTTTGCCAGAAGGAATGGAGATTCCAGACAGAAAAGTAGTTGTGGGTAATCCTGCCAAGATTTTGAAGGATGTAAGTGATGAGATGATCAATTGGAAGACTGAAGGCACAAAACTTTACCAGGCTTTACCTCAGGAGCTACGCGAACATCTAGTACCCTGTGAACCGCTGAGAGAAGAACCAGAAAATTCTTCTTTTCCTACAGGCGACTATAAAACGTGGAAGCAATCAAAACCAAAAGACAAGGAATAAGTTATTCACTCTGAATTTCAATATCCTTAGTAATAAAGAATCCTTCTTTTCCCTGTTTTTGGTACAATGGCATCATTAAATAGCCTGTGTGAGGAGCTAAAACATCTCCTTCAATATCCCTCCCCAACAATTCTCCTTTTTTCACTTTCTGGAAATTGGAATAGCCATTATTCATCTTAAATTCATCTTCTACCTTAATGTTGTGCACATAAATTAAATCAGATATATCTGGAAAACCATCAGCACTCTCAAGCATCAAGGACTTTTGTGTTGCATAATCAGGGATAGCTGTTTTATCAATACTGCCACAGGCCTCCAGCAATAACCAAATACCTGCCTCATGAATATCTATGCTCTTTTCAAAACCCAATGGGCCTCCTTCAAATGCAATAGAATTATATCCTTGCTTGTCAAAATATTCAATGGCAGTCCCTTTTAGAGACCTATCTAAACCAGTAATAATGGGAATGTGAAGGGAAGATGCTATTCTGAAATTCTCTGTTCCTTCAAAAGTGAAAGTAAACATTCCCTGGGTTGCAGAAGTATTATGGAGATCAACAAAAATTATATCTTCTTTTTTCGTGCCTTTTGTAACATTATCAATTTCTGATAATAAGGATTTCATCTCCTTATATTCATGAACCTTCATTTCACCAATAGGTGTACTCCTAATTTCTTGCAGGTAATCCTCCGTCCAGATTCTGTTTAAATCTATGTCAAAATACCGTGTATTTTCATTTATGGCCTTAAGGTTTCCAGCAATACCTACAATAGTTCCATTGAAATCCGGCTGGTCCTCTTCCAATCTGGTAAAGATCCGATCCAATGCATCCAAACCCGTTTTTTCATTTCCATGAATTCCCGCAATTGCCACAAATAATTTACCTGGATTTTTGCCTTCAAATTTTCCTATCAACCTCTTTTTAATCATCTCCACCTCCAACATTATATCTATAAATTATAATCTTACTTTCTTGACTTTGCCCCCAACAGCCTTTTAGTAATCTGTAAAAAGCTATCTGCAGTAATGATGCCTATCAAGCGCTTGCCTTTAACTACCGGCAAACAACCTACCTGACATTTTTGCAATTTAGCCATGGCCTCCTTAATAGTAGCCTCTGGCGCTATCGTTATTGGCTCTTTGTTCATGAGCTGCCTTGCAGGTACAGGGTCGCCAGATAAGCCATCAACACTATTAAAATGCCTTAGCAATATCCTTGCAGTTAAGAGGCCTACTAAAAGTCCTTTCTCATTTTCAACTGCCACATATCTGATATGCTGCCAATCCATAATTTCTGCAACCAATGAAACAATATCGTTTGGCTGTACTGTAAAAAGGTCCCTGCTCATAAATTCTTCTACCAAGAGCGTCTTATGATCAAGATCCAGAACATCATCTATTTTTGGTAGTTTCCACTTACTTACCGGAAGATTCTTTTTTTGATTTTCAACAATCTTTGCCGTAATTATGGTAAGGGTATCTTCATTGGTTGTTTCTTTTCTAAGTTTTGCATAAGCATTTAACATCCATTGTGAACCAGTAGTACCAGATTCTACTCTTTCCCTGATAACATTCAAATACTTATTGATATCAGCCGATGCTATATTTACGGATTTAAGTCCGTTTTCAGCGATCGGAAGCAATTCTTTAAGGATTAATTTTGAAGCCGAAATCTTTGCCCCTTTAAACCAGGTAAATTTGGTATCCAATCCATGCTGAGCAGCGGTTGTGAAATTGTTCCTGGCCGTATCAAATTCCATTAATTTTGAAATATCTTTAACCTCCTGGTTCATTCCCTTCATTAAGCCCAGCCAGAAGCTGGCATTAGCCATTTCGTCTATAATTGAAGGGCCGGAAGGTAGAACACGGTTTTCAATTCTCAGATGTGCTTTTCCATCAGAAATTCCATAACAAGGCCGATTCCATCTATAAATGGTAGAATTGTGTACACTTAAGGCCTCCAGCTGAGGAACTTCACCTGCATCAATTTTGCGCATTACATCTTCTGTCAATTCTGTGCTTAACAAGATACGGTAGCGGACAATATCCTCCTTGTACATTTCCAAAATAGAATCTTTAAGCCATTTGTTACCAAAGGTTACCCGGGGACTAAATTCACGGAGATGATTGCTTGTAGTTCTAGTATCAACCGATTGCTGGAAAAGTGCAATTCTCGTTTCTTTCCATAGTCTGCGTCCAAACAAAATCGGGGCAGAAACTGCCGCGGATAAAACAGGGGCAGTTATGGCCTGGGCTATGTTATACATCTTCACAAATTCATCTGAATTAATTTGAAGATGAACCTGAAATCCGGTATTACATGCTTCCAATAAGGGAGAATCATGCTTCATAATCAGCTCATCAATGCCCCTGATCTTTAGCTCATAAACACTTCCTCTTAGTTTATTGATTGCCGTGCAAAGTGCAAAATACCGTTCCATTGGGGTTAAATTCTCCATATTGATATCAAACTTCCTGATAGTAGGTAGGATACCGACCAAAATAGGTTCAACATTAAAGCCCTTAGCAGCTTTTCTAAATACTTCAATAAGATCAGTAACCTCTGTCTCCATCTCGCTTAGGCAGGTCTTGGTAAATTCACGAGGCGTAAGATTAATTTCAGCATTAAATTTGGCAAACTCTGTAACGAGGTTGGGATGGTTGGCCTTTTTCAAGATCTCCGTGCCTAGGGGGGCAGGACGGTAATTCTTGTCTATGATACAGAGCTCCTGCTCAGCACCAATCCTGGTAACCTTGTCATTGAACCAGCCCTCCCTGATCATTCGGTCCATGGCTCGCAGATCCAGGAGCAAATGTTTTTCAAATACCTGGATCTGCTTATCGGTACTTGCTAATTTTACTTTCTGGGTACCCATCTGGTCAATTCAAATTCCATTTTTCGTTAGGCAATTAATTTTTACCTTTGATTCGTTCAATCAATTGGGCAAAATTAATCATTCATGGAGAAACAAGGAAATTACGTTTTAGGCAATTGGGTTGCCGGGGATGGTGAAGGACTTGAATTGCACAATGCTATATCAGGAGATTTGCTAGGGACCTGTTCCAGTGAAGGTCTTGATTATTTACAAATAATAGAATATGCAAAGAAGAAAGGTGGTGTTGCTCTTAGAAAAATGACCTTCCAAGAAAGGGGTCGCATGCTAAAGGCTTTGGCTTTTCATCTATTGGACATAAAGGGGAAATTTTATGCCCTGAGTGCTGCAACTGGAGCGACAAAAATTGATTCCTGGATAGATATTGAAGGAGGCATAGGCAACCTTTTTGCAAATGCTTCTCTAAGGAGGCAATTTCCAGACCTGCCTTATCATGTGGATGGCATTGCTGCTCCACTCTCTAAGGAGGGCACCTTCATAGGACACCACATTATGGTGCCCAAAAGAGGCGTTGCCATTCATATCAATGCTTTTAACTTCCCTATATGGGGTATGCTGGAAAAGATTGCGGTAAACCTGATGGCTGGCGTACCAGCCATTGTAAAGCCTTCTGAATATACCTGCTACCTTACCGAGCTTATGGTAAGAGAGATTATTAATTCAAAAATACTTCCAGAAGGAGCCTTACAGCTGGTATGTGGATTGGGTAGGGGCATTATCGACCACGTTACCTGTGAAGATGTTGTAACCTTTACCGGATCTGCAGCGACAGGTAAAAAGCTAAAATCACATCCGCGAATTGTGGAAGAGTCTGTACCTTTTAACCTGGAAGCAGATTCATTAAACGCCTGCGTCCTCGGTGAAGATGCTGTTCCAGGAACTCCTGAATTTGATCTATTCATCAAAGAAGTACAAAAAGAGATTACGGTAAAAACAGGCCAGAAGTGTACAGCGGTAAGAAGGATTATTGTGCCAGAAAAACTGGTGGAAGACGTTCAAATAGCATTGGGTAAGCGATTGGAAAAAACAATCATTGGTGATCCTGCGGTCGAAGGAGTTAGAATGGGTGCATTGGCTACTCGCTTACAGGTAGCACGCGTAAGAGAAAGTGTGGAATGTCTCGCTAAAAGCCAGGAAATTGTATTTGGCAGCATGGATGATTTTGAAGTTATTGGAGCGGATAAAGAAAAGGGAGCATTCTTCTCCCCTATTCTGTTTAGAAACGACAAACCTTTTGTAAATACAGATGTCCATGAAATCGAAGCCTTCGGACCTGTTTCAACAATTATGCCGTACAAAGACCTGAATGAAGCCATTGAAATCATTCGCTTAGGGAAAGGGTCGCTGGTATCTTCTATTGTTACAGCAAATGACCAAACAGCAAAAGAATTTGTCTTAAACGCTGCCTCAATGAATGGCCGTATACTTGTACTCAACCAAGATTGTGCAAAGGAGAGTACTGGACATGGTTCTCCAATGCCATTGCTTACCCACGGAGGGCCAGGACGTGCAGGAGGCGGAGAAGAGATGGGTGGAAAAAGAGGGATCCTGCACTATTTGCATAGAACAGCTATCCAGGGTCACCCTACTACCATTACTAAAATTACGGAACAGTACCAGTATGGGGGAGAGCAAAAGGAAGCCAATCCACATGTATTCAGGAAACATTTTGAAGAGCTTGAAATAGGCGAAACAGTTACCACAGAAAAACACACTGTCACTCTCGAAAATATTGAAGATTTTGCAGAATTAAGCGGCGACAAATTCTATGCCCATATGGATGAAAACTCCCTGGAAGGAACTATCTTTACCGAGCGTGTAGCACATGGATATTACATCATGTCCAAAGCAGCAGGACTATTTGTTGATCCGCCCAAAGGCCCCGTCTTACTGAACTACGGCATAGATGAATGCCGGTTTACCAAGCCTGTATACCCAGGCATGACTATTGGCGTTCGCTTTACCGTAAAGGAAAAGATAGACCAGGAAAAACGGGATGAAGAGGACATCGCGAAAGGAATTGTTAAATTTATGGTGGATGTGTACGACGAGGAAGGTGAAACCGTAATGCTGGCTACCATATTGACCATGGTGCGCAAATTGAACCAGGATTAAGAATATGGAAGGAAATGTAACACTATCAGCAGAGAAGGGAATAGGTACTATTGAGTTCTCGCATCCGCAAAGCAACTCATTGCCTGGAGCGGTTTTACAGTTGCTGGCAGATACTATAACTAAGGCAGGTAAAGACGATAGCATTAAGGTCATAATAATAAGTAGTGCCGGTGACCGGGCATTTTGTGCAGGTGCTTCTTTTGAAGAGCTGACCTCCATAGAGAACGAAGAAGAAGGAAAGGCTTTCTTCTCAGGATTTGCCAAGGTGATCAATGCCGCACGAAAATGTCCAAAGTTCATCATTGGACGTGTTCAGGGCAAAGCAGTAGGTGGCGGAGTAGGCATTGCAGCTGCTACCGATTACTGCCTGGCCACCAAATATGCATCCGTAAAGCTCAGCGAGCTAGCTATAGGGATAGGACCATTCGTTGTGGGGCCAGCGGTGGAAAGAAAGATGGGTGCTTCTGCCTTTGGCCAATTGACCATTAATGCTACGGAATGGATGGATGCTGAATGGGCAAGGGAAAAAGGATTATTTAATGGGGTTTATGATAATGCAGCAGCAATGGATGAAGCCATTATGGAACTGGCTGAAAAACTGGCAGCTTCAAACCCTGAAGCAATGGCAGGTCTAAAAAGTGCCCTTTGGGAGGGTACTGAACATTGGGATGAGCTTTTGATGGAACGTGCGACCATGAGCGGCAAGCTGGTTCTTTCTGAATTTACAAGCAATGCAATAGCAAAATTCAAGACCATATAAAAGACATTAAAATATGTTAAACACCATTTTTAAAGAAGGATTATTTGAAGGTAAAAAAGCCCTGGTGACAGGTGGCGGAACTGGCATTGGTTTAAGGATAGCAAGGGAGCTGGCAACACTTGGTGCAGAAGTAGTAATTGCAAGCAGGAAGATGGAAAACCTGGAAAAAGGACTTAACAAAATTACCAGTGAAGGAGGCAAAGCGATAGCCTTAGAGTGCAATATACGAAATGAGGATAGTATAGCTGCTTGTGTTACCGAAGCCATTGAGAAAATTGGTGGCATAGACTTCCTTATCAACAATGCGGGTGGGCAATTTCCTTCTCCTGCAGAAAATATTAATACCAAGGGGTGGAATGCCGTTATAGAGACCAACCTATCTGGCACCTTTCATATGTCCAGGCATGTATACAATGCGATAATGAAAAAAAATGGTGGTGCCATTGTCAACATAATTGCGGATATGTGGAATGGGTTTCCAATGATGTCCCACACAGGAGCTGCCAGGGCAGGAGTAGATAACCTAACAAAGACGCTGGCTGTGGAATGGGGAAGAAATGGCGTGAGAGTGAACTCAGTGGCACCAGGCCTTATTCACTCCAGCGGATTAGATAGTTATGCCCCGGAATTCAAACAATATATCCTCTCAGCAGGAAAAAACAATCAGGCTAATCGGATGGGAACAGAAGAAGAGGTTGCTGCAGCAGTAGTGTACTTGCTTTCGCCAGCAGCAGCATATATTACTGGAGAAACATTAAAGGTTGATGCGGGAGAATCGCTATACTCACCCCTTTTCCCTCCGAGTGAACATGAGAAAATCCCTCCCTTTAAAGATTCCGAAAATTAATCGTACCACATGAACAGAATTATCCTCAGCTTTATCTTTCTTTTATTTTCCATGACAACTTTTTGTCAGGAAGATAATGATCGTGGTTACCTGGTAAAGGTAGGAGATAAAGCACCGGACTTTACTGCCACTTTAACGGACGGAAGTCAAATTTCATTAAAAGACTTGCTAGGCAAAGTGGTCATGCTACAATTTACCGCCAGCTGGTGTAAGGTATGCAGGCAGGAAATGCCATATATAGAGAGGGAAATCTGGCAGAAACACAAAACAAAAGATTTTGCCCTTATTGGAATTGACAGGGATGAGCCTATGGAAGTTGTGCTTGAATTTGGAAAGAAAATGGGTGTTACTTATCCCATGGCATTAGATCCAAATGCTGATATATTCGGCTTATATGCCCATAAGAAAAGTGGCATTACAAGGAATGTAATCATTGACAAAAATGGACAGATTGTTTTACTAACAAGATTGTTTGAACGAAATGAATTCAATGAAATGAAAGAAATGATAAATCGACTAATAGAAGGACAGAAATTCTAAGAGGATATAATTATGAAAGCAATAACATCGAAAATAGACCCTAAATCAGAAAAATTCAAGGAAAATAAAGCCTGGATGTCAGAAAAGCTAAAAGAGTTAGGAGAGCTGACCAAAAAATCCAAATGGCAAGGGGAAGACAAGCATATTGAAAGGGCCAAAAAAGAGGGAAAAATGCTTGCTCGTGATCGGATAAATAAAGTACTAGACAAAGGCTCTCCCTATCTGGAATTACTGCCATTGGCAGGATATGGACAAAATAGTTTTGCCCTGGGTGGTACCATGACAGGAGGAATTGGCTTAGTAAGCGATAAACTTTGCATGGTTGTAGCAAACATCGCAACGATAAAAGGAGGAGCAATAGATAGTGTGACCCTGAAAAAAGCCCAGAGATTAAATGAGATCGCCAGAGAGAACGAGCTGCCGACAATTTATTTAGTTGAATCTGCAGGTGCCAATTTAACAGAACAAGCCAAGATTTTTAATCTTGGAGGCACCAACTTTAGGGAGATAACCAGAAGATCTAAAAAAGGCATCCCATCTATTTCTGTAGTTTTTGGAAACAGCACTGCCGGTGGAGCCTATATTCCAGGTATGTCGGATTATGTGATCATGATCAAAAACCAATCTAAAGTATTCCTGGCAGGCCCCCCATTGGTGAAAATGGCCACGGGAGAAGAATCTGATGATGAATCATTGGGAGGAGCCGAAATGCACAGCAGGATTTCTGGTGTTTCTGATTTCCTTGCGAAGAATGAAGCTGAAGCCATTGAAATTGCACGAGACCTTATGTCGGTGATTGATGCTGTACCAATGAAAAATGCATATCCTCCAAAGGCAAAGGACCCCATTTATGACCTGAAAGAAAATTTAGGGATTGCAAGTATTGACCATAAGAAACCTTTTGATATTAGAGAGATAATAGCTCGGATTGTAGATGGATCAGAATTTCTTGAATTCAAGTCAGAATATGGACCTACGCTTGTAACAGGATATGCTTATATTCATGGATTTAAAGTGGGGATTTTAGGTAACAATGGTGTGCTTGTTTCAGAAGCTTCCAATAAAGGAGCTCATTTTATTCAGCTTTGCAACAAAAACAACACACCACTAATATTCCTACAAAACATCTCCGGATTTATGGTTGGAAAAAGATATGAGCAAGGAGGTATTATAAAAGACGGTGCAAAGATGATCAATGCAGTTTCCAATAGTGGTGTGCCAGCGTTAACCGTTATGGTAGGCAACTCCTATGGTGCTGGAAATTATGCCATGTGTGGCAGAGCCTTCCAGCCCAGATTTTTATTTTCCTGGCCAAACTCTAAAATAGCTGTAATGGGAGGTCAGCAACTGGCCGGAGTAATGGAAATGATACAGGTCAAGTCCGGAAGGAGTACACCTGAAGAAGCCAAGGCTGGTGCAGAAGTTTTGACTAAAATGGTTGATGAGCAATCCAGTGCCTTCTATGCAACAGGCCAGCTATGGGATGATGGTGTTATAGAGCCTGACAAAACAAGGGAATACCTCGGTATGGGACTTGCCATAATTAATAGAACAAAAATTAAAGGAACCAATAACTACGGAGTTTTTAGAATGTAAGAAAGATGATATATTCAAAGGAAGAAACAGAAAAGATAAAAGAACAAACGTTCCATTATATCCAAGTTAGGGAAGAGGACCATTGCCTTACCCTGACCATCAATAGGCCTGCAAAGAAAAACGCCATGAACCCTGTCATGGTTAATGAGCTGGCTTATGGTTTATCTTATGCACACCATAATCCTTCGATTTGGGCTGTAGTAATTGATGCGAATGGTGATATATTTTCTGCAGGAGCTGATCTAAAGGCATTTGCGGGTATGAGTCAGGAGGAACACAATTCCACCATACCGGAGCCAAAAGGAGAAGTGCTCATTGCAGAATTGTTTACAAATCTACACAAGCCATGCATTGCAAAAGTACATGCACCGGTGCTTGCAGGCGCTTTCCTCATCATCTGTGGATGCACCCACGTAGTGGCAGCAGATACGGCAACGTTCTCCCTGCCTGAAGTCAAAAGGGGCATCTGGCCCATGCAAGTAATGCAGAGTTTGATAAACATTTTACCTTCCCGAATAGCTTTAGACCTTTGTATGCGAGGTAAAAGCATGAGCTGTAAAGAAGCACATGACTTGGGCTTGGTTACCTCTATCGTTGCTGCCAACGAGCTGGATATATCAGTCAATAGCCTTTTAGAAGAGATTAAGAAAAATTCTCCTTCTGCCATTCGGCATGGGCTGAAAGCTTATGATGAATTGCGCAGCATTCCAGATGATGAGAAGCAAGCCTATTTGAAAAAAATGCTCTTTGCCGTACTGGGTACTGCAGATGCTGCAGAGGGAATTACTGCATTTAAAGAAAAACGGAGCCCCAAGTGGACAGGAAACTAATAATATGACCAAAAAACCTATTAGAATAGCCGGAGGACAAGGCTTTTATGGCGATAGTCCAATGGCAGCCATTGCAATTGCAAGTGAAGATGCTGCTGACTACATCGTAAATGATGCCTTAGCCGAACTTACGCTATCCATCTTGCAAAAAGACAAGATGAGAGATCCGGAATTGGGTTATGCCAGGGATATTGAATTGATGGCCAAAATATTGTATCCGCTAACATATTCAAAAGGAATTAAAATTGTAAGTAACTCCGGTGGACTAAACCCCTTAATTGCCGCAAAAAAGGTGGCAGAGATATTGACAATGCAAGGGATTACAGGAGTTAAAATTGCTGCTATAACCGGAGATGATATGATCACAAGAATGGATGAGATCCAAAAAGGAGGCAATAACCTGTCTCACATGGATACAGGAGAGCCTTTTTCAAGTGTTGACTATCAGCCAACACATGCAAATGTATACATAGGTGCTTCAGGAGTTGTCTCTGCATTAGAACAAGGTGCAGATATAATTCTTGCTGGCCGCGTTGCTGATCCTTGCCTGACGCTTGGAATTCTGGTTCATCATTTTGGATGGGATATGGAAAAAGATTTAGACCAATTAGCAGCGGGAATAACGGTGGGGCATCTGTTGGAATGTGGCGGACAAGCATCTGGAGGGAATTCCTATGCAGAATGGCCCATGGATTATCCTTTGAGCAATTTGGGTTATCCTATTGCCGAAATTAATGAGGATGGATCAGCGACATTCAGCAAATTAGAAAGCCAGGGAGGGAAAATGAGTCGCAATACGCTTAGGGAACAACTGGTTTACGAAATCCATGACCCTGCAAACTATCTTACTCCGGATGTAACAGTGGACCTAACTGAAGTTGAGATCATTGAGGAAGAGGAAAATAAGGTGCAAATTTCTGGGGTAAAAGGAAAAGAAAAACCAGAACAGCTTAAGCTCACCATTGGCTTAATGGAAGGATATTTAAGCGAACAGTTTTTCTTTATGTCCTGGCCAAATGCCTATGAAAAAGCAGTTAAGATGGTTAATGCCTCCAAAGAAATATGGAAAAGGCTGCCTATTCAATTAGAGAGAATTGAGCACAGCTATGTAGGAATAAATGGAATCCATGGGGAAGCTGCTCCTATGCCTGACGAAGAACATCTTAAAAGTCTTAATGAAGTTGGAGTGAGGTTATGCCTTAAGCACAGGGATAAAAGAGCCGGCAAACTTGCCATGCAATCCATCGTCTGCCTTGGCCTTAACGGCCCCCCTGGAGTGATTGCAAAACCAGGTTGGGGGAAGACCGCCATGGCCATGCTGAGTCTATGGCCTACACTGGTTGACAGATCTCTTATCCAGGAAGAAGTGACCATCATCACATCATAATAAATATAAAATTAGGTTTTAGATAAAAACAGAAAGACAAAATGGGAAAAATCAAGCTATTGGAAATCGCATCTGCACGTTCTGGAGATAAAAATGATATCTGCAATATAGGAGTAATGGCAAATTCGCAAGAAAACTATGAGCTTCTGGTAAAACATCTTAGTGCAGAAAAAGTAAAAGCACATTTCAACGGCCTGATCAAGGGTGAAGTTATCAGATATGAGTGGGCATCAATTGAAGCCCTCAATTTTGTATGCCATGATGCACTCGATGGAGGTGGTTCCAGGTCCATGCGAATGGATACACTTGGCAAAAATTTCTCTTCCCATTTATTGCGGCTCGAATTGGAAGTATGAATACATGAATAAATTTAGAGCAGATTTAATTTAAACCAGCATACAAATTGACAACAAATCCTTTTACTGAAGAACATGAGCTGTTAAGACAGTCCATCAAAAAATTTGTCGAAAAAGAAATCATACCTCATGTAGAGGACTGGGAGAAAAAGGGGATCTGTAGCAAAGAGGTATTTAAAAAAATGGGAGCCCTCGGATTTTTTGGG
>JYMV01032556.1_pt1 | contig 28598 bp, 25 predicted proteins | sample 338911 | NCBI WGS metagenome assembly JYMV01 (sample SAMN03354496, study PRJNA234377) | hydrothermal vent metagenome | biome: Deep sea; feature: Hydrothermal plumes at the Eastern Lau Spreading Center, Western Pacific Ocean; material: Seawater | place: Tonga | collected 2009 | depth 2000 m m
GCTGTCCTGTGTTGGGACACACCGAAGTGAACTCAGGACAATGAATCTCGATCAAGTAATCCCGCCCGGGGAACTGATTTTCGAACGTTTCGAGCGTCTCCTGAAATCGATCCTCCATGGTTCGCTCCTTTCGGAAGACAAGTCATTGTGTCAAGATGCAGCCAGACCGCCTAGGGGCGACTACCGGGCATTTCGAAAGCCTTTCGGCACTGCTCCACGAGAAATCATTTTTTCGGGTGTGAGAAAGCTTGGTCCTTTCTTTTGGCCGGCACTTCATGAGAATCGCTGAAATCTACCAATCGCTGCAGGGTGAAGGACGGCTCACTGGTACAGAGAGTGTTTTTGTCCGCACCACCAGTTGTAATCTGCGCTGCTGGTTCTGTGATACGCCTTACACCTCGTGGAACCCCACCGGAAAAGATCTTTCTGTGAATGAGGTTCTGGAACGGACATTTTCGTTCGACTGCGAGCAGGTCGTGGTCACGGGTGGTGAACCGATGCTTTCTGCCGAATTAATTCCGCTCTGTAAGGCTCTCGATCAGGCTGGAAAATTCGTCACTATTGAAACCGCCGGAACTCTCTTCTTGCCTTTAAAATGCAATCTGATGTCGATCAGTCCCAAATTTTCCAGTTCGGCACCTTCCCCAACCGAGGAGCCCTCCTGGCACCATCGACATGAACAAACTCGACATGCACCAGAAGTCATCCGAAGCCTGATCAGTAGCCATGACTATCAGGTTAAGTTTGTTATCAATTCCAAGGAAGACTGCTTCTCCGTTGAAAATTACCTGATGGAGTTTCCCGAAATCGAACGGGAAAAGGTGATGATGATGCCCCAGGGAACGGAACCGGTGGGATTAAAGAAAATTCGTGACTGGCTGGAACCCTATTGTTCTTCCCACTCGTTGACTTTCTGTCCGCGCAAACAGATCGAGTGGTTCGGATTGGTGCGGGAAACCTGAGTGCCGGAAAAAACGGGAGGGCAATTGATACTGATACAACCAAATGGTGTGCCAGGGGTTTGGTAAGATTCCTAAACCGGTCAGCACACCCCGAGAGTGTGTAGAGCGTGCCGCTCCGACATCCGCGAATTCATGAAGGCCGTGCGGTCTCCTCTCAACCGGGTGTAATTGTCAGCTACCGACGCGACCCCTGACGAAGACACGCTTGACATGGCTGTTATTCCCTCGCCAAAACACACCGCAGGCCGACGGCATCATCTCGTGTCGACTTATCGGCTGCACGCCGGAAAGAGCTTGTAAGCTGTTCTGGCTTGTCCTTCCAACTACCACCCCGAAGCACCCTTCGCAACGCATCACCTCCCTGATTCCAAGCGGTAGCATCGACGGGTGACCCTTGGTAATCATCGTGCCAGGCATCGGCGCACCATTCCCAGAGATAACCATGAATGTCGTATAGTCCCCAGGGGTTCGGCTTCTTCGCTCCCACAGGAGGATCATTCCCCGCGGCATTTCCCGTATGCCAGCCGTGCTCGTCGAGTTTCCGGGGATCGTCGCCAAATGAATAAACGGAAGTGGTGCCAGCCCGCGCGGCGTATTCCCACTCCGCTTCAGTTGGCAAACGCACGACCTGATTCAGCTGGACCAATTCGACAGACCTCATCAGCGTCGTGACTTGACGACAGAACTGCTGAGCCTCATCGTACGAAAAATTTTCACACGAGTTACGAGGGCCTTTCCATCTTGATGGATTGGAACCCATGACAGAGTCCCACAAGTTTTGAGTCACCTCGTATCTGGCAATGGCAAAAGGCCGATCCAATCTGATCCGATGGCTTGGCCGCTCACTCGCTTGGCCTCCTTCCGACCGGCCCATGGTTACCTCTGCCGGATACCTGCCCTCGCCTGGTGTGATCGCAACAAACTCGTCGCGAAATGTCTTTAACAATTCGAACTGCGTGATAGACGGCTCTGCAGACAAAAGCGTAATGATAATCAAGGCTACATGCATTACTGGACCCCGTTCATCACAAAGGTTGACAGAGCCCAAGAACAAACATTGCTCTCAATCGATTGAGACGACTCAAGGCTAATCTCTCATCGCTGCTCTGAAATCCAAAAGCTCAACAATCATTAAAAACCAACAACGCTGGACTGACAGCCCGAATCAACGACACGCTGACACGGACCTGCTTCCCAAACTGGTCATCTTTTTTTTCCCACCCCTAAAATCTGTCCGATCCTGTCGACGGCGTCCGAGAGGGAGTGCGCAGCCATTTGAAAATTAGTGTGCCCCGCAATCTCGGGCTGAATCTCCACAAACAAATCTTTGGCACGGTATAACTTCGAGAATTTTTTGCGAGCCTGCTTCAAGTATCTCTGGGCATCGTTCGACTGCGCAGGACCTCCCAAAGAAAGCATAAAATCATAAAGGGCGCGGTGGACCTCCACTAACTCGTCATCCTCCGCAGCTTCTTCGCTATGTTTGATGAAGGTGCGGACCATCCACACATGGGCCAGCTGGGTTTCAATGCCCTGCATCGCTTCTTCAGGGGTTGCTTCTTCGGGAATCATTCTGTGGTTCGCTGGAGCGAACATGATACGGCGTACTCGGATTTGATCCGCAATCGGCCTGAAACCGATGCTGATGTGCAGCTATTTTCCGCTCCATAGCAATCCCCACCTGCAGCGGTTTTCGGTTCGCTTACGTCAAATATCCCATCCTTCAATCATTCCGGTAGAAGGCGTTATTGCCAAGTCCCTCGTTGCCACGTCCCTGCAAATGAAGCACGCCTAAAATCAATGCCCCAGAGAAACAACCTGCTTAAACCAACCCACTTCACACTCGACTCAATCCGATTCCGAAGGTGAATTTTCCGCCGTTTCAAGAGGCTGACTAGCAACCGGCTTCTGGTCTTGATGGGCTGTTAACTGTTTTGGTTTGAAGATTTGCACCACGGTGGCTCCCACGATGAGCAGGATCAATCCTGCGTAGAAGATAGGGTTGGGCCTTTCGGTGTTACTGGAGATCAGATAGATAAACACCGTCAGCACGGGAGCACCTCCGAAAACAAGGGGCATGACAACAATCGGACTCCCTCCGGAAGAAAGAGCAATGATAATGCCCAGCGCGCCCAACGCTCCGACTGCACCCGCTAACAAGCTCCAACTGGTGCCACCAAAACTCCAGCCTCCACTCAACTCACCACGACTGGCAAGATAAATCGTCGGGACAATAATCGCCACAACAAAGTAGGCAACACCTACACAAATCAGTGGTTTGAGGCGATTGTTTTCCAGCCCGTGCTGCCCCTTGTGGAGCACTGGTCCGTACGAACCCCAACAGAGAACCGTCAGTACGATACCGGCCAGGATCATCAGTGTTTTTTCCAACGTAAAACTCCACAATTTCTGTGCTCGGAAACTTGTGATCAAACAACGTCTTATTTCTGTCTTCTATCCTAACCGGCCCGCAACGCCGGCACCATACCCGTCCGCAAAGCGGCCCGTACTGCAATGCCGCCACTCACGATTCCAACCACCAGAACGGTCAACAGTAATCTGCACAGCGACGCTGCCGGGACGCTGGCGCCACCTGACAACCAATGTGGAAACACAGCCACCATCGCCGAAAAAATTCCGATTCCTACCCCGGTCAACAACAACCATGCATTCTCCAAAAGTACCATCCAAGCCAACCTTGCCGGACGAAAACCCATGGCGCGCATCAAAGCCAGTTCACCCCGACGCTCCGTCACACTGCGAACCTGGACGGTGGCCAACCCGAAAGTACCAAGCAGTAGTCCCAAAGCACCTAACGACTGAAAGGTCTCCAGGTAGGTATTCTGTACGGCTAGTAAACCATTCAAAACATCTTGCGTTGATTGGACGTCCATACCCTGGTCACTGAGGCGATTTTCGAGCATGGCGCTCAGTTGGCGGGCTTCGTCTAGGGACCTCTCTTGTCCGGAAAGCTTCTGAGACGCATGAGTGAGCCCCGATAGTCCCTGTTTAATGCCATTTTCATGAACGGAACCCACTGTCAACCTGTCGGGTCGAGTTTGGATTAGAAACAGTTGATAACCTCCCACATGAGGAAACAAATCCTCAAAATGCTCTTCTGAAATGAGCATGCTGCCTTGAAAAATACTATTGGCTAACAGGGCCACAATCCTGTACCGCACCGACTGCCCGCCATCGTAGTCGATTTCAAAGGTGGTACCCGCACCTTGGATCGAAAACAAATGCATACTGTACATGGCCGTATTTTTGTCAAGGATCACTGGCACTGCTCCATCATCGAAACGCTTTTTCAATAGTAACCATGGGTTACGGCGTTCGGCCTCTGTTGGAGAGAATGTCTCGGCCCAGAGGAAATCGTGCGACCCAACGGAGTCTTCAAACAGTCTCACCGGTGCGCCCAGGACTCGCGGCTGGTTCGGTCGGAACAGGTTCAGACAACTTGCGTCATCGCCTCCTCGAACTCGAAAAGCTGCCACCTGATTTCCGGTCAGCTGCCTCCCAAGAAACGCAGCGTCTTGACCAATGATCCCCAACGCATCTCTCCCCTGCTTTGTGTTCAAGTCGTGGTAGATCGGTTGATCACTTTCGGCAATCAAATCAAACCCGCCTGCTCCCAGCTGTGAGAATTCGACACGAAAACAACTGATGGCCACGATGAGAAAGACAGCCGAAGAAATCAAGCCGATCGTCAAAACACTTCGACTTGGGTTTCGGGCAGTATTACGTCGCGCCAGCCCCACCAAGGACAAGTGAACCGGTTGTTTGTCGCAACCGTCGACACCACGCCGCAACCACCAGGAAGTCAACAACAGGCTTGCTACCAGGACGCTACCACCGCAACCAAAAAATGCTCCCGCTTGTGCTTCACCGCCCAACTGAGTTCCTAGAGCGGCCAATCCCAGAGCCAACACGAGAAGTCCCATGGCCCAATACGTACGCCAGTTACCCGCACGCACCGAACCTGTCACGAACTCCTCCCAGACACCTGCCAGAAGGTTTCTCACGCCGGGTTGCTGTAAACGCCTGAAGGTTAAAAGCATGGTGCAGAACGTGGCCACCATCCCACTAAATAACCCCAAACAGAGACTCGTCAGTGAGACGTTATGTAACTCAACAAATGGGGTCACAATCGCATCGACCCACCAGGTGGACAGGCCCAGCAGAATCAGCGCTGCGTAACCGATCCCTGCCACAACACCCACCAGGCTGCCGATCGCCGCGACCAACAAGCCCTCCAGGGCATATGCTTTGATGATCTGGGGGCGTGTCCAACCCACCGCCGCCAGGAGTCCGACTTCCCCGGCACGTTGCTGAATTCCCAGTCGAAACAGCAGGGCCACCAGCATCAGGGCGGCGGCAATCAGAAAGAAACTAAAGCCGAGAAAAAGTCCACTGAATGATGTCGTTCCCCGCGATGCCTCAATCCCCTGCCTCCGCAATGGCAATAACCGGAAACCAGGCTGCAGTTGATCTCGCACAAACTGATTCAGAATTTTCCCCTCAATCTTTTCTGCAGACAAACCGGAACGATGCGGAACGCGGTAGGAAGTCGTGCGGCCAAAGCGAACGGTGCCCCAGAGATCTTGTCCCGTATTCAACGAAACAAAGGCCTTCGGTGTGGCCCGGTAGTAGTCCCAGTACAGCTCATCCGCGTCACGAATCCGTTGCCGCTCGAATGGAAACGGAGGATCCCAATCTTCGACGGACTTTTTGTCGGTGAAACCCTTGACTTCAGGAGTCAACCACGGGTCATTCGCGAGAGTCGGACGCTGATCGTAGGCAGGAGGTTGCTCGCCGTCGTAGGGTTCGGCAGGCTGGGCGATCTCTACGATCGTTCTCACTCGAAACGTAGCCCAGTGCTCCACGTTCGCCCCATGAGTACTCTCCGGTGCAAAGTAGGTGACATTCACCATCTCGCCAGGTCCGACCTGCAAGACATCGGCCGCCCACCGGTTCAGCACAATCTCATCTTCCAACAGATTTTCAATTGCCTCTCCACCGATTGTGGAAACAGGGCCCAAAGGAGGTACCGAATCAATGGCGGTGATCGTGGAATAGGGGATATCCTGTCGGCTGAGTTCTGCAGAAAGAGCACTTAAAATCAGACTTGAAAGTGACTGACCCGGTGGCTGCAACAGCGCAACTTTTTCCAGGACTCGATACGGAAGCGGCCCTCGACCAATCGAATTTGCAAGGTAAGTCAGCGCCGCCTGCGAGTGTTCTGCCGCTAAAACATTCTCGATGGCAACATCAACCGCGGGGAGAAACATCATACGATTTGTAAACACGTTGTAGTAATCAAAAATCACGTCGGTTGACGCCTGCGAAGATTCCTGAAATGTCAGTCTCTCTCGCTCAATCGACATGCCATAATCCTCCAACACTGGCTGCAGCGCCCCACGCAGGACTTTCGTGGCCGTCGCATCGGCAGGCTGTCGAGAGGTGATCAGAATCGCGTTCGCCCGAGCGGGCTGCTCTAACGCGTTTTGCAAAATCGATCGAGCAACGAAAGCGATACGTGGCACGTGCTGCGTCGGTCGCAGACCAAACCGCCCCAAACCTTCAGCAGGAATAATTTCGACCACCTTCAGTCGTGCCAAGCTGCGGACGATTTCTGTTTTGCGTCCAAACGGACTATCACCGGGAATTAAATTCTGTCTGGGGAGCCGCAGGACGATCGGGTCTCCCAGCTTGGCACCCAACTCTCGGGCCAGGGGCTCATTCAAAACCACTTCGTTGAACCCGGGAAAAGCTTTCGGTCCGCCCCGCCCCAGTTGGGAATAGTTGACGTCCAAGCCCCAAATCAACACCTTGTTTGCACGCAATCTCCCTATTCCACGCTCTCCTTGACGTGTCCTCTCTGCTGTGGCTCTCAGAAAAATAGCGGGCTGCGCTGACTCGAAGTGTGCAGTGAATGTCGTGTCTTCAGCCAACTCGCGGGCCAGTTGGTCGCGGAAGAAGTGCTCCGCCACAAAAGCGTGATCAATATGTCCGAGCCTATCTAACAACAGATGGCGCAGGCTCTCCCGCATCGAGTCACCAACGATCAGAGCGCCTGTCAAGATAGCCGTGGCTACTGCCACCGCCATTGCCACGGTGCAATGGATACGGCGATGGTACCTGAGGCTGCGGAATATTAAGTTGGAAGGAGAGTTCATTCAGACTTCAACACGCCCCCATCCAATTCAAAACGGCGGTCGGCCTGTGCGGCCAAATCATGACTGTGGGTAACGACAACCAGCATGTGACCGTCCTGGGCCTGCAATTCAAGCAACAATTGCCCGATCTTCTCACTGCTCGCGCGGTCCAGGTTCCCAGTAGGTTCATCTGCCAACAGCACCTGAGGACGTTGAATCAGAGCCCGCGCAATGGCGACGCGTTGCCGTTCACCCCCCGATAGTTCTGCCGGAAAGTGTTCAGAGCGAGCAGCCAGACCCACGCGTTCTAATAAGTCCTGACCCCGTTCGACGGCCTGTGGTGTTGCGCATCCGGCTGCCAAAGTCGGTACAAGAACGTTCTCCAGGGCAGAAAGTTGCGGTAGAAGATGATGGTCCTGAAAGATAAATCCGACTTTCCGATTGCGGAAAGCGGCCAGTTCAGCCGCGTCAAGTGCGAAGGGATCCTGACCGTCGAGAATCATCCTTCCTGAAGTAGGAACCTCCAGGGTCCCCAAAATATGCAACAGGGTACTCTTGCCCGAGCCGCTCGGCCCCAAAACTGCCAGACTCTCACCAGCCGACAGCTGAAACGACACTTCACGCAACACTTCAAGCGGTTCCGCTCGCGTTGCGTAGTGCTTTACCAGATTGACGGCGATCAGTTTCGACAAAATTCAGGGCTCACGGTTTCGAGTTCTTGATTTGGATTCAAACCTCCCGGTTTTTTCCTCCGTCCTCTTCTACCTCGTCTGCTCTGCCTAGCGATCCTTCAACCGGCACCCAGCAGCGCAGCACAGCCCAAACCGTAAAACGTATACTCAACGTCGACTCCTTCATCCCATGCCGCTCCTCGATAACCCCCATTCGACACTTCCAGCGAGTTAGCGTAACGTAGGGCAGCGACAATGTCGATCTGATCTGCAGCTTCAAGATCGAAGAGAGTCAGATAACCGGTAAATGTACTGAGCAGGTCGGCAATCGGAATGCGCGTGTTGGCTCGCAAACCGCCCTCTTCGTTCTGCATCTCAACGAGAAACTCGACAGCATCTTCCCGCACGGTGTCCTCCATCGCCTGCAAAATATTCAGAGATGCCACAGCAGCAGCCGTCGGGTTTGTTGCACCACGCTTTTGTACGCGGATCTCGCGAAATCCACCGTCGTCACTACGCTGCGACATCAGAAAATCAACAACACGGTCAGGATCAGTGAGCGAGTGTTCAATCAGTTCGTAACAGAGCAACACCAGAAACGTGTGGTAAGTGCTACTGGCCGCCCCTTCCGCCCCTTTAGCATAGCCACCGTCATCTCGCCGCAGCATTTCCAATGCGCGGACAACCTCCTCTCGCCAGAGTGGTGATTGATCCGCAAATACATCAACTGCGGCAGCCGATTCCAAAACGGCAGCGCCATAAATCAAAGAAAAAAAATCGATGATCGATCTCCGACCTGTCAAGTGTTGCCGGAGAAAATTGGCTGCTGCGCGCGCCACATCCACATCCAACTCTCCCAAGACCGCCAAGCTTCGCAGAGCGAATCCAGTGTAGTACAAGTCGCCGCAACCTTCCCGTCCAGGAAACCCGCCATCGGCCAACTGGGCAGCGCGGAGAAACTTGACGTGACGCTGCCTCCTCTGATCGTCCAGTTCGGCCAACCCCCGGGAAACCCTGGCGGTCAGTGCTATTAGATAAGGGACCATCACAATCACCAGCCAACCCGAGGCATGAATTTTTCAACTGGAGGAATCATAACAACGGCCTCAGCTTGTTGGCAATCGTTTCCGGCAAGGGAATCGCACGGGGCCGAGCCCCCAGCCCTACCCGACAACATGCTGCGATCATCTTTCCGTCGGCCACCTCCTGACCTTTGCAAGCAAAACGGAAATGGTAGTGAATGCTCGAGGCACCAAGTTTCTCCAACGAAATCTCGATGTCGACGGTATCTTCAAAACGGATCGGCGAGTGAAAGTCGCAGGACGTGTGAACTCGAGGCCAACTAATCGTCCCCTCGTCGTCCTTCATAAACACAGAGAAACCCAGTCGCCGAATGAACTCGTGCTCAACTTCTTCCATCCAATCGAAGAAGGTACTGAAATGAACAATACCAGCTGCGTCCGTGTGGCGGAATTCAACTAGGCGAGTTGTCTTATAAGGTTGGGACATCGCGGAGCTTCACTTCTGGACATGTAGTGTAGTCAGAAATATGAGCGACAGGTAGACAAGCATCGTAAAGCTGAAAAGCCCGGCAACCCGTCGTATCAGTGGGGTTTTAACACCACCCGGCGCAAGGAAAATGCCTGCCGTTGGAATTCGGCAGGCATCCTTCTCAATCTCCTGCGATGCATCGTCTGAGCTACTCGCCCACGTATCGCAACAGGGCCATAAATCGGGCTCGCTTGATCGCCTGCGTCACGGCATGTTGGCTAGCTGCCTTACAGCCCGTCTTCCGTCGACCGACAATCTTACCATGCCGATTGACAAGTTTCTTAAGTAGCTCAATGTCCTTGTAATCGACATACATGGGACGAGGCCGAACGCCATCGACGTAGATCGGGTCTCTCTTCGGAGCGCGAGTCTTTGTTTTGGCTTTTCTACGGTTTCGATTTTGTGGTCGCTTCTGAAAGGGCATAAATCAAGATTCGCTTCAAATCCGGGGGAAACAGCAAGGGCACTAGCGCCCATGCATACCAAAAATTACGTGAAAAACAAATTTTAGCAGACTTGGCTCAGCATTCAAGGTGAGTCATGGAGATCGTTGAGGGGTTCAGACAGGCCCCGTCGCCACCGAATTACCTTATTTTGTACCATAAAAACGGGCCAGTGTTCGCTCGTCCGGTGGTCGGGTGACCAGCGAGACGAGGACCAGGGCCACCGCCGAAGCCACGAAAATTGTCAGCACTGGCATGGTTTCATACGTCACACCACCCACTGGGATGTCGACGGTGAAGGTACGATTCTGGCCAAAACCAGCTTGTCTGAACAGAACGAACCAAGTCACAATCATTGTCAAGACACTGGCATACGCTCCGGCGGCTGTCAGCCGTTTCCAGTAAACTGCAGCCAACACCAGTGGAAAAAGGCTTGCAAATCCGCTGAAACACCAGACACCCATACCAAACACGCTCCGCTGCGGCAGCAAACTCAAGCCATAAGTCACCGCTACAATGGCGGTGACGAAAATACGTGCCAGCCAGATCTTTTTCCGATCCGTCAAACGGTCATTGCCCACGTAATGGCCCACGATGTCCCCTGTGAAGATGGTTCCCAGGCAGAGAAATTGACTGTCCAACGAAGACATGATGGCCGCCAGGATCCCGGCGGTTAAGAACCCTCCCAATACAGCGCTGGTCTGAGTTTTAACCAGGAACGGAAGTACGGCATTGGCATTGATGATATCCGTGCCAGGAATCTTCGGTAACGGCGGCTTGTCCGGGACCAAACTCGTTGTGGCCCAGATGCCAATCAACACGCAAGGGACCCAAACGATCATGATGAAGACCGGATGAACTACAATTGGCAGCTTGAAACTGCTGGCGCTCTTGGCCGTCAGCCAATGTTGGAACAAGTGCGGAAACATGCCTACGGATAACGGTACTAGCAGGTACGTAAGAAATTTCGTCTTGGACATGTCGATGCGAGTGACTTTGTCGTGCGCGACTGCATCACTACACAGCCGTAAATTTTCCAGAAATGAGGGCTGCCCGCCAAGTTTCATGGCAATGGCGTAAAATGCCACAATACCTAACACCATAAACACGATGGTCTGAAAAGCGTTTGCCCAGGCGGTGCCACGCATGCCACCAAAGAATACGTAAGTCAATACGATACAGCAAATGACCAAGGATCCAATCCACGGGGGAACGCCCCCGTTTGTGCCGGGATTCGATGTCGGAAACAATTCCGGGAAAGCACCCCCTGTCATTGATTGAATCACGACACCGCTGGAAATCACACCAATCAACAAGTACGGTATGACGAGTCCCACGATAATAGGAAACAACAGTAAGCCGATGCCGTCATTCTGCAACCGGTCACGGAAGAACTGAATCTGGGTTGTGTATCCGAACCGATGGCCCCACGACCAAAGCTTGATACCAAGCACAAAAAAACACAACGAATGGATGATACCACTGGAAGACGCCAGCATCGCATAGACTCCAATCCCTTCTTTGAAAGCTTCCCCGGAGGAACCGACCAGCGCAAAAGCCGTCATGGTCGTGCCAAATAGTGACATCAGCAATAAAAAGGGACCGATCGAATGGCTCGCCAGTAGATAGTCTTTACTGGTGCCACGGGACAAGAGACTCGCCCCCAGGCCCAATAAAAGCAGCAAACCCAAATAAGCGACAATGATGACAAGTTGCGTCATGTGTTGGAACCCTGCTGCGACGTTTCCGCGTCATCACTCAGCCCGCGTGGCCAAGCAAACTTCGTCGCCAGAAACCAGGTGACCGACGCAGCAACGGAGATACAGGCGTGATAGAACAATCCAATCGGGATGAAACCGAAAACTAGCGTGTCGTCCTCCCAAAACCAGTTGTCCTGATGCAGCACCAGAAGTAGCAGGAGGAGAATCCCAACCAAATACCGCATGTTTGTCAGCACCGTCACAGACTTTGAAAATCGAGTGAACTGACCACCTTACCAGAAAGAGCCAGTAGTGTAGTCCAAACCGACCACCTGCACTAGGTACCGTCGAGGATTCTCGATTTTTCGAGGCAGGTGGTAAGATTTGCCGTTGGCCCGGACCCGGTTTTTTTCACCACCCCCCTAAACTCCGCGCAGTTCCGCTCTTATGGTTCAGCGTTCCTGAAGGGCCTGACGATCTCCAGGAGTTCAACCGCCGGAAGCCCATTGCAATAGATCAATGCGGTACGCCCATAGCAGTTTGACTCCGGTTCCGCTTGAAAAAATCGGGCTAACTCGACACCAACTGTAATCTTCCATAAAGAAAGGAGCCTCACATTCCTGAGCACGTTGTGCTGGATCAAGATTCGTCCAAGTGGAGTCGATTGACTCGTTATTTGACTTTGAACTTCTGGCTCCAGAGCGACATTCGCCAAGCGGACAATGCCAAACTGAACGGTTAGGCCGTCGGATCTGCGTGAAAGCAGAATTTTCCGGGCGTAATGCGTCTCCGTGTTATGGACTTCGAGCACGCGGACATCAACAGGCGAAGCGTGGTGCGCCTCGATCGTTAATGTCATGTGTTGATCATGGTCCAGCAGAATCCGTTCCAACTGAGGCAGATCACCGGCCATCACTTCCTGAAATGTCCCCAATTCCTCATCAGGTCGATCGTAAAACAACTGCACCAGCGCATCGAGGTCCGGAGAACTTGAGGAGTTCATGACACCCGGTCGACCGTCGTGCTGATGGCAATTCCCAAAGTCGGCATGATGACCTCTGAAATTGATTCTGCAGGCGGTTCTAGAATCGTGTCCACCATGTAATACATCAGTCGGCGCAATTCATCGGGCTCGATTTCATCAGCCACCTCTTCCGCTCGTTGCTGATATCGATCGACCAGTTGACGAGCCTTTTCGAAGACATCCGCCTCCCGGTACAATTGGCAAACGCGTTGGAACCGCGATTCCAACGAAAGCGACGACTCATTAACAAGTTGTTCCAACTCTTCTTGCGAAGATTCTGAAAGACTCGTCAGCGCCAGGGCCCAGAGGACGGTGGGACGACCTTTCAGCACATCTCCTCCAGCGAGGAGTTTGTTGTGGTCATCACCCTCCCAGTCCTTGAGATCATTCAAAATTTGGAAGGCAATTCCCAGATGACGGGAAAACTGCCTGATGGCAGTTTCCAAACCCTCGGTACCACCGGCCAATCTTGCACCCAGGTACATCGCAGCCTCAAAGGCGGGAGCCGTCTTGAGAGCGTAGATTTTCAAGGCGTCGGCGGGTGCCAACCGTTTGTCCCGTGCATCTCGCCAGAACAGTTCGGCCCCCTGCCCTTCAGCAAGCCGCAAGTGCGACTTGGCCAAACAATCCAGCATGTCGCTTACGGCCTCGGGACCCAGCGTCGCTGCTTCCCGGCTCACCAGCCGATAGCCCAAGCCGATGAGATAGTCTCCGATGTTGATGGCCATAGACACTCCAAACTTGCGGTGCAAGGTCTCATCGCCATAACGGTAATGGTCGTCGTCCTCGATGTCATCATGGACTAACGATGCTTTATGAAATGTCTCAATAGATAACGCAGCCCGGAAAATGGAATCCGAATAACTCGCCACGTGCCCGTCGCCGGAAGCTTCCGTCCCCTTCGCTCCGGTCAAAGCATCGTAAACCGCTAACGTGATAAATGGCCGTGTATACTTGCCGCCTTTCCCCAGAAAATCATGAGCGATCGTTTCGGTCGACGTGATCGGATCCAAACTGGAAATCGATGCGCCATTCATTTCACTCAAACGTTTACTCTCTCGCAAGCGAGGCGCCAGACTGTCAAGCTTTTCCAGATCGAACATTCCATCGGCCGCGCGCATCAGATGTACATAGGTCCGCGTCTGTTGAACCGGCTTGGCTTGCGAGATTTGAATCATCTCGTTGACCCAGTCCTCGTCCACGGAAGTATTGCGACAGTCGCTCGAGAGCAAAGGGACCGCCATGCAGGGAATGCCCGCCAAAAGTATCTTATCGATAGCCTTTTCCAGTACATTCAAACAGGCGACTCCGACAATGGCGTCGACGTGCCCGCTCACAATAATTTTCAGCACGATCGGCGAGCCTTCAGCCACAAGTACTTTGTAACCCATTGCTTCGGCCTGACTGCGAAAATCAGCGATACTACAGGCGCCGCATTTCTCGCAATCCAATCCAAAATCGTCATAGTCCGCCGGACAGCCTTCGGCATGCTTCAGGCAATGCGGCAGGAGAAAAAGACGCCGTGAAGGATGAACCGTGGCCACCTGATCCCGATAAAAACATGAGGCGAGAACAACCATCGTCCAGCCCACATAGCCTTCAGATAAATCCATTCCATCCAGCAGAGACCGGACAACCACCTCCATTTCGTCTTTTGTTGGTGGTAGCGCCTTGTCCAGACCAGCGGCCACCTCACTGCACCGTGTACGGATTTGCTCGCGCAGCTCCCGGGTTTCAGGAACTATTTTGAGATGCGCCGTCTTGCGCCGGCGCGATTTGCGCTGAACTGCTTTGCTGGGCGAAGGATTTTTTTCCGTCGATTGCTGCATCGCCGATACTGGAGGCAAAGTGATTTCCCTCTCGAGGATAAGATTTCTGAAAGAATCAATTGTAAAAGGTTTTTCGGTGAAAGAACCCTAGTTTAAACTGATTATTGACAAGTGAAGGCTCATGGAGGAGTCATGGAACTCTCGCCAGCCATTGCCTGACACAGAACCGGGTCACAGGTCATCTCCCTGACTGCGCTTCCCAGTGCCGCGGCCGTAAACACCAGTGGATAAAGTCGCTCGTAATACCATAGTTTAGCGAAGTAAAAACCAATCGGCGAGGACTCTTGATGCCGATTCTCCAGAACAGCCGTAATAAGCCAATGAAGTCCTTTTTTGATAGCGGGTTGCAGCGACGGCCTTCTTCCTCCAGAAATCAAGGCCTCGACGGCCAAAGCGGTCTCTTCCACAGTACTGTTGCCGATTTGGCCGTTTTCCCTACCAGCCTTTCCCCCCCAACCACCGTCTGAGTTCTGGACGCTGGTCAACCACTCGAAGCCACGTTGGGGCGGCGGCGTTTGCAACCGCTGCAAGTCGCGGTATGCCAGCAAAACCTTGGCCGTCCCATATAACGGGTTCTCTTCCTGAGGATGATGCTGATTCCCAAACCAGAGCGGAACCCAGCACCCTTCTCGACGTTGCTCCCGCTCCAAGTAGCTCAGGCCACGGGTCAACGCGCGACTCAACCGTTTACGATGAGGGAATTGGTTCTGATGGACAGCCAACGCACGCAACACGTGCGCGGTCAAATCGCTGCCACTGCGGTCAAATGGTAACTTGCCCCACCCGCGGCAAAAGGTCGGCCAGCCACCGTCAAAGTTTTGAAGTTTCAGTAACCACTTGATTCCCGAAGCAACGGCTTCCTCGATGTTCTGTTTCATCTTGAAAACTCGTCGATCGTACTGATCATCGGCGCAAGACAAGAGACGCTTCACAGAAGACAATGCCAACAGCGCACCGGCCGTGTCGTCTGCATCGGGAACCCCGCCGCTGAGATCCGTCCAACCCCAGCCACCAGGGTCTGCAGCTGTGTATGGATGGCGAACACGGTGCTGACACGACAACAACCAGTCAACACAGGAAAAGAAAGCATCACGATCTTCCCCGCTGATAGATTCCAGTGACCTGATAGCAGGCAAAGCATTCATCGCCAGGGTCGTGTTCCAAGCGGCAAGATTCGTGTCGATGGGCCAACTACCGTCGGGCCGAACCGAGTCGACAAGGAATCGCAATCCATGTTGCACAACCGGATGTGCAAGTCTGCCTGTTGAAATCAAACTCATCGTCACAAAACTCGTCAAAGGAACTGCTTCCAGATAACCACCACTTGTGGGCTGTGCCTGTTCCAGAACCGACAAACTACGCTGGATGGCTGCCCGACGTACCCAACGGAGTCCGGGGTTGCGCGGAGCGAGGTGATGAAATCGCGCCTGACCTACGGCCACCAGAGCCGGAATCGCATAACTGACAACGGGCAATCCAAAAAAGCGGTACCAGGAATGCGGAAAGCAAGCCAACTCGAAGGGTAACGCTGAAACTTGATCCCAATTCACCATTTCGGCGAGGGCACAATTGGTGAGTATGGGCACAGCAAACGTCTTGTCTTGTCCATAACGGGACAACAATCCTGACACGCCGCCTTGTTCCTCCATATAACGCTCCGCCCGTTCGAGCGCACCATTCTCAAGCCCCGACCGCCCAGCAAGCTTCAAAGCAGCCACACAAAGCATCGTCGTAGCAATGTTGGAAAAACTCTTGTCGGTGTCTCCCCATCCACCATCCTTATTTTGTGCCTGCAGTAACCAGCGGACGCCATTGTCACTCAATGAATCAAAGTTCGAATCAGAAGACGCAACCTGCTCGAGCTCGCGTTGAGCCAAACACAGCGCACTGACCGCCGTCGCGGTGGACAGCGCAGAACTTGACAGCTCACCCACCCAATGACCCTGAGCATTGCGCTGCGCAAGTAAATCGCGGCAAATAGTCTGATAGGCCTGTTGAAGACGTTCCGGATTGATCATGGATTGTGGTACTGGTGACAGTCAGACGGCAAAAGGGAGATTTTTGTCAGTAGAAATCCGTATCAAGTGGCCAGTTTGCCTCGCATTACTTAATTTGACAGCCTCGCCTCACTCACCCCAAGGAGCTCTTCACATGCTAGAATGGAACCTTCATTTTACACATGACTCTCGGGGAAAAAACACTGTGTATTTGCGGCTTGCCAAACGTGTTCTACTGGAAACCGACAAGCGTCTGCTCTGGAAATTCGCCTGGAACATGGGGCTGAAAGGCTTGCATTCAGTTTATCAGCACCGCCGTCGGCTGAAACATGGCGAGTTCTTTCCTCCATTTCTTTACATCTCGATCATCAATAGCTGTAATTTGCGCTGCCAGGGCTGCTGGGTCGACGTCGCCGAAAAACAACACAAGATCGATCTGCCGGCCATCGACCGGGTGATCAACGAGGCTAAAGAAGTTGGAAATTCATTTTTTGGGATCCTCGGAGGTGAACCTTTCATGCACTCCGAGATTCTCGATATTTTTGACCATCACCCGGACTGCTACTTCCAGGTTTTTACCAATGGGCACTTCATTACCGACGAGATGGCGCGAGACTTACGAAAACTCGGTAACGTCACTCCCCTCGTGAGCATCGAAGGAGACGAAGTCGTCAGTGACCAACGCCGTGGCGGACCAGGTGGCGTCTACAGCCAGTCGATGGAAGGTACTCAGAACTGCTTGAAGCATCGATTGCTGACCGGTGTGTGTACCAGTCTCTGCCAGACCAACTACGATCTCCTGAGTGAAGAGTGGCTGGATCGTTTGATCGAGATGGGGGTCTTCTACGCCTGGTTTCACGTTTATCGGGTCGTCGGACCAGACCCCAACGCGCAACTGGCATTGACCCCGGAACAACAACTCAAAGCACGACAATTTGTTGTCGAGATGCGAGCCAAGAAGCCGATTGCCATCATCGACGCTTATTACGACGGAGACGGCCAAGCACTGTGCCCCGCAGCGACAGGTTTTACTCACCATATCAGTCCCTACGGCGACATCGAACCATGCCCGGTGATTCAATTTGCAACCGAAACGATTCACGACCCACGCTCTCTTCGGGAAACGTTTAACGAGTCAGCCTTTTTACGCGATTTTCGTCAGATGGCTGCAGAAAACACGCGTGGCTGCGTCGTGTTGGAACGTCCTGACCTGTTACTCGAATTGGCCGAACGACATGGGGCCCGTGATACGACGATGCGAGGCCAAGCGGTGGCGGAACTGCAGGCCCTCTCGTCTCGTCCTTCTCAATACAACCCCGGACACGAAATTCCTGAAAAAAGCTGGGCTTACTGGTTACTCAAAAAGTACTGCTTCAACGATTTCGGGGCCTACTCAAAACACTTTCAACCCGGCAACTGGCGCAACCCTAGTAGCAACCAACAGTTTACCGAGAAGTCTAACTTGTAAGCCTGTAGCGAGAAAACAAAGGCTGTCTTCCATGACTTTTCCCTCTTCGCAATTCTGCGCTGCTCACAAGTTGGCAAAATGATCTGGAAGCACTGGCAATCTCATCAGCAGTCCGCCAAACCATATTTCAAAACAAGATGGCCATCTTGCTGCTGGTTCAATTCTTTCAGCTACAGCAACACGGCACGACGGTGAAGCGTGAAATTCTGGCAGGAATGACCACCTTCCTGACCATGGCCTACATCCTTCCCGTGCAGCCGGCGATGCTGTCGCAGGATTTTGCGGGCAACCCCACAGGACTTCCTGCCGATGCCGTGCTACTGGCAACGTGCCTGGCCGCAGCCGGGGCAACTTTGTGGGACTCTACGCCCGGTATCCCATTGCCCTGGCTCCGGGCATGGGACAGAACGTGCTTTTCGTTTCCGTCATCATGGCCTTAACAGCTACCGGCCGGACCAATGCGTGGCGGACGGCTCTGGGCATCGTGTTCGTATCCGGCGTGGCATTTGTCGTACTGTCCCTATTGGGAATTCGCACCATGATTCTCGGTGCTCTGAGTGTCAGCCTGCGTAACAGCATTGCGGTGGGCATTGGTCTGTTGATCGCCGTGATTAGATTGAAGAACAGTGGGATCATCGTCGATCATCCGGCAACTTTACTCCAACTCAACCAAGCGGGACCTCGTACCATTGATTGGGCCGTCTTTTGGTTCGGATTTCTCGTCACTGCGACATTGCTGGTCCGTGCGGTGCCAGGAGCGATCCTGTGGGGCATCTTGTACGCAACAGCTTGGCTGCGGTCGTCGGGAAACTGCAGATACCTGCCGCCTTCGTAAGCCTGCCACAGGAAAACATTTTTTAAATGGACCTGGTGGGGGCTTTGTCGATCGAGTGCCTGCCGTTTGTTTTGTTGTTTCTGTACATGGACATCTTCGACACAATGGGCACCTTGATCGGTGTGACCCAACAAGGCAAACTTGAACGGGCTCGCGAGGCGATGCTGGCGGACGCCGTCGGTACCGTTGGTGGTGCCTGCTTGAGCACCAGCACCGCCACCAGTTACATCGAAAGTGCAGCGGGAGTTCAGTTGGGCGGTCTGACCGCAGTCACCGTTGCAACTCTTTTTCTGTTGCCGTTACCACTAACCCCCGTGATTTCGATGGTGGGTGGTTATGCTCCCATCACGGGCCCCGCCCTGGTGTTGGTCGGTGCGATGCTGGCCGGGAACGTCACGAAGGTCCGCTGGTCGGATGCGAGCGAGGCGATCCCGGCCTTTTTGCTCATGCTCGGAATCCCTTTGACCTTTTCTATTGCCGACGGAATTGCTTTAGGGCTGATCGCATATCCCGCCGTCAAGCTTCTCGGTGGCAAGCCGGGCGAAGTTCACTGGCTGATGTACCTGCTGGCCCCGATTCTGGTGGCTTATTTTGTGGCTCGATCGTGGGTGGGATAGGTGAGCTGCGGTCAGACTTGGAGTGCCAATCGGCCCGCTGCCCGTGTCATCCGACCGACTCCAGGGCCCCGTCAAGCACACTTGAACATGCGTCGAAAAACCCGGCTTGCTCCGCGCAGCGGGGAAAACGGGAGAATGCCCGTTTGAACCACCTTGATACGGTGGCTCTCACTTACCCGTGCCAGGGGTGTGTCTCCAAGAAGACTTGTGCAAAATATAAAACAGTGGAAGCGGATATTACCTTTTGATTGCGGCCGAAGGCCGCATCGACGATCTCCCCGAAAACTAATTCCAAGGACCAATGATCATGACCAGTCGAGCGGCGACAGAATACCGATATGAAAAACTTACTTGGCCGGAAATCAACGAAGCGATTGAAATGCAAAAGGTGTGCATTGTGCCCTGCGGAGCGGTGGAGCAACATGGAGAACACCTGCCACTAGACGTCGACTTGGTGTGCCCGACAAGAATTGCACGGGGAGTGGGCGAGCAGATTCCGGACAAAGTGCTTGTGTTACCGATTTTGGCCTACGGTTACACCGGCCATGTGATGGATTTTCCCGGTACCATCAATACACATTACGAGACATTCATCCGACAGGTTCTGGATGTGACCAAGTCGCTCGTCTTTCATGGATTTAAGAAAATCATCTTGCTCAACGGCCATGGATCGAACATGCCCAACCTGGACCTGGCCGCACGTCGAACCAATCTGGAAACCGATGGCGAATGCATTCTCATTGCATGGTGGCACCTGTTGGATACCGACAAAGACTTCCTGCCGAATTGGCGCGAAGGAACCTATCCGGGCAGTTGCGCACACGCCTGCGAGTTGGAAACGTCAATGTACCTCTACCTCGATGAAGAAGGCGTCCGTAAGGACAAGGTCAAGAACAACATCAGTTCCCTGAACGATGGGAATCCCTACATCTGGGGCGATCTCTTGGCGAAAGGGCCGGCAGCGTTAACTTCCTGGACCAGCAGTTACTCCAAAATGGGCGTCATTGGCGAACCGGAACAAGCATCCAAAGAAAAAGGCGAACAGGCTTATCACGAAGCGGTGAAGCACTTGCGCGGCCTGGTCGATTTTTTCCGCGACCGACCTCTGGATCAACGTCAGCGTCATCAGGCAAAACCAACGACCATGCCCATACCCTGGGGACAACGAGACCTGCAGGATTGATCCAACGGTACTGGCGAAACACATCGGACCCGGCCCGATACAACCAGCTGAAAGGATGCGAAGGGGAAGAAACTTGCGGCACTGTCCATCGAGTGGCTCTGGAAAATTCGGAGCGTGTCGCGTGATGTTTTCAACGCGAAAAACACGATTCCGGCTGCCTTGAAAACACGGGCCGCAGAGCAAAACTAAAGATCCATGGCGTCGACTTCGTCCATGAGGTCGTCGAGCACGTCCTGGGCTCGTTGCTGGGTCCCTGCCCGCCGCTTGGGAATTCCGGTGGACCTACCGACCACGTCACGACCTGCCAACTCCAGCTGTTCATCTCGCTCACGTACCGCAGCATCTAACGGATTTTCGTCCGGCTTTCCAAACAGCTTCGAAAGGTCGATCTTGAGTCCACCGATCGCTTCGGCGTTGCCGGCGATGGCCGGTGTCCGATGTTGAGGAAAAATGATCGCATTTTCTGGACAGACTCGACTGCAGGCAGGACAACCTTTCCGACAGTTGTCGGGTTGTTCAACGAGTATCGTCTCCACGTTGTCGACGCCGTACACGCCAAACAAACAAAAATCAATGCACTCCATACAGTTGGTGCAGCGACTGTAGTCGATCACAGGGTACCAGCGTCTGGACGGCTGTTCTTCAATCCGCGTCGGCTCGCCATCCGCCCCGATCCCGGATCGGTTAGTTGCCTCTTTGGACTCGTTCAATGCAGCACCAGGACTGAGGTACTTCTGCATGTGTTCCGGCTTGGGGGCACCCTGAATCCAGTCGGTGAGTTCCACGACTGAGGATTGAGATTCCTGGGCAATCCGTCGCACTTCTTCAACGTATGCTTCCGCTGTCGAACGTACCCGCAGGTCGATGCAGTAGATCCGACGATCCGGCAACTGGCGCGTATCGATCACTCGCTGCTTGGCTTCCACCTCGTCGAGTTCCTGGTCTTCCTCTTCATCTTCCGCTTCATCTTCCGCTTCCAGCAAGGTAGTACCCTCATGCCCAAATACTCCATGCCGATCCAGGGTCCAACGGATGGCACGAGGAAAGAGCCACCCAAGTACAACCATGTCATCCGTCACACCCTGCAAACAGAGAACACCCGTACCCTCCGAGTCAAGGTCGTAAAGATGGGGTATGATCGTCACGTCAACCCCGGGCTCGCCTAGCAATTGAGCTACAATCTCCTCCTCCATGCCAACCTTGGCTGGATTCTGGCTTGGACCTTGCGAGATGACAACCGTAAGACGTGGAGCCATGAAATTGGGTGCTGCTGGAGGACCTGTCACTCCCTCAATGAAGTTGCCCTTTAATTGTTCTCTGGGCGACTTCCCACACTTCGACCAAGTATTCAATATACTCCTGCGGGGCATCAAATACATCCCCTCGGCCATTTATTTCGAACAGCCATCCCCGTTCGTAACCGTCGACATTGATCAGCGCCGGGTCCGAAAGCAGAGCTTCGTTGAAACAGGTGAGGTGTCCCTCCATCGGGCTGAATAAGTCACTTTCTGCCTTGCTGCTTTCGATCGACCCGATGAGCTGGCGATCCACCACCCTTGTCTCCGCATCCACGGTCCAATCTAAGAAGTAAACATCCTGTAAGAGCCGAATGGCATAGGCCGTAAATCCAAAGCGATAGATCCCACCCTGCTGTCGGGCCCACATGTGATTCTTGGCGTATTGACGATCGGTGGGAAAGTGGACTTCGAACTCACCCATCATGAAAACCAGTTCACCACTCATGTATAACGCACCTCTTGGTGCTGAGGCTCAAAGAAAGCGGGCAGTAGTGAATCCACCTGCAACAGCCCTTGTCGCGTCAGTTCGATCTGATCCTTGCCGACCGTCAGCATTTTAGCCTCAGCATGCAACTGCCAAACAGGGCTCCACTGTTGAAGAATGTCGACGCCGAACTTCTTTTCAAAATAAGTGCAATCGAGAACTCCTTTTTTCAATTGTAAAGTCATTTCTCGAATCAACAGTTGCATCGATGTCGGTTTCAATCCACGTCCCAGCGGAAGCCTTCCTTCTTCCAAGGGCAGCAAGTACTCATCCCAACCTGACAAATTCTGGTAGTGCACGCCGGAAATATGTCCAAAACTGGCGATGCCGGTTGCCAGAAGATCGCTACCTTGCCACAAATTGTCCCGGTAACTGAAATTCACTTTGGAAGAATCCTTCACCAACGTGTAGGCACTGCTTACAGCGTATCCTGCCGAGATCAATTCGTCGAACGCGTAATTGACCCAATCCCTCTTGGTAGACCAGTCGGCGACAGGCGACTCGTTATTTTCGGCGAGCATCTGTTTGGAATACACAGTATTAAAAGGCAGTTCCATCTGGTAAATCGTCACGCTATCTGGCGCCAAGCGAATTGTCTGTTGCACACAATCGCGCCAGTTCGACCAGTTTTCTCCAACCATTCCACTGATCAAGTCAATGTTCGCATTCGGAAAACCGGCCCCTACGATCCATTCCCACGCACGCTCGATTTCCGCCGACAAATGAGCTCGACCGTTCTCTTGCAAAATCTGGTCGTTGAAATTCTCAATACCCAAGCTCATCCGCGTGACCCCCAGTTCGGCCAGCGTGCGAACTTTGACTTCCGAGAGAGTCCCCGGTTCACACTCGAAGGTGACCTCTTCCGCTTGATCCCAACTGATATTGTTTCGCAAGCGATCGACCAGCGAAATCAGTTGACGGGGACCGAGGTAGGAAGGCGTACCACCGCCAAAATAGACAAATCGAAACGGCCGGCCCCCCATGGCAGGGAGCTGACTGACCAGTTCGATTTCTCGACTGAGACCCGCAATGTAGCGTTCAATGTCACTTGCCTTGTTGTCGGTGAAAACTTTGAAGTAACAGAACTTACAGCGTTTGCGACAAAACGGAATATGGAGGTACAAACCGAGAGGGACCTCGCGTGGAGACGTCTGCATGGCAGCGACGACGTCGCCCAACCCTTCTTTGGTCCACTGTGAGAAAGGCGGGTAATTCGAGATGAAATAACTGCCAACTTCAGTTTTTGTCGAGTCCGGGGACATGGAGGCGTGCCGTTCGCTACTCGTGCCCAGTTGGCAACGGTGGTCCGTAGTCGAGAGTCCGCAATCTGTTTTGTGAATCCTTGAAGAGTTGTCCAATCGGAGGCAGGAGCATTTCAAAAACTATTCAGCATCATCGGTACTACGCGATGTCTGCGACTGCACCTGAATTCCCGAGACTATCGATTATAGACTACAAACTCGAAACCACAGACCATAGACTCTGCAATTTGCCTTGCAGAATCCAGGAGTTCTACGGCCATTCCTTGTTCTAGCCCAGACAAAACACGATTCCTTCGTCGTTGGCGATCACAACACGACCATCGGCAATTGCAGGGGAGGCCACAATCGATCCTCCTGCCTCAAATTGCCAATCTGACTTCCCTGTTTCCAAATGAATCGCGTAGAGTCTCCCATCCGAAGAACCCACAAAAACGCGTTTCTCGACAATCACCGGAGATGAATCGACACTTTGCTGTGTCGGAAACACCCATTGAGTTTCGCCGGTGCGAGGATCCAAGGCGTAAACGCGGCGGCTGCGACTTCCTACAATCACGAGACTTTGATTCACTGCCGCCGAACTCCGATAGGATTGCTGCCCGTCGGAATCCCGGTAAGTCCACACAACTTCTCCCTTCTTCCAGTCCACACAGTAAAATGTTCCGCCATGCGTTCCGAAGTACGCAAAATCACCGCAGACTGCGGGTGTCGTACCACTGGGACTGTCGATTCCAACTGCAGATTCGTGGACTCCGTGGTCCAGGTCCACCAAGTGCAACTTCGAATCACATCCCACCAGGAAAGCTCGATTTTCGACAACCGTCGGAGCACAACGGATTTGGTCTTCGATTGCATATTTCCAGACCAGCGTGCCTAATGCGGCGTCCAGACAATAGAGCGTCGCATCCTGTGAACCCACAAGAACATTTCCCTGATAGAAATTAGCGCTCGAATTGATTTCGGCCCCTGCCTGAAAACTCCACTTCAGTTTGCCACTGAATGCTTCAAGACAATAGAAACGTCCATCCATGTCGCCAATGTAAACCTGACCACCTTGCACGGCGGCTGAGGCAGTGAAACCTGCCTGGTCCTCCGTTTTAAATTTCCAAAGATTCTGGCCGTCGGACAACTGAAATGCGTAGAAAGTGCCGTCCAAATCTCCCATATAAACGACACCGTCCACAATGGCAGCCGTCGATTCAAAAGCCCCCCCTTCGACCGCAAACGTCCAAAGCAACTCCGGTGATTCGGGCACGCTGCCTTGTGATACGCCCGACGAGTTCGTGTCGCCCCGGAACAAAGGCCAGTCACTGCGCACAACTCTTGCTGAGTTCGTATTTGCCTCTTCGGGAACAGTCGCATTCTTACCTGCGTCAATCTCTGAAGACACATTGCAGCCGGCAACCACCAGCAACAGCAGGAACGGGAGGGTAGAATTCGAAGAGAGCATCGTTCAACGTTCCCTACTTGCGACTTTTTCTACATGGCCTGACGATAGAGTTCGAGAAGCGAAACATGGTCAACCGTACGAGGGTTGAATTGAGCAGTCCACTGTTCGGCCGCATTGGAAGCCAGATCTGACAAGACCTGCTCCTTGACTCCGCATCCAGGCCAGCCTTGCACATCAAGTCGGCCACGAAACGGGCGAGACCTTCAGCACCCTCTTGCGAGTCTGGTGTTGAGGGATTGCACCTGTCCCCGGCGAGCAAATCGCGATACATGTCGTTGTGCTCCACTCCGTTAAAGCGTATCACATGAGGCAGCATAAGCCCAACGGCCCTTCCATGCGTCAGGCCAAACTTTGCGGTCAGGGGATTGGACAAGGCGTGCGCCGCTCCCAGCATCGAGTTCTCTATCGCCAGGCCGGCGAAACAGGCGCCCAACTGCATCCCCGCTCGCGCCTCGACATCTTGAGGGTCTTCCAAAACACGCACTAGATTCTGACTGATCAACTGCCACGCTTCGCGGCTGAAGACCAGCGAAATCGGATTGCGACGCTTCGAAACGTACGATTCCAAAGCATGAGCCATCGCATCGATGCCCGTCGCCGCGCTCACTGGGGCCGGCTGAGTGAGCGTCAACTCCGGATCAAGCATCGCAATGCGAAAAGCAGCCTTTTTGTCACCACAAGCCATCTTGGCATGCGTCCGGGCATCGGAAATCAAGGCGTAGGACTGCGTCTCGCTGCCTGTGCCAGCCGTTGTAGGGAGAGCAATCATCGGCAGCATTTCTTGAGTGGCCTTGCCCTCGCCCCAATAGTCTTGCATCCGGCCGCCATTGGTACAGAGAAAATTGATACCCTTGGCGCAATCCATCGAACTGCCACCACCCAGTCCGACGATCAAGTCCGGTTGAAATTGCTTCGCCAGTTGAGTCCCGGCCTCAACGTCCGCCGTCGTCGGATTTTCGTGCACGTCTGAGAAGATTGCGACTTCACATCCTGCCTCCTTCAGGACCTCCTGACCGCGCTGCGTATGACCTGCGGCAATGATTCCAGGATCGCTGGAGATGAGGACTCGCTGGCAACCGAGTTGTCGCACCTGTTCACCTAACTCGGCAACACAACCTGGACCAAACACAATGCGCGTTCGAGACTCGTATTGAAAGGGAGCCAAGGAACGAATGGGACATACAGAAGTTGCACCTGAACGGCTCATACTCTCGTCACTTCTTTCAGTGAATCCATTCGGTCCTCCGTGACCTGATAGGCACGGGACCGGAAAAGAAAATCAATGATGTTGCCTTCGTGCGGTTGCAGCCAGTTGAGTTTACTCGTAGGAATCGGACCGATGTTCAGGCGGTCAATATGCGTGGCATTCGTCAGGTCTTCGATGAGCTGTTTATTGTCCGTGATACCGCTGCAAACCAGAGTCGGGCCAATCTCGTCCAGCATCTGGTCCTGCGGACATTCGACCACCGTAGAAAACGGAAACATGTATTCTTTTTTGGCAGTCTCGACTTCAGGTGACGAGCAGTGGATAACCATCGGACGGAGATACGCACACCGCTCCTGCTCGACCAATCGAGGTCCATAGGAAGCTGTCATGTCGGTCGCTCCTGACTGGTTCAGGTCAGCTTCAATCATACCCCAAATCGCCTGTGCCATGCCGGAAACGGTAAAGGCAGCTAACCCGGCTTCCGGGTCCGTGGGAGGTTTGGCCTCGATGGGGCCTATACGTTCGGCAATCGCTTGCGCAATTTCACGTGTGTGTCGCGACGCCCAGATGCCAGAGCAATTGATACACCCGCGACCGCTGTTGATGTAAATACTTTCGACCATGAGGTCGAGATACTGCTCCCACTGGTCCACGACGTCGTCTCCCAGCAGAATTTTGGAGAATCCCGGACCATGAGCTTGAACGCGAGGGTTACCACGGTACTGTTCAACCGTGGACGTACCGCCGAAGATCATCGCCCGCTGCGAAGCCGACAGCACAGCAGCACCCGCTTCCGCTCCACCAGGGTACAACGAAAAAACTTCGGGCGGAATTCCAGCCTCCACAAATGCTGCCATCATTCGATAAGGTGTCCACGGTTCTTGCGGACCGGGCTTGAGCACCAGACCAAGCTGCAGTGGGATCACTGGCAGCCAGAGGGTGTGAACGCCCGGAGAATTTGACGGCAAGACCGCACTTAAGGCAGACGCCTGCGCTTGGTAGCTCAGCACCACGCCCCGACTTTCCATGCCCCAGCCACGCGTCAGGATTTCAAGATTTAAGCCGCGCGTCAGGCAATCGAGAATCTGTTCCATGTTTTTAAGGACGAACGAGTTCTTTGCCATGTTAGCCTTGCACATGTGTTCCGGAAGGCCGGTACTGGCGGATTGCTGATAAGCAAACTCGTCCGGAGTCTGGTGGCCGTCACCAATGGGTAGAGTGCCCTTTTCGTAGTGATCGGCAGCCTGTTTCAACCGCTCAATGATCTCCCGACACGGTATCTGGCGGAGGATATCACGCGCCTTGCCAGCTTGGCGCATATCGCGTGCAATGATACCACCGTTGGCCTGACTGACTTTGGCGATCGGCTCGCCAGTGACAAAGTGCAGCACTTCGTCAATTTCTAGTGACTCGTAGGGTTTTCCCCAACGAACTGCAGGAATGTTAAGCACAGGCGTCTCCTGCTAAATGGAATTAGAAAGGATCCGAGGAAAGGACATCAATAAACTCCCACGGTCGTTTGAGCAGCAATACGGCTGAAAGGGCGGACTCCGCTAATCCCGTCCCAAGGATATTTTTCGAACGGCTTTTCCCGTTCGCCCTCGTCTCGCTCGAGAAAACCGGGCACAAAAAACTCGCGTGTCAGCGTTGTCAGTTTGGCGCGACCCGTTTCACCATAGCCTACCACCGTCTGCGGATCATCCGGATCGACAAGTTCGACCACCGCCCGCGGTTGAGGAGCATAGTAAGTTATCTTGTAATCCTCGTCGGCAGTAACCGGTTTGCTACACGCCAGCCCCATCAACGTGTTCCCATAAGTGGGAGTCATGTAAATCCCGCTCTCTTCCGGTGGTCCTCCGAAGAATTCCTCAATGCAAAACCGAGTCCATTGCGGAGTGAATTCGGTACCCCCGGAGAAGATTCCGGTGATGCCAGTTTCTGGAAATGTCTTACCCTGTTCTTCCAAAGCGTTACAAAGCGACTCCAAAAGCTTCGGAGTTGCAAACATGCACTTGATATCATGGCCGGCAGAAAAAACCGTCAACGCCTGATCGATACAATGCTGTTTATATGCTTCCAGATGGTCCATCCATCCTTTTTTGATCAATTTGACGACCCAGCGCGGATCGAGATCAATACAAAAGCAGGTGCCCCCGCGATACTGACAGAGATGTTCCACCGCCAGTCGCAGACGTCGTGGCCCCGACGGGCCGAGCATCAGCCAGTTCGCTCCCAAGGGGAAATACTGCTCGGGCAACGTGTCACTGAACATTTCGTAGTCCGTGCGAAAATCATCGATGACCATGCGACTTTTTGGAATACCCGTCGTACCTCCCGTCTCAAAAACATAGACCGGCTTGCCTGCGAGACCCTGGGGAACCCAGCGAGTCATCGGACCACCTCGCAAACATTCGTCCTCAAAAAGCGGAAACTTTTTAAGGTCGTCGAAGACGCGAATCTCC
>JYMV01014054.1_pt1 | contig 28574 bp, 25 predicted proteins | sample 338911 | NCBI WGS metagenome assembly JYMV01 (sample SAMN03354496, study PRJNA234377) | hydrothermal vent metagenome | biome: Deep sea; feature: Hydrothermal plumes at the Eastern Lau Spreading Center, Western Pacific Ocean; material: Seawater | place: Tonga | collected 2009 | depth 2000 m m
ATTAAAGAACCCTATTTCAATAGGGTTTTAGTAAAATACGGTTATTGTTGTTCAATAAATACGCAATATTATAGTTTTATATAAAATTAAGAGAAAAGCACTGTTTTTCACTAAAAAACACCAATAATTGACTTTTTTTAACAAATATTCAACTTTTTTATACTTTTTTACTTATTTTTTCGCATTTAATTGACATTATTTAACTAATTTGCTGAATTTTTATCAAAAAATAAGCTTTTCTCATTATAAATGAAGGTTTTAAGGTTAAATACTAGCATTTAACTTTAATATATTAACTTGAGTTTATGTTGGCTTGACAGGTAACAAGCAATACTTTATATTTTCTTCATACTCAAGTCGGCAGGCAGTGAGCAAAAAAAGGTGTGTGCCTAGTAAACGATTTTTAGTAACTTAAATACGGAACAGTTTGTGCGTGACTTGGGAAAACACAATCTAAAGGTTGCATCTACTTTTTATACTAAAGATGGCACGGCCTTTAAATCCTATGGTGATCAACCCTCTCCTTTGATTTTTATTCATGGCGTTGGCATGAGGGGAGATGTGTGGTCTCCACAGGTTGAATATTTTTCTAACGATTATCAAGTTATAACGTATGACTTTCTTGGTCATGGTGAAAGCCATCTGCCCCCAGAAGAACCCGTACTTGATGATTACGTAGAACAGCTTAACAACCTTCTCAAGCACCTTAATCTTTCTTTAATTTCTTTAGTGGGACATTCTATGGGGGCACTTATCAGTGTTGCCTTTGCACTCAAGTACCCTGACAAAGTTAAAGCTCTTGTGCCAATAAATATTGCATTCAATCGCAGTGAGGAGGCTCAAAAAGGAGTTTTAAATAGAGCCAATCAAATCTTACAAACCAACAAGATACTTAATATTGAGCAAACATTAGAACGCTGGTTTAAAAACAAAACAAGCGCAGATGACTTAAAAAAAATAGACAAAATTCGTAACTGGCTAGCGAATACATCACCACAAGGTTATGGTAGGGCTTATAGGCTGTTTGCCTTATCTGACAAAGTTTTTCTAAATAAGCTATCCCGGTTAAGACCTCCTGTACTATACTTAACGGGAGACGAGGATCCAAATTCTACTCCCGCCATGTCTCAACAAATGGCAGAAGAAACGCCCAATGGTTCCAGCAACTCTCTTACTAGTGAGGCACATATGATGTCCTATATTGCAGCTAATAAAGTTAACCCAATCATTGAACAATTTTTTATGGAAGCCACAAAAGAAAAGCCTGATGAATAAGGAAGAGATGCGCAACTTCCGACAAGCGCTTGGTTCATTTCCAACTGGAGTTACTGTGGTCACAACTCTAGATAAAGACTCTAAACCGATAGGCTTTACTGCGAATTCTTTTACTTCTGTTTCGCTTGAGCCACACTTAATCTTAATATGCATTGACAAGGCTTCTTTCAATATAGAAGCCTTTTCCAAGGGTAATCATTTCGCAGTCAGCATTCTCTCAGAAAGCCAACACCAGATTTCTAATACTTTTGCTCTCCCTGCAACAGATCGATTTGACCAGATTAACTGGGAGCCCAAAATCACTGGCAGCCCAATAATAAATGAATCCGTTGCTTGGTTTGACTGCATAAAGGATAGTTTTATAGACGCCGGTGACCACTTTATTCTTATTGGCCAAGTTCAGGCGTTCGATAGTTCAACAAACACACCATTGGTTTATTTACATGGAAATTATGTGAACTTAAGCCTTGAAAAGAAAATGCTATTAGCCATGGAAAATGAAGACACTAAAATACTTGTTGGTGCACTAATTGAATGGCGCAAAAAGATATTCTTGCTTAAGGATGAATCAGACGGTGTTCTTAATTTTCCATCAGCGACAAGACTTGGCTCTGTTGACGACGATAACAGTCTTCTTGGAAAACTACAAAAACTACAAATTTCAATCACTGAGCATTACCTTTTCTCAGTTTTTGAAAACAGTGATGATAAAACTAGCCTCATATATTACCGTGCCCAAGTTGAAGACGGATCTTCTGTCACTGCTGGTCAATTTTATGAGTTTGATACGATTCCCTTTGAACGTCTCGCAGACGAAGCGAGTAGAATAATGCTTAAACGCTATATTGTGGAGAGAGAATTAAACGCTTTTGGTATATTTGTTGGCAAAGAAAGTGAAGGTAAAGTCGAGGCAATTACAAAAACAAACAATAATTTATAGGATCTGAAATGGATTTTTCTTTTTTTGCACATATGGAACGTATTGACAAGAGTCAATCTCAAACACGCCTTTATGAAGAATTTATCGAACTCTGCATGATAGCAGAAAAGGGCGGTTTTAGCACCATATGGAATGGCGAACATCACGGCATGAACTTCACTATTGCTCCTAACCCTTTCACTAATTTGGTTGATTTATCTCACCGTACAAAAAGTATAAAACTTGGAACAGCGACCATTGTTGCACCATTCTGGCATCCAATCAAGTTAGCTGAAGAAACTGCAATGGCTGATATCATTACTAAAGGTCGTCTACAGCTTGGCTTGGCTAGGGGTGCATACTCCTTTGAATACGATAGGTTGGCTGACGGGATAGATCCTTTTGATGCTGGTAGCGCACTTCGAGAAATAGTGCCTGCTATTAAAGCAATTTGGAAGGGCGACTATGCACATGATGGCGAGCACTGGTCTTTTCCAAAAACAACTAGCTCTCCTAAGCCATATCAAGACCCACACCCACCAATCTGGATTGCGGCAAGAGGTCAAAATTCCCATGATTTTGCGTTAGCAAATGATTGTAATGTTCAAGTAACGCCGCTATGGCTAGGTGACGAAGAGGTTGGCTCTTTGATGGAACGTTTTAACAATGCTTGTGAATCGCACCCTAAAAAACCAAGGCCCAAAATAATGGTACTTCGCCACACTTTTGTGGCTGAAACAGAAGCAGAATTGGTTCAAGGTGCAAAAGATATTTCCCGGTTCTATTGTTACTTCGGCGCTTGGTTCAAGAACGAAAGACCCGTTGAACAAGGACTTATTAATAAAATTAGTGAAGAAGAAATGTCAAAAATTGAGATGTATTCGCCTGAAAATATGCGTAAAAATAGTATTATTGGATCACCTGAGGAAGTTATTGAGCGAATCAAACTCTGTGAAAAACTTGGCTATGATGAATACAGCTATTGGGTTGATAGTAGCATGAGCTTCGATAAGAAAAAGAAATCAATAGAACTCTTTATTAATAAAGTAATGCCTGCATTTACTTAAAAAAGGAAACCGAATGGAACAATTTCAACACTACATTAACGGTAAATTTAGTAGTGGAGTAGATTACTTCGAAACATTTAACCCAGCCAACGGAAAACCTTGGGCAACCTTTCCTGCAGCCAACGAGGAAGAGTCAAATATGGCTATTGAATCTGCATATGATGCTCTATACAAAGGCCCATGGGCAGAATACACCGCAACTGAACGAGGAAAGCTGTTGCACAAATTAGGCGACTTAATTTTAGAACATGCAACTGAACTTGGTGACCTTGAAACAAGAGACAGCGGCAAGTTAGCTGTTGAAACTCGCGCTCTATCAAAATATGTAGCTGATTACTACTATTATTATGCTGGACTTGCGGACAAAATTCAGGGCGAAGTCCTGCCTATTGATAAACCAAACATGAGAGTCTTTACAACCCGCGAACCGATTGGCGTTGTAGTGGCTATTGTGCCATGGAATGCTCAGCTATTCCTATCGGCAACTAAAATTGCCCCCGCTTTGGCGGCCGGTAATACGGTCGTCGTAAAAGCATCTGAACAGGCACCTGCTGCTCTATTTAAATTGGCTGAATTGGTTGATAAGGCAGGCTTTCCACCTGGCGTTATTAATATCCTAACTGGATTTGGAGAACCATGCGGACGCGTTATTACCTCTCATGCTAAGGTCGCGAGAGTGGCGTTTACAGGAGGCAGTGAAGTTGCAAAACACATCGTTAGAAATACTGCAGAGAATTTTGCTCATGTAAGCCTAGAACTTGGTGGTAAGTCTCCCATGCTGATCTTCGATGATTGCAACATTGAGGGTGCGGTAAATGGCATTATTGCAGGCAATTTTGGCGCCTCTGGGCAAAGCTGTGTAGCTGGATCACGCGTGTTTATTCAAAAATCTATTCATAGTAAAGTACTTAGAAAGATTAAGGAACGCGCCAAAGCCATAATTGTTGGTGACCCGTTGGACAAAAAAACTCAAGTTGGCCCTCTTGCAACAACACACCAAGTTGAACGTGCTTACAATGTAATTACTAAATCTATTAAACAAGGCGCCAAGCTGGTTTTTGGCGGTAAACGTCCTGATTATTTATCAGAAGGTTGGTACTTTGAGCCAACCTTGCTTGATTGTCCAAACCAAGCTATTGACTGTGTCTCAACGGAGCTTTTTGCCCCCGTTATTAGTGCCATTACTTTCGACACCGAGGAGGAGGCAATAGAAATGGCCAATGACTCCGATTTTGGACTTGGTGCGGGTGTGTTTACTGAAAACCTTGCTAGGGCACATCGCGTTAGTCAAAAGATACACTCTGGGATTGTTTGGGTAAATACTTATAGAGCTATTTCCCCTATCTCACCTTTTGGTGGATTCAAACAAAGTGGTGGAAGTCGCGAAGCCGGTATGGATGCTATTCATGAATACACAAGAACTAAAACAACATGGATTAACACCTCCCCAGAACCTATGAATAACCCCTTTGTTATTAGATAATTGGATATTTTATGTAAACCCTATATTATGGAGAAAGAAGATGGACAAAAAATTATTTGAACTAGGCCTTTCTAAGCGGAAGGCAACCTTGGGTAGTGATTATGTCGAAAAAAACTTAGCCTCCGCCGACGACTTTAATCGGGACTTTCAAGAACAGATGACCGAGTGGTGTTGGGGTTTTGGTTGGGGAGACGACACAATTGATGAGAAAACCAGATCGATGATGAACTTAACCATGATTGCTGCACTTGGAAAAATGGATGAATGGGAGATTCACTGTAAAGGTGCTCTTAAAAACGGTGTGAGCAAAGAAGAGATCAAGTCTATATTACATGTCATTGCAATCTATTGTGGTGTACCCCAAGGTGTTGAATGTTTTAGAATTGCAAGAAAAGTGTTAGAAGAGGCTGGAGAAATTTGAATTAATACCCCTCTGAATCCAAAAAATCTTATCAAAATTTTGAGACTTTTATGAAGCGTCTTTTGTCGATTGTTTTGCTTTTAGTGCTGGCGCCACTCTCACAAAACTGGGCCTCTGAGTTAACTAAAGATAGTGAACTTAATCAGAGCACGAGTGTCAGTAGCGATTCGCAAATTAATAATATTCTTCAACCACAAGAGAGCCTCAATAACGAAACCCATCCACTCCAAGTCCATGAAGCTTTTCCGTTAAGAGTTGTTGCAATTGATGATCAAACTCTTGTCATTACCTGGCTCATTAAAGAAGACTATTACCTCTATAAAGATAAGATGTCTTTCGTTGCTGATGGAGCGAAGATTGTAAGCATAAACTTTCCAGAGGCAAAATTAAAGCAAGATGAATTTTTTGGCCAAGTCAGAGTTTACGAAAAACCAGTAGAAATATTAGTCACTTTAAGTGAGATCCAAAATGATGCACTCACCCTAAACATAGGATACCAAGGTTGTTGGAGTGGAGGTGTTTGCTATCCACCACAGAATGACTTAATTAGGATTTCACTCTCAGGAGCTGAGACCATCCAAAGCCAATCTGGAGAGTCAATAAACACTGAAGAATTAAAAGCTAGAGAGCTATTTCAGCAGGGAGGGTTGGCTTTATTCTTTGGAGCATTGTTGGCAGGGTTAGCTCTATCCTGGACCCCTTGTGTATACCCAATGATTCCAATTTTATCTGGCATTATTATTGGACAAAAACAAACCCCTAGCACCATAAAAGCTTTATTGATGTCTTTAACCTTTGTGCTTTCAATGTCTCTTGCTTATGGCTTTATTGGGGCAACTGCCGGCTACTTTGGGGCTGGAATTAATTTACAGGCAATCATGCAAACACCGTGGATATTAGTTGTTTTTAGCTTAATTTTTATTTTTCTTGCTTTTTCTATGTTTGGTTTTTACGACATCCAACTACCAATTAAATTTCAAAACAAACTTACCCAACTGAGCAACAAACAGACTGGCGGTGAATTTGTTGGAGTCTCTATAATGGGCTTCCTCTCGGCACTTATTGTAGGACCCTGTGTGACGCCATTCCTAGCAACCGGTCTGAGCTACGTTATTGCAGGTGGTAGTGCAATAAAAGGTGGTATAAGTCTTTTTGCTTTGGGACTAGGAATGGGTCTTCCAATACTGATAATTTGTGGATGGGGGGTCAACGCGCTTCCCAAGGCTGGACCATGGATGAACACCATTAAAAATATTTTTGGCTTTCTCATGATTGCTGTTGCACTGTACCTGCTTGATCGCATCCTGAATCCGATCGCCTCTCTTGTTCTTTGGGCAAGCTTACTGACTATAGCACCGATTAAGCTTGGCGCCTTTAGTAATCTAACTAAAACTAATGGCTTATGGCACCTGCTAGTTAAAGCCACTGGTTTAATTATATTGGGCTATAGCCTACTTCTTTGGCTACTAGTAGCCAAAGGTGGAGGCGACATACAACAACACATAGAGTCACTGATTTATGGTGAAAATATAAAACCATCTGAAAGCATACAATTTCAGATTGTAGAATCTGAAAATCAAATTAATTCAGCCATTTCTGAAACTGAAAATAGCGACAAACTCCTAGTGATTAAATTCTATGCTGACTGGTGTGTTTCCTGCAATAAATTAGAAAGGGTTGTCTTCTCAAACTCAGATGTGGTTCAAGCCTTGCTAAATACTCTTGCTCTGACAGTAGATGTAACGGACAACAATCAGGTTAATCAAAAATTATTAGCAAGATTTAATCTCATCGGACCCCCAGCAATTCTATTTTTCAAGGATGGCAAGGAGCAAAGACCTCATAGAATCATTGGAGAAATTAGCGCCACTGACTTCCTTAAACACGTAAATAGTCTCTAGAGTGTTTTCACCTATTTGCCTCGAAAATGCTGGCAATGCTCACTATATTTAACTAATTAGATGTTAAAATTCATCTTATTGTTATTAAGTTTGTCGTCTTATACTTGAACTTTTAGTTCGATGAATCTAACCTAAGTTTATTAGACAGAAGAGAAGCTGGATGTCATTTCTACTTCTAACGAAAAAAATTAATACTAAATTAAAATTTACAACTCAATACATAGAACAATAGAGGGTGAACAATGGACATTCGTAAAGTCAAAAAACTAATGGAGCTGCTGGAGCAATCTGGCATGGCTGAAATTGAAATTAAAGAAGGTGAAGAGTCGGTAAAAATCTCTCGATTTGGCAACGCGCCTCTGATGACACCAGCTGTCTACCCACAACCAGCGCCAGCCATTGTAACTCCTAGCAATGTTAAAACAACGACAATGGCTGCAGACAAAGATTCTGAGGTAAGTGGCAATCTTATATCATCGCCAATGGTTGGAACTTATTACTCAGCACCATCACCAAGTGCAAAACCATTTGTCACCGTAGGCCAACATGTTAATAAAGGTGACACTGTAGGCATTATTGAGGCCATGAAAATCATGAATCAAATTGAAGCTGACCTATCAGGCACTGTCGTTGAGATTCTTGTTAAGGATGGCGAAGCAGTTGAATTTGGACAAGCACTAATCGTAATCCAATGAATTCAATTACAAAGGTATTAATTGCCAATCGAGGTGAGATTGCTCTGCGCATTCTTCGAGCTTGCAAAGAGCTTGGAATTCAAACAGTGGCTGTATATTCAACCGCTGACAAAGACCTCAAACACGTTCTTTTGGCTGATGAGACAGTTTGTATTGGCCCTCATGCCCCAGTTATGAGCTACCTCAATGTGCCAGCTATTATTAGTGCTGCAGAGGTAACACATGCTGATGCAATTCATCCTGGATATGGCTTCCTCTCAGAAAACGCAGACTTTGCCGAACAAGTAGAACAAAGTGGTTTTATTTTTATTGGTCCTAGAGCTGAGAATATTCGCATGATGGGTGATAAGGTTGCAGCAATCGAGGCAATGCAAAATTCTGGTGTTCCCTGCGTTCCTGGTTCTAATGGCTCACTTGGTGAAAATGTAATTGCAAATATCAAGATTGCAAAAAAAATTGGCTTTCCGATTATCATCAAGGCCTCTGGCGGCGGCGGCGGGCGCGGTATGCGTATCGTTGAATCGGAAGAAGAGCTTTCTAACTCCATTGAGCTCACCAAGACAGAGGCTTTAAGCTTTTTTGGTAACGATGAAGTGTATATGGAGAAATTTTTAAAAACACCAAGACATATAGAGATACAAGTTCTTGCAGATCAATACGGTAATACTGTACATCTTGGTGAGAGGGACTGTTCAATGCAACGTCGCCACCAAAAAGTTGTTGAAGAGGCTCCCGCTCCGGGTATAAGCGAAGAGTTACGAAATCAAATAGGCAGCATTTGTACCGTAGCTTGCAAACAAATTAATTATCGTGGCGCAGGTACATTTGAGTTCCTTTTTGACAAAGGTGAATTTTACTTTATCGAAATGAATACGCGAATCCAGGTCGAGCATCCTGTTACAGAAATGATTACAGGTATAGATATTGTAAGAGAACAAATCTTGATTGCTGGAGGTGAAAAGTTATCGATAACTCAAGCTGATGTTCAAATCAAAGGTCATGCTATAGAGTGCAGACTAAATGCCGAAGACCCCAAGAGCTTTATGCCCTCTCCAGGAAAAATCACACAGTACCATGCTGCAGGTGGTCTTGGTGTTAGAATAGACTCACACATCTACAATGGTTATAATGTTCCCCCTCATTATGACTCGATGATTGGGAAAGTGATTACTTTTGGTGAAACTCGCACCAAGGCGATTATAAAAATGCGAAACGCTTTAGATGAGATGGTCATCGATGGCATTAAAACAAATATCCCACTTCAAAGAAGAATTATGGCTGACAAGACATTCAATAAAGGTGGTATGAATATTCACTATCTTGAAAAGATGCTAGGGGAGCACGAATAATGAACATTAAAGTAGGAATCATTGGTGGCTCAGGCTATACAGGAATTGAACTTTTACGTATATTACACCAGCACCCTGAAGCAGAAGTCATTGCTATTAGCTCAAGGGCGCTTCAAGGAAAAAAAGTTGCAGAAGTTTTTCCAAGCATGGCTGGTTTGTCTGCATTAATTTACTCCTTTCCTGATGACAAGAGCCTTAATGACTGTGATATTATATTCTTTGCAACACCACATGGTGTTGCCATGAATGGTGCCGGGTCTTTCCTTGAAAAAGGCATCAAAGTAATTGACTTGGGTGCAGATTTCCGTATTCATGACGCTAGCAACTGGACCCGATGGTACAACATGGAGCATACCCAAAATTCGCTACTCGAAGAAGCAGTTTATGGCCAACCAGAAGTTCGAAGAGAGGTCATTAAAAGTGCTCGCTTGGTTGCAAACCCTGGCTGTTATCCAACAGCAGTTCTGTTAGCGTTAAAACCTTTGCTAGAGAATCGATTGATTGATTGTTCAAATATTGTAGCTGATTGTAAATCCGGCACTAGCGGCGCTGGTCGCATTGCCAATCAAGCGATGCTTCTTTCTGAAGCTTCTGAAAGTTTTAAGGCGTATGGTGTTGGTGGCCATCGTCACTTCCCTGAAATGAAACAAGAATTAGAACTCATGGCCGGCGAGGTGGTTGGACTTACCTTTGTTCCGCATCTGTTGCCTATGATTCGAGGCATTGAAGCTACCATCTATGTCGACTTGCTTGATTCAAGCGTTGATGTTAGGCCTTATTTCGAAAATGCCTATCAAAATGAAGAATTTGTTAAAATACTGCCTGAAGGCGTTTATCCTGAAACACGCTCTGTAAGGTCATCTAACTATTGCCAACTTGCAATACAGTATGTCGAGCACAGCGATAAGTTGGTTATTATGTCTGTTATTGACAACTTGGTAAAGGGTGCTGCAGGACAGGCCATACAGAACATGAATTTGATGTTCGGGATTGACGAAAAAACCGGACTGTCGCAGATTGGTTTATTGCCGTAAGAAAAAACATAGTTTGATCAGATCAATACATGTTTATTAATATGATAGAGGATTTGGAGAATGTCGATGGAAGCTATAGAAATTACTGATGAAGCTGATATCATCTTTAGCGATAGCGCAGCTAGTAGAGTTGCGCAATTAATTAAAGAAGAAAAAAACCCAGAATTAAGGCTACGTGTTTATATTACTGGTGGTGGCTGTTCTGGCTTTTCATATGGCTTTACCTTTGATGAGAACCTAAAAGAAGGCGATAGTGGTGTATACAATCAAGGTGTGCAATTAGTTATTGACCCTATGAGTTATCAATACCTTGTGGGCTCCACTGTGGATTATTTAGAAGATCTTCAAGGTGCTCGCTTTATCGTTAGTAACCCGAACGCCAAGACTACCTGTGGCTGTGGCTCCTCTTTTTCAATTTAATTAACAAAATAATCATGAAAAAATATGTACCGGGTTTAGCAGGCGTCCCAGCAACTAAATCAGCGATCTCCTCAATCGATGGAGAAAAAGGAATACTTGCCTACAGAGGTTACTCCATAGAAGGTCTTGTTGCTCACTCCTCATTTGAAGAAACTGCGCTCTTATTAATGCAAGGAGAACTACCAACCCCAGATGAACTGGGCGAGTTTAAAAACCTACTACAAAAGCGCTACGAGGTTAAAAGCAAAATCCGCGCCCTGTTATGGGCGCTTCCTCAAAAAGGCCACTCAATGGATGTACTTCAAACTGCAATAGCCTCAATGGCAACTTTTTACCCAGATGCAGGCGCGTCACAACCGGACTCAACGTACACTCAAAATGCGCTCGTAAAGATCATCTCAAATATGAGCACATTGGTGGCAATGTGGACACGCATAAGCAGAGGCTATGATCCAATTCCGCCAAGCAAGGATATGGATTATGCGGAAAACTTTATGTACATGTGCTTTGGCGAAAAAGCTGATGATGAAATTGTTAAGCTTTTAGACGCATGCTTGATTTTGCATGCTGAACACACAATTAATGCCTCTACCTTTTCAACCATGGTAACAGCGTCTACACTTGCCAATCCTTTTTCTTCAATTGCTGCAGGAGTAGGAACTCTTGCAGGCCCTTTGCATGGCAATGCAAATGAAAACGTACTCGTCATGCTTGACGAAATAGGCTCACCAAAAAATGCGCGCGCGTGGATCGAAGATAGACTCAAAAACAAAAAAGTAATTTGGGGCATGGGTCATCGTGAATACAAAACAAAGGACCCTCGTGCAACAATTCTTGAACAAATGATTAAAACTTATGTCAACAAAACTGGCCACAATTTATCCGAGCGCTTTGAAACAGCACTGGAAGTTGAAAGCATTTGTGACGAGCTATTGTCCAACAAGGGCGTCTATCCAAACGTCGATTTTTACTCGGGTATTCTTTATGCTGAATTATTTAAATTTACCAAAGAGCACTTCACCTCGATCTTTGCTATGGCGCGTTCAGCAGGGTGGGTGGCGCACTGGCACGAACAGGTGAGTCATAATAAAATCTTTAGACCAACACAAATTTATAACGGTAAAGATTTTAGAGACTATCCGGTCAGATAATTATGGGGAAGACCACTCATTTTGGCTATCAACAGGTCGATGTTGAAAAAAAACAAGGCTTAGTTAAGGGTGTTTTTGACTCAGTAGCAGATAACTACGACCTGATGAATGATGTAATGTCAATGGGAACACACCGTCTCTGGAAAAATTATACAATTGCCAGTAGCAATGTTACTGAGGGCGACAAGGTGCTTGATATTGCCGGTGGAACAGGCGACCTGGCTATCAAATACAGAGAAAAGGTTGGCCCTTCTGGCCAAGTCATTTTGTCTGATATTAATAGCTCCATGCTGGAAGAAGGACGAAAGAACCTTTTAGACCACGGCGTTATTGATGTTGAATTTGTCCAAGCAAATGCTGAATCGCTGCCCTTTGAAGACAACACATTTGACTGCGTCAGTATTGCCTTTGGCCTTAGAAATGTTACGCATAAGAATATTGCCCTTGAGCAAATGCACCGAGTCCTTAAAAAAGGCGGTTGTTTAATGGTACTGGAGTTCTCTAAAGTTGAGAACGAAATGCTCGAAAAGCTCTATGATTTTTATTCATTCAATCTAATACCTAAACTGGGCGGTCTTTTTGCTGATGACGAACAGAGTTATCAATACCTAGCAGAATCAATTCGTAAACACCCAGACCAAGAAACCCTCAAAACCATGGTGCTTGATGCTGGTTTTGGTTTGTGTGAATACCACAATCTTTCTGGCGGTATAGTGGCAGTACATAAGGCAATCAAAACTTAATCAAGATGTTCCGCCTTACCCTTGAAAAAACACTAAACCACTTAATCAATACCAACAATATTGACACAGAAGGACTTAACAATAAAACTGTTGGGTTAAGTGTTGATGAGTTCAATTTAAAGCTACTTTTTATGTTTACCAATTCACGTGTCTTTGTAATGGAGATGCATGACCAGCAGAACGTTGATGTTGATATTAAACTTAACAAAACCGCCTTTTTGTCTTTATTTAAAGGCGCTTCCTTTGAAGAGTTGATAGAAAGTGATGAAATTGACATCAATGGAAGTGTCAAAACTGCCCAACAATTAGCAGATTTGATAGCTCTGGCATCGATTGATGTTGAAGAGTTAGTCTCCCACTACACTGGTGATATTATTGCTCACCAGCTTGGAAAGTCAATAAAGCTTGTCAAGGGTAAAGCAAATAACGATAAAGTTAGTATTGTTGAGACACTCAAAAATGATTTGACGACTCTTCTAGTGGCACCCAGTCAATCAAGGTTTTTTAACAATAAGACACATTAAGATGAGAAGCTTTATTCGCTTTATTAATATTTCCAGGATTCTTGTCCGCTATCGACTAGACAACCTAGTCCTATCAACGCCTCTGTTAAAAAGCTTCAGGCCTCTAGTTTACCTTACTCCTTGGCACTATTTTCCTTCGAGTAAATTTTCAAGAGGAGAAAGAATTCGTTTGGCCCTAGAAGAGTTAGGCCCTATTTATATTAAATTTGGACAAACACTCTCTACAAGAAGAGACCTTTTGCCTGATGATATTGGTGATGAACTTGCTAAATTACAAGACAAGTGTCCGCCTTTTCCTGCCAAGGATTCCAAGTCGATTATTGAAAAAGGTCTTGGAGAAAGCGTTAACAATCTTTTCTCTTCTTTTGATGACACACCGCTCGCTTCGGCTTCAATCGCTCAGGTTCATAGCGCTGTCACTCTTAGTGGTGAAGAAATTATTATCAAGGTTGTTAGGCCCGATATCCGGAAAAAAATAAAGCGCGATTTACGCCTCCTTTATGCTTTTGCAGCGTTAGCTGAAAAGCACCCAGATGGCAAAAGACTTTGTCCGAGAGAGGCCGTCGCTGAATTTGAAAGAATTATTTATAATGAACTTAACATGATGGCAGAGGCCGCTAATGCCTCTTTGCTAAGAAAGAACTTTAAAGATTCAAATCTTTTATATGTACCAAAAGTCCATTGGGATTTTTGTCGCCCAAACATACTAGTAACTGAGCGCATTTATGGCACCCCAATAAGCAACGTTGAGGCCTTGAATAAAAACAAAATTGACCTAAAAAATCTCGCCGAAAATGGTGTAGTAATATTCTTCACACAGGTTTTTGAGCACAACTTTTTCCATGCAGATATGCACCCAGGCAACATTTTTGTAGGCAAGGATGGACAATATGTCGGCGTTGATTTTGGCATTATGGGCACACTCAGTGACGCCGATCAGTATTATCTAGCACAGAATTTTTTAGCGTTTTTTAATCAAGACTATAAGCGTGTAGCTCAAGTTCACCTTGACTCAGGCTGGGTACCAGAAGGCACCAACGTCTTGGAATTTGAAAATGCCATTCGTAGTGTTTGTGAGCCTATTTTTCAAAAACCCTTGAGTGAAATTTCATTCGGCCAGGTGCTTCTGAGCCTATTCAAAGAGGCCAGACGTTTTAATATTTCAATCCAGCCTCAGCTACTGTTACTCGACAAAACACTTCTAAATATTGAAGGCTTGGGTCGCACTCTGTACCCAGATCTTGATCTTTGGGCAACAGCTAAACCATTCCTTGAGAGGCTCGTTAAAGATAAATATAGCCTTAAGGGCTCAGTGAAAAAAATCTCTGATCAATTACCAGAACTTATTGCAGAAATGCCACAACTTCCGATGCTAGCAATTAATGCCTTGAAACAGTTTGAAAGTGGCGCCCTTCAGCAAGACATTACAAAAAAACAAACAGACGCCATCATTAAGCAGCTGCGAGAAAATGCAACAAAACAAAGCGCAATTATAATAGCTTCTGCATTGCTAGTTCTTGCAGGCGTGTTGGCTACTCAATCACTTTGGCCTTTCGTAGCCATGAGTTCAGCTCTCAGTATTCTGTTTTGGCTCAAGGCCCGCTAAAAGAAGTTTAGCTACAGGCAAAAAAAAATCGGGTAAAATTATCTCCCAGCTTATCTGGTCGCAAGATAGGCGATATTAGTTACATCACTTAATGTGGTGTTTTTTTATTTATTGGAGAACTCAAAATGAGTATAACTGTAAACGCTGAAGTGCGTGAAGTCCAGGGGAAAGGTGCGAGCCGCCGCCTGAGAAAAGAAGAAAAAGTACCTAGTATTGTCTATGGTGGAAGCAAAGCGCCGTTGATGATCTCGCTAAATATTCATGAAATTACTCACCTATTAGAAAATGAAGATACATTCACTTCGGTTCTTGACTTAGTGGTAGACAAGTCAAAAGAACCTGTTGTTATTAAAGATCTTCAGCGTCTTCCTGGAAAAAACTCTATCACTCATGTTGATTTTTTGCGCATTGATGAAAAGCATGCTCTTATTACCACAACACCGCTTCACTTCCTCGGCATAGAAGATAATGAAGCATTAAGAATTGGAAACATGTTGAATCAATTCGTTGTTTCCATTGAAATATCCTGTCTACCAAAAGATTTGCCACACGGAATTGATGTTGATATTAGTGGTCTTGAGCTTGGTGATCACCTGACACTGACTGATCTTGTGTTGCCAGAAGGCGTTGTTATTACATCACTTCAACACGAGGATGTCGAGGCACATGATCAAACCGTTTGTTCAGTAACTGAGCCTAAACTTATAATCGAAGAAGAGGAAGTTGAAGATACTATTGACTCTGAATTAGATGAAGAAGGAGATGCTGAAGGCGCTGAAGATTCTGAAGGCGCTAAAGACTCACAAGACGGTGACACAGAAGAATAAACCGTGACTAGTCTTATTGACTCAATAAGAAACACATCGAAACGTTGTGATGATTAAACTAATAGCTGGTCTGGGAAATCCAGGAAAAGACTATCAAGCACATCGTCACAATGCTGGCTTTTGGTTTATTGAGTCATTAGCGAACAATCTAGATTCAAAATTTAGCAGTCAATCAAAGTTTTTTGGTGAGACGGCTGTCTGTCTTATTGGCAATAATAAGGTACGCCTACTAAAACCAAAAACATTTATGAACAACTCAGGTCAATCTCTAAAAGCCCTATCAAGTTATTATAATATTGAGGCAGAAGAAATCCTAGTCATTCATGATGACCTAGACCTAACACCAGGCTCTGTCAAAATAAAAATGGGTGGAGGCCACGGTGGACATAATGGCCTTAAAGATACAATTAAGGTGCTTGACACAAATGACTTTTACCGCTTAAGACTTGGTATTGGACATCCGGGTTCAAAAAATGAGGTCGTGAACTTTGTCTTAAGCCCACCAGGGAAAACTGACTTAGCGTTAATAGAGCAGGCCATAAAAGAAGCTATGGCTGTCATAGAGCCCCTTGCAAACGGGGATTTTGAGCAAGCCATGAAGCAGCTACATACAGACTAACGGAGCAATGGATGGGATTTAAATGTGGCATTGTAGGCCTACCCAATGTTGGCAAATCAACACTATTTAATGCGCTCACCAAAGCTGGTATAGATTCAGCGAATTACCCTTTTTGCACCATTGAACCAAATATTGGGATCGTACCAGTAAACGATTCTCGCCTAGAAAGCTTGGCCAGCATTGTATCTCCCCAGAGAGTATTGCCAACCACTATGGAATTTGTTGATATTGCAGGGCTTGTTGAGGGCGCCTCAAAGGGTGAAGGGCTTGGTAATCAATTTCTATCTAATATCCGTGAAACTGATGCAATCCTCCATGTCGTACGTTGCTTTGAAAACGATGATATTGTGCATGTCGTAGGAAAAGTTAGCCCTCTCGATGACGTTGATACGATTAATACAGAACTAGCGCTGGCAGACCTGCTAACGGCTGAAAAGGTTTATCAAAAAGCGATAAAAAATTCAAAGTCTGGGCAAAAAGAAGGACTGCCTCTGAAAAACTTACTTGAAAAGATTCTTCCAGCACTAGAAGAAGGTCAACCAGTTAGATCACTAAAATTTAATGAAGATGAGTTAAAGTTACTAAGGAGCATGCAACTGCTTACATCAAAACCGGTTCTTTATGTAGCTAACGTCAATGAAAACGGCTTTTCTGAGAACCCTTATCTTACCCAATTGGAGGATTTTGCAAGCAAAGAAAATAGCCAGGTCGTTGCTGTTTGTGCAGACGTTGAGGCCGAGATTGCCGAACTAGATGAAGAAGATAAGCAAGGCTTTCTAGCAGAAATGGGCCAGGTTGAATCCGGACTAGATCGCTTAATTATAGCTGGCTACTCATTATTAGGCCTTCAAACGTACTTTACTGCTGGGGAAAAAGAAGTTAGAGCATGGACAATTAACATTGGCGATACAGCGCCAGCTGCAGCAGGTAAAATTCATGGTGACTTTGAAAAAGGCTTCATCCGCGCAGAAACGGTTGCCTTTAATGACTTTCTTGAGTATGGAGGAGAAAAAGGGGCAAAGGACGCAGGGAAATTGCGCTCTGAAGGTAAAGAATACGTTGTTAAAGACGGTGATGTAATACACTTTTTATTTAATGTCTGATTGCTAAACCACCCAATGAAACAAACAAAACTACTCATAATTCTAGACGGCTGGGGACATTCAGAGGCTACTGAAAATAATGCCATAGCCATGGCTAACACGCCTAATTGGGATCATTTTTTAAACAACTATCCTCATACTCTAATCGGCACTTCAGGAAGCAGCGTTGGGCTTCCACTGGGGCAAATGGGAAACTCAGAAGTTGGACACCAGACAATAGGTTCTGGTCGTATCATTGAGCAAGACTTTACTCGCATTCAAAACGATGTTGATAGTGGTGAATTCTCTAAAAACGCTTCGCTATGTGCCGCTTTAAATGAAACAAGCAAAAACAACAAAGCTGTTCATATTATTGGTCTGTTGTCAGATGGAGGCGTTCACTCGCATCACAATCACATACACGCAATGCTTGAAATGGCACACCAAAAAGGCTGTAAGAAAGTTTTCCTGCATGTTTTTACTGATGGAAGAGATACACCTCCAAACAGCGCAGAAGATTTTATAACGCCGCTGGAAGAAAAATTAAATGTACTAAAAACAGGCAGGATAGCGTCTGTCGTTGGACGCTTCTTCGCAATGGATAGAGACAATCGATGGGATCGCGTTTCAAAAGCCTACCACTTACTTTCAAGTGGTAAAAGCGAGCGCCAAGCTGACTCAGCCTTAAATGCAGTAAAAATGGCTTATGATAATGGAGAAAGTGACGAATTTATTGAACCCACAAGTGTTGGCGAGCCAGTTACAATCAACGAAGGTGATGCTGTTATTTTTATGAACTTTCGGGCTGATCGCGCAAGAGAGTTGACACAGGCACTTACTGCAGCTGACTTTTCAGGGTTTCCACGTAAATCATTCAATAACACCAATTTTGTCTGTCTCACTGAATTTAAAGAGGACTTTGGTCTCCCATGCGCATACCCGCCCATTTCAATTAATAACACTTTGGGTTTCTACTTATCGAGTCTAGAATTGACTCAACTCAGGATTGCAGAAACAGAGAAATATGCCCATGTTACCTTCTTTTTTAATGGCGGCGCTGAAGCTGCATTGCCTGGCGAAGACAGAAAGCTTGTCCCGTCGCCCAGCGTTGATACTTATGATCTAAAACCTGAAATGAGCGCATTCAAACTAACCAGTGCTCTGGTTGCAGCAATAAAATCAAAAAAGTACAACTTTATTGTTTGTAATTTTGCCAATACTGACATGGTAGGACATAGCGGAAACCTTGAGGCAACTATTAAAGCGGTTGAAGCGGTAGACACTTGTCTTGGAGAAATTCATAAAGCATGCGAAGAGATTGGTGCTGAAATACTTATTACTGCAGATCATGGCAACGCTGAACAAATGGTAAACCCAAAAACTAACAAAGCCCATACCGCTCATACAAATAACCCTGTTCCTCTAGTTTATTTGAGTCACAGAAAAGCCTCTATAGCAGGGCCACTTGTTGGCACACTTGCTGATCTGGCACCCACTATATTGACACTAATGGATATTGAACAACCTGAAGAAATGACAGGTCGATGCCTATTAACGATTAAATAATAAAGGAGATTATTATGAAACAACCTAACTTTATTGCCCCTTCAATCCTCTCTGCAGACTTTGCTAAACTTGGTGAAGAGGTCGACAATGTTCTTGCTTCTGGCGCTGACATTGTTCATTTTGATGTCATGGATAACCACTACGTTCCAAACCTAACGATTGGTCCTCTAGTTTGTGATGCACTTAGAAGTCATGGCGTAACAGCTCCAATTGATGTGCACTTAATGGTTAAACCGGTTGATAGAATCATTCCCGACTTTGCCAAAGCTGGTGCTTCCTATATTACATTCCACCCGGAGGCTTCTGAACATATCGACCGCACTGTAGCCTTAATCAAAGAGCAAGGCTGCAAGGCTGGACTCGTGTTTAATCCAGCCACTCCTCTCCATTACCTTGACCACGTAATTGATCAGCTTGACATGGTGTTGTTGATGTCTGTTAACCCGGGATTTGGCGGACAGTCATTTATACCTTATTCCTTAGAAAAACTTAGAGTGGTTCGTAAAATGATTGACGACAAAAACCTTAACACAAGATTAGAAATTGACGGTGGAGTTAAAACTGACAATATTAGAGACATTGCTTCAGCGGGCGCTGATACTTTTGTTGCCGGTTCTGCGATCTTTAATACTGACAATTATAAATCAACCATTGACACCATGAGATCTGAGATGGCCTTGGCCCAATAAGTGTTTTAAAAGAAATTATAAAACAACATAACAGCCAAATATGAGAAAATATCGCCATTGATTTAATCTGGGGGAATTATGGGCAAATCGTCTTTTTTTGGTCCTGAAACAATTGCGTTACATAGTGGACACCAGCCAGACCTAGAGTATGGTAGTCGCGCTGTTCCTATTTATCAAACAACCTCATATGTATTTGAAACTGTTGACGAGGCTGCCGCACTTTTCAACATTGAAAAAGGTGGCCATATTTATAGTCGAATGACCAACCCAACTGTTGCTGTTTTAGAACAAAGAATTGCTGCACTAGAGGGAGGCTCTGGCGCTATCTGCACGGCCTCTGGGATGAGCGCCCTTTTTGTTACCTTCATGAGCTTATGTTCTGCGGGAGATCATATTGTAAGTGCTTCACAAATTTATGGCTCCACGGGAACCCTCCTTAAGCACACCTTAAAACGGTTTAATATAAACTGCACCTTTATATCCATCAATGATGAAAGAGCCTTAGAGGAAGCAATTCAAGACAACACCAAGCTAGTTTTTTGCGAATCAATTGGAAACCCGGGACTTGAGGTTTCAGACCTACCTAAAATATCTAAGATTGCTCATCATCATGGCATTCCCCTTGTATTGGATGCAACTTTTGCAACGCCAGCACTTTGTCGACCATTTGATCACGGAGTAGATGTTATTGTGCACTCTGTAACTAAATGGATTGGTGGGCATGGTGTCGCAATAGGTGGTGCAATTGTCGACGGAGGAGCTTTCGACTGGGGGGCTAGCAAGCGCCACCCAACACTGACTGAACCTTACGAGCCTTTTCATGGAATAAATTTTTGGGAAGAGTTTGGCCCTTCAGCTCTAGCCATGCGAATTCGAGCAGAGTCAATGCGTGACTTTGGTCCTGCAATGAGTCCTCATAGTGCTTTTTTATTACTTCAGGGCGTTGAAACTCTTAGTTTACGTATGAAACAACACGTGAAAAACGCTATTAAGCTCGCTAAATGGCTATTAGATCAATCCTCTGTTTCATGGGTTAACCATCCCGACTTGCCAGAGAATCCAACCCACCTAATTGCAAAAAACCTTTTTCCAGAAGGGGCTGGCTCAATACTATGCTTCGGCGTAAAGGGTGGCAGAGAAGGTGGAACGGCATTTATTAATGCGCTCAAGTTATCATCAAATTTGGCGAATGTAGGAGACTCTAGAACCCTAGTCCTTCATCCTGCTAGCACAACCCATTCGCGCCTAGACGATGAGGCTATGAAAGCTTCTGGAAGTAGCCCGGACTTAATTCGTGTGTCAGTGGGTATCGAATCGATTGCTGACATTATTAACGACTTTAAGGCAGGTCTTAAAGCAGTAGAAAAGATAACAGCAAAATGAATCTTGTTGTTAACAATCATGAGACTTTTGTCGCAACCGGGGGCTGTGCGTTTAATCCAAAAAAGCCGACCGTAGTTTTTGTACATGGTAGTGGTCTAGACCATCGTTGTTGGGCTTTGCAATCTAGATGGTTCGCATTTCACGGTTTCTCAGTTTTTGCCCCAGACTTTCCAGGTCATAGCCTATCAGGAGGCAAACCTATTAAGTCTATTGAAGCGATGGGTAAATGGCTTGTTAAGGCACTTAAGCTTGCAGGCTCTGACTCTATACATTTGGTTGGTCACTCTGCAGGCTTTCTTGTAGCGCTTGAAGCGTCTAATGCGCTTGGTGCTAAATTAAAAACATTGACTGCAGTGGCAAGTGCTGCAACGAGTCTCTAATCGAAACAGCAAAAAATTCTAGCCAAGATGCTGCAGACATGATGCTGAAATGGGGCTTTGGGAACAAGTCACAAAAAGGCACTAGTGCCATACCCGGCATGCAGCCGATTGCTATTGGACGCCAAATAATGTCTAACAATCCCCTGGCAGTAGATTTAATCGCTTGCAGCAAGTATACCGACGGGCTCAGCCGCGCCAAAGAGATTGTTGTGCCATCCAATGTGGTGCTCGCAACAGAAGATAAAATGACTCCACATAAGTTGGGTGTTGAGTTGGCTGAAGCGCTTAACGCTGAAGTAACTAGTATCAGAAACACTGGTCATATGTTGCCTATGGAATCTCCGAAGGCTTCGCTTGATGCCATTAGGCCTTTTATTACAAAAATCAGACCATGATAAAAAAGATAAAAAAGGTGGGCGTTATTGGCGCCGGCACCATGGGTGCTGGAATTGCTGGGCAAGTTGCCAACGCTGGAATAGAGGTATGGCTTTTCCTCTCAAGCAAAGGTCTAACAAGAATTAAAGACCCAGATATGCCCGGACTGATGAGCGCAGAAGCTGGAAATCTAGTGCATCTTGGCAATACCCGAGATGACTTTCATGAATTAGCAGATTGCGATTGGGTTGCTGAAGCGGTTGTTGAGAGACTTGATGTTAAGCAAGACCTCTATCATCGACTTAATAAATGTTGCAAGGCTTCAGCAATTATTACATCTAACACTTCAACCATTCCTATCAAACTATTAACAGAAGGAATGCCCCGTGAATTTTGTGAGCGCTTTGCCATAACTCATTTTTTTAATCCTGTTCGTTTCATGAGGCTGTTAGAACTGGTGAGAGGCGAACACACAAAAAATGATGTTGTCGACACTCTGGCTATGTTTAGCGAACTTCAGCTTGGCAAGGGCGTAGTTTTGTGTGCTGATACCCCTGGATTCCTTGCCAATCGAGTTGGCGTGTTTGCTATTCAGTGTGCTCTTCATAACGCCTTCGATTTGGGGCTGGCTCCCACCGAGGCTGATGCTTTTTTTGGCAGGCCTTTAGGCTTTCCCAAGACTGGAGTGTTTGGTCTCTACGACTTAATAGGCATTGACCTGATGGTTGACGTTGTCAAAAGCCTTGTCAACATTTTACCTGCTAATGATGCCTTTCATCAGTATTCAGCGCCGATTGATTTTATGACAAACATGATTGCCAACGGTCAAACTGGCAACAAAAACAACAAGGGTTTTTATAGAGATGACGGTGAAGAAAGACAGGTAATTAGCTTGGTCAACGGAGACTATATTCCCTATGAGCGCCTCAGAGCTCCGCTCGTTGAAAAAGCTGAACGAGAAGGTATATCAACGCTTCTAAACGACAACGGACGATTTGGTCTTTATGTCTGGCGCGCCCTCTCCGAAACGCTTTGCTATGCCGCCTCGCTTGTGCCTGAGGTTACAGAAGATTTAACCCAAATAGATGACGCAATGAAACTAGGCTATAACTGGGTTAAAGGGCCTTTTGAGCTTTTAGATGAGATCGGTGTTGAGTATTTTATTGACAGACTGCAAAAGGACGGCAGAGAGGTGCCGAGCTTTTTAACAAGGGGTCTTAAAAGTGGTTTTTATACTGACAAAAAAACTGGACTTAGCTCTCTAGATGCAAACGGCTTTTTTTTTCCAATCGTTCGACCAAAAGGGGTTCTGCGTTTCTCAGAAATACGCCAAACTTTGAGCTCAATAAGCTCTAATAGGTCTGCCAGTTGGTATGAATATGAAGGCGCAGCAATTGTTGAGTTTCACTCAAAAGCAAATGCACTTGATAGTGGATCTTTGGATATACTTTCAGAGGCCTTGTCAGAATCTCAAAAAATGGGCTTGCGTGGTGTTATTGTCCATAACGATTCTCACCACTTTTCTTGTGGAGTAAGCTTATGGAGCGTCAGAGACTGTTTTGAAAAAGAAGATTTCAACTCACTTGACGCCTTTCTTGTTTACTTTCAAGAAACAATGCTGAAAATGAGAAGCTCTACTCTTCCCGTCATTGCTGCACCAGTTGGGATGTCAATCGGCGGAGGCTTTGAAGTTGTTCTTCACGCAGACCATGTTGTGTCTCATGCAAATTCAGTAATGGGTCTTGTGGAGTCATTTGTAGGCGTTGTTCCTGCAGGAGGGGGCTGTAAAGAAACACTGTATCGATGGTCAGATCACTTGGCGGATAACCATAAGGCGGCTTGGAAGTCTTTTATGAATATTGGACTTGGTAAGTTGGCAAACTCTCCAAGTGAAGCGTCCGCTTTGGCCATGAGCAGGCAGGGCGATGTTTTTCATATGAATCGTGATTACATGCTTAACTTGTCTCTGTCCTCACTAGAGAAAGTTAAAAAATCTATAGATAGGGAGCCTATGGCACTTTCAGGCGCAGATCAATTTCAAGAAATGGTTGGTTGGCTTGAGTCCAACTATGCCAAGGGAGCGATCACCGCTCATGATATAACTGTAGGCACTGAGATTGCTCGAATCGTCACTGGTGGAGAATGCCCAGCTGGGACCGTGTTTAGTGAGCAAGATATTTTGGATGCTGAGCGCGCCTCATTTATAGGGCTGGCTCAAACTGCAGAAACGCAAGCAAGGATTGTAGCTATGTTAGATAATGGCAAAACTCTTAGAAATTAATATTTAAAATTTGACGTTGGTATGAACAAAAACCCAGCAAACTTTGTCCCCCTAACCCCTATTTCATTTCTACATAGAACTGCAGATATTTACGGTCAACGCCAAGCCGTTGTTTATGAAAACAGGTCATATACCTGGTATGAGTCTAGAGATCGGTGCGTACGCATGGCTTCAAGCCTAAGCAATATGGGCGTCCAAAAGGGGGATACCGTAGCAGTGTTTGCTTTTAATACTCCAGAGATGTTCGAGTCTCATTTCTCCGTACCTATGTCTGGCGCAATACTTAATACTATTAATGTTCGACTAGATGCCAATACGGTTGCCTATATATTAGATGATGGAAATGCAAAAGCTCTTATTGTTGACAGAGAGCTTTTTGACATAGCCTCCAAGGCCTTATCTGTCTCCTCATCACAGCCTACAGTGATTCTAATTGATGATGAGTTCGCCGATACAAAACCAGAGGTTAATATTGATGTTATTAATTATGAGACACTTATTAGTGAAGGTGACCCTTCATTTAAGTGGCGAAGCCCTGAAGATGAGTGGCAACCGCTAGCGCTAAACTATACTTCAGGCACTACTGGCAAACCTAAAGGAGTCGTTTATCACCACCGAGGGTCTTATTTAATGAGCATGGGAACAGTTATCGGTTGGGAGCTACCAAACCATCCAGTCTATCTATATTCAGTTCCAATGTTTCACTGCAATGGCTGGGGGCACGCTTGGACTATGGCCGCAGTTGCAGGAACCGTAATATGTTTAAGGGCATTTTCACCAGAAAAGGTTTTTGACTTGATAGAAGAATATTCTGTTACCCACTTTGGTGGGGCTCCGATTATGTTAAACATGCTTGCCAATGCTCCCAAAACAATACAAAAGTCTTTTGACCGAGAAATCAGAGTTATGACTGCTGGTGCGCCTCCTCCAGCAAAGGTGCTTGAAAGCATGATGTCGCTTGGTTTCAGAATTATGCATGTTTATGGCCTAACTGAAACTTATGGGCACATTCTCCAAGCGGCTCCACAAACTTCCTGGCTCGAGGAAAGTCCAGCCAAGCAAGCTCAACTAATTGCTCGCCAAGGGGTGCGCTTCCCAATGACCGAAGATGTTAGTGTCATTGATCAACAAACAGGTCTTCATGTACCACCAGACGGTGAAACGATTGGAGAGATAGTGGTAAAGTGTAACACCTGTATGATGGGGTATTTAAACAATCCCGAAGCGACCAAAGAGGCGTTTATGGATGACTGGTTTCATAGTGGAGATCTCGCGGTTATCCACAAAGATGGATACATTCAAATCAAAGATCGCTCAAAGGATATTATTATTTCTGGCGGAGAAAACATTTCTTCGGTGGAAATCGAAAATGTTCTTTATCAACACCCGGCGGTTGGAGAGGCAGCGGTTGTTGCTATGCCAGACGAACTTTGGGGAGAGGCCCCTTGTGCTTTTGTTGAGTTAAAGCCAGGCCAAAAAACAACAGAAAATGAACTCATAAGTTTTTGCAAAGACAACATGGCTAAATTTAAACAGCCCAAACAAGTAATTTTTGGGCCTTTGCCAAAAACAGCAACAGGAAAAATCCAAAAGCATGAGCTGCGCGCTATTGTTCAAAATAATGGAGACGGCTAGTGTCTAACTATACTGCGCCTGTTGCGGATATGGGCTTTGTTTTAAAAGAAGTTGTGGCACTAGAAAAGCTATGCCAGTTTGCAGGCTTTGACCCGTCTACTGTCGACATACTCGAGACCGTGCTTGATGCCGCAGGCAAACTAGCAAAAGAAGAAATAGAGCCTATCAACCAGTCAGGCGACTTACAGGGCGTTAAGATTGACTCAGCAGGAAAAGTAACTACCGCTGAGGGCTTTAAAGAGGCTTACCAGCACTATGTCGAGGGCGGTTGGGGTTCTCTTCAGTTCAGCCCAGAATATGGGGGACAGGGAATACCTTTTGTGGTTGCTGCAAGCGTTCAAGAAATGTGGCATTCAGCCAATATGTCTTGGGGACTATGTCCACTTCTTACTCAAGGCGCAGTAGAGGCTATAACTTACAACGCTAGTGATGAATTAAAACAACGCTACCTTCCAAAAATGATTTCCGGTGAGTGGAGTGGCACGATGAACCTTACTGAAGCAGACGCTGGGACCGATGTTGGGTCAATCAAAACTAGCGCGACTCCAGAAAAAGACTATTACTTGATACGAGGTCAAAAGATGTTCATTACCTGGGGCGAACATGACATGACAGAAAACATTGTGCATTTAGTTTTGGCACGACTTCCTAGCGCGCCTCTTGGCGTTAAGGGTATTTCGCTTTTTTTGGTTCCCAAAATACTTGTGAATGAAGACGGCTCTTTAGGAGAGCCCAATGACCTTAAGGCGCTCTCATTAGAACACAAAATTGGAATTCATGCTTGCCCTACTTGTGTAATGAGTTATGGGGACACAAGAGGCGCAATAGGGTATTTGGTTGGCGAAGAAAACAAGGGTCTTGAGTGTATGTTTACAATGATGAATAATGCTCGGCTAACTGTTGGTTTGCAAGGAGTGTCAGTAGCAGAGCGAGCCTACCAACAAGCGCTTAGTTATTGTAATGAGCGTGTTCAAGGCGTTGCCCCAGGATATAAAGAGGCTGGCCCAATTATTAGACATCCCGATGTTCAGCGCATGTTGTCAACCATGAAGTCTATAACCGAGGCAGCCCGGGCTCTAACTTATAGCGCCTGCACAGAGGTTGACATGGCAGCAAGTGCCTTACCTGACAAGACCCTAAAAAAACACGCTAGGCGCCTTGGTCTTTTGACTCCTATTGTTAAGGGGTGGTGTACGGAAGTAGCTCAAGAGGTAGCCACTTTAAGCCTCCAATGCCATGGCGGCATGGGCTTCATCGAAGAAACCGGAATTGCTCAAATCTTCAGAGATGCTCGTATTTTGCCAATCTATGAAGGCACAAATGGCATCCAATCAATGGACTTAGTTGTTAGAAAAATTATTGGTGACAATGGGCTAGCCATTAATGAACTGATTGTAGATATGCGTGAAAGTTTGTCCTCACTCTCGCCAGGCTCCCCTTTGTTAGGCTCACAAATAGATTGCTTTAAAGCCTCTGTTGATGACCTCGAAAAAACCGTGTCTCTCTTGCTAAAACACTCTACTAATAGACAATTTTCTGGGTCAGTCGCCTTTGATGTTTTAATGATGACGAGCACTATTACAGCTGCCTGGCAAATGTTTATAAGCGTTGAACGTGCAAAGTTGGCGCTTGAGAGCAACAAGGTTTCATCAGAATTTTTTGATGACAAGACTACAACAGCCCAATATTTTATTGACTCTATTTTGCCTAGATACGTAGGTCACTTTATGGCAATTAACTCTGCCAACATAGGAGACCAATAAATCAAATGCCTAAAAGAATTGTTATATCTAAGCTTGGCGGCCCAGAAGTATTAAAATACGAAGACTATGAGATTCCTTCTGTCCTTAGGCCAGACCATGTTCGTATTAAACAGAGTTCTGTTGGTTTAAATTACATTGATACTTATCATCGAAGCGGATTGTATCCATTACCTGCAGATCCTCCCATCTGTCCTGGACTGGAAGCTGCGGGCGAAGTAGTAGAAGTTGGCAACAAAGCAAATGGTTTCAGCATTGGTGACAGGGTGTGTTATGCAGGAGGCCCTCTTGGAGCTTATTGCGAAATTAGAGACTTCCCTGCTTCACGTTTAATTAAGCTGCCCGAAGGTATTGCCGAAGATGTTGCGGCATCAATGCTGCTTCGTGGCATGACTGTAGAGTATTTGTTTGAGCGATTATATAAAATTAAAAAAGATGAGCATATTCTCTTCCATGCCGCAGCTGGTGGGCTTGGGCTAATCGCTTCACAATGGGCAAAATCAGTTGGTTGTATAATGATCGGTACAGTGAGTAGCGACGAAAAAGTTCAGCTAGCAAAAGACAGTGGTTGTGAGCACATAATAAACTATAAAACAGAAAATGTTGTTGAAAGAGTTAGAGAGATAACAGAGGGCAAAGGGGTGCCGGTTGTTTATGACGGTGTAGGCAAGGACACGTTTGATGTGTCGCTTCAAAGCTTAGACTTTAGAGGCCTGTTTGTGTCATTTGGTCAGTCTTCAGGAATGCCTCCTGAGGTTAACTTGCACAAAACCTTTAATCCCAAAAGCTTGTACTACACTAGGCCAACACTAATGCATTATACGAGAACAAGAAAAGAGCTAGAAAGCTCATCCGCATTGTTATTTAGCAAGATTAGAAATAACGAAATTAAAGAGCACATTTTTGCAAAAATAGGCCTTAATAATGCCGCAGATGCTCATGAATTACTGCAATCACGCCAAGCAACAGGATCAATTGTTCTAAGGCCTTAGTTCTTTATTAAGACGCGTTTAATATTCTAACCATAGCCTCGTTTTTTCTGAACGGAGGAAGCGCCCAAGGCGAATTGTATTGAGCTATCATAAAGCTCCCCTTGTACTTAAGACTTTGCTTGTTTATGAATGCTAGTAACTTTTTTTGATAGTTAAGGCTTCTAGTCTCAGTTGCCCAACCTCCAAAAACCAAAACAGCAACTTCACCAAGACTTTCTTTTTCTATTGATATTAGCTCTGTGTTTGCTTTTGGCAGATCTTCTAAAGAGTGCTCTTTTGGCATTACAAATAATATTTCGTAAGGCTTTTCATTGCTAGAAGGACAGTCAGAAATAACTGGGTCAGTCGCCTTTGATGTTTTAATGATGACGAGCACTATTACAGCTGCCTGGCAAAT
>JYMV01023282.1_pt1 | contig 28542 bp, 26 predicted proteins | sample 338911 | NCBI WGS metagenome assembly JYMV01 (sample SAMN03354496, study PRJNA234377) | hydrothermal vent metagenome | biome: Deep sea; feature: Hydrothermal plumes at the Eastern Lau Spreading Center, Western Pacific Ocean; material: Seawater | place: Tonga | collected 2009 | depth 2000 m m
CGGCGTCACAAAACAGGAATACAAGACTTGGCCAGAGCATATGAAACACGGCGTCACAAGACAGGAATACGAGACTTGGCCAGAGCATATGAAACAAGGCGGCAACCCAAAGAATGTCATACGGAGGTCAGGCAAGGAAGTGCCGCAGGATGACACACGGAGGTCAGGCAAGGGAGTGTCGACGGAGAATGTCGCGGATTCTGACTGCCGCAAAACCAACGAGAGAGACCACCCAAGGGGCAACCCAAGGAATGTCACACTGAAGTCAGGCACCGGCAGCATCACCGTGTATGGAACGCTGGCATTTGGCCTGAGCGGAGGCACGGAGAGCGACCGCAAGGGCTTCAAAATCGAGGTGGCAACTCCACTGCGGATCAACCCGGCGACAGGCCCCGATAGTGGCTCCACTACGCTAACCCGTGCGGACTTCACAACCATGCGGGGTGACAACATCGCCAAAACCACCCCTACTGGAGCCACATGGCCGAGCGGCTACGCATCGGCGTGGACAACAGTGAGGGCAAATTCGTCAAAAACTCCGGACGGTGTGGCGATTAGTGGCTATCCGACGTTTGTCTCCTCGGAAGACCATCCTGCGTTAATGTATTCTGAGGGCGTGGTAGATATCCATGGCGCCCTCAATGCTTCCGGCGTAGTGTATACGCCAAATTTTGCTGAGATCGAACAGACACAAACGGGCAATGTCCAGTACATCACAGGGGCGCTCATAGCGGGAGACGGGATTTTCCTTGAGGACAAAGACGGCGCCAACGGCACGGCCATCATCTTCGACCCGAGTACGCTGGATGGGCTTATCCTCGTGAACCCATCTTCGACGTCGGTCGGGAGCATCGGTCAAAACTAAGGATAGGTGTTTTACCACGACGCCCTCCGTCCACATGCCTTGGTGGAGGGCGTCTGTGCGTGCCGCGGTGTCGTTGTGTATGGCCCCCTAAGGGAGTCGGTACCTGTGGACCACTGGCGATGCCCTTATTGATGGCAGGGATTACAATCTCCCCGCGGACTTTAATTGCGCGTCGCAGGACGCCTGTGCCGGAACACTCAGCGGAGGAACGGCCATGGACGGGGCCTACACGAACTCAACGCTTGATTTGGATAGGCATGACAAGCCCGGGGGTGGGGGGCGATAAGGCGGAACTTCGCATCGAAGATCGCGACGGCCAGATAGTGTACAGCAGGGCTGCCATAGACAATATCAATGATAAGATCGACGCTCTCGGCATCAAAGTACGTAGCTGACGAGAGGGATAAGAAATCACGGCAACGGGAACACGTTAATTTCGACCTCCGCTTCTTCCACAACCGTTGTCTGAACGTCAAGGGTATAGGTCCCGACGCCAACAAACGGAGAGATGATAATGTCGAGGGGTATGTTTTCTCCGTCAAGAACCAGAAAGGAACAGGTCTCTTCCCCCGCCATTTCGGTACAGAGTCCGGCTTGGCCAGTGGGACCGAAGACGAAGGCATCGAAATTGTCCGCCGCGTCGTGTGTCAGAATGATCTCAAGTGTAGTAGGCTGCTTGACGGTCAGTTGAAACACGTCCTCGTCACGCACCACACCCGTCTTATTGTTCGTCAGGACACCAGTCACGGTCACACATTCATTCAGCCCGATTTTTCCCAGCGATTGTGCTTGTGTCACCGTGTTGTTGGATTCCTGCTCGAGACGGAATGAATCCTTCACGCAGCCACGTCCTCCAATGTCTTGAAGCACCCGATTTTCCAGTGCGGCTTGCTGTTCACTTTCATCCGCGCTTTCAATGACAAAAATCGCAAACGTTCCGTCAACTGAGGCGAGTCCTTGGGGTTTCAATTTCACATTTACGGATTTGCCTAACGGAAAATCCCCAGCTTGAATTTCAGCCATTGCGACAAGATCGTCGCTGTTCGGATCGAGAATATCATCACTTGAGATCAACATTTGAATCGACGTTGGCCCGGTGAGCACGACGCCGCCGACGTTGGTCACGCGAAGTTTTGCGGTGATTCGATCGCCAATAGCTCTGATTTTGTGTTTGAATTTGGTCAGCACAAGCGCAAGTCCAATGTCACTATCGTCTGCCGCGATCGTATTGAAAAGAATATCAATGCCATCAACGATTGCCCCTGCAGCGACTGTAATCGTAGTTGCCTCGCTGGGGTCATCGAGCCCCATCGACCCGGCTTCGTTCTCTCCGTTATAAAACTCTTCCGGCCCGGGAAGCATGGCGGGCGGGTCAAGCGGATTCAAACTCGATCCGCCCGTAAAGGTCGGATCAATCTGTTCGACTTCAACGGTGTAATCCCCAGGCGGCAACCCTGCGATGGTGTACAGTCCTTTGAACGCGGGATCTGACGATCCCCCACCAAAGGTGTTTGAAAATAACGCGCCGGAGACATATGATACCGCATCGTGGATGGGATCACCGGTACGCCGAGCAATCACATTCGCGCCCTGAAACGGTGTCGTCCCATTGCCCAACACGATCTCGCCTTCGATTGATCCGGTCGATGTCGAGAAATTCTGCCCTGGATAGAGCGTGGAAACCGTTGCGATATCATCGAGATGCAGGGTGGTCTTGGTAGCACTATCCGACGCGATGGGGAACATCGTCGGGAGACCATCGTCGTTGCTCACGTCGCCATCGAATGCAAGCTCACCGTTAATCTGCGAGTGATCAAGATTCATATAGTGTCCAAATTCGTGAACGATCGTCGCCAAAAATGATTCACGCGACACATCCGGATTGGTCGGATCGCCATCAAGAACGGACCCATTCAGAACCGCTTGAGCTTCAAGAATCCGATCTGACTGACCGAATTCAATCGCCGTAAACCCTAGGACGCTGCGACTGGCCCCAATCCCAAACACAGCGTCGATGACGCTACCATCGTGATCGAATACAACCGGGCTGATGCCATCGCCCAGGACATCCAATATGTCAAAGACATTGCTGCCGGTCACATCGAACGGCAGTGAACCCGCTGCAGCAAAGGTAATCGATGAGGAGGGAACATCTTCCCATACCTGCAATGCCTCCTCGACCAATGCGATGGCCTCTGCATTGGTGAGCAGTCCCAACGGACCGAGATCGGTGTGAAATGGAACCGAGTGCGCCGTACTCCATACCGCAGGCTGGCCGGCAGAATCAATCACGAACGGTCCGCCGGCGAAACTCGCATGAGATGACAGCAGCAGCGCAATCAGTGCGAATAGCCCAATCGCGCGCGAGCCCTTACTCCTCCTGATTCTCATCGCGACCGATCAGCGCCTTGGTTATCAGCAGAAAGTCCTCGTACGGAATCGGCCCGCGATTGCCCCTCACCAGTCTCTGTATGGCCTTTCGCTTGGGCTCATCAAGACGGTTGGCGTTCATGAGCGCGTGACGACCAAGGCCCTCCAGCAGCCCATTGTTGTTGATGCTGTTGACAATCATCGAGGGCGACGACGAATCATCGTCACCAACGAAGGTGAATTTGCCCTGCGAAATCCCCACCGGGCTGGCTAAGCCATATTGGCTTTCCCCATACAAAAACAGAATGACGTCTTCTCCTGGCGTGTAGGTCGGCATGCCGGCGATGCGATGTGATGTGCTTTCTCCGGTGCCTCCATATTGTTTGAGCGTATGGGTTTCACTAAGCTGTCCCTTCAACGCTTCGACCACTTCAAACTCGATCACTGTCACGGTTTGTCCAAATTGCGGATCGTCCTGTGCGGTACTGGTCAGACATCGCCCGACAAAAACAATCTCCGCTTGCTCCACCATCTGCTCGAGGGTCAGGAGCTTGACCCGCATGGCGGATCCATCCTCCGGAATGCTCAACAGAAGAAGCAACGCAGTCGATAAGACAATTCTTAACATCAATACATCCTCCCGCGTGTCATAGGCAGCTCACAATCACAAACCAGTCTGCCATCTTGATATTCCGATATAGCTAGGATAGCCTAGCTATCATAGCAATATACACTGAGGCAAACACAGAATGAGTTTCCGACCATCTCTCCAGGCGATCGTGGTGTGCGACACGATTATTGAAGACCGCAATACCGGCAAGAAAAGCCTCATCGGAATCTTTACGCATCTGGCATCGAAGACATTCCCGTGCAACTACCCCTCAATGAGCATCTATTTTTGCGTCACCGACGCCGCGGGCAACTACACCTTCTCACTCAAGCTGGTTCATTTGGATCAGGACAAGCAGATTGCAGAAGGGACCCTTCCCCCGATAGAGATTAAAGACCGTTTGCAGATCGTCGATTACGGCATCACTATGCTACAAGTCCAGTTTCACGCGCCCGGCCGGTATGATTTTCGATTATTCGCCAACGATGAGTTCGTCGGCAACAAAGACTTTGTCGTGATTCAGGCGAAGCAGGCAGCGTAACCCCGTCTCAAGCAAAGGTGATTCCAGATCTCCGTCACTCGAACCAAAACCCGTAGTAGACCGTCTCTTCCCCATCTTTTTCCATGGATAACACAGAGTACCGATCACCTCGCCGCATTGATCATTTTTGTTCGGCATTCCCGTAAACCACGGCGGCAGGACCATGTGGACGCGAACCCACCCCGTCATCGAAGACTATGCCAACTTCGGCTGTCTCCCCTTGCCTGCCTATCTTGAGCGACAGGGCAAATTTGACAGTCGTTGCTTGCTTATTAAGGCTGAGTTTAATATCGTCTAATTTTTTTCTTCGATGAATGTCCCGATGTGCAGCGAGTCCTTCTGTGGGGGAACCACCAAATGCAGCTTCCATGCTTGTATGCCGAGAAGCTGGGCCAACTCGTTGGCCGTGAGCACATCGGAGGCTGCGGGCTCATTTATCCGGCTGGTTGCAGCCGGGAATCCCTAACACGAGAACAAGAATTATCACCAATCGTAATATATGCGCAACTCAACTAACTTTAGCGCTCGGATTTTGGCTGCACCTTGATGCAGCAGAGTATCCATCTCCTTTATTGTAGCAACCTCTTCATACGTCCCAGTACAGATGCCGATGTCTGCAAAGAGCCTGTCGATCCATGCGTGAATCGTTCCGTCAGAATGATGGTGCACGACCCCAACAATACGGAGCATCGACGTATCTCCTTCATCAACAATCGCGATGAGATCGTCTCTGCATATGACTTTTGCGGTGTGATAGTTGGAGCGTTGAAGCACGCGACAATCTTTGTTGACGGCATGCTCCGCTCGTGCTTGACGATCTGGATTTACTGGATGCTGGTGGAACGGCTCTGCTGAGCTGCATATCATCGCTAGTCCCACGAAGGCGAACAATGCAATAAGATGTTTCCGTCTCATGATCGTCCCTCCTCTCTGTTACGTCTATCAACATTGACCATTCGTCCTACTGAACATATAGGTGCAGGAAAGGCAGATCTTGACGTGCGATCACGACGCTCACCTACTGATCAGATAAGCAAGAACAATGCCGCATGCGGATATCAGTAGTGAAGCGAGAAGAAGGGGCTCAGGACTGCATGAGGGGAAAGAACGTTATAGTCGTAGGCGAATTATACCTACTCAGGATACATCGGGCACAACGCCAGACTCTTTTGCCAGGTGTCGCCGGACTTCCGAGGCATAGGTTTTAAATGGGTCAACCATCGGAAAGGGTGCATGCCCGCGCACTTGAAAAATAGACCAATTGATCACGTATTCAGCCTGCCGAGCATCTGACTCACTATCATACCCACTGCCACCGGCAGATGAATGTTTGAGGAGGTGTTTCACCAGTTCTCCACGGCCGAATGCCCTGGTGTTTCTTGGGGGATTGTGCATCGCCACATCCACTGCGGCGTCGGTCGTGAGACGCGGAGCTTGCCCGCCATCTTGCAGACCGAAATAGAGGCCGGTGCTCGGATTCACATTGTGGTATTCCAAGTCAAGGCTGCGTAACCAGGGATCACTCCATGCGAGTTTCTCGGAATCCCTGAATGATTCCAACAGCCACAACTTCGAGGCCCAATCGACACGCCCTACGACCTTCTCATACCCTCTCTGCAAGTCTGATAACACCGCTTCCCACTGTTCCAGCACCCAATCCGTTTCCTCGTCCTGACCCCGGTACTCGTCTTGCGCAGCTCGCAGGTACTGTTCCTGGACATCGCTAGCAGATAGCGTCTTCCCTAACGCTGAGGTGACCAGCCATTTCCGCTCCGGATCTCTGGAGACGTCGCGTAACGCTTGGACGGGGTCATCCAACTCTAGCCCTTTTGGAACACAGCCATCTTCAATCAACTGCATCACCAGGCCTGTTGTGCCCATCTTAAGCGCCGTCGCAAACTCCGCGAGATTAGAATCTCCCAGTAATAGGTGAATCCTTCGGAATTTACTCGGGTCCGCTAGCGGCTCATCGCGGGTATTAATAATGGCGCGATTATGTTGCACCCATTCGAAAAAATCATTGACGATATGATCGGACCGTTGTGAGATCTGGAAAGGAGGAACATCCGCGTCAATATGTGCATCAGGTTGGACACGATCCTCCATGAGCAACTCAAGTGGAATCCAGCCATCAGGGGTTTCGGTCACGCCAATCCGTCCGGCTCCGGTGAAGATCTGCCGAGTGACTAAAAATGGAATGAGTGTATTAAGCCCTTGCAGATGAAAGGGAAAGTCTCGCGTCACCAGGTAGTTTTCATGTGAGCCAAACGTCGCATCTGTCTGATGATCAATGTTGTTCTTGATGAACGAGACCGTATCCTGAAGTCCTAACTCGTTCAGCGCTTGCTGAATCAGCTGATCTCCGCCACGATCTGATGCGACCAAGTCGGCGAGGGTATGGCATTCGGGGGTGGCGAACTCGATATGACCCATATCAACGTACAGGCGCCCGGCATTACGAAGAAACCCCCCATTGCCTGGAGGTTCGTCATAGCCGCGGTGATGCTGATCGAGCACACCGTGATGTTTGGTGTTAAAAATGTGGTCAATAAGACGCCGGGCTAGCCAGGAGGGAGATTGCGTCGGATCGTCGCTGTTGATGAGCAGTCCGTACTCAGTTTCAAGCCCGAAAATTCTGTTTTTCATCGATCACACTCGAGGATGTGCACCCCTCAACGAACCTTATCTTTAAGAGTAGCGGGAAGCATTGACCGAACCGCGTCGAGAGGAATCGGCCGATACTTGGATGGACCAGCAAGGGTGCGATCCAATACCGCACACTCCAACGTCATCTCCGAGCAGACTGTCTGAAGATGCTCTTGGATAGCCTGTTCATCGGGGAATTCAAAAGACGGAGACGTGTCTTGCACAGCAGAATCTGTGGACTCATCTTGCAAGGTCGCTTCACGGTTTTGATAAAGTGACCCAATCGCCCAGGTAAACAGGGCCGCGTTGAATACCAATTCGAGCGACTCCCCTAACTGAGCATGCCGGGTCTTGAGGTATGTCGACATATGCGATTGAACCTCGGCTGTGGCTCCAACAACCGCGGTCGTTGTCGATTCTTCAAAGCCCCCATCATAATCGAGCCGCACAAAGTGATCCTGCATTTGTTTCTCGCCCAACTCTGCAATCAAAATCTTGCTGATATACGGAGCCTTAAAGATCTCCTCAAATGCGTCCTTGACGACGGGCGCAATCCCATATTTGACGAGGCGCGCCCCGGTAACGTCTGATGGAGATCGTTGAAAGCCCTCAACATGGGCGAGATCCAACATCTGAAAACGCAGTTTTTCCAGATCGGCCGGGTGTCCCATTCCGGCAAGCGCGATACGATCGTAAATCTCATATAACTTCGGGGTGCCACGATTGACGGTCAGAATCACAATCCCATCGGAGTAGGTAATGGCAACAATGGGACTCCCCTGTTTTAATTGGTCTTGCAGGTATTGTCGGCGATTCGTAATCGCCTCAACCCACCGGTAGGGTTCTTCATACATGCTGCAAAACCCTCGCTTCAAAGGTGGCTTTCAGCGAAACATCACCGATGGTGTGAACCCCGTCCTTCGTAATGCGCTTCACTACCGGGTAGAGATCAGCTTCACGGTCAATTCCGCCGGTTGCTGAATCGAATTCAGCGGCGCTGGTCAACAAACGCAACGCCAGCGTAATCGCTTCTTCTTCAGAGAACTGGTCGAGCGGTTTCTCACCCCATCGGTTCAGGTAGTGGAGAATCCCTCGGATCGTGGGCGAACCAGAGCCGGACATCGCATGATCCACGCCCTCGAATTCCGCACCGAGGATGTCGTAAAAGAAAATCTTCGCGGTTTCACGTTGCTGATCATAGCCGGCAAAGACAGGAGCAACTGCTCCTGTTCCAGCCAACGCGGCAGGCACATTCTCTTTTAACAATTTTGCGAGGGCACGTAGTTTTCCTTCAAACGACAGATCTTGAAGCTGGCTCCGCCGGTAGTATTTAAATGAGTGTTCAAGAATCCTGGCCATCTCAAACGCGGTTGCTGGGACCCCGGCAATGGCCATCACGCTGTACCGGTCAAGTTCCAGAACTTTATCGGTACGATCGTACATGACCATATTGCCGGCGGTCGCGCGACGATCGCCGGCCACGATGACGCCTTCGCTATACTTCATTGCAAACACTGTTGTTCCGTCCGTTATGACAGGCACATTCACGCCTCCCGGAACCGAGACATCACCGCGAGCCCAACCGAGCTGATATCCCTGTTCTTTAAGTACCTGCACAAAATCCCCTTGCCGAGCCATGCAACTACTCTCCGGTCCGCTGGCGATATCGTTCAGCTTGCTTCGGATCGACTTTCCGCATCCGCTTGAGAAGCTCATCTTTCTCGGGCGAACCAGAATCCGGACGTCGCGGTCCTCCAGTGTCTTCTTTTGGCGCAGGAGGCCGAGGCCCAGGATCGATCGGCCGTTCACGACGCTCCCATTGTGCAAAGTGATGTGGTTCATTCCTATTTTTCATCACGTACTCTCCTCATCGCAACACATATCTATAGAGCTATTCACATACCGAGGCCGGGTTGGACGCTTGCTCAAGAGCCTCACGTACCGCCCATACCTGATCCGGATCAAAGAGATCACCCATTTCTAATGTTTTCGGATTGATGATTCCGCCTTTGAAGAAGATCCGCTCCCATTGTACAGATTGAATACGATCTGGAAATCGTGACACGCACAGACCCCGAATCCCCCCGCGCGTATCAGATGGTCCTGAACGGATGGCTTCTTCAATTTGTGCATCGTCACACACGCGCCGACTATTGCCTGCTGTTTCGAGCGAAAGAAAGAGCCCGGCCTCAGGATCTACATTATGATACTCAAGATCGAGACTTGCTAGCCAGGGATCTGTCCATTCTAGATTCTCTGCTTCCATAAACGTTTCCAGCAACCATTGCTTGGTTATCCAGTCCACACGACCAACCAAGATACTGCGATCACGCGTAAGCTGATCGAGCACATCGCTCCACTCATTGAGAATCCAATCCGTTTCCGCGTCTGTACCGAACAGCGCCTTGGTGGCGGCTTCGACATATCGGCGCTGTATATCCACCGCAGTGATAGCCTTCCGTGATTTGCACGGAAGATCCACCGTTAAGGTTGGATTTTGAGACACAGTTTTAATCGCTGCGACCGGATCATCTAAATCAATACTCGGGCATATCCCTCGCTCGATCATCTCTAACACCACACGCGTCGTTCCAACCTTCAACGCGGTTGCATATTCACACATGTTGGCATCGCCTAAAATAAGATGAAGACGGCGATATTTTTTGCGATCCGCATGGGGTTCATCACGGGTATTGAGAATCGGGCGATCATGCATCGTATCAACGCTACACTGGGTCTCCATAAAATCTGCCCGCTGAGAAATCTGAAACACCCCACCGGCAGAGTCTCGCTCTTGAGCCTCAATACCCACTTTTCCCGCGCCGGAAAAAATCTGGCGCGTGACAAGAAATGGCATGAGCCCATTCGACAGGTGCTCGAATGGAATTCCGCGCGAGACGAGGTAATTATCGTGACAGCCATAGGAATGGCCATGAAAATCCGTATTGTTCTTATAGAGCTTGACGTGACAGGACTCAAGATCTTGGTTGCGTTTCTGTGCAGCGCGAAAGACGATGCGCTCACCCGCTCGGTCATGCGCAACTAAGTCAACCAACGACCGGCATTCGGGCGTGGAATACTCTGGGTGGGTATGATCATTATAGAATCGTGCCCCATTTGTCAGCACGAGATCACTCTTCATCTCATGAAAGGTAAAGGGTCGATGCGAATCCAACTCAGCAAACTGGTCCTCCTCGCGATCTTGCTGAAGGCTGGACACTCGAAATCCACGTTGGTCCACGTGGGGATCTTCACCCGTATAGTCCCACGATTGTTCAAACGGGCCCGTCAGGTAGGAACGAACAAGCTCCATGGATTCCACGACGGGATCGATCTCAGGCATCCCCTCACGAGCAATCCCATATTCAGTTTCTATTCCAAATAAACGAGGCGTGGTCATTGCAAAGTCAAAATCGAGAGAGCATACGGTGCATGAGTAGCAGGTTTAAGCGCAAGCGCATGTCCCAACAGTCCTTCTATCTTGTTCGCCATTCCTGGCTCGACCCGGAATCAAGTCTTCTAGCCCTGGATTCCCAAAATTCACAAACGACGTGCAACACTGTCTGGACGAGGTGTTGCAATAGAAGTGTTGTGTTTCAACCTCCAAATTACTGATTAGGAAACCGGAGCCTGTTTCGAAGCCGGCTGCCCCGGTAGTGGGAATTGCTCAGGCGTGCCAAACGGTAGGTTTTCGACGTACAAGGAGGTTGAAGGAAACGCAAACGCGGCACCGTGTCCTTCGACGATCTCTTTGACTCGATAAGCCAGACGCTCCTTCACCCGGAGCCACTCACCCCAATTTGTGGTCTTGGTAAAACAGTACAGCATGACATCGATACTCGAGGCTCCGAAGGAGTCGATAAACACGAACGTCTTGGTTTTCGCTGGATCTGTTTCAAACTCCGAATCTTCGTTCAGAAATTTTGAGATGTCTTGAATAATCACACGCAGTTGCTCTTTGGTCGTCCGGTACTCTAACCCAATCATCCAATAAATCCGGCGGTTGGTCATGCGTGAAAAATTGATGAGTGCTTCGCCCGCCAACCGTGCGTTGGGAATGGTCACCAAGGCTTTATCAAAGCGGCGAATCTTGGTTGCCCGAAAACCAATGTCCTCCACGGTCCCATCGACATCGGGCGTCTGAATCCAGTTCCCTTTCTCAAACATGCGGTCAAGAAAAATAGTGAGCCCTGCAAACAGGTTGGCGATGAAATCCTTGGCACCCAGTGCAACGGCCATCCCAACGAGCCCTAAACTGCCCAACACCGCGGCGACATTGAATCCCCATTCCTGAAATACTGCTGCAACGCCCAAACAGATCACGACAAACTTGATCAGCTTCACCAAGAAGTCCTTCATGGTATCTTGCATACTGGGACTGCCAATCATCCCCAGAGCGCGATCCATCAACACAGATAATGGGGTCAGCGCTCGAAAGAGGGTCCAGAAGAGCGTAAAGGCAATCAGGGAACGGACAAACTTTGCAAAAACATCTGCGACATGCTCAGACATCGGAACCGCTTGGCCCGCGAAATAGAACCCCATAACCACAAATGCAAACTCAAGCGGCTTTTCAATGGACACCAACAGCATGTCATCCAGAGCGGTTTTGGTTTTTTTAGTCAACACCGTGATGGTTGAAATCACGAATCGGAAAAATAATCGACGGATCATTAAAAACAGTATGAATATGCCAAGGGCGGCCAACACGTTCCCGAGGCTGACCCCCAAAACCCCAACACTCGATACGTCTCCAACGACCTTCCAAAACTCACTGAGTGAGGTCACTGAAACAGCTCCCTACAAACACCACGCTTGCCGACATATTTTGCTTGCGTCATTTGTCCCTCCAGCTAATTAAGATGCAGAGACGAGAAGTCAAACGGATCTTCTTCTTCGCCATGACGATGACCGGATTCCGGATGAATGAATGTGAACCCCTTGATCGCATCAAAATCTACCGTCACACCATCCACCCTCGGTACACTTTGCCCTTCCACTGCAACCGTCAATCCATCAATCTCCTGAACCTCATCATCCGACCGTGTCATATCTTCAAGGATAATGCTGTATTGCAGTTGCGCTTCATTGAGATCACGAATCGTCATACGCACGATTGGATCTTCCGGGTGTTCCAACATCACGGCCTTGAGTTGGTCGATTGCTGCCTGGGTCATTTTGATCATGGCTGTGAATCTGGCAAGTCGCTCATAGTGAAAAAGCCCTCAGCAGTTGTCAGGCTCATATTTCTCAGAAATGTAACAGACTACCATGGGGCCATACACACAACAACAATCTGCAGCAGGTAGGCATCACCCACGATCGACCGCGTCCATCAGATGTTGTTCAATCAATTGTTGGCCTTTCACCCATTCGAGCTCTATTCGGGTAGCAAAAACGTCTAACGACTGCGCAAGTCGATGTCTGATCTTTACGGCATCCTTCTCTGTTGTGACCATCATCTTTGGAGCACATCCCTCAGTACTATCCCAGATTTTCTGAAGATCCTCTGAGGTATACCGCCAATGATCTGGAAAACTCAGGAGCTCCTGAATTGTCAGACCCGCGTTTTCCAACATGGTAGAAAATGAGTTTGGGTTCGCAATTCCGCAGAAGGCAATACAGCGTTTCCCACGCATCATCTCCGGCGCGAGAACGTCACCTGTCCGAAGGTTTACGAAACCTGTCAAGGCAAACCTGGAGATCCCGATAGGCATCTCCCCTAGAGATGATGCGCCCAGACTCGCAATCACGTTGTTTTCGGTGGATGATGCCCTCGTGACCATCAATGCTGTCGCACGCTTGATACTCGTAGATGGCTCTCGCAACGGGCCTCGCGGTAAAAGACATCCGTTACCGAAACGTGATTCTGCATCAACGAGAAGAAGGTCGGCATCGCGTTGTAACGCGAGATGCTGGAATCCATCATCTAAGATAAGGACGTTGCACGAAAACCGACGAAGAAGTTGGGTTCCAGCGGCATAACGGTCTGCTCCTACGATAACCGGCACACCTGGGCATCGCGTGGCGATGAGAACCGGCTCATCCCCTCCTTTGTGTGAGTCAACCAATGTTTGCTGACCATCGGAGACCAGGACGATCTGTCTTCCATTGTCTCGTCCATACCCTCGGCTAATCACTCCCACCCGTTTGCCTTGGCTGTGAAGCCAATTTGCCAGCGCGATCACCACCGGCGTTTTCCCAGTCCCCCCAACGGTGAGATTTCCAACGCTGATAACAGGACAACTCAACGATCGCGTTTTCAGGAGCCCAAATTCATACAAGCCAGATCGAAATCTTCCAGCTATGCCGTACGCAAAGGCAAATGGGAGAAGAGCGAGATCAAGCGCAGGGGACAGTGTCCCGTTCCGAATGTGCTGTTGAAACCAGACTGCGAATCGCTGCATATTGCCAAATAATCAGTGCTAGATCACGACGTGTGCCTGCGAGACATCCAACATGGAGTGGAGGGCTCTCACTGTGCGATCGAGCGCCCCTTGATTATCCTTGATGACTTGACGCGCCGCATCCCCCACCCGTACACGCTGTTCCCTATCTCGTAGGAGGCCTGCCATGTTCTGGGTCATGTCTTCGAGTGATGAGACCTGAATCCCACCACCACTTGCGACCATCATTTCCGCCATCTCTGACACATGATCCATGTACGGTCCGAACAACACCGGCTTCCCCCATTGTGCTGGCTCCATAAGATTGTGCCCTCCCACAGGGACCCAACTGCCCCCGACCCACACGATGGTCGCAAACTGAAACACGGCTGGCAGTTCACCATGGGTATCGAGAATCAGCACACGCATGGATCGAACGTTATTTTTGCTATCGTCGGATACGAGGGTTCTGCGGACAGGGACGAAGCTGTGGGAACGTATCAACGTCTCAACCTCTGACACGCGATCGAGATGTCTGGGTGCAAGTAACAATACCAGCGAAGGAAACTCTTCGAGGAGCCGTTTGTATACGGTTAAGAGTGCGTCCTCTTCACCTTGGTGCGTACTGGCCGCGACCAGCATATCGCAACCCCGTGCACTTCCGACAAAGACACCCAGTGATTTTTCGAGCTGTGGATTTGGAACAGGCAGCTCCTGGTCACACTTGATACTGCCCGTCATCACCACACGCTCGGATTCCGCTCCCAAGGCTCGCATTCGTTCGACATCACGCGTAGACTGCATAGCACAGTGTGATATGGACTGAATCACATGTCGCATGAATGGCCTAATTTTCATGTAGCCATCAAAAGATTTTGACGAGAGCCGTCCATTAATAAGCATCGTTGGAATATTTCGGCGTTGTAATGTGCGCAGCAAGTTGGGCCAGAGCTCGGTGTCAACAAACATAAATGCGTGAGGGTGGATTCTGTTCAGCACCCGATTGATGACGGCCACGTAGTCGAGAGGGAGATACAGATGTTCTGCAACGCCCTGAAGCTGGTTCAGCACCACATCACGACCGGTTTCGGTAATCGTTGAGACAAATACCCGCGAGTCTGGATAAGCTTGCTTGATTCGAAATACCAGAGGGACGATCGCCATCGCTTCGCCCATGGACACCGCATGGATCCACAGCACGGGATTGCCACCGTACGTGAAATTATCATTTTTGGAGCGCACACCGAGTCGTTCCAGCACGCCGGCACGCGATCGTTTCTTCGCAAAGAGAACCAACAGGATCACGGGCAGGCCGAGGGTCAGAAGGAGACTATACAGAGCATACCAACCACTCCCGCGAGGAGAGGCAAGTTTAGTCGGCTTCATTGTAAGCCCATTCACCCTTGTATTCGGTGGAGTTGAGTATAGACTCCATCCTGGCACAGCAGAGCTTCATGGCCCCCGATTTCGACAATCTTCCCCTGATTGAGCACGACAATCCGATCGGCTTGGCGTATGGTTGAGAGTCGATGCGCCACGACGAAGGTGGTCCGCCCCTTCATGAGATTCGCCAACGCCAATTGAACCATCTGTTCAGATTCAGTATCCAAGGCGGCGGTCGCTTCGTCGAGAATGAGCACCCTCGGATTACGCAACATCGCGCGTGCGATCGCAATTCGCTGACGTTCCCCTCCGGAGAGTTTGACTCCATTCTCTCCAATGATTGAATCATACCCTTCGGGCAACCGAGCAATGAAGTTATGGGCATACGCGCCTTCTGCTGCCGCAACGACCTCGTCCATTCCAAGATCATCGCGTCCATACGCGATATTGCTGCGAATCGTCCCTTCAAACAGCAGGACGTCCTGCGAAACCATGCCAATCTGCTGTCGTAAGGATGAGAGCGATACGTCACGGATATCACAACCATCGCACAGAATGCTCCCCTCCGTGGGATCGTAAAACCGCGCAATCAGGTTCACGAACGTCGTCTTTCCACTCCCGCTATGCCCCACCAGTGCCACTACCTCGCCTACCCCAGCAGTCACGTCGATCCCGGCCAGAGCCGGAGTCTCTGTATCCGCGTAGTAGAAGGTCACGCCACGAAGTTCAATGTCCCCCCTTATCGTTGGGAGTACCCGCCGCCCGTGGTCGAGGACATGTTCAGGTTGTTCATCGAGAACTGAGAATATGCGTTGGGCAGCCGCCAAGGCCCGTTGAATCGTATTGTTGGCATGAGCTAATCGACGAATAGGGTTGTAGAGCAAAAACACGGCTGTCAGAAACGAGGCAAAGGCTCCTGGCGTCATGACGTCTTGAATTACCAGATAGCCGCCATACCACACTACCGCGGCAACGCCAATTGACCCAACGAACTCCATCACCGGAGAGGTGAACGCAGCAACCTGCGCGCCTTTCATAGTGGCCCGGAAATATTTTTTATTCACGTCGTGGAAGCGTGCGGCCTCGAAATCCTCACGAACAAACGCTTTGACAACACGAATTCCGGTGAGACTCTCTTTAATCAGTGCAGCCAGATCAGCGATCCGTTCCTGCCCGGTTATGGCAATTCCTCGGAGACGTTTGCCTAGCCTCAACATGGGATAGATTGACAATGGAAGCACCACTACCGCGAGAAGGGCCAATTTCCAGTTCTGATAGAAAACCACGCCCACAAGTACAAGCACGGTCAAACTCTGCTGGACGGCATCTTTGAACATTCCAGAGACTGCCTCTTGGAACAGATGGACATCATCAAGCACTCGTGCCAATAAACGCCCAGACGCATTTTTAATATGAAACGCAAGAGGCAGACGCATCAGGTGTTCATATAACTGATCGCGGACATCAGCCACCACGCGCAATCCAACATAGTTCATCAGGTACGCTTGGGCATAGGTAAAGCCCCCTTTGAAGAGCGAAATCGCGAGGAGCGCCAACGGAACGATGATGAGCATTTGCATATCTTTGTTGATGAAAATATCGTCCAGAACGGGTCGCGCGAGATAGGCATACATGCCAGTAAAACCCGAGACAAACGCAGAACACACCACCGCGATGGCAAGTCGCTTCCAATATGGCCTTAAATAGGCGAGAAGTCTGAGATAGTTTGTCATGCCGTCCGAGCGCTCCATTGATCATGCACTGGAATGAATGACGTTCCCAGACCCTTGCTTTAGATGTTTCACAATCACTGCGGCTGCTCTGTCCACAGCGCCTAGAGAACCGAATTTCATTCGGACGCCGGTTAAGTCGTCTGCCATACGTTGGTACGAGGCTTGATCCGAAAGTAACGACCTCGTTAACTCCGCAAGTCGAGACGGCGTCGCATGGTGTTGGATGAGTTCCGGCACAACACTTCGATCCATCACGATATTCACGAGCCCGATCCACTTGATCTGAACCAACCAACGCGCCAAACAGTAGGTCAACCATGATGTGCGATACACAATAATCATGGGAATACCGAGAAAACCCGCTTGGAGCGTTGCCGTTCCGGAGGAAACCAGCAACAAATCTGCGGATCTCATCACGTCTGTAGCCCGGCCGGAAACACACATCACTTCAAAGGGATAATGTCGACACATCGTCTCGATACGTGAACGATCAACGGATGTTGCCATGGCGACCAGCACTTGAACGGGTATGTCATCACACACCTGTGCAACCGCCTCCAGCATAAGAGGCAAATGAGCCTGAACTTCCTTCTCCCTACTGCCAGGAAACATTGCGATCACCTGTTGCTTTGGGTCACAGCCAAAGGAGGCACGAAGATCATCCTGTGTGTCGTTAGACTCATCTTCCACATCGTCGAGCAGTGGATGCCCCACAAACGTGCATGGGACACCGGCAGCGCGAAAAAGATCCTCCTCAAATGGGAGAATGACAATCATATGATCGACAACACGAGCAATCAGTTTCAATCTCGAACGGTGCCAAGCCCATACTTGAGGTGCAACATAGTAAATAACTGAAACACTAAGACTTTTAGCTACAGATGCGAGTCTCAAATTGAGCCCAGGATTGTCAATGAAGATGACCAGATCTGGGGGTGTCGCTTTGAGAAATCGGCGAACGGCAGAGTATGTTCGGAGTACTGCCCTCGCCTGCTGCACACCAAGGGTCCCAACGACGTCGAGATGCGCAATGCCATGAATCAGGTCGACGCCGGCTTCCTTCATATTGCGTCCACCGACGCCAAGAAGCGTGATCGATGGATCCGCCTGCTTCAGCGCCTTGGCAAGCTTCGCACCGTGCATGTCACCAGACAGCTCACCCGCAACAATGAGCAATCGCTGCATATTATCCAGTGCGAACAGTTGGGAGGGATTCACTCATCATGGCCGAAGGAAAGCACGATTGAATTTCAGCAACCACGTGATGTGCGAGCTGCAACGCGGCCAATCCATCATGACCGGAAACCGGCGGCGCGGTATTCTCTTGGATGCATCTGAGGAACGAATCAAGCTCTCTCCAGAGTGGCTCATCATCATGACCAGTCACTTCGTGGACCTGCTGCTCTTCATTTAGCTCGCTTTGCGCAAGACTTGGGTACACACGAACAGTGCCCGATGCATGGTTCAGTATGAGCACATTCTCCGGCTGTGCAATGGTCATGGTCCTCACCTTTTCATCTGAGACCCGGCTTGCAGACACGTTTGCAACACATCCGTTGCGAAACACGATCCTGGCAGTGGCAATGTCGAGACTGGAAGACTGCACACGCACGCCCGATGCTCGAACGTCCTCAACCTCACTTCCGACAAGCCAAAGAAGAATGTCTAAATCATGGATCATGAGATCAAGCACCACATCAACATCTGCACTGCGACCTGAAAACCCACTCCACCGGTGGCTATCTATAAAATGCGGAACCGTGATCAAATCTTGAACGGCAACCATGGCCGAATTGAATCGCTCAAGGTGCCCAATCTGATAGATACACTTCTGATCCGCTGCGAGCGCAACACAACGTCTAGCCTCATCAACAGATATCGCAATAGGCTTCTCAACCAAAACATGGACTCCGCGCTCAAGACACTGCGTGGCGATTTTAGCGTGGTGAGCAGCTGGGGTCGCAATACTAACGGCATCGACCACAGTCAACAACGCGTCAAGATCTGAAAACTGTTCACACCCATGACGTTGCGCAATGTCGCGCGTCCGCTCCGGAGAACGATCTAACACACCGACGAGCGTGGCCTCGGAATGCTGTGTATAGATTCGTGCGTGGTGTTGACCAAATGATCCCACACCGACCACCCCAACGTTCACGACATTCGTACTCATGGAGACACGCCCACCACGGTAATCCCCGCTTTGTTGGCTGCGCGAAGCATGGCTGATTTCTCAAGCATCACGCACTTTCCGGCTTCCAGTGCCAATGCCGTCGCACCCACGTCTTTCATCACCTTGACGGTTTGAGGACCCACGGTCGGCAGGTCGAAACGAAGATCCTGCTGAGGTTTACTCCGTTTAATTACCGACGCTCCAGCCTTGGCTAAGCGCCCCCCTCGCTCGATGGTAAGATCGGTCCCCTCCACTGCTTCAACAGCGACGATGACCTTATCCTTGACCACCACACATTGGCCAATGTCCATACGACCAATCTCTTGCACAATATCCCAGCCATAGGCGATATCCGCCTTTTCAGCGGCTTTCGGCTTGCGTGCCGTTAAGACTCCCTCCTCAGCCAACACACCAGTGAGTCCAAACGTCGATTCGATGATTTCAATCCCTTCGTTCTTGAGCTCTTCCGCGATGGCGCGAAGCAATACATCATCTTTACGCTCAACGACTCGGCGCAATAACGCTAATCCTCTGATATCAGGTTGGATTTTTGAAAAGAGGTGGGTTTTTTTCACACCACCAATCATTACCGCCTTGGTAACGCCGTCACCCTTCAACGCCTTGATCAAGCGGCCGAACTGCCCGAGCTTCACCCAGTGGATATGATCGACAACCTGTTCTAGATCGGGATCTGTTTCTTCTTTATGCGCAACCGCACTCACCAAATACCCGAGACGCCGCGCATTTTGTGCGAACAACAGCGGAAACTGACCGTTCCCCGCAATCAGGCCGATGGTGGTCATAGGGGAGCTGTCAGTTCCTCCACTCGTTCATCTCCGCTGCTTACCTTCGGAGGTCCTGATCGACATATTCCACGCTTTGTCGCTTCGATGAACTGAACCAATTCAGAAACTTCTGCACAATCCTGCGTGGCATCTTGAAGAGTCTGAATAGCTTCGGCGTGCTTTAAATCAGAACGGAACAGTGTTTTATAGGCGGCTTTAAGGCATTGAATAGTTTCACTCGAGAATCCATTTCGGCTTAACCCGACGGAATTCAGGCCAAGCAGATGTGCCCGATATCCACCCGCAACGCGAATAAACGGAGGGACGTCTTGTCCCAATGCTGAACAGCCCCCAACCATCGAAAATCGGCCGATGCGAACGTATTGATGAATTCCGACCAGCCCACCGATCACGGCATGGTCTCCGATGGAAATATGTCCCGCAAGGGTCGCCGCGTTCGCCATCAAAATGTGATTCCCCAACAAACAGTCATGGGCAATGTGAACATAGGCCATGAGCAAATTATCGTCTCCGATCTTGGTGATCCCGCCGCCAAATTCTGTCGCCCGATTCACCGTCACGAATTCCCGAAGCGTATTGTTGCGGCCAATTTTCACCATGGTGTCTTCGCCTTGATAGCGAAGATGTTGAGGTGGAGTTCCGATCGAGACGAAGGGCGAAATCTTACAGTCTTCACCAATGTCTGTACGGCCTTCGATCACCACATGGGAACCAATTGTGGTGCCCGCCGCAACCGTAACGTTTTCGCCAATGACCACATAGGGACCGACGTCGACCGTATCCGCCAACACGGCGTTCGGATGGACCACTGCCGTGGCATGAATCGTCACGACGCTGCCCCGTCGGAACTCGCTGCAGCCGCAGGGCTCGACGACACAGCGCCTTTCTCTCCGGCAAACATCGCCATGAGCTCTGCCTCACACACCACATTGGATTCAACATAGATCCACCCTTTGGTCTTCCAATAGGGTGTGCGTTTCCGAAGCACCTTCACCTCCATCCGAAGCTGGTCTCCAGGTAACACGGGTTTTCGAAATTTTGCTTTATCAATTCCCATAAAGTAGACGAGATCGCCCTCATGCCCATCAGCAGACTTGAACGCTAACACTGCACTGACCTGCGCCAGGGCTTCGATCAACAACACCCCTGGCATGATGGGATGATCAGGAAAATGGCCTTGGAAAAATGGCTCATTCATGGTGACGTTCTTCACACCGACAATGCGTTCCCCTCTCTCAAACTCGATCACTCGATCGACCAATAAAAACGGGTATCGATGCGGCAAGATCCGTAGAATTTCGTTGATATCCATCAACGGTGACTGTTGGGAATCTCCCATTCTATTCTCCACACTAAGGTTTCTCTTTTGGTTTCCGCTTGGGCTCCGCCTTCGAGGTTTTCCCCGCACGGTCAAGCTCTTTAATCACCTGAGAGGTGATGTCGAGCGAACCGTGGTGAAAGAGCACCAACCCACTATCCGGCATCTTTGCGAGGACAAGTGTAAACTTTCCTTGCTTCGCCACTCTCGCAACAGCAGCCCTCAACAGTTTTGCATACTTATCCGACTCCGTTCTGCGCCGTTCTTGGAGTTCACGATTGATCACGTTGACCTTCTGCTGATAAACAATCACCTCCCGCTGATAGGATTCCTGTTTTGCCTCCCTTGCATCGGCGCTGAGAAGAGGGCCTTGTGTCCTGAGCTCATCTTCGAGTCCACGCAACGTTGCCTCGTCCGTATCGATCACTTTCTGCCGTGCTTCCAGATATTTGGTCAACGTTGCTTTCATTCGCTTCCCTAACGCCGTCTCATTTGCCACACGATCCGGATCGATCACGGCAATTTTCAAATCCTCACTCAGTCCCGGAGACGATAGGGAGACGATCAGTAAAACCACGATTGCCGCGATACGCACTATCCATCCTGTCTTGTGACGCCCTGTCCAATTCAACATACGTATCATCATCCCCTCGCTAGAATAAAGAACCAATAGAAAATTCGAGCAGGCCTGGGGTTTCATTGGCTCGCTTATCCACTTTGAATCCATACGCCACACGCAGTGGTCCAAATGGTGAAATCCAGCGTAGCTCGAGTCCGGCTCCCTGCCGTAAATTCAACGGATCCATCGCTTCTCCCTCTTCAAATCCACGACCGAGATCAAGGAAAAATGCCGCATTAATTTGCGCGTCCTTCACGATAGGCACGATGTACTCAAACGTAAAGCCCATTGCTTTATCGGCACCAATGACCTCATCGGTCCCAGGAACGATCGGTCCTGCTTTTCCATAGCCAAACCCTCGCACCTGGGGGAAACCGTTGATACTTCCGACAAACAACCGTTCCGTCAGCGGAATATCGTTATCACGACCGTACGGTTCGCTCACACCGATAACTCCTCGCACTGAAAAGACATGATCAAACCAAATTGAAGTGTAATGGACAGTGGTACCCAGAACCTTCACGAAGTCGTTGTTTCCCCCGAAGAAGTGACTCGCCAGTTCCAGCGACGCGGTTTGCTTTGACCCAGTGGTTGGATCAAGATGATAGTCACGTGTATCGCGAGAAACATTCCCTCCGATAGAACTGGTTGTCTGCGTCCCTTGTTGCTCGGTGATAAATGGGGGAAGGAACTCGAGTTCTTCTTGTTCCGTGCACTCGATGTTGAACGCTTCTGAACACGTCAAGAGGTCAGTAATGCTGATCCGTTCGAAGGCAACGTTCAGACCTCCATACAAATATTCCCCAAAGGGTTTAGTGACTGAGAACCCTCCACCGGTTCGAGCTTCCTGGTAGGTAAACACATCGAAGGCCTGATGAAAGAGGTCAACCTGTGTCGAGATTTCGGTGTCGAGAAAGTACGGTTCCCGGAAACTGACATTGGCGTAAGTTCGCCGCTCACCAAGTTGCGCGTTTAGTCGTAACAGTTGCCCCTTTCCCATGAAGTTGCCTTCTACAATATCGAAGATCGCGGTGAGACGATCCAAGGAGCTAAATCCACCACCGATACTGAACGAACCCGTTGCCTTCTCCTTCACTCGAATGTTTAAGTCGACCTCACCGTCGTCTAAAGGCTCAGGGACCAGCTCCACGGTTTCAAAGAAATTCAAATTCTGAAGCCGTTGGAAACTCCGCTTGATCGCACTCGTCTCGATGACTTCTCCTTCATTGACCCGCACCTCACGACGAATGACTTTGTCTCTCGTCTTGTCATTCCCGGCAATATTGATACGTCGAATGCTGACGAGATCACCTTCCGTCACGGAAAACGTCACATCAGCTTTATGTGTGTCGTCATCCGGCACAACCAATGGCTTGGCATCTGCAAACACATAGCCCTTTGACCCATAGAGATCTGTAATGCGCTCGACTTCTTCCCGCATGACCTTCCGCTGGAACACGTCACCAGACTTTGCCTCCAGCGTCGCCTTCAATTCTTCGTCGGTGAACTCTTCATTCCCGGTAAACTCCAACTCTCCAACCTGATATTCTTCACCTTCTGAAACCGGGAACGTGATGTGAAACCACTCCTTATCGTCGCTCAAGACGACATCGGGCATTCCCACCTTGGCGTTGAGAAATCCTTTATTCGCATACATGTCTTTAATGCGTTCGATGTCGTTTGACATTTCGTCTTTTTTGTAGGTTCCCGATCCTGACAACCAGGAGGTGAAAAATTTGTATTTCTGCGTCGCAACCGCTTCACGCAGATCGTCTGATGAAATCTTCTGATTGCCGACGAAGTCAACGTGTTTGACGCGTGCGAGCGGTCCTTCCTTGATATAAAAGGTCAACGTCGATTTGTCTTCGCCTGTGGACTGAATCACTGGAATGACCGTGGCGTCGTAATACCCATCCCCACGGTAGAGCGTACGTAAGGCCTTCACACTTTCCTCAACCTGGTTCTGATCAAGAAAGGTGTTGGTGCGAACGGCCACCTCCCCTTTGAGCTTGTCGGTTTTGATGTTCTCGTGGCCGTCATAGTAAATATTCGTCACAAACGGGTTCTCCTTCACGACGACAACGAGACTCAGGCCATCGGCGGTTGGCGCCGTTTCAAGTTGAACATCTTCAAAATATCCCATTCCATAGATCGTGCGGATTTCCTTTGGAATGAGCGTCGCGGAGAATACTTCCCCAATCTTGATGCCCATTTTGGCGAGAATATTCTCAGACTCAATTCGCTTATTCCCACGAATGTCGATGAAGGAGATGACGGGGCCATCGAGCAGATCGACGTCTTGAGCATAGAGATGGCCACCATGACCCAATTCGAGGCATGCCATGAGGATCACGAGCGCGCCTAATCCATATTTCATCCGCCGTAGAAGGCTCTGCAAACGACTCACGATCCCTTCAAAAATGAAAGGATTATACCCAATTCACAGACCTTCCGCGACTCTTGCCCGCGTCACTACCCCCATGCTACGCTGTCGACTGATGCACTGGAAATGAGATCACCCGTCCAACCATTCCCCTGCTGTAGCACAAACGCTTAATATGGCTGATCAGACACTTCCAGACCAGGAATCCCCCGCGATACACGAGATCGATATCCCCGATCTCTTGCCGCTGTTACCTGTTCGAGATATCGTCGTCTTCCCACATATGGTCATTCCACTCTTTGTTGGCCGAGAAATGTCGATTCGAGCGATCGAGCATGCGCTCTCGTCAAACCGGCTGATGTTTCTTGCGGCACAACGATCGCGGGAACTCGAAGAGCCGAAACCCGGCGACATCCATACCGTGGGAACGTGCGTCACCATCATGCGCATGCTTAAGCTTCCCGATGAACGAATCAAAATTCTCGTGCAGGGACTGGTCAAAGCCGAGATTGTCGAATATGTGCAGGACGGTCCATTCTATCAGGTAAAGATTGCCAAACTCGTTGATCCTTCAGTGACGCGATCACACGCCCTAGAAACCGAGGCAGTGATGCGTACGGTAAAGGAACAGCTCGAGCAAATCGCGAACCTCGGAAAAGGCATTACGCCCGATATGATCGCAGTGATCGAGAGTATAGAGGAACCGGGTCGCCTGGCAGATATGGCCACAGCCAATCTCGGCTTAAAGGTAGAGGGAACGCAGGAAATTCTTGAGATCCTCGACCCACTCGCGCGGCTGAAACGGGTGAGTGAACTCCTCAGGAAAGAAATTAAACTGCTCTCGATGCAACAAAAAATTCACGCCGAGGCAAAGGGCGAAATTGATAAGACGCAACGCGAATACTTCCTGCGAGAACAGTTGAAAGCCATCCAAAAAGAGTTAGGCGAATTGGATGAGCGTGCCGAGGAAGTCCAGGAGTTCAGGCAACGCATCACGGCCGCCGCGATGCCGGAGCACGTCCTCAAAGAAACCGAAAAGCAACTGAAGCGCCTGGAAAAAATGCATCCGGATACTGCCGAGGCCGCCACCGTCCGCACCTATCTCGAGTGGATGGTTGATGTTCCCTGGAGCACGAGTACCAAAGATCGCCTTGATCTCAAAATCGCCGCAACGGTTCTCGATGAGGACCATTACGATCTGGAAAAGGTCAAAGAACGTATTCTGGAGTACCTCGCGGTTCGGAAACTCAAGGCAAAGATGAAAGGGCCGATTCTCTGCTTCGTGGGTCCTCCGGGAGTTGGAAAAACCTCACTTGGCAAATCCATCGCGCGAGTGCTCGGACGTGAGTTCGTCCGCATTTCACTCGGGGGTGTTCGCGATGAAGCTGAGATTCGCGGCCATCGACGCACCTACGTCGGTGCCTTGCCTGGTCGAATTATTCAGGGTCTGAAGCAGGCAAAATCAAATAATCCGGTATTCATGCTCGATGAGATCGACAAGGTTGGTGCAGATTTTCGTGGAGATCCTTCCGCGGCGCTCCTGGAAGTCCTCGACCCGGAGCAAAATCATTCGTTCAGCGATCATTACCTCGGCGTCTCCTTTGACCTTTCAAACGTGATGTTCATCACGACCGCCAATCTCATCGATCCCATTCTTCCTGCATTGCGCGATCGTATGGAGACGATCGCAATTTCCGGGTATTCCCAGGAGGAAAAACTCGGCATCGCCAAACGGTTTCTCATCCCCAGACAACTCGAAGAGCATGGGATCACCAAGAAACACATCAAGATTTCGGATGCCGCACTTCGAAATGTCATCGCACATTACACGCGCGAAGCTGGGGTACGAAACCTGGAACGGGCGCTCGCAACCCTGATGCGAAAAGTCGCGAGGAACCTCGCAAGCGGCCGACGCAAGCTACACTCGGTCACCCCCAAAATCCTCCACACGTATCTTGGCGTTCCCAAGTTCACACTCGAGTCCGACCGAAAAAAGGGTGAGGTCGGGGTGGCCACCGGGCTCGCCTGGACCGAAACCGGAGGAGAGATTCTTCAAATCGAGGCGACGTTGATGAAGGGGAAGGGAACCCTCACCTTGACAGGGCAGCTTGGCGATGTGATGAAAGAGTCTGCACAGGCCGCACTGAGTTACGTTCGCTCACGCGGAAAACACTTTGGTCTCGAAGAGAGTATCTTCTCGGAAATTGACATTCACGTACACGTCCCTGCAGGGGCCATTCCCAAGGATGGGCCATCGGCCGGCATCACGTTGGCGTCCGCGTTGACTTCGGCGCTGACAAACACTCCTGTTCGACATGACATCGCCATGACCGGTGAAGTGACCCTTCGTGGACGTGTCCTTCCCGTTGGAGGCCTCAAAGAAAAACTCCTTGCTGCACGACGCGAGAAGTTGTCGCGCGTCATCATACCGAAGCGAAATCAGAAAGATTTTGAGGACATCCCAAAACACCTACTTCGCGGAATGCATTTCGTCTTTGCGGACACCATGGACGATGTAATTCAAGCGTCCCTCTACAAGATGAAATTTCGACCCCATACTCAGCCTCGAGGAGCCAGCAAGACCGTTTAGGATGCTTCCGAAGCATCAACTCGCAGAATTCGCACTAATCCAGCGTATCGCGAAGCGATTTGGAGGTCTTCGAAATCAAACCCTCGTCGGCATTGGCGATGATTGTGCGGTCACACAATCCAACGCTAAAACTCTACAGCTGATTACGACGGATCTCCTGGTCGAGGACATTCACTTCAACCGACGCTTCGCAAGCTGTCGTGATATCGGGTACAAGGCAATGGTTGGAAACCTCAGCGATATTGCCGCGATGGGAGGAGTTCCACGTCAGTTTCTTACTTCGATTGCTATTCCACCATCATTCTCCAGAAACAACGTGGACATGCTGTATGAAGGGATGATGCAGCCCGCAAAACAATCAGGTGTGGCATTGATTGGGGGAGATACCTCCAGCTCACCCAGGACACTCTTTCTGTCACTCACGATACTCGGCGAAGTCAAACCCGCTCACGTGATCCAACGAATAGGACTCCAGGTCGGCGATGAGATATTCGTCACCGGAACCTTAGGTGATTCCAATGCGGGACTTCGTATTCTTCAAACGCCAGCCCACAAACGTGTTCCTCGCTCATGCCGGACATGGCTTATCCAACGACACCTTCGCCCCATCGCTCGTCTTGATGCAGGACAGCGGCTGGCGAAATATAGACTGGCCACGGCAATGATTGACCTTTCAGATGGATTCAGTGGGGATTTGGCGCACTTATGTAAATTGAACGCCGTTGGAGCCACTATCAATGTTTTTCATCTCCCCATTTCTGACGCATTGCGCACTTATGCACATCGTATGGGCGAGCAGGCTTACGACATCGCACTTCAAGGCGGGGAAGATTATGAACTCCTCTTTGCCATCCGACCAGAGTCTCTTTCACGCCTCAAACGGTGGATTACACGCGGCCTTCTCAATGCGGCGCATATCGGAACCATTACACCAAAACTGCAAGGGCTTCGGATGATCACACCTACGGGTTCAATCCGGCGCATGCCCATCCGAAGCTATGAACACTTTCGGAGCAAACGGGTGCAGACACGTCGCCCGACAACGTGAGTCACCGATGGACACGCCTACAGACGCGGCACACTCTCGAGTATACGATGGCCCAACGGAGTACGACGGACTCTCACTCCTTGCCGATCCAATCCACACGTATATTTCGCTGACCGTACCCACCGCGTCACATCCTGAAGAAACGACAGAGAAAGATCTCATCGATTCCCTTTGGGTTCAGCGACTACGCTCCATCTATCAGCTGCAAAGTACACGCTGGGTCTATCCATCTGCCGAACATAGCAGATTTCAACATTCCATCGGCGCAATGCATGTGGCTGGTCGGTTTGCCCGCCATCTCTACCCCTCACTGAAACGAACGTTTCCTGACCTCCCCTCACCCTATTACGTTGAGGAGATTTTACGCATTGCTGCCTTGCTCCATGACGTTGGACACGGCCCGTTTTGCCATTTTTTTGACCAAAATATTCTTGCTCCCTTTCACCTCACACACGAACAGATCGGCCAAGCCATCATTACGGACCAACTCGGACATGTGATTCAAGCTGTTTCTCGCAGCCCGCATGGTTCGTTCTTACCTGGGGAAACGATTGACCCATTGCACATTGCCTTTCTCATTCTTAAAGATCCCAACAAGGAAAGTAAACACCATCCGCGGTGGCTGAATGCCCTCCAACCCATCCTCGGTGGCGTCTATACGGCTGACAACTTAGATTATGTGCTTCGAGACGCCTATATGTGTGGAGTCGCGATCGGTCCGGTCGATCTCACCCGAATTATTCACTATACGTTTATCACGCCGCAGGGCATGACCATTCATAAAGCCGGGATTCCAGCGCTGCAAATGTTTCTGAATGCTCGCTTATATCTCTACTCCAACGTGTACTACCACCGCACAACCAGAGCCATCGACATTCATCTGCGTGATATTTTCAGAGACACGATGCAGATCATGTTCCCATACCACCCGCTCAAACATCTTGAAAAATATTTATTCCTGACAGATGCGTCGCTCCTTGAAGCTGTCCGCCAATGGCCCACATCCTCAGATCAAACAAAACAACAACTCGGGAATGAATGGCATCACGTACTGTACCGGAAGACGAAATG
>JYMV01031696.1_pt1 | contig 28527 bp, 28 predicted proteins | sample 338911 | NCBI WGS metagenome assembly JYMV01 (sample SAMN03354496, study PRJNA234377) | hydrothermal vent metagenome | biome: Deep sea; feature: Hydrothermal plumes at the Eastern Lau Spreading Center, Western Pacific Ocean; material: Seawater | place: Tonga | collected 2009 | depth 2000 m m
GCGAATCTTTTCGACCTGTTCTCCCCAGATATGTCCGGGGATCGGAGTGATCATCCCGTGACCGAATAGGGCGATGTCGATGTTCTCGGTCACCTCACGAATGTCGGAATGGACCACCTCGAGATCGCTGAGGACCTCTTCTTTCCAAACTTCCCACCGACTGGTGAGCATTCGCTTGCGCACTTCCACCGGGTCTTCCCCTGGGAAGGAGCGATACCAGGTCCAAACGCCCGGGCCTCGGTTCGACCAGGCTTTGACTTGATGGTCCGCAACCACATAACCAAGCGACGGGCTTTGGTAGATGACGTTATCCCAGGCCGGCTCGAAACCCGAGAGGACCTCTTGGGGCGCACGCCTGAGAGTAAGATTCGCCGTGACCCAGGGAGCATAATGAAACCCCACTGGCTCCTCTCCGGGGAAGTGGTACTTTCGTTGGAAGCTGGGCAACGCATAAATGCAGTTCCGGGCTTTGACTCTCACTCGTTGTTGAGTCTTCAGGTCCAGAAGATCGATGAGAACGGGTGTCCCGGGCTGGACAGAAAGAATGAGGTGGCGCGTCTTTACGGTTCGGGGGAGAATACTCTTGAGATAATCCACGATGCGGGCGTTGCCTTCCGGCCAGACGAACAGAGCGTCCTCTTCAGGAAACCCTCCGTCGTCTCGGGCGCAGAAATAGTGAAGCCCGGCCCAGGCCGAGACCTCGTCCATCCCCGCCCCGTAGTCATCACGACAGGCGTAGTCGAGAATCCAGGTGAGATAAGGTGAGGTCCAGCCTCGCGCTCGGGCATAATCGCCGAACGTCACGGCGTCCAGGGCCATAAGATGAGCCTCCGGAGACGATCTTGCCAGCGGTAATGCAAAGGCTTTGCGCCCCAGTTTGTCGCGATAATCCGTGAATTCCTGGACGACTCTCTGGAAGTCGTTCCACTGCTCGAGTTCTCCCTCGCTGAGGGAATTGCCGGGAACCAGACTCTCATGCCAGGTTCCGTCATACCACAGCCGTTCCTGGAGTGGGTGACAAAGATGACGTTCGTCCAGGGTGCCGTCCGGCCGAATCAACTTCATCTCACGCAAGAGTTCCCGCACGGCTTTGCACTCTTGGGTTGGAACTGGGAGATAGTGAGCCGCCCAGGGAGCCCGGCAAGGGGCGTACTGATGAGAGCGAGAGTTGCCCCCCGCCTCGGCCTCCAGTTCAAAGATTTCAAAATCGGTCCAGCCGGAGCGTGTCAGTTTCCAGGCGGCCGACAAACCGGATATGCCGCCTCCGAGTATAGCGGTGCCGATCTCAATCGACCTCTCAGCGGACCCCGCACCAACTCCCTTTTCCCGAAGAAGATGGCCCGACTGGTAGTCGCCGCCCCCACGGAACTGACCCGATAAGTTAGAGTGGCGCCTTGAGCACGCTCCTAGACCGAAGAGCAAAAGGCTCCCTTTGATGAAGTCCCGTCGTTTCAAAGACTCGCCGAATCCCAGTCCTGGCGAAAATAGCGGACCAGTCGTTGATCGAACAGAGTGTTAGGCTCACTCTTTGCAGGCTTCATATCCGGAGAGAAAACGAACAGCGTCGGCAAGACCTCCTCCGTCACGAAGCGAGGTTCTATGTTGCAGGGATAAAACTCATTCACTTGGTCAACCGTGGCCAGGGAGAATCCCCATTCCCCAAAAGAGGGCACGTAACAGTGATAAGGTCGCGCCTTAAAACCCGCTTCCTCCAGAGTAGCAAGGATACAAGAGTAGGAACGAGGAGCTCTCAGGGGAGACGAACTCTGCACGGAGATAGCACCCCCGGGATTGAGACGCGAGCGTAGCAGGCGGTAAAAGTACGTGGTGTAGAGCTTGCCCACCGAGTAGGACGAGGGGTCGGGAAAGTCGACGAGTGCCAGATCGAATTTCTGGTCGGTGCTCTCAATCCAAACAAAAGCATCCTTGTTGATAACCTCCACTTTGGGAGAGGAAAGAGCATCTTTGTTCAGTTGGGTGAGCAGCGGATTGGTGCGGAACAGAGCGGTGACGGCAGGGTCCAGATCCACCAGCGTGATTTTTTCGATACGTGGGTCTTGAAGAAGAAGCTTGCAAGCTAAGCCGTCGCCGCCCCCCAGGATGAGGACAGACTTGGGCTCCCTGACGCAGCGAAGAGGTGGCAGGACGAGAGCTTCGTGGTAACGGTAATCATCGAGCGACGAGAACTGGAGATTGTTGTTCAGATAGAGCCTTATATCGTTGCTTGAAGCTGTGACCACGATGCGCTGGTAAGAGCTGCTTTGGGCATAAATTATTGGGTCGGGGAAGAGGTTTTGCTCGGTGAGTTCGGCCACAGGATTGGAAGCGAAGACACCGACCGCCAGAAGGGCCAAAGCGGTGAATCCCTCAACCTTCAAAAAGTTCCACCGCCCTTCGTCGTCGTAGAGAAAGACGAAGCCTAGAGTAGCCAGAACATTGAGAATTCCGAAGCAGAAGGCGGTGTGAATCAATCCTAGCTGGGGGACCAGAAACAAGGGGAAGGCCACCGAGACTAGCATCGCTCCGGCGTAATCGAGCCCCAGAACGCCCGACACCAACTCCTTGAAAGGGAGACGTTCTTTGAGGGCTCTCATGATGAGCGGAAGTTGGAGTCCCACCAGACTGCCGATGCTGAAAAGCAGAAGGTAGACCCCCACAAAAAATCCGCTCCCCCAGGAGAAAAGAATCCACAGAAGAGTGGTTGAGAACCCGCCCAGCAGACCCACGGCTAGGCCCGTCTGAACTAACAGTATGTAAAATCTGCCCTTAATCAGCCGGCTTACGTAAGCACCACAGCCCAGGGAGAATAGGTAGGTCCCGATGATGGTTGAGAAAGCCAGCACAGAGTCTCCCACTAATGAGGTGACCAGGCTTGCTGTTAAAAGCTCGTAGGTAAGTCCCGAAGCGGTCATTACCACCACGAAGAAGAGCAGAAAGAGCGACATCTGGGTTACTTGTGGTAAGAGCCGCTGGAGTAGCTTCGAACGTAAACGGGGACTCCTCGCGCTCTGTAAGCCTTGCCCTGAATCTTCTTGTTGGCTGAATCGTGAACGGTATCACTCAGTTGGCTGATTTGCATCAACAACGGGTCTACCGGCGCCGCTTTATAGCGAACTTTAAGTAGTTCCAGGCTTCGAAGAGCTTGGGGAACGACCGTAGGGATAGCAAGGATTTTCTTCGATCTGGAATCCAGGTTGGAACGAAGCTGGGCGGCCGAGAGTTGCTCTCTTTTCCAATCTTTTGGTTGTTCTGCTGGGGGAACAACATCGATATTGGTAAGGCTGTGTTGCATGTCTTTGGGTAATGTCCGCTGACTACGTGCACACCGTGCCTGAGAAAAGAAGACTATCACCAAACAGAAGACAATGTAGACGACCCCTGCGCCTCTCACCCACTTAACCATAATCCGACTCGTACCATCTCTTGGTTTCGAACCTGCTTTGCCCACGTCGCAGAAGCCAGTTGGGCAGTAACAGAAGCAACCACATATAGAAGAGACCTGAGAAATTTCGGGCGCCCGGAGCAACGGCCACCGTAGCCTTCAAAGGTGGCATTTGGTGGGTCTTATCGGCGGGATTGTCGGAAACTATGGGCGGGGCGGTACCGGCAGGGCCGTATTTCCCGGTGACGGAAATTTCGATGGGTTGACCGGTGGGAACTCCATAAACCATAACCGACACCTTGTCCTGACCCTTTCCCTTAAGGCTTGCCAGAGTGAATTTCCTTTGTCGCTTGTATCGTCCGGAGGTAGGATTTAGGATCACGTTCCCGTCGATCCATTGCTCTTTTAAATCGCCCTGCAAGTCGACTCTGACGTTGCGAAGACCGCTTCCGGGAACCTCAAAAGTGGTTTTCGGCCGACTGCTGGGATTGACGTCGACATTCTCCGCTAAAACCTCTCCCCCGGGAAGGAAGACACCGCTGACAATCATCAAAAAGGCAAGAATGTAGCCGGCCGCTTTGATGGGAAAGAAAGCCTTGCGGGCCGCCTTATAAGGGTTGGGTTGGGCCGTTCCGACACCGACAGGTTCAGGAAAAGCGAGGGTGGGAAAGATCTCTTTCAGGTCGCTCTTTGTAAGATAGCGACCCCTGGTCCAGGTGATGTCGGACGATGTTTTCGAGGCAGAAACCATCTGGGGTGGATTGACGTAGTCTTGGGCTCGTGAGGCTTCGCCACTCTTCACTCGCCAGTAGAACTCTCCCAGAACGGCGGAGACCTTGACGTTGGCGGTGGAGAAATGCTTGTACTTATCGCCGTCCACAACCACGAAGCTATTAGGCGGGTCTCCTACCACGCGCTTAAAAGGGTTGAGGCCGTAGCGCTTCACCGGGACGGTATAAAGCTGTTCGAAAAGAGTATAGTGACCGTTAGTCTCGTTGAGCCATAGGTAGCCGTGGAGATGATTGTAGAGAAGGAAGTCGTTCCAGCGGTACGTCTTTCCCTGCACTGTGGTGGAGTTTTCCAGCAGTCCGATAACTCTGTACTCAGCTTTGGGAAACTTGGCTGTTGTTCCAATGGGAATGGAAGCTCGTTCGGCTATCAGTTTTACCTTGCGAAAGGCAGATTGCATGACCTTGAGTTCAGGATTTCTAACATCCATCGCCGTGTCGCAATACTGGCAGACAAACATTTCGGCTCGACCCGGTCCTGTGATCTCATGGGGGGCCCCGCAGTTGGTGCATTTGATGGGGCGCACCTCCGATGAGGGGACCGCTATCATGGGATTCTCGTCGCGGTTGAGACCTGTGAGTGAGAGGGCGTCGAAAGGGACCCAGTCGCCACGATAGGTGGTCGGTTCGTCGTCGGAGCAATCGACGGTGAGACCTTCTCCATCCTTGTTTCGAAGATCCACAGTCAGGAACGTGCCCTGGGTGGAGACGATGTAGGGCAACTCGCCTTCAAAGCTACTGACTCCAACATTCTTCCGGTCCAGCACGACCCAACTGTCACCATCGAAATCGACCAACGAGCCGAGCGAAAGCTCGGTCAGATCAGGATGCCCAGTCTTCTGCCGGTTGATGAAGAACTGGCCTAGAGCCTCTCCAAGCCATCCTTCGGAACCGTCGCTATAGCGGAGAAACCACTCGTTCCAGAAACCTTCTCCGTAAGTGAGTTGAATACGTCCGACCACTTCGAACGCTTTGCCCTTGTAAGACCCCTGAGTTCCCACCTGAACCGGTGAGCCGTCCGGTTGGCATTCAGCAATCTTTCCGATAGCTTCGAGATCGACGTTCTTTCTGGCCACCATCGTCTGGCAGGACGAACAGACAGCAAAGGGGGCGCGTTCGGTACGAAACCCGATCTGAGAGCCGCAACTGGGGCAGTTCAAGATTTCTTGCCCACCTTGCCTGCAGAAATAATAGACTGAACGATTCTACCAGCTTCGGCCGCCGTCGTGCTGGTGTACGTCACGGCAACCGTGAAGGCCCAGTTATCTCCAGGGTAGCTACCTTCTTTGAGGGCGGGGATGTAAAGGAGGTTCGTGGTGTATTCTTTCGTTTTCTCCGACTTGAGCAAAAATGAACCGATCGTGCCCATCCCCTTGGTTTTGACTTCTTGGAACCGCTCCACGGTGAGGCCTGCCTTTTGCGTGTAGGCTTTGAACTGGTTCGAGAAATCCTGGGGCTTCAGAGAATAGTTCGGGCCGTATTGAGAATGATGAAGAGAAATGCTCAGCCAAAGAGGCCGGCTTTTGTGGGCCAGGAGATAGTGGGTTGCGAGTTTCGGCTCCTGGGGAGCTATAGACCACCTCAAATAGGATTTGTCGGGGGTGGCGTTCTTAGGCGGCTTGTAACTTGGGTTGACGGCCATTCTCTCGAAGCCGGGCAGGCTCGGAAGAGTCAGCCGTTTGTCGAAGAAGCTCTGGTCTGCACAGGCTGCTTGAAGCAGCAAAATGCAAAGGAGTATGGCATTACTCAGAGTCCGCACTCCAGGCCCTTTAGAGAGGAGTACGATCCCATCCTTTTCTAAGCGGCACGGTAGCAAATCGGCATCGACTATTTCTTGGCCTTGGCACGGGATTTAGACTTGGATTTCGCGGTTTTGGCTTGCTTAGGCTTGGGAGGCGCACCGGTGGAGCGAACACCGCAAACCGGGGCACTTTCCTGGGCGGTGGAAAAGCCGTTGGCAGACGTCATAGGGGCCTGGTTGTGCTCATGAAGCAGATAGCCTGCGGGCACGGGCGAACTCGCCATAGAGATACAACGTTCGGCGCCGCTATAGTAGAGATGGAATTTTTCATTTTTCAGAGCCAGGCCGGTGGCTCGAACCACGTTGGGCATATATCCGAAGCGCTCCCAGTCGGCCTCTGCAGTGAGAAAGGGCTTCTTCAGGCTTGACAGGCACTTATTCGGTTTCTTGGCGTCGAAAAGGGCGGCGAACACGCAGGTTTGGAATCTCTGGTTCGTGGCGTTAAGTATGACGACAATTCCATGCTCTGTGGCGAAGGGTGATGGTCCGGGTTCCAGGGATTTATTGGCGAAATCGGGGCATTTCTGTCTGGTGAGAATCGGCTTGGTCTCGAGTTTCCACTCGATTAAGTCCTTGGAGCGAGCGAGATAGAGATCTCCGGCACCGACGTACATCAGATACTCACCGGACTCGGTAGGCTGAGGGAGGATGGCCGCTGAGGTGCAGTTGAGACCTTGCTCCTCCAGGTGTGCGAACAAGATTCCGTGTCGAAACCAGTGGACCATGTCGGAACTGGTGGCAAGACAAGTTCTAAAGCGCGCCCCGTCGTAGGCAGCATAGGTGAGAATGAAGACGCCTCCCGCGAGAGTGAGGCGGGGGTGCGCCAGTCCGTAAGATTCCAAAGGGCTGTCCGGCACCAAAACCGCGTCCCCTTTGCACTCAAACTGGACGCCGTTTTGGCTGATCCCCACGCCGAGCCTTCCCACGCAACTGTTCGGGGCCTCGTGGCGAGATTCTCCACGGAACATCATCAGGTGAGTCTGCCCGTCGAAGAGCACCGAGGGGTCGGCGATGTTACGCGACACAAAGTGGTGAGGATTGGGAGTGAGGATAGGAGTTTTGCGTTTACTCCAGTTGAAGGGAAACCATTGAGGTGAAGTTTTCTTTTTAGACATGAAAGCCCCCAGTCTGCGTATTGGAGAAGTCGTTATTCGAGGTTGCTCTTGAACCCTTCTCGCCGCAGGTTTCTCAAGGTTTCCAGATTCGTTGAGGCCATACTCTCGGATTCGGGCGTCTCAATCACCGCAGGCAATCCCTCAAAGCGCGGATCGCTGAGCAGGTGCTGGAAGCAGGTGGGACCGATTTCCCCTTGTCCGATATGATCATGACGGTCCACCCGGCTACCCAACGGTTTTTTCGAATCGTTGAGGTGGAAGGCTTTGAGCCGCTCCAGGCCGAGGAGAGAATCGAATTTGGTCCAGAACTCGTTGTACGACTCTTTCTCCCTCAGATCGTATCCAGCCACGAAGATGTGACAGGTGTCCACGCAGACTCCGAGTCTGGTATGCCCCTTGTTGGCATCGACGATGCGGGCGATGTGTTCCAATTGATGGCCCAGCGTAGAACCCTGTCCAGCACATGTTTCCAGCAGGACCGGGATAGGTGAATCCTCGGTTTCGGCAAGAACTTCAGCCAACGCTTCGGAGTATCGTTCCAATCCGGTTTCGAGACAGTCCTTATTGGCACCCAAATGGCAAACGAGGCCGTCGATTCCCAACTGGTGGCATCGACGAAGTTCCTCGGCCAGGTTGGCGATAGAGCGTTCTCTGACTTCATCTTTTTCCGAGGCCAGATTGGTGAGATACAGATCGTGGGCGATCACCGACTGGGCTGGGAACCGCTGTCGCTCAGAGTGAAATTGGGCGATCTGCTCATCGGTCAGAGGCTTGGCTGCCCATCTGGACGGCGGTCGAGTGAAAAGTTGCAAACATTCGCATCCGAGGTCGGCACCTCGTTCGAAGATCTTGTAAAGGCCCCCCGCGGCACTGACATGGGCTCCAAGTTTTAGCATGAAGGACCGGTTGACGGACGAAGCGAGGAAACCTTCTGGAGCAGGAAGCCTCCAAGCCTGGCGGCGAATCTTCTCAAATGGCCACTAAGATCTCGCTCCCCACCAATCGAGACCGTGACCTCGGGTTTGTGATGTTGTTTCTGAGCGCCGTGTCTTACTACGTGGTGCCGCCGTTAGCTCATGAGTTTGGTGTCGCTGCCGGTAAGGTCGTTCCCATTTCCACGCCCTTAGGCGCTCTGCTGATGCTGTTAGGGATCGCCTCGATTTTCTTTTCCAAGAAGAAAATATCGGTGAAGGAAAAGTTGGTTGTCGTCAAGGACGGGTTTTTCTCTCGCCCTCTCAATCTCCGCTATGAGGAGATCCCCACGTTCAAGCTGACGGGTTTTGAAGACGAGTCCAAAGGGGGCTCTCAAGAGGTGTGGACCGTTCACATGATCGACGGAGCGCGCCAGTACCTTATCGATCGCAGAATCGGGCAGCAAATGGCCTCCCGGTCTTTGGCAGAGCGCTTGGCTAAGGCGGTTCGCGGTTCGCTTATCGAGAATCAGGACGGTAAGAATTTCGAGTTCAAGGTTGAGGAATTAGATCTGTCCTTCGTGGAACGGGTAGATCGCTATCCTGAAATGCTCGGGCATGAGGTGGAGGAACCGTCGGATAAGGTCGTGGATTATGAGAAAACCCCGGAAGGCCTCAAGGTCAGTTGGTGTTTTTTTCGCTCTAGTCTTCTTTTCGAACTGTTTTGTGTGGCAAGCTTTCTGGTAGCGGCGGCATTTATTCCGCTCCCGGGAGGCCCGGACGGCCAGGGCTTCTCTCTATTCCAGGCCGAGATGGCCGAGGGAGACTATCGTTACTTCATCGGCATTGCCGTCTTCACGGTTGTCTCTTTAATCCTGTTAGCCGGATATCGAAACACTCTTGAGCTTATTGTTCCAAAAAGAGTGCAGTCTCGAACCACCGTCTGGGGAATCCCCGTTCGGGGCGGGCGTATCTCCCTGGACGAACTCGAGCATATCGCCGTAACGGTCACCAGTCGTGGTCCTGACATCCAGTTCATCAGCGACCGAAAAATTCTCAGAGAGCGGCTCCCCGCCATCAATATCGCCCGATGGTTGGCCTGGGAGTTTCGAAACCGTCTGGCCAACCTCTCCCCCGAGTCCACCCATGTGGAGCAGTCGGTGGAAATGCACAGCATCTAAAAAGGCAAAAAAAAACCGCCCAGGTCGTTGCAGAGGATGATTAGCAGGAGGGTCCACATACAGCATTTGATGACCGGGCGGTGTGTTATTCGCTTGTAAGATGATTATAGAGCGAGAGTGCGCCCGGAGAACCTGATTTCTGTTGCCTGGATGTAAAGTTTGTAAAAGGTAAAAGTCCGGGCGTTCACATTTGTAACATTAGACCGGAACCTGGTCCAACAAGAATTCACTCATCCGACACCTCATATCCCTTGCTTACGGATCGCTCCAGTACGGCTGAGGGCATCTGGCGTCCGTCGAAGTAGATGGGAAGTTGTTCTACGATTCCTAACTCTCGACGGCGCCGCTCGTTGACACGGCGGAAGATATTCCACTCATCATGCGAGCCGTCGCTGAAGTTCACCGAGGCTTTCATGCTGTAGTAGTGGAGGAAGGCTTTTCTTTGCTCCGGGGTGGAGAAGGCCTGGGCGAACTGCTCGTCCTTCTTCTCCGTCGCCTCCAGGTAGCTCTGAAGTTTTCCCAGATCGTCTGATCCGTTGAGCCCGAAGTAGTTCGCAAAGTCCGAGGGGCCGGAGAAATAGATTAGGTCGAACTGCTCGCCCAGGCCTTGCGGACCGGCCAGAACCTCGGTCCACATGTACATGTACTCTCCGCCACCGGCACTCATTCCGTTCACTCGCGGTAAGCTGGATTCTACCAATCCGGGTGCCAGAGCCCAAAAGTGGTCGGCTCCAAATCTCTTTTCCAACTTGTTCTTGATCTGTTCCGAAACCTCGGTGTTGATGTCGCGATAGCCGCCACCCCGGGTAGAGAGGGGAATGGAGACAAATCCGATCAGCTTTCCTTGAGCTCTTTGTTCGGAAATAAGAGCTCTAAGCCTTGCAATGGTCTCTTGGAGAACCGGTTCGAAAGCCGGCTCCACCATATAGACAGAGCCCACCACAGTCGTCTTTGGAACTCTTTCGGCCTGAACCGGTGAGAATGTGAGTAGCAATAGGGAGAAGAGAAGAAGGCGTTTCATAGTTCCAAGAGTTGGGCCACCTCGGCGGCTTAACCTCTTCCTCGAGAGTGTTACAAAATCTTAAGCTCTTTCGAGCCGGCCGGTGTTTGAATGGAATAACCAAAGAACTAGGATTTGAACATGGCCTTAACCCTCCGCACAGCAGCATCATTGAGAAAACTCCAGTCTTCCCCGGCTCTTGCCAACCCTCAGTCGAAGCAGGCGTTTCCCAATTCCAAGGAGGCGGAGAGTCAGTTCTCCCAGGCTATCGACTCATTCTATCCGAGTCTCGACGAGTCTCCCTCCGACGGTGCTGCCAAGGCCGAAGGTTTGGTGAGATATCACACCTCCAAAGGTGAGAACATCCAGGTTCTCTTCTCCGGGGATTCCAAGTCCGGCGAGTACGTCCACGAATGGGTCGGTGGAGGCTTTCTTTATACGAAATTCGATGAGAACGCCGTGGACAACTATCAGGTGATGCCGGGGGGAGTGAACCATCTGCATGTGGATCGCAAGAACCCCGAGAACAGTTTTGTTGAGTCTTCCCAGCCAGGCTTTGACCTCCTCAAAGGGGAGGTCCCACAAAGTCCCAGTGAGGTTGCTGCCGACAAAATGATGGAGAAGGACGGTGTGAAGTATGCCGTTCTTCAAGAAGGCTCAAACGAGGAGGTGGCGGACAAAGGTGACGCGGTCCTTGTTCATTACACCGGATGGCTCAAAGACGGGACGAGATTCGACTCCAGTCTGACTCGAGAGAAGCCTTTCAGCTTTCAACTCGGTGCCGGAGGCGTCATCAAAGGCTGGGAGACCGGCGTTGAAGGCATGAAGGTGGGCGAGAAGCGTTTGCTCGACATTCCCTCTCATCTGGCTTATGGAGAGCGCGAGAGAGGCGCCATCCCTGCCAACAGCCCGCTTCTTTTCGAAGTGGAACTCTTGGCTACAAGCTCAGAGGTCACACGGCCGCAATAGGGCCTGAAGGCAGTCTGATAATAAAGGTTGTCCCCGAGCCAGGCGCCGACTTCACTGAGATGGAGCCGCCGTGGCGTTCGACGATCTTCTTGCAGAGAGAGAGCCCGATACCGGTTCCGTCCTTCGTTGTGTCTACGCGTTGAAACGGATGAAAGATGAGATTGTGATACCTCTTGTCGATTCCGGGGCCGTTGTCGGAAACTTCAAGGATGTGACCGCCTTCGCTGTCCACCCGGCCGGATATTCTGATTTGGGGAGACTCTTCCGCATCCCCGTATTTGATGGAATTCTGGATAAGGTTCATAAACAGTTGCCCCAACAGGCTTGGGTAGCCCCACACGGTCGGTAAGTCGCACCACTCTATGTCGGCCTCACTGATCTCAATATCTGCTTTCAGGTCCTTGATCGTTTTCTCAATCAGCCCCCCGAGTTGGACCTCTTCCTTCTCGCGCGCCTCTTTACCCAGAGAGGCCAGATCGAGAATGTCTCTTGTCAATTCTCTCATCCGGGAAGCCCCGTCGATAATGAAATTCAGCAACTCGACTTCCTTTTCGTCGAGTTTGTGGGCGCAACGACGCTGAAGCAGTTGGGAGAAGCTGACTATGGACCGGAGTGGACCCTGCAGATCATGAGAGGCTACATGAGCAAACTGCTCTAACTCTGCGTTGGAACGGGCCAGAGATTCATGGGATCGGCGCAGAGCCACCTCAGCCTGCTTTCTCTCGGTAATGTCTCGCATGATCCCAACGAACTGGGTCCGGTCATTGAGCCGCAGCTCCCCTACCGACAGTTCGATGGGAAAGAGAGTGCCGTCTTTCTTCTTGGCTATCAGTTCCCGGACTCTTCCGACCCCTCCCGTCCCTCGTCCCGCAGAATAATTGCTCAGATGTCTATTATGCTCTGCGGCCACCTCTTCAGGCATGAGTGAGGCCACGTTTTCTCCCACGATTTCCTCGGGCTTGTAACCGAACATCTTCTCTGCTCCCAGATTGAAAGCAAGAAGTTGACCTTCGGAGTCGATGGTGACGATAGCGTCGGCGGCGGTATTGAGCACAGCCCGTTCTCTTTCCAGCAGACCATGGAAAGCTCGAGCTAGTTTGCCGGCCTCTCCACCCACCTTCACAGGTAGTTCGACTTTCTCTCCGGCTCTGACATCCTTGAGTTTCGCTGTCATGGATTGAAAGGGAGCCGCGATCTGTCTAGCCAGCAAGGCACCCAGACCACTTCCCAACAGGGCTAGAACGGTGGCGGCCAGATAGATTTGGTTGTGATGTTGCACATTCCTGGAGGCAGCCAGAACATTGGAGAGACTCCGTGATGCTACAAGACCCAGTCGCCGGTCCGGAGTATTGGGATCGTTGGCGATAAGACGAAGGACTGCCAGGCTTTCTTCGTTTCGGGCCAGGACAGGTTCGAGAGTTTCACGGTTAGAGGCGGATTCGAAAACAGCTTGGAATTCCGGGAAAGATTCCTGAATGCTCGCACTTCTGCCGTACTCAAACTGAAAAGTTTTGTTGGGATCGGGATGAGCCACAAATTCGCCGGTACTGTCGGTGGTGAACAGCACATCCGCCTGATTTGGTGAGACCTGAAGTCTTTTGAGAACGCTGGTAGCATCAATGTTAACAACAAGAATAGCGACCAGCTTTCCCTCCCGATAAAGGGGGCTTGAGGCGCGGAGAACGGGGGTTGGAGGTTGGCTGATTTGGCCCTCCTCTCGATTGAGTTCGATCTTGGAGAAAGAGACATCACCGGACCCCAGACTCACGGTCTCCTGGAAGTAAGTACGATGCCCTTTGGGCTTGAGATCCGGTGCTATCCTTACCGATCCGTCGGGGGTCATTCGATCCACACGAACTAGCTCAAGACCATCTTGGGAAGCCTCCAGGACTCTGACCTGAAGATAGTGAGGTTTGTTTTTCGCTAGCTCGAGAAAAATGTTTTCGAGTCGCGCCTTTTTCTCCGGCGAGCGGGTTTTTAGGAAGCTATCAAGAGATGGAAGGTCGACAAGGAAAAGAGTGTCCTGGCGAAACTCCTGAAGCCTTGCCCGAAGACGAACCTCCTCGGCGAAAGTCTCTGCTTTCAACTCGGAGAAGCACTGATCGACGAGCTGATCTTCGAACCCCCGAAAGACCCACAGGGCTTCCACCAGAGCCGTGGTTAAAACGAGTCCTGTGCATAGCAGAGTAATGCGATAGAGTATCCCCCTTTTCAACGGCGCTACTCGATACTCGGTAGTCTCGACACTCTGAACCAGTAGTCTTCGAGGGTATGGAGGGAGTCCACGAAGGCTGAAAAATCGGACGGTTTTGAGATAAAGCTACTGGCAGAGTGTTGGTAGGCTTTGTTGACATCTTCGGGGGAAGAGGAGGTGGTCAGCACCACCACCGGGATGAGTTTGAAGTCCTGATCGGCTTTCAGTCAATCGAGCACCTGGAATCCGTTCATTCGAGGCATATTCAGATCGAGCAAGATGAGATGGGGGGTGAGTTCGGGATGAGAGCGCTTACTCTCCAAGTAGGCAATAGCCGATTCTCCGTCTTCGGCAACGTCAAGTTTATTGATCCAGTTGAGCTCTTCAACGGCTATCTCGACTAGTTTGGCGTCACTCGGACTGTCTTCTACCAGAAGAACACGTGCTGTTTCTGTCATCTGAATTTCACAATACTTTCTCGCTCGATATAGAAATTGTTCCGTTTGGAAACTTTCCCTTGCTATCCAAGTATAAACGATTGTTCTCCCGCTCATGCACAGGATAGCGATTCTCAATCCGAAAAAATGACTTTATGAAGAATAATCTCCTCAAACTTGTTGTCTTCTCATTTTTTCTGCAGCCCCTCTTGGCTCAGGAACTTTTCACCGAAATTCAGGCTCGAGTCACCACAGACGGACCGCCCTACACCTTCCGTGTTCTGGGCGACAAGGACACAGGTTCCTTCGCAGCCTACGGGATTCATGTGATCGCGCCCGACGGGAAGGAGCAGATGCTGGATCAGTTCGACTCGCTTTTGCCGGAGGGCTCGGAGCCGGATGCTCTGATCGTGGAAGATGTGAACTTCGACGGCTACAACGATCTCCGCATTATGAAGTATCTCCCCGGCGGCGCCAACGTACCTTACTATTTTTGGGTCTACAACCCGACGCAAAGGATCTTTGAGGGGAATGAGGCCTTCGAAGTGGTGGTCAGTCCTACGGTAGACACCTCAAACAAGGAGTTGATATCTCGTCAGCGGGTGAGTGCCGCAGAGTACCACACGGAATATTACAAGACGGAAAGTGGCAAGCCGGTTCTGGTGAGACGTGAGGAGCGAGTTTTCAGTCCTGATGGAAGTAGTGTGATGAAACTCTTCACCGTGGGAGCCGACGGAACAGAAGCTCTGACAGAAACCAAGAAGCTGGGTCCTGAGAGTTAATGTCTCGTGAAAGCTTGGGGCTTCCCGCCGATCTGCATTCCTATCTCCTCTCCGTCTCCGTTCGTGAATCCGAAGCTCTCAGGGCGCTGAGAGAAGAAACGGCAAGACACCCCTATGCCAACATGCAGATCGCGGCCGAGCAGGGGGCCTTGATGGCTATCCTGGTCAAGCTTACTCAAGCCAAGCGCATCCTTGAGGTGGGGACGTTTACCGGTTACAGCGCCCTGTCCATGGCGGCGGCGCTTCCTGACGACGGCAAACTTCTCACCCTTGATATCAACCAAAAGACGGGTCAGACGGCCCGCCGCTTTTGGGAAGCTGCGGGAGTCAGCCATAAAATTGAGCAAAGAATAGGTCCGGCTTTGGAAACCATGAGGGCTCTTCAAGACTCTTTCGACCTTATTTTCATCGATGCCGACAAATCAAACTATGATCTCTATTATGAGCGGGGGCTTGAGTTGCTGGCACCAGGCGGCGCGCTACTCATCGACAATGTTCTATGGGGCGGTCGCGTCACGGACCCCGACGCCAACGACGCAGACACCGAGGCTATCCGAGCTCTGAACCAAAAGATCCACTCTGATGGACGAGTGGATTGCTGCATGGTACCCATCGCCGACGGGCTGACTATCGTGCGCCGTCGTTCTCCGTAAAAAGGCCATGACTTCCCTACCCAAGAAGCCAGTCTTATGGGAAATGTAGGACGAATAAAACCACTCACCAAGATGGCGTGCCCCAGTTGCCGTAACTTTCTAGAAGACTTTTCCGTTGAGGAGGCGGCCTCGGGCGAACCTCAGCAGTGCCCTCATTGCGGCCAAAAGGTGAAACTTCCCGATGAGTTGGTCAGAAGAGCGGTAGAAAGCCGATACCTGGGCGGAAGCCTCGATATTACTTGTTAAGCTCGCATGCCGAACCAGACTTCTGAAAAAGTCCGAGCCCTTTACGAGAAATACCCCTACCCCCCGCGGGCGCCGGGGGAGAGCGTGGATCCTTACGTCGACTACATGCTCGGGTTCTCCAGGGTCCCGCTCCGGCACTCCCCCACTTTTTTGGATGCCGGTTGCGGCACAGGAGCCTGTGCCTTGGGAGCGGCGGTCCTCAACAAGAATCTGCAAGTCTTCGCCTGCGACTTCAATCAGTCCGGGTTAGACGCAATTGAGGATGATATCGATGAACTTGGCCTCAACAACATCGAACTTCGTCGACTAGATCTTCTCGATCTGCCCGAGGACTTCGGCCCGGAGCGAGGGTTTGATGTAATCTACTGCATGGGAGTGATCCATCATACACCCGACCCGGCAGGGGTTCTCAAGGCTCTGGCCGGTCGTCTGGCGCCCCAAGGAGTCATGCGGCTCATGGTCTACGCCGATAAGGGTCGTCACGCGCTTTATCGATTTGCCAGGGCAGTCCAATCTTTACCTCTCTCCGACGAGGCGACCACCGATGAAAGAGTCATGGCAGCGAAGTCACTTCTCATGGAGCTTGAGTCGGTAACGGCACGGCAAGGTTACCCAGTTCCCTCACTGCGTGGTATTCTTGCCGACTCCAACTCGGTGAGCTTAGAAGAATTTGTCGACCGCTATCTTCACCCTCACGATGAGCCCTATAACCTGGGTCTTCTCCGAGAACACATCGAGGCGGCAGGGCTCAAATTCCATCGATGGTTCGAATCGAGATATTGGGATCTGGAGGAACTTCTGCCCGAAGCGACCGGGCGAGGTGATTTCCCCACGGATGACTGGCAACGATTTGAGATCGTTGAAGAGTTGTTCGATCGGGACCAGTACGATTGCTATCTGGTCAAGCCGGGATTTCTGGCCAATGACGGACCCCTCACACTAGATTGTTCCATAAAGCTCAGTCCCCAGGTCCATTTGACGGAAGTTTCTTACCGCGGTTTCGGATTGGAGCACAAGGCTCGCGTGCTTTTCTACCCTGACGAGTCGCTCTCTCTGGAACAAGCAAAGATCCTCAAAGCAGTAGCGAAACAGGCCCGGACCTTGAAGGAGCTTCTGTCGGAGTGGGGTGTCGAGAACGAGCGGTTGTGGTTGAATGAGGCGTCCTGGCTCCTTCGTCGCGACTACCTTTTTCGCCCCAACTTCTAGAAGCCCGACCGTTGATCCTTATCAACGCCAACATCAACGCTCGTTGCAAGCCGGTTCCTCTATTCTGGATCTGGAAGTGAGGGAATTGGTGTGAAGAAGATGTTTGGTGTTTTGCTGGCTGTGATTTCGCTCTTGGGGGCGGTGGAGGCCGAGGTTGTGGGGCCCATGGTGAGAGCGGAGACGGATTTCCCCGGTTATGCAGTCTTTCAGATGAACGGCTGTGAAGTGAAGCGGGGTGAGACTGTGTGTTTGCAACGAAGTGGGAAGTTTCTGGTTGACGGCAAGGTAACAGAGACCGCCGACGGTCGATGTCTTGTGAAGTTCGAAGAGGACGTGCCTTTCTATCGGGGGGATCTTCTCCATAAGAAGGCTACGGGGCAGAACGGCGGCGCTCCAAGTTTCGGCGCTCGTCACGAAGCCACTCCCGATTACCGACCTCAACTCAGCCGCCATCTCTCTCGGCCTAAAGTGAAAGCCGGCCGTTCGCCCCATGTACTGACCCCCGCAGAGCTTGCCGAGCAATCGCGACGCTCCTCGGTTTACTCATTGGGAACGGTGCAGACGGTTCAGGAAATGGCTCAGCAGTCGCGACGAACATCGGTTTTTACCCTCGGAAAAACGCTCAGTGTGGAAGAGTTCGCCAAGCAGATGAATCGTTAGAAAGCTGTCATAATCTTAAGGCTTGATGAGCGCGTTCTCGTTGTAGATCTGCTGGGCAAATCGAGCCGATAATTCGTCGCTGGGATGGAGATAGTCGCCTTCGGACTCGGTGAGATTGATGCCGTCGGCGATGGCTTTCTCCAGAGTGGGCAACAGGTCGATGACCTTGAGGTCGTACTCCTTGAAATATTGCAGTGAGAGTTCTCTGGAACGCTTCTCTTTGTCGTCCCATTCAGAAACCGGCTTCAGCATGGGATGGAGGATGATAACAAAGGGTATATTGTCTTTTTTTAAGGCGTCTCGAAAACCCAAAAGCCCCTCCTGGACCTGTTTCTCCCGAGCTCCTCGGTCCTCACCTTTGGGCCACGCCCATCGATAAAGGTAGCTTTTCCGGAAGAGCCAGGGGTTAATGTCTAAGCCTGGCTGATAGACCTTGATTTGGCCTCGCTCACGGACCACCATAGGGGTGGCACGAAAGTCGTTATTGTGAAAAGTGAGAACCACCTGGTCGGGCTTGATCTTGTGATTGTATTCGCGGAAGAAGACCCATTCTTGAAGGGTGTTGAAACTCTCTACCCCGGCGTTCCAATACTCGTAGGTGTCTTCGCCGTAAAGCTTTTTGAGAGCGTTCACAATGCGGGCACGATGAGTCACGGAGTCGCCCGTAAAAAGAACTCGGGGCGCCGTTTTGTTGTCCACATTGTAGTCGTTGGCCAGGCACCCGTAGGCATCGTATTCCCCGCGCCCGGTGATCGGGAGATAGCCGCACTCTTCGTTCTCCACAAAAGAGGTGTGCTGTTCGTCGGAGGTGTGCTCCAGATGAGCGGCTGGAATTCCGCCGTCGGAATAGTAAATGCGGAGGCCAAGTTCCATGATGACCATGGCCAGCAGAATTCCAAAACAGATGAGTATGGCGCGGAACACTTTTCGCACGGTGGCCTGGCGTTCTTTGAGACTCACCTGAGACCTTCCGGCACGCGCTCTATTTGGGAACGGGTCTGTCGGTCATGAAGAGGTGAGTGTGGAGGTCTCGGATCGCGTCGACGATCGCTTCACGATTGAGTCCGAAGGTTTTCTCGACGTCGTCTAAACGCATGACCGTGACTTTGCGAAACTTCTTCAGTCCACGCATCAGCTGGGCTGCCGAGCGGTGATGGCCGTCGAACATCAAGTAGGCGAATCGGCCGTCTTCCAGCGGAAACTCTAGTACACGAGCGCCATCCTCGGGAGCTTTCTTAAGATAGCCTTCAACCCCGGGGGCCCCGTCGATTTGACCGAACTGCACTCTCGGTTCCTGGCCCTGGGCAAAATAGGTGTTCTGGGTGGTGATGTCGGTCACTCGGGGGCGGGGAACATCACTCTTTCCCAGATACTGAAACAAGCTTTTTTCCAAAGCGATAGCCGTGCGCTCGGCCTCTTCTAGGGTCAGTTTACGGCCTAGCATCATGGGAGCGTCGTTGAGTCGCCCGGAGAGCCAGTGCGGCCGGCCCGGCTTGTAGTCGCGGGCTCGAACGTTGGGATCGACTCGGGTAAGTTTGTCGTTAGGCTTCCAGGAAATTCTAGCTTGGAGCTTCTGGCGACGGGTTTCCAACTCTCGGTCGAATCGGTTGAAGGCGTCTTCTATCTCCGAAGAGATGTCATCAGCGTTCACCGCATTGTAGAGCTCTTGGAGGCGGGCTGACTGGAGAACGAATTCAAATCGCTCGGATGAGGGATTTTCGGCAAGCCCAAGAGCGAAGTGCTCAAGCTCCCACTTAACGCCTTCACAGACAGCTTCAGCCAACTGTTCCCAGGTTTCATCGCTCAAAGTATCCAGGTATTTATCGAGGGCCTTCACGGCGGAGGCGTCTCGAACGAGGTCTCCCGCCCAGCCGGGCTGAGTGGCGTCGTAACCGAGGTCCTTAAGGAAGTCTTGCCAAGCAGGAAAAGCGGGCCGTGTCGACACCAGCCGCAGAACCGGTTTCGACCTGGCGGGAACCTTGTCGCGCCAAGCTTGCACCAGCGTGCGAAGTTCCTCGCGTGTCGTTTCCTGATTGAGTGCAAGAGCCATACTACCAGGATACCTCTCGTTGACTTCAAGAGGCTTGAAACCGTGAGGATGATATGGACTTTGTGTTAAAACTCTAGGCCGACATGGAGATTTTTTTTCTTAACGGTATCCCTTTTTCAAAACAATCTTCAAGCTCCCTCATGGAGAGTGGAACCAGGAGGTGAGGGCAAGGCGACTTTTCTGGTTAGGAAGCACGGCGTGCTCCAACTGTTCGGCAAAGAAGACAACAAGGCGGTCCGCCACCGGTTCGATGAGGACATCCTGACCCTTGAGATCGATGGACAGTTCTCCGCCGTCTCCGTGTTGCCATCCTCTGTTGAGATAGTAGATAGTCGTCAGCCGGCGGTTGCGAGGATTGCGCCCCTTGAAGGCGTCCAGATGTTTTTTGTAACCACCGCTTCCCGGTGCAAAGTGGGCCAGTTGCATCTCAAATCGGTCCAGGCCCAGGTAGAACTCACGGTTGATAGATTTGCGGAGGAGTTCCAGATGGGACATCAATTCCCGAATACCCGGACCGGCTTCGGATTTTTCCATCCAACAGAACTGATCGCCCCGGATGGAGGTGTCGACCTTCTGCTCTCGCCCGATTCCCGCCTGACGAAGAGATTGAGAGTTGACTTTCCTAACCACTTCGGAGCGCACTCGGCTGCAGACCGCCTGTCCTAAAAAGTCATCGCGAAGAAAGAAGCCGTTCAAGCTCAGGCTTAGGGATTCGAAAGGAGAGAGAAAGCAACGATCATGATCAGGCTTGGCCTTTGACAGACGAACTTTTCCTCGGATACCGGCAGCACTCATATTGGCCTCCGTATGGCTTTAAGATGGGCCGGAGAATTCTGCAGGGGGCAAGTTCTCCTTTCGGCCATGAGGAGTATCTTTGTCGGGCCTATTGGAGTTGTTGCAGGTCCTGAAAGTACTCCCACAAGGCCGAGTAGACCTTAATCTTTGCCCAACTCTTTCACCCAGAAGGTCATAGATTTTTCCGTTTCTTGCTCGTCTCCCCGGTCAAGCCACGGGTAGGTCGTTTGAAGATCCGGTCTTCGAAAGAAATGTTCCGATTCCCAGAAGCTGTCCAGGGGGCGATAATCTTCCGGTCTACAGGGGTGATTCCCGGGGCGATCCACGGCGCAAAAGCAAAGGAACTTGAAATTGCCGATATTAGCGGCATGAGCTTCTCTTCGTCGGAAGAACTCTCTTCCCACACCGCGGCCGCGATATTCCGGTAAGAGAACCGACTCCGCGAAGTAAAAATAGTCGTTCAAGTCGGCTCCCGCCTCCAAAAAAGGCCTCTGAAACGCCTCCTCGGCTTCCACCATGGCAAGCGCCGTTGAAGCCCCCACAACCCTGGTCTCATCTCGGGCCGCTACCACAACTCCGGATTCTGACTGACTCAACTTATCCAAGTAGTGTTTTTCATAATCAAGCGAGCCCTCATAAAGATAGGGGTAATCTCTGAAAACAGCGATCCTTAGACGGGCCACGTCGTCGATGAGATTGAGGATGTCGTGACCGGTAAATGTTTGGATTTGCATGGGGATGGCTTCGTAGTAGACGGTGGATTTTCCGTGTTGAATTGATCGGCTGTGAGACGATCAATTGATCCACCGCGGGCCGATCAAAAGGCCCCGCCGCAAAAAACTCCACCCACTCGCCCACCAAGCCGGATCCAAGTCCCCGGCAAAGGTAGCCCACCCCTCAAGCCCAAACACTCCTTTATGAGAAGAGAACCTAAACCCGTCCCCCCTGTCTCCCACAACGGCATCCGCTACGAAGCCCCCCACTGGAGAGCGGGACTGCCGCTGGACCCGGGGGAAGATGCTCTGGAACTGGCGGAGGAGGCTCGTATGCAGGCCACTATGGTCAACGCCCTGGCTCAAGGCGGCGCGGTAGATCTGAGCCCGGAGTGGATTCAGTCGACTCTACTGGATGCCGGTCATGATCCCGAGTTGGTGGAAAAGACAGTGGGCAAGATGGTCGTCCATCGTAAACTTCAGGAGGCTTTGATGACGCTTGCCACCTCTGTTACCCAGACCGCCTCATATGGCGAAGAGTCCAGGTCCGACCGGTCCCCGCTGGGTTATGCCACAGAGGATCGGCTACGACCGCTGCTGGAAAAGAACGGTTTGACCCCTAAGCAGATTCAGACGGCGCTCAGTTTCCTCCATCGACAGAAAATTCAGATGCTGCCTGAGGGGGAGCGTCCCAGCCCTCAGGATGGTGGTTATGTGGTCGCCTTTAAGGAAAGTTCTCAGGAGCCTCTTTGGTGTGTTCAGGTCTACGAAACCGAATACAGTAGCGGTTTTGAAAAGGACGACCAGGAGGTCTTCATCACCCATCTGGCCGTCGAAGAGAACACTCTTAGAGTCACTGACGAGAGCGAGCGAACGCATATCATCTGTCTCAAGACTCGTGAGGTCAAACGTCTCCCTGCATAGGTTATTCTTCTAGTTCCTGAATGTGGAGAGCGTAGCGCCCCTCGTCCTCTTTATTAAAGTCCAGTCGCTTGAAGGCCACGGCTTTCCCATCGGGAGACCAGCTTGGGGCGTGTTCGTTCCCCGGCAGATCGGTGATCTGTTGGATATCGGTTCCGTCGGCGTCCATCATAAAGAGATCGAGATCGCCACCGCCGTCGCGATTAGAGGCGAAGATGATCTTGCTGCCGTCAGGAGACCAGACGGCATCGAGATTGCGGGCTCCGGATTGGAGAATCTCTTTTTCCATTCTGGTGTTGGGGTCAACGGTCCATAATCCGTTGACCGGGAATACCTTGTCGTGTCGTTCGAACAGAATCTTTTTGCCGTCGGGGGCCCATTCGGGATTCTTGTCCACGAAGATCCCACTCTCCCCGTCGGTGAGCTTACGATCTTTTTTGCCGGTGATATCAGTGACTCGAGTTTGGTAAACATCCACATGAAAGGTGTCGTAAGCGATCTGGTGGCCGCCCGGACTCCAGGAGAGATCCCGATGAGCCACTCCTCCTGCGCTGACGAACTTTTGATTGCCGCCGTCCTTGTCCATAACCACCACTGTTTCAGGAGTGTGTCCCTTGTTCAGCTGGTAGGCGATCCGATCACCCTGCGGATTGTATTCGGGATCGCGACCGTCCACAGCCAGAAGCTTGGCGTCGGTTCCGTCGGGGTTACAAGAGAAGATACCCCATTGAGCAAAAGCCCCTTCACGGTGCTTTCCATAGGTAGCGTAAACGATGCGGCTACCGTCGGGGCTCCAATTGGGAGAATCGACCCACTTGCCCTCTGGACCGATCTTGCTCAAGATCGAATGATCTTCTCGGCTAAGGACAACGGACTCGCGGCCCAGTTCTCCAACCACTTTGGTTCCGTCCGGTGACCAGCTCGGTCTACCGTCGGTATTTTCCCAGGCCTTCGGACCCGGCTGGGACGGGTTTTGAAATTTGATAGATGAAATATTCACGATGACTCCTCACGTAGGCGGGGAGCAGAGCGGACCAGCATAAGCTATTCCATTGCAGAGGTGAGACTGCTAGAGAGTTGTTAACGTTTCACCGGTTCAGGATTCTGGGTTTTGTTCGCGAAGGCGCCGGTATGGCACAAATTGGTCGCATAGATATGGGAGCAGCCCCGGCCTGCCCCAACTGTCGCCAGCGGGTCACCGATCTGAATCTGGATGAAATCGCCAATGGCGCGGAACACCAATGCCTTTTCTGCGGGCATTTTATGCGAGTTCCCAAGTCGGTGATTGACCGTTTGATCGAACAGCGGGAGAAAGCCAGGGCGGCGGGCGCGGTGGAAAAAGAATCGCTTTGGTCTAGAATGGTGGCGTTCTTCAGCAACCTCTTTAGGAGAAGATAGAGGGCTCCTAGCCCCGAGCTATAGGCCGCGAGAGCGACCAACCCACGGTCCTTTCTGTATGTCGAAGTCGTAGGAAAGAGTCTGATTTTGGTGATCCAAAACGATGTTGTAGTCGCGAGTGATCTTGTTTCCCACCTGGTCGTGGAACTTGTAGGATGCTTTTTCGGGTGACTTCTCAATCTCCAGGCTGGTAACCCCACGATAGGTTCCCCACATCATATGATCGACTTCCACTTCCACCGGACGGGTCTTCTCAAGATTGGCGGATGTGATTTCTTTGGACTCCACGTCATAGTTCACCGAACCGGTTAAAGTGGTTCGAGGGGCGCTGGTAAGATCGGCCACCGCCACGCTTCCCAGCGAGGGAATAAAGTCATCGGCGGCATTGTCGCGAGCTATCACCGTGGCCACCTCGGCCTCGGCTTTTCGGATTTCTCCCTGAGCCCAGGCCAGATTGCGAATCTCTTTGGCGGTTCTAGGCGAGGTTAAGCTAATAGTTGTCATGGGTGAGTCTCCTGCATAAGCGTTATGGGCAAAGGTTAAAGTTTTATCGTAAAAACAGTGTCAAAACGGTTCCGTTAAAAGGGCTTTATCCCAGAGAAACGCTGGATTTATGGGGATAGTCGCACTCTTCGATGCAGTCTCGAAAACTGTCCAACGGCCTGGACTGATAGGGGTGGCGGCAGTTGATAAAGAGTCGGGGGCGGTCGCCTTCCAGGCTGAATCCGAAGTCGATATAGTCGCAGTAACTATCGGGAACGTTGTGGAGACAGAACTCGTAGAGTTCGTTGTAGACGTCGGGGTAGGTGTGTTGGAACATATGTTTTTCGCATTGGAAAATACCGAGGGTAGACGTGCGGAAACGGCACGGTCGGAAAGCCATAGGGAGCCTCCAGCTTCTAGCTTTTACTTGGCGGGGATGAGGTGGTGTAGAAAGTTGAGTCGAACTCCGATGGGAGTTTGGAACGTAAGGTGAAGACCTTCCAGCAATCGCCCGTGCCGGTCTTCCACCAGGACAATCTGAACAGAGAGACCGGGATCGGTGATCTCCTTGAGTTTTTCGAGTTGTTGAATGGAAGAGAGTTGTGGCTCGGTTTGAGGACGCAAATTCCTATAGGCGGGATTCTCCGCCTCCAGGCTATGGGTGAGCGGCATGAAAACGAGAGACTCCAACCCGAGTTCAGCCAGGTGGCTCAAAGCATACTCGTGGGCTGCCAATTCCAGCCATTCGAACCCTCCCTTGAGACGCGCTTGAAGAAGTTCGGAACCGTGCTTTTGCGACCAGACCCGCAGAATTGTTTTCCCCTTCTTGAGGGTCTCTTCTCTGTCTTCACGTTCTTTTTCACGTTGCGACTTTCGGTTCTGCAGATCTTCCAAGCAGATCTGAAGCTCCTTTAGAGTCGCTTTCTCTTCTTGACTCACCAGTTCATGGAGTACGTGAGGACGGGGAGACAAACGACCTTCGAGATTCAGGACGGCCAGGGGAGCACCGCTGGCAGACAGGGTGATAAAGGGAACGAGGAAATGGGGCAGTTCTCCTTGAGGAAATTCAAAGATTGTGGTTTGTCGACCGCTGATTTTTCGACCCGCTTTCAGAGCGCTCTTTTTACGATAGTCGTCGCAGACTCGGTGATGAACTGTGACCTGGAAAAAGTTGTCTCGGCCCTCCTCCACACCCTGGGCTCTCACTCTCTCAAACTGGACGGGAACTCGTTTCTGCAGTTCGTCCGGCAGCCCTAAGCCCAGAAACGCGTAGAGCGCCCCACGCGCTAATTCGGAAGCCCCTCCGGTGCGTCCTCGACTTGACTGAAGGCCGAGTTCTTGAGCTTTGTCTTGGGCAAGAGCGAGGACATGCTTTGGGACTCTGAATCTGATTTCCGGGTTCATCTCTTACTCCAGTGGTTTGATAGATTCACTGTAGAAGATCGGTGCGCACGATGGCAAAACTGTTTGGTGCGCGCACCTGACCGTATACCTCTTCAGGAGACCACTGAGGCAAGCCGGGAGCCAGAGTTCGGTGCATATTGGTGGAGTCATGAAATACATACTCTCACTCTGCCTGTTGGTATTCTTCGCCCTACCTGTTCTGGGCTACTCCGACAAAACGGATATAGAAATCCAGGTGGTCCAAAATTATGACCACTACAATAAGCGCTATCGGAAAGTCTCGCGGGTAGAAAGCGTGACCTTTCGCAACGGATACCCAGGCAACGATATTGTTCACTGTAACAGAGCTAATTACGATTCTTACTCCGTCTACCTTGAAGATCTTGCGCCTGGTGATCGCTTCCAGGTCCGTGTCACCTGGGATGACGGCAGTCGCCGAACCATAGATAAGAAAGTGACCGGCTACACATACGACACTTATGTCATCGACGAACCCGCTTATTACGATCAGTCCTCGGTCAATTTTTAAACGGGAACAAGATCTCGCAGGGTTTTGTTAAATGGGCAGTCCATGAAAATCGATGTCATCACTGTTGGCCCATTCGCCATGAATGCCATGATCTGCTATTCGGAGGAAACCAAGCGGGGTTTTCTTATCGATCCGGGCGATGAAACCGATCGTATCCTGGCAAGAGTTAAGGCGCTGGGCGTCGCTATCGAGGCGATCGTCTTCACCCACGGACATATAGATCATATTGCCTACGCCGAAGAAGCGCGGACGCAACTTAAGGTGCCCACCTATCTCCACAAAGACGACTGGGCCATGGCTCAAGGTGTCCCCCAACAGGCCATGATGTTCGGCTTGCCTCCTTGTCCCGTTACCAAAATCGATCACGAACTCCCGGGGCAAGGAGAGTTCGAGGTAGCAGGTCTGAAATTCGAGCTTTTCCACACACCCGGTCACTCCCCAGGCTCGGTCACACTCGTTTCAAAAGACAGCAAACAAGCTATTGTCGGCGATGTGGTTTTCGCCGGAAGCATCGGCCGCACGGATCTTCCCGGGTGCTCGACTCAAGCCCTCAACGACTCCTTGCGAAGAGTCATTCTCAAGCTCGACGACGACATCGTTCTTTATCCCGGGCACGGTCCCAAGACGACCGTTGGACGGGAACGAAAGAGCAACCCGTTTTTGCTGGCGTTGGCTTAAAGGGTCACGCCTACTCGCTCTTAGAGGCTTCGAGCGTCGCCGTGACATCTTTCCAGAAGTGTCCGGCCATCCATTTCGCTTTGTGTTGAGAGAAGGGATGAGCACCGCTGAGAGTGTCGGCCCAAATGTCTTTTTCCAGCTTCTCAAGTGTCGAGGGGTTGGGGTCGCCCAGAGAGGCCCAGATGGCTCTTTGAAGCACGACTGTCTTGTGTAGCATGGGGCTTACCACCGGCTGCATCTCACCTTCGGCACTCCGACGTATCCCGGCCCACAAGGCTTTGATGGCTGGAGAATAAGCGTTTAAGTCTGTCAGGGTCTGGTGGTTATAGTGAGTTTGCGCGACGGCCGGGCCTTTGGCGTGATCCAGGTTATAGGCTCGGAGATTGTTGAGTTGTCTGGTTTCACCGGGAGCGAGTCCGACGGTTAAGGCTGTTTCCAGGATGAAGGGTTGATATCGGCCCTCCGGATCCTGAAACACCATTCCCGGCATGAACTGAATTTCCATCTCTTTCTCACTCTGATTGAGTAGGCGTGCGGCAACCGATTCCCCCGCCACTTTTCCCCGACTGAGCCAATCCAGCAAAAGTCCGGACTTCTGTTGCTCGGCCAATCGTTGTGAAGCGATCTGCACCTGACTGACAGCGTTGCCGTCCTGAGCCCAGGCGGCCAGAGTGAGCATGAGCACTGATAGAGCTATGAGAGCAAAGTATCGCAAGGTCTTATCTCCTGTTCGTCCCGAATCCGTCGTCTTCTAAGACTTGCCAGCCGGTTTCGTTGTAAATCAGATCGTAGTTGTCCAGGGCTTCTTCCAGCACCGCCTCCACCAATCCCACGTTGTCCTGGGCGAAGACGTTTCCGTCGATAACCAGAGGATTATTGGGCTGACCGGGGACGACAATCACACCCACGTCCTTGACCGTCTCTACAATGGCCGTCACCTCGGGAGCTCGCTGGAACACTTTCTGTGGCCTCACGGCAAACGGTCGGGACCCTACGGTAAGAGTGTCGGCGTTGATGCTCAAAGGGTTTGCGTTGGTGCCCGCTGTTCCGTTAGGAGCGTCGATTCCGAGACCTCTGGCCGTGATGGAGCCGCTTCCCGAAATATCACCGGCCGACCGAAGAACCACGTTGCCGGTGGCTGCCGTGTAGTCTTGATTGACCACGATATTGCCGCTGCCTTTGGTGACCAGTTCGCCGTCGCCTCCGATGGTGGAGGTGGCGTTGACGGTGAGATCACCGTTATTGGCCACGATTCGAGAGTCGTTGCCGGCTGTGAGACCGTTGACCGTTGTGCCGGCAGCGACGACCTGATTCACAAGGGTAACGCCGCCTGCCGTGTCCTCGGCGATGATGTTGTTGCCCACGTTGTAGGTGAGGCTACCGGCATTGAAGAGAACCGGATTGGCGAGAGAGCCCGCATCGGTACCGGCCTGAATTCCTAATTGATTGGTGGTGATGGTCGGATTTCCGACCTGGTTCAGTGTTCTGCCGGATACGGCGGTTCCAGACGGCACGGTCAGATTGCCGCCCGCTACGACAACGGTGTTTCCATTGGTCGCTTGAACGCTTCCACCCAGAGAGATGTTCCCGGTTGCCTGAAGGGCCACATCGCCTCCGGACGAGATGTTGCCGGTTTGATTGATATTGCGCCCGGCGTTGGCGACGAAGTTGCCTCCCGCGTTGACATTGGAGCTGAGATTGAGATCGCCTGACGCTCCCAGTTCGGTTTCCTGTCCCGAGGTGACAGGAATGCCCACATTGAGATTTCCATTGGTTGCCTGTATCTTGAGACTCCCGGCGGATCTGGCCACGGCGACGGATTCGTTGACACCCGTGACAGTTCCCAGAATGAGATCGCCGTTGTTGTCCACGATATTGACTCCCCCACCCACCTGATTTGTGTTGGGGTCGGTGTCGACGGCAAGCGTTGTAACGTTCACCTCAAGAGCCGTTCCGTTGGGGTCGCCGATATTTTCGGAAGATTGCAGGCCGAGGTTGGTGGCGGTAACGACGGCAGGACTTTGGGGGTTGCGATTGATTCCGCCGCTGTCGTTCTGGTCGTTGTCGGCCTTTAAAACAAGGCTGCCGGTGGCGGTGATATTGCCGCCCACCACGATGTCGTCGTCGGCTACCAGTTCCCCATTGGTCCCGATCTGAACATTGGATTGTATGTTCAGAGCAGCCGCGTTGCCTCCGGTGGTCTTAATTTCCAGAGAGCCGCCGACGGTATT